>ENA-UONV01001755-UONV01001755.1-human-gut-metagenome-genome-assembly--contig:-CS4-NODE-1755-length-17833-cov-5.043706_pt1 | contig 17833 bp, 7 predicted proteins | sample MGYA00242461_ERZ724008 | MGnify/ENA metagenome assembly ERZ724008 | reverse complement strand
ACACCTTCCTCGGCTGGGCGACAAGCTCCGGCGCATCAAGCGCGCAGTATAATCCCGGAAGCTCGTTTACAACAGATGCCAACACCACACTTTATGCGGTTTGGAGGAAGGACGAGGCAATCAGCTCCGATATTAATTTCGAGCTGAGCAGCTCAGCCGCCGTGCCAGGAAGCACAGTAGAGCTTACGCTAAAGGTTACAGGAACAACCAAGATTGATTTCATAACTGTATATGATTTTGTATACGACAAATCAGTGCTCGAATTCCAGGGCATAAGTGAATATGGCGATCTTGTTAAAAACTGCACGCTTCCGAGCAATGCTTTTGACAACGATACTATGTCATTTACGATGGGATATGTATCACCGGTTACAGCAAGCGGCACAATTGCGGTTCTCAAATTTAAGGTAAAGAATAATGTACCTGAAAAGGATGTAACCGTATCATATAAAGCGGTTGCTACAAAAGACAGAAGAGAAGTTGAAAGCTCGGCTAAAACATCAGTAATATCCATCAGCAAGTGGCTGCCTGGCGACTTTAATGATGACGGAATAATCGATATGAAGGATTCCGTACGCTTCATTGGCTGGGTGGGAGCACCGTTCCTGCCACAGTTCCAGATTAATCATTCATTCAACGCCGATTTCAACAAAGACGGCAGAATTGATATGAAGGATGCCGCTCGTTATATCGGCTGGGTAGGAGCACCGTTCCTTCCTCAGTTTAAAATAGATTGGTAAAGGCAGATCAACTAATAGAAAGAGGGAATTTTATGAAACGCTTAACAAGTGTAGTCCTCGCGCTGGCAATGCTTTTGTCGATGTCAAACGCATTTGCTGTTCCGCTTTCGGCGGAGGGGATTGTGGAGCCTTCCGCTAGCGTAACCACCGCCCCGCAGGAAGCATCCGTACCCGCGGATACAATGTCCGCACCGGAGGTTACAACAGTCCCGGAGGAAACATCCCTGCCGGAGATTGTAACTACTCCGGAGGAGACAACCGTTCCAGAGGTGACAACTGTTCCAGAGGATACAATAGTTCCGGAAGAAACAACTATTCCGGAGGAGACTACTGCTCCCGAAGAAACCACTCCATCCTCGGAGGAGACTTCTGAGGACGGTTCGGAGGGAACGGAGACGGAGGACTCAGAGCCGATCGTAACTGACACAGTTCCGGAGGTAACAGACCCATTACCAGAGGCAACAGAACCGGAATTGATTGAAGAGCTGCTTCCGGAAGATTTGCTGCTTGCCGCAGCTGGGAATATTGTTGACAGCGGATATTGCGGAGGTGAGGGGAATGGGACTAATCTTACATGGACATTGGACAGCGAGGGTACACTTACTATCAGTGGCAATGGAAAAATGAGAGATTATAATACGTATGTTATTATGCCAATTCAACAAACCAGTAGTAAAGTTAAGGCTGTAGTAATATTACCCGGTGTTACAAGTATAGGCAGTAGTCTGTTCTATGGTTTTGATCACTTAACATCAATAACGATTCCGGAAAGTGTTACAAGTATAGGTGATAGGGCATTTGAATTATGTACCCTAACCTCGTTAACAATCCCAAACGGTGTTAAAAGCATTGGAGAATTTGCGTTCGTTGATAGCGGTTTAACCTCAGTAACGATTCCGGATAGTGTTACAAGCATTGCTTATTGCGCGTTCTATAATTGTTCCAGATTAGCTTCGATAACAATTCCAGACAGTATTATGAGTATCAGTGAAGGAACTTTTATTAATTGCAAAAGTATAACTTCAGTAACAATTCCAGACAGCGTAACAAGTATTGGCGGTGGTGCTTTTGCTGGGTGCTCAAGCCTAACTTCGATAACAATTCCAGACAGCGTAACAAGTATTGGTGGTGCTGCTTTTGCTAGGTGCTCAAGCCTTACTTCAGTAACAATACCAAGCGGTATCACAAGCATTGAGGATTCATTGTTTAGGTCGTGTTCAAGCCTGACATCGGTTACAATTCCAGACAGCGTTACAAGCATTGGCTTTGCTGCGTTCAATGCTTGCATAAGCTTAACTTCAGTAATAATACCAGACGGTGTTACGAGCATAGGTAACTTAGCATTTTGCTACTGCACCAGCTTAACTTCGGTTACAATACCTGATGGCGTTACAAGTATTGGTTATGACGCATTCAAGGATTGTAAATGTTTATCCTCAGCAATAACAATACCGGGCAGCGTTACGAGTATTGGCAATTCTGCGTTTGAGGGGTGTGTCAGCGTAACATCATTGACAATACAAGATGGGGTTAAAACTATTGGCGATGCAGCGTTTAGTAGATGTGGAAGTACAGACTTAGTAATAATTCCGAATAGTGTCACAAGTATAGGCAAGGAAGCGTTCCGGGGATGTGATCTATATGCAGTAATACTTTCAAGCAATATTACGAGCATTGCTGATTGGACTTTCAAGTATTGCAAAAATTTAAACTCTGTAGTAATTCCTGAAGGCGTTACAAGTATAGGCAAATTTGCATTTTCTGATTGTACAAGTTTAGCCTCAGTAACAATACCGGAAAGCGTCACAAGCATTGGTGATAATGCATTTTATGGCTGCACCAGCTTAAGTTCGGTAGTAATTCCGGATGGTGTTACAAGTATCTGTAGCTGGGCTTTTGATGGATGTGATAGTTTAACCTCAATAGTAATTCCGGGAAGTGTTGTTTCAATTGGTGAGGATGCATTTGGTAGATGTAAAAGCTTAACTTCTGTAACGATCCAAAACGGTGTTACAAGCATTGGCAATAGCGTATTCAGCGGATGCACAAAATTAGTCTCAATAACAATACCAGACAGCGTTTCATACATTGGCGAATCGGCGTTTGAGGAATGTGTAAGACTAACCTCAGTAACAATCCCCAATAGTGTTACCGGTATCAGCGAACGCACTTTCTATTCATGTAAAAGCTTAATATCCGTAAATATTCCAAGCGGCGTAGTAAGCATTGGTGATGAAGCGTTCAGCAAATGTGTGGAATTAACATCAATTGATGTTGACAGTAACAATCAAGTGTATTGCAGCGTTGATGGGGTACTTTTCTCCAAAGATAAAACAGAAATTATTCTCTATCCGGAAGGCAAAAAAGATACTTCCTATATTATTCCTAACGGAGTTACGAGCATTTGCAATGCTGCGTTCGGTGCAAGAACAAGCCTAGTTTCAATAACAATGCCGAGCAGCGTTACAAACATTGACTACAGGGCATTCCTCGAATGCACCAGCTTAGTCTCAATAACAATACCAGACAGTGTTACAAGCATTGGTAGTGAAGCATTCAAAAGATGCACCGGTTTAACCACTATATCAATACCGAACAGTGTTACAAGCATTGAAGGTTCTACATTCGCCGGATGCTCTGGCTTAACTTCAATAACAATACCGGGCAGCGTTACAAGTATTGGTGAGCATGCATTTACGGGATGTACTAACGCAACGTCTTTAACAATTTCAGATGGCGTTAAAACTATTGGGAAAGGAGCGTTTTCTAGCTGTAAAGGTATAGATTTGGTAACGATCCCGGATAGTGTCACAAGTATTGACAATTCTGCGTTTTACGGCTGTTCGGGCTTAACCTATATAAAAATACCAAAGAGTGTTACAGATGTTGGTTGGTATGTTTTTAGTTATTGTTCCAACCTCACTGCTATCTACTGCGAAGCGGAGTCAAAGCCGGATGGCTGGGATGAAGATTGGCAAGGCATTCAGGACCGCAAAACCGGTGCAAAAGCCGAAGTCCACTGGGGTTCCACCGGTCCCGAAACCATCCACGGCAACTTTAACGATGACAGCGAAGTAGACATGAAAGACGCCGCACATTTCATCGGCTGGGTAGGAGCGCCGTTCCTGCCGCAGTTCCAGATTAATCAATCCTTCGATGCCGACTTCAACAAAGACGGCTCGATAGATATGAAAGACGCAGCATACTTTATTGGCTGGGTAGGAGCACCGTTCCTTCCTCAGTTCAAAATAGATTGGTAAAGGAGAATAAGTATGAAAAGTATTAAGAAATGTTTAATGGTGATTTTAGCCTTGTGCTTAATCACGACAAGCGCGGTCAACTGCTTTGCTTTTGACAGTGCCAACGAGGTTTTGGGAGCGACCGTATTCAGTGCAACACAGCCTTCCGCCAATGCCGGAGATACTGTGGATATCACAATAAATGTCGGTCACAACCAGGAAAAAGCAGTCGACGGTATGTATATTTTAGCCGTTGATTACGACAAAACATCACTGGAATATGTCGGCGCCGATGCTGATACCGCTTTGGTTAATTCATCGATTATGAAGCCGTCAGACGCGTATGATAAGGATAAAATGACCCTTACGCTCGGATACACCGACCCGCCGGTTCCCGAGGGCAAGCTTATCACCTACAAGTTCAAGATTAAGCCCGAATTCAAGGGCAAGAGTATTGATGTTGGTTTTGAGTGTCTCTCCACCGCAAACCGCAAGCAGGTAACCTGGACCTATATTACCTCGAAAATCACCGTTTCCTGCGCTCACACCAACAAGACCGCAGTAGCCGCAGTTCCAGCCACCTGCGCAGCAGAAGGAACAAAGGCTCATGAGGAGTGCTCCGACTGCGGAAAGCTCTTCTTAGACGGCAAAGAGGTAACCGAAGCTGAAATCAGCATTCCTAAGGATCCTGCTAATCACGATGGCGAGACCGAAATAAGAAACGCCGTTTCTGCCACCGAAGAAGCGGAAGGCTACACCGGCGATACTTACTGCCTCGTCTGCAATGAGACTGTCAAGAAGGGCGAGACAGTAGCCGCTAAGGGTCATACAGTCGAGAAGGTCGACGAAAAGGCAGCCACCTGCTCCGAAGACGGATATACCGGCGACGAGGTTTGCACAGTCTGCAACGAAATAATTAAGAAGGGCGAGATTATCCCCGCAACCGGCAAGCACGAGGAAGAGGTAAGAGACACCAAGGAAGCCGACTGCACTAACAAGGGCTACACCGGTGACACCTACTGCAAGCTCTGCGGCGAAAAGCTCAAGGCTGGCGAGGATATTCCTACCGACAACACCAAGCACGACTACCAGTGGGTAGTAGATAAGGAACCCACATTCGAGGAAACCGGTCTTAAGCATGAGGAATGCACACGCTGCCACGACAAGCGCAGCCTTGACACCGTTATCGAAAAGAACGACTGCTTTCACAGCACAATGGAGCACCACAACAAAGTGGCTGCTACCTGTGTTGCTACCGGTACTTGCGAGTATTGGCATTGCACTGAGTGTGATAGGAATTATTCGGACGAAAAGGGCACGCTCAAAATAGAAAAAGTGGAAGACCTTGTTCTCCCCATCGACCCCAATAACCATGTGAACACCGAGATTCGCGACGTTAAGTCTGCAACCTGCTCTTCCGAGGGCTACACCGGAGACAAGTACTGCACCGACTGCAATACTCTTATTGCAAGCGGAAGCATCTTAGCCATCAATCCTGATGGACATAACTTTGTCAACAACAAGTGCGAGTACTGCGGCAAGATTCAGGTAACCTACTATCCGCCTACGTTCACTTACATAGATGATGAAACCCACCTTGCGGGCGGAAACATCAGAAGTCACGTTCCCGATTCATTAACCATGCACACAGACGGCGTGTATGAGTGGAACTATTGCTTGTACTGCCAGCACGAATATGGCAGAGTTCCCGTAACTGAAGCTGACATCAATATCGATGATTCTGTAGATTTGATAGTAGATGATCCTGTTCAGTCCACCAACGACGGCGACGATATCGACGTTGACGATAACACCGATGACAACACCGACGCTGACGTAGCCGAGCCCGAGGATAACAATCCTCCTACCGGCATAGCAATCGCTTTACTGCCTATGGCTTTGGCAATGGCAGCTGCAGTTGTCTCTAAAAAGTAAAATAAATAGTAAGTAACCTTTATACCTGCGCGGCTGCACGGAAGCTATCAGAGACTGCTTTGATTGGCATTTGTGCAGCCGCACATCGTATTATGACTTTCTGGAGGGTAAGTATATGAAAAAAATAATAAGCATAGCACTGGCACTTGCCATGATTATATCTATATCATCAGCATATTCACTGCCGATTTCGGCAGAAGGTCTTGAAGAGACTGCTTCCGAGGCGGTAACCACAGCACCGGAGGAATCTCCTGTGCTTTCGGATGTTACTACCGTTCCGGAAGTAACGACAGTACCGGAGGAAATATCCCTGCCGGAGAGTGTAAATACTTCGGATGAGACAACCGTCTCGGAGGAGATTACAACCTCTGAGGAGACAACCATTCCCGAAGAAACTGCACCATCTTCGGAAGAGACTTCTGAGACTGCTTCGGAGGTGACGGAGCCTGCGACTGAGATAACCGACTCTGAGTCGGAGGCTGACGAATCCTTGCAGATTGATGATTCGGCTTTCGATATTATGCCGTTTGCCGTGGGCGGGGATATTATTGCCGCCGGATATTGCGGAGAAAATTATAACAAGTATGACGTCTTTTGGACACTGGATAAGTATGGCACCCTTACTATAGGCGGCAAGGGCAATATGTACGAATCATATACAGATACTCCCCGCGGACCATGGTATAGGGATTATTCCGATGCCATCCGTTCCGTTGTGATAAACGAGGGTGTCACTTCGATTGCATACGGTGCGTTTTACGGATGCATCAATCTGACAAGCGTATCAATTCCGGATAGCGTTACATCAATTGGGTGGGACTCATTTGCTTTTTGTACCAGTCTGACAAGCATAACAATACCAAGCAGCGTTACTGAGATTGTTAACGGTGCATTTGAAGGCTGCGCCAATCTGACAGGCTTATATGTAGACAGTGCTAACAGTGTATATCACAGTGCCGGAAACTGTATAATTGAAACCGCATCAAAAATGCTCGTCGCCGGTTGTGGTGCAAGTGTTATACCTGATGACGGAAGTGTCACTTCAATAGGTGAGTATGCCTTTTCCAATTGTTCAAATCTGACAAGCATTGTGATTCCGAATAGCATAACCTCAATCGGATATGGTGCATTTATGGAATGTGCAAGCCTTAAAAGCATAGTGCTCCCTGAAAGTATTACTTCTGTCGATGAAGCTGTGTTTTACGAATGTACCGGTCTCACTGACGTATCAATTGGCAAAAATATTACTTCGATAGTGAATGGCATGTTTGCCGGTTGCACCGGTCTGACAGATATATTAATTCCGGAAACGGTTACTTCAATCGGAGATTATGCTTTTCAAGAATGTTCTTCCTTGACACACATAGTAATCCCCGAAAGTGTAACTTCAATTGGGTACGCTGCATTTGTAAGATGTAACAGTCTGACAAACATTATAATTCCTGAAAGCGTAACTTCAATCGGAGGATATGCATTTGAAAGATGTGCAAACCTTAGAGGCGCAGTAATACCAAGCAGTGTCTCGTCGATTGGTAAAGGTATGTTTTATCATTGTGTTAATCTTGCTGATATTTACTGCGGAGCAGCAGCTAAGCCGGACGGCTGGGACAACGAATGGAATGGTTCAAATTCAGAAATCCATTGGGGATTCAGCGAAGAAATCCCTCCGATATCGGGTGACGTTTTGTCGAGCGGCTATTGCGGCGGCGAGGGTGATGGAACCAATCTTACATGGACGCTGGACAGCTCCGGTACGCTGACAATCAATGGCAGAGGTATGATGAAGGATATTCCCAGTTATGACACTACATCATGGTATGAAAGTAAGTCTATCATTCGGAACGTAAGAATAAGCAGCGGAGTCACTTCCATCGGAGAGAATACATTTTCTGAGTGCCATAACCTTACAAGCGTAACAATTCCAATTAGTGTTACCTCAATCGGAGAGGATGCATTTGAATACTGTACCGGTCTGACAAGCATTACTATTCCAAGCAGTGTTATATCAATAGGAGGCGGTGCATTTAGTAGATGCACTGGCTTAACAAGCGTAAGAATTCCGAACGGCGTTACATCAATAGAATCCGGTTTGTTTTCCGACTGTTCCGGGCTTACAAGTGTAGTCATTCCGAATAGCGTTACGTATATTGATTCGTTTGTATTTAGTGGATGTACCGGTCTGAAGGACGTGACGATTCCGAATAGCGTTACATATATTGATTTTTCTGCATTTTGGGGATGCACGGGTCTTACAAGCATAGTAATTCCAAGCAGTGTTAAGACAATTGATTCTTTAGCATTTTTGGGATGTACCGGGCTGAAAAGAGTAACCATTTCAAACGGTGTTAAAACAATAGAAGATAGTGCTTTTCAATATTGCACAGGTCTGACGAGTATAGTGATCCCAAGAAGCGTCGAGACAATATGCGAGGAAGCATTTAGCGGATGTACAGGGCTGAAAAGCGTAACCATTTCAAACGGTGTAAAGACAATAGATAATCGTGCTTTTGAAAATTGCACCGGTCTGACAAGCATATCAATTCCGGGAAGTGTCTCTTCATTGGATAGTACAGCGTTTGCCGGATGCACCAATCTGACGCAATTGTCTGTAAGTGGAGCCAACAGAACGTACCACAGTGCAGGAAACTGTATAATAGATACCCAGAATAAAGCACTCGTTATAGGATGCAGCTCGAGCGTTATACCAAGTGACGGAAGCGTTACATCAATATCGTATGGTGCTTTTGAGGGCTGTACGGGTCTGACAAGCATAACAATACCAAACAGTGTAAAATCAATTGAAGGGGAGGCATTTGGCTATTGCACCGGCTTGACAAGCGTAATAATTCCGAACGGCGTCACATCAATAGAAGGAAATTTGTTTGCCGGATGTTCCAATCTTAAAAGCGTATCAATTCCGACCGGTGTTACATTAATCGGCAGCGGTGCATTTTTTGAATGTGACAGTCTTACGGATATAGTGATTCCCAATGGGGTTATATCAATTGAGTATGCTGCATTTCAGGGGTGTACCGGTCTGACAAGCTTATCAATTCCCGAAAGCGTTACTTCAATAGGTCGGCAAGCGTTTAATGGCTGTATTGGTTTGACAAGTTTAAGGATTCCGAATGGTGTTACTTCAATATCGGAAGCCGCATTTTCGGGCTGCTCCGGCTTATCATGGGCAATCATTCCGAAAAGCGTTGTTTCAGTTGATAGTGATATATTTTTATCATGCACAAACCTCACCGCCATCTACTGCGAAGTAGAATCAAAGCCGGAGGGTTGGAGTGAATATTGGCAGGGCGAACAGAATCCCAATACCGGCGCACAAGCCACCGTCTACTGGGGCACAACTAAGCCGGAAGTCGATTACGGCAACTTCAACGAAGACGGCGAAGTAGACATGAAAGACGCTGCCCACTTCATCGGCTGGGTAGGCGCACCCTTCCTTCCGCAGTTCCAGATAAATCAAGACTTCAATGCCGACTTCAACAAGGACGGTACAATTGACATGAAAGACGCCGCATATTTCATCGGCTGGGTAGGAGCACCGTTCCTTCCGCAGTTTAAAATAGATTGGGAATAAGCAATTTTAAAAATAAAGAGGGAAAGACATGAAAAAAATAATAAGCATAGCACTTGCGCTTGCAATGATTATATCTATATCATCAGTATTCGCCCTGCCACTTTCGGCGGAAGGCATTGAGGAGACTGCTTCCGAGGCAGTAACCACTGTCTCGGAGGAAGCTGCTGTTCCAGCGGATACAACATTCGTGCAGGAAGTAACATCCGTACCGGAGGAAATAACAGTCGCAGAGAAAACAACAGTATCTGAGGAACCCCCAACGGCTTCAGATAATTGTCAGCCCGACATTCAGCCGGAGGATGGCATCTATGAGGATGGCGAACCGACAGGGATGATTGAAACGGTTGATTTTTCTGCCGGAACTGCAAGTAATGATGAGCTTTTTGAACAATATCTGACAAAACTGCTTTATGGCGATGTGCAGATTCGTCCACTTGCTTCAGAACGGGGCAGAGCGCAGCTTTCTGGCGAAGCGCTGAGGATATATGATGAGCTAAGACCGCATATTATTGCCATTGCCGACGGCAGTGAAAAAAGCACTACTATCTATCTGAGCAAAGGGTCTGTGCTGACAAGGTCAATTATTAAGAAAATTTTTGATGTTTTAGCTACGGATTTCCCTTCGGAAACTTACTGGATGGATGGCTGCGCGTATGGATTCCAGCAGGGTTCGTATTTTGTCTCCTTTTCAATCGCAGAAAACTATCAGGTGACAAAGACAGATGAAAGCGGAACACATGTTGAGGTTGACACCTCTAAAATTGAAAGTGCTAAAAAAGCTTTGGACAATGCTCGCAGGATTGTTGGCGGAGCAACAGGCAGTGATTATGACAAAATTAAGTATTTTGTAGATGAGATATGCCGCCTGGCAGAATATGACTATGGCGCAGTGTGCGGTAATATTAGCTCTGATAAGTCTCCGTGGAGAATTATCAATGTATTTGACGGCGACCCGAATACGAATGTTGTCTGTGAGGGATTTGCAAGGTCGTTTCAGTACCTGTGCGAGCTGGCGGGAATTGAATGCTACTGTGTAACCGGCACGATGGACGGCGGCGGGCATATGTGGAATCTTGTAAGATTGGATGATAAGATTCATCTGCTTGATGTTACTGCCTGCGAGGGAGGTTATAAAGTAGAAGACTTTTTGTATGACGTTAAGCTCAATCCGGACGGATATGAATCGAGCAATATTACTTATGTTTATGACAAATCGATGTTTGACGTTTATCCCGAAAGCATACTTTTCCCAGCCGCGCCTGACGGTGAGGTTGTTTTAAGCGGCTATTGCGGAGGGGAAGGAGACGGCACCAATATCTCGTGGACGCTCGATGACTGCGGAACGCTTATCTTAAGCGGACACGGAAGAATGAGAAATTTCGAGCAGACGTCAGAGGGCGAGATTGAATGGCGTGTTTCACATTCTGTCAGAAAAATGATTAAAAACGTCATAATTGAGGAGGGGATAACCTCTATCGGCGAGAACGCATTTTACAGCTGCCCATCCATCGAAAAAATAACCCTGCCAAGCACGCTTACTACTATTTGCTCGTATGCCTTTGCTTATGCCGGATTTGAGAAGATAAGCATACCGAAGAGTGTAACAACTGTGGGCTGTTACATTTTCGGATGGTGTGCGTATGAGGAGTATAAAAAAATCAAGGAAATTTACTGCGATGTGGAAATGAAGCCCGAAGGATGGGATAATAACTGGAATTTAACGGACGCAACGGTATATTGGGCAGGCGTTCCGAGGGTTGACAGCGGCTATTGCGGCGCTGAGGGAAAAGGTACCAATCTTACCTGGTCGCTCGACAAAGACGGAACTCTTACAATCAGCGGAACGGGAGCCATGGAGAGATACACCTGCAATTTAGACGTGCCATGGCGCGGATATAAAGACAAAATCCGTACGATAAAAATATGCGATGGCGTTACCTCAATATCGTCGTTCACAGCCTTATACTTCCCGAATCTGACTAAAGTGGATATTGCCGACAGCGTTACTTCCATAAAGATGTATGCATTCGCCGAATGTTCTGGATTGACAAGCGTTACGATTCCAAAAAGCGTTGTGTCGGTTGAAGAACTTGCATTTTACAATTGTTCCGGTCTTACAGACATCTACTGTGAAGCAGAAGCCAAGCCCAAGGGCTGGAAAAGCAGCTGGAACGGCACCTCCGCCTTAGCCCAATGGGGTGCAAAAATTCCGGATTATACCCCCGGCGACTTCAACGAAGACGGCGTAGTAGACATGAAAGACGCTGCCCACTTCATCGGCTGGGTAGGTGCGCCCTTCCTTCCGCAGTTCCAGATAAATCAAGACTTCAATGCCGACTTCAACAAGGATGGCACAATTGACATGAAAGACGCCGCATACTTCATTGGCTGGGTAGGCGCACCCTTCCTTCCACAGTTCAAAATTGATTGGCAATAAAAAATTTAAAGAAAAGAGGACAAAAACATGAAAAAACTACTTAGCACGATGTTAGCGCTTACAATGCTAATATCAACATCATCAGCATTCGCTCTGCCGCTTTCGGCAGAGGGCGTTCAGGAAACCGCTTCCGAGGCAGTTACAACCGCCCCCGAGGAATCCCCCACGCTCCCTGAGGTGACTACCGTTCCGGAAGTAACAACAGTTCCTGAGGAAACTGCTGCCCCTAAGGAAACAGCAATTCCGGAAACCACACCGGTACCGGAGGAGACTTCTGAGCCATCCTCGGAAGTGACAGAGCCTGCGACTGAGGCTGTAGACCCTGAAACCGAGGGTATAGACCCCGCCCCTGAAGTTACAGACCCTGCCCCTGAGGTAATCGAACCCATGCCGGAGGATGAGCTGCTTTCTGCTGCTCTGCCGCTTGCTGAGGGGGATGGCATTGTTGCAAGCGGGTATTGTGGATATGTTGAGGTAGACTGGGATTCTGAGGAGAATATAGAGTTTGGAACCAACATTACTTGGGCACTTGACAGCGCGGGTACATTGACCATCAGCGGCACGGGAAAAATGGCACATTTTCAAAGTATAGGTGCACCATGGGATGATTACAGCGAATCCATCCGTAGTGTAAACATCTCCGATGGCATAACTTCACTTGGAGACTATTCGTTTTGCGGCTGTACCAATTTAACCAGCGTGACATTCCCCGGTACTGTCAAAGAAATCTGGGACAAAACATTCGCAAACTGCACAAGCCTTAAAAGCATAACAATACCGGATGGCATAACTGGAATTTATTATTTGGCGTTTTACAAATGCACAGGTCTTGAAAGCGTAATACTTCCGGACAGCGTTCAGGAAATTGGATACTGCGTATTTACAGGCTGTAAAAACCTTAAAAACATTACTATGTCAAAAAACATAACCTATATTGATGAGAGTGCATTTGATGGATGCTCCAGCTTGACAAGCATAACAATACCGGGCGGCGTAAAACGCATGGGTTGGGGTGCATTTAGGGGCTGCACAAGCTTGAAAAGCATAGATTTTCAAAATGGAGTTGAAGTAATTTCCGACTATGCATTTGAAAACTGCACCGGTCTGACAAGCATATCCATACCAAGCAGTGTTACTAATATAGAAGGTTCTGCATTTTCAGGCTGTCCAAACATAACAAGTATATCTGTAGACAGCATGAACAGCGTATATCATAGTTCCGGAAACTGCATAATTGAAACCGCAAGCAAAAAGCTCATTATGGGATGCGGCAGCAGCGTTATACCCAATGACGGAAGCGTAAAAATTATAGGAAGCTCGGCGTTTGAAGACTGCTACAGCCTTACGGGGATAGTCATACCCAACAGCATAACAACTATAGGCACAATGGCATTTCAGGGATGCGAAAACCTTAAGTTCATTTCAATTCCGCACAGTGTAACAAAAATCGGCGGAGGCGCATTCAGACAATGCTATAATCTCCGAAACATAGTTATTCCTAACAGTGTTGTTTCTATGGGCATTGAGGTGTTCAGAAATGATGGTATGCTGCGACTGATTACACCTGATGATGAACCTTTAGCGGAACCAAGCACATTCAGCAATTCCGATCGCGAAGGAGCAATGCCGTCTGACGGCTCCGACTCAGCCGCGATGCTGTCCTCGTATGATAAGCCGATTGACTACCTTTCCGCCATCTACTGCGAAGCGGAATCAAAGCCGGACGGCTGGGACGAAGGCTGGAACGGATCAAACGCAGAGGTATACTGGGGATATGTAACCAAAACCATCGTCACCGGTAAATGCGGCGGTGAAGGCGACGGCAGCAATCTTACCTGGAAGCTTGACAGCAACGGCACATTAACCATCACCGGAACCGGCAAAATGGGCGATTACTTGGATCCACAGAATTATATGTCGTCTAATACTCCATGGGAGTATTTCAAAAATTCAATAAGAAATGTAATAATCGATGAGGGTGTAACATCAATCGGAAGCGGTGCATTTTATAACTATTACAGCATGGCAAACGTTACCATTCCAAACAGCGTTACTTCAATAGGCAATTATGCATTTGCCTATTGCTACGGTCTGACAAACTTAACCATTCCTGATAGTGTCACCTCAATCGGCGATTATGCATTTTGCGGCTGCGAAAACTTGACAGGCATAACAATTCCGGACAGTGTTACATCAATCGGCGACGCTGCATTTGTCGGATGCCGAAGATTGACAGGCATAACAATTCCGGTCAGTGTCAGCTCAATCGGCAACGGTGCATTTACCGGATGTCAGGGCGTAGAGGTTGCCCCGGGAAACAGATATTATCATATGGGCGGAAATTGTCTGATTGAAACCGGAACCCGCAAGCTTATCATTGGCTTTAACAACAGCGTTATTCCCGCAGACGGAAGCGTCACATCGATTGGAATTGATGCGTTTGCAGGCTGTGACGAGATAACAAGCATAGTTATTCCTAACTGCGTTACATCAATCGGAGATTCTGCATTTTCGGGATGTCACAATTTGTCAAGTATAACCATTCCAAACAGCGTTACATCAATCGGACAAGTGCATTTTACAGCTGTGAAAACTTGACAGGCATAACAATTCCGGACAGTGTTACCTCAATTGGAGCGTACGCATTTTCAGGCTGTCAAAGTGTTGAAGTTGCTGCCGGAAACAGAAATTACCATATGGATGGCAATTGCCTGATTGAAACCGGAACCCGCAAGCTCATCGCCGGCTTTAACAACAGTGTTATACCCGACGACGGAAGCATTATATCAATAGGAGACGGTGCATTTTCAAACTGCCAAAGCCTGGCAAGCATATCCATTCCTGATAGCGTTACATCAATCGGGAGAAGTGCATTTGCCAGCTGCCAAAGCTTGGAAAGTATATCCATCCCCGATAGTGTCACATCAATCGCTGATGGTACGTTTTTGTATTGCCAAAGCCTTAAAAGCATAACCATCCCAAACAGTATCAGGTCAATTGGATCGGTTGCATTCTTCAATTCAGGTCTTACAAGCATAACTATCCCGAAAAGCGTTACATCTATTGGAGAGCGGGCATTTTCATACTGTCCCAACCTTACTACTATCTACTGCGAGGTTAAATCCAAGCCATCCGGCTGGGCTGATAATTGGTGTGATAAACAAAACATGAGCGGTGAAAATGTCAATGTAAGCTGGGGTGATGCAGAAGTAGTTGATTATATCCCCGGCGACTTCAACGAAGACGGAGTAGTAGACATGAAAGACGCCGCCCACTTCATTGGCTGGGTAGGCGCACCCTTCCTCCCGCAGTTCCAGATCAATCAAGATTTCAATGCCGACTTCAACAAGGACGGCACAATTGATATGAAGGATGCCGCATATTATATCGGCTGGGTAGGCGCGCCGTTCTTACCGCAGTTTAAAATCGATTGGTAAGCGAAAAGTATAATAGCTTTGGCGAAGAACGCCCGACAAACAAGCGGCTGTTGCAGAGAGTGCAGCAGCCGCTTGGCTTTTTTTACATTTTTGAAGATATGTATTTCCAAAACCGGAATACAATTTTTGGCTACTCAATTATCGGCTGTTCAGCCTTTTTGACTTTTGAATGAACGCCGAAAAGCAGAAGCCCGATCACAAAGAACACGGAAATAGCGCCTACGCCTGCGTTGATGTTATCTGTCGCCTGCGATACTACGCTGATAACCGCCGTTCCCAAAAATGAAGCTCCCTTGCCGCAGATATCTAAAATACCGAAGTATCCTCCCGACTTTTCGGAAGGAATTATTTTTGCATAGTAAGAGCGTGAAAGTGCTTGGATTCCGCCTTGGAACAATCCTACCGCCACGGCAAGGATCCAGAAGTGAAGCTGAGAGGTCATAAATATGGCAAATATCGCAATTCCCAAATACGCACTTATGCATACCATAATCATTTTTCTGGTCTCGACTTTTTTGGAAAGCCTTCCGATGATTATAGAGCTTGGAAAAGCAACTATCTGGGTTAATAGCAGCGCTAAAAGCAATCCCACGGTGTCCAGTCCCAATGCTGAGCCATACGCAGTCGCCATGTCAATAATTGTGTAAACTCCGTCTATGTAGAAGAAATATGCGATAAGAAAGAGTAGAATTTTCTTGTCCGCGCCGATTTCGCACAGAATTTTGCGGATTTCACCGAATACATTTGATTTCTGCGCCTGCTGTTTTTGCGGCTGATGATAGGTCTTAATCAGCGGCATAGAAACGCCGATCCACCACACCGCGCAGATAATAAAGGCAATCATCATGGCGGTGGACATGGATATTCCGATTTTGTCTGCGCCTAAAACAAGCGCCAATGATATTACAAATGGAATACAGCTGCCGATATATCCCCATGCGTAGCCCTGAGAGGAAACATTGTCCATCCGCTCTTCCGAGGTGATGTCTGAAAGCATTGAATCGTAGAATATCAGGCTCATGGAATGTCCCGCTTTGGCAATTATAAAGATAATAAGAAAGACAAGCCAGCTCGCAGTAAAGCCCAATAAAGCGCAGCCGGCAGCACCGATCAGAATGGAGATAAGGAAGAAAGTTTTTCTGCGGCTTTTGCCGTCGGACAGTCTTCCTAAGGCAGGTCCTAACAGCATAACAATAAGCGTTGCAAAAGATGTGGCATATCCCCAGTACGCAAGGTAGTCTACCGAGGTCAACCCCGCTTTTTCCGAAAGAGAGTTGAAGTAAATCGGGAAAATAGTTGATACCAGCAGGACGAACGCCGAATTTCCGACGTCATACAGCACCCAGCTTTTTTCTTCCTTTGTCAGCTTGAACTTCATGTTTTACACCCCTCTGCTTGCATTATTTGTTCGTTTGGTATGTATTTCGAGCCGAATGTGTAGTTGTAGATATCGCTCCACGGCTTAGAGCCGTCCGCATTGCCGCAAAAATCGCAGATAAGATTTACCGCTCTGACTATTGCTTTTTGGTATCTTTGCCAAAGCTTTTCGTTGCTGTCCTTGCATTTTGGATTTGGCTTGACATTTACTATCATGCCGTGAAAGCTGTCGTATTTTCCTATTATTCGCAGCGCTCCGTAAATAAGTCCCCTTTTTATAAAGTTGGGGCACCGCATAAGCCTGTTGTAGAAAATATACGACTTCATCGCAGCGTATATCTCGTCCGAGCTTATCCCGCTGTAAAAGCGGCTTATCACCGCAGCATAGGTTTTACTTGGGTGAATATGTTTTGTTAATATATGTGACAGGGGATTCAGCCCGTCGCGCACCATCAGTCTGCGGTCGAACTCGCATTCGATTTCAGCGTGTCCGACCCCGCTTTCGTTGATTTTCTGGTCGATATAATCATGACACTCGCGGTCTAAACAAAAATGGCAAATCACACCGAAGATATAGGACAGGCAGGCGCTTGAATATCCGCTGCGCTTAATTGCCTTGGCAGCAGGGAAGAAGAAATCGCAAGCCGGCTTGTCGTGCTGCCCATAGCCCACTCTATTTACGTGATTCTTTGTAAGAGGCTTAAAGTAGAACAGCAAATCGGGACCGTGAACTCCTATATTAAACAAGTCTTCATTTCCCTGAATTATCTTTTTTACATCCTGCGGGAGCTTTGCAAAAACATCTCTGCCAAACCGGTAATGCGCATAAGTTGATGGCATAATCATCCTCCTTTGCTTTATAAAAGCTTATTTTAGCTTGTATTTTGCCCTTTCTTTGCGATTATAGCATACAAATGTAAAATCACAATCGAAATTTTGTTAAAATTCTGAAAACAACTATTATGTCTGATAACTACTTGCCATTTAAACGCAAACAAGAAAATCGCCGCAAAATCAATGAATCTGATATAATCCCCTTAGAGTAGTCACAAGAGAAAACAAAAAGTATCAAGACTGCA
>ENA-UONV01001751-UONV01001751.1-human-gut-metagenome-genome-assembly--contig:-CS4-NODE-1751-length-17865-cov-4.567097_pt1 | contig 17865 bp, 20 predicted proteins | sample MGYA00242461_ERZ724008 | MGnify/ENA metagenome assembly ERZ724008 | reverse complement strand
CAATTGGTTAATTCTTTTGTTTTTTGCATTGTCTACTTGACAGGGGGCATATTAGAATACGCCATTTTCAACGGCTCCTCTTACAAGCTCCTTATCCTCTTCGGTGATCTGTCCGCAGGCTGTGCAACAAAGCATAGCAACTACCATGATAATAGCTAAAATCTTTTTCATTTTTTCGTAATCCTTTCAAAAATTAATTTATAGCATAAACTACACCAGTTATAATATCACTTTACTCATAAAAATGAAAGGGGGAAATTCGCCGAAGAATGTACTTTTTATAATAATCCCGCATATTGTACAAACTTTTTCTCTGTTCATATTAATTTAGTCGATAAATTCACAATATTTCTTCTCATTTTTTAACAAAACTTAATCTTTTAAAGCCTTTACTATTCTGCTTTAAAGGTATATAATATAAAGGAAGACGCTTTATTCTGCCTGAAGCCCACCTGCGCTTACAGGCAATATATAAATATATCATCCAGGAGGAAAGTAATGAAAAAAATACTTGTTATAGATGACGACGTTCACATTTCAGACATGATCGAAGAGGCTCTTACCAAGGAGGGCTACAGCATATTAAAGGCATATTCCGGCACCGAAGCCATGTATGTTCTTTCAAAGACAAGCCCCGACCTTATTCTTTTGGATTTAATGCTTCCCGGACTTTCCGGCGAGGAGCTTTTGCCTAAAATCAAGGACATTCCCGTTATAGTTATCAGCGCGAAGCTTGACGTTGACAACAAGGTCCGGCTTTTGCTCGACGGCGCGGCGGACTACATAACCAAGCCGTTCGACCTTTCCGAGCTTAAGGCGCGGATAATCGTTGCGCTGCGCTCCAGCCGCGGCAAGGCTGGGGTTATGGAATTCGGGGATATCTCCTTAGACACCTCAGCCCACAGCGTTAGCGTTTCCGGCGAGCCTGTCAGGCTGACAAGAACGGAATACGCCATACTAAAGCTTTTGATATCCAACCCCGAGCAGGTTATAACCAAATCAAACCTGCTTGACAAAATCGCCATGGACACCCCCGACTGCACCGAGACATCTCTAAAAATGCACGTAAGCAATCTCAGACGGAAGCTGCGGGATATTTCCGGAAAGGACTACATCGAATCTGTCTGGGGCATAGGGTTCAAGCTGCGCTTGGAATAATCTTTACTAAAGCTTTACCTTCATCTTTACCGCTTTCTTTACCTATCGGCGTTAAAATGTCCGTATAATAAATTTGAAAGGAACGAAAAACCATGAAATACGTTCTTGAAGCAAACGGAATTTATAAGAATTACGGACATTTCCGCGCATTAGACGGTCTTACCATGCATGTGCCGGAGGGAGCTATTTACGGCTTTGTCGGCAAAAACGGAGCCGGCAAAACTACTCTTATAAGAATCATCTGCGGCTTGCAGTCGCCATCAAGCGGCGAATACAAGCTCTGGGGGATCTCTGACAGCGACAAGTCGATTCGCAAATCCCGCCGGAGGATGGGCGCGGTGGTCGAAACGCCGTCGATCTATCTCGACATGACCGCCGAGGACAATCTTAAACAGCAGTGCAAGATTTTAGGACTTCCATCCTACGACGGCATAGGCGAGCTTCTGCGGCTGGTGGGTCTTGAAAACACCGGCAAAAAGAAGGCGCGCAACTTTTCCCTTGGCATGAAGCAGCGCTTGGGAATAGCAGTCGCGCTATGCGCAGACCCCGACTTTCTGGTGCTCGACGAGCCGATAAACGGTCTTGACCCGCAGGGAATAGTTGAAATAAGAGAGCTTATATTAAAGCTCAACCGCGAACGCAGGATAACCGTTCTCATTTCCAGCCACATATTAGACGAGCTTTCAAAGCTTGCCACCCATTACGGCTTTATAGATTCGGGACACATCGTTAAGGAAATGAGCGCCGCCGAGGTTGAAGCCGCCTGCCGCAAATGCGTGCGAATGGAGGTTACAAACGTCTCCGCACTTGCTTCTCTTATGGACGAAATGGGCGTTGACTACCGCATTATTTCCGACTCCTGCGCGGATGTCTATGCAAAGCTGGGCGTTTCCGAGCTTGCGGCGAAGCTTGAAGCCAAAAACTGCGAGATTACCTCAATGACCGAGCACGACGAAAGCCTTGAAAGCTTCTATATCGGACTTGTCGGAAGATAAAAAAGGGGGCTTGGGCTATGACGAGGCTTTTATCCTCAAACCTCACACGCGCCTTTAAAAGCAAGCTTTTGTGGATGGTTGCCGCCGCCGCGATTGTTTTTTCGGCGATGAAAACCGGCGAGATGCTTAAATTCTACTCCCCTGCCGAGCCGGAAAAATGCATGGAGTGCGTTTTTAACAGCGTGCCTATAGTGTCTGTTTTAATTCCGGCGTTTTCGGGGCTGTTTCTGGGAAACGATTACCAGTGCGGAACCCTGCGCACTAAAATCCTCACCGGCTCCTCAAGAGAAGCGATTTATACAGCGAACTTTTTCACCGTGTTCGTCTGCGGATTGATATTCCTGTGCGCGTCGGCGCTTCCGACTGCCGCCGCCTTATTGCTTTTCGTTGACAATCCCGCCGCGGCGATACAGATATTTCTGCCCGGCTTTATAGCCGCCGTTATGATAACCGCAAGCCTTTCGGCGATATTCACGCTTATGGGTATGCTTATAAGCTCAAAAACGATGGGCGCGGTTGTGGCAATACTGTTAGCGTTTGGCATGCTAATCGCGGGAAGCTTTGTTTATTCAAAACTTTGCGAGCCTGAGACGGTTTCCGATATGATCCTTGATGTAAACGGCAAGGTAGTCGAAGCCGTGCCGCATGTGAATAAGTTTTATATAGGCGGCTGGCTCAGAATCGTCTTTCAGGCGGTTTTGCTGATTCTCCCCACCGGTCAGGGAATACTGCTTGACAACAGCGAGATGTCGCATTACCTGATCTGCTGCGTGGTTTCATTATCCGTAACAGTCATTACAAATCTTTTCGGAATCATGTTTTTTTCTCGAAAAGACCTTCGATAAAATGCGGCGTATACCCGAACAGAACTTCGATAAAATGCGGCGTATACCCGATAAAAATGAAAACATATCCTAACTTACCTTTGAAGAAAGGAAAATATAATTATGTCAAAATTACTTTCAGCCGGATTTGACCGACTGTTTAAAAACAAGCTGTTTCATACAGCGATTATTGTAATGTTTGCCCTTGGATGCTTTGCCGGTCACACAAAATGGTCGGATTTCAGCGACGGCTTTAAAGTTGACCTTGCCGACGCTCTGTTCACCTACTGCCTTTTCGGAGCCTGCGTTACGGCGGTGTTAAGCTCGATGTTTTCGGGAACCGAATACTCCGACGGCACCATCCGCAACAAGCTCATCGCCGGATGCAGCCGCATTAATATTTACCTGTCCAACCTTATTATCAACTTTGTATCAGGAATTGCGGCGGTGGTGGCTTTTGTCGTCCCATACGTTGCCATCTGCCTTCTGACCGTCGGCAAATCAAGCGTTCCTGTTAAGGTGATTATGTTATCCGTCCTGCTTTCAATGCTGTGCCTTGCAGCGTTTTCCGCTATCTACAACGCCGTTACAATGCTGATTGCCAAAAAAGCCGCGGCGGCTGTTGCCTGTCTTTTATTGTTTGCGGGACTGTATATTGTCGGCATGACGACCTATGCCAAGCTTGGGGAGCCGGAGTTTGTCAGCGGCTACGAGCTTAACGACGAAGGCGAAATCGTCGAAACCGAGCCTGTTCCCAACCCCGATTATCTCACCGGAACAAAGCTTAAAGCCTATCAGTGGATGCTGGACATCAATCCCGGTTCGCAGGCTATTCAGATAATATCAATGGAAATTGCCCGCCCCGTAAGACTTTCCTGCTGTGCCGGAGCGATTATGGTTATATTTACCCTTGCCGGAGCGGTAATATTCTCTAAAAAAGACCTGAAATAATGCGCCGTAGGTGATATGACGTCAGTGCGGATTGTATGCGAATCGCTTTTCTGAAAGAACAAGCTCGATTTGCACTGACGTCGATTGAAAGGAATATATAATTATGTCGAATTTGCTTTCAGCCGGATTTGACCGACTGTTTAAAAACAGGCTGTTTCAGTCCGTGATTATTATTATGTTCGCCTTTGGCTGCTGTGCCGGCTATAACGTATGGTCGGATTCAAAATCCGGCTTTCAGGCTGACCTTTCCAACGCGCTGTTCTCCTACTGCATTTTCGGAGGATGCGTTACGGCGGTGCTGAGCTCGATGTTCAGCGGCACGGAATACTCCGACGGCACCATCCGCAACAAGATCATTGCTGGATTCAGCCGCGTTGATATATATCTTTCAAACCTTATTATCAACATTGTATCCGGTGCGATGGCGGTGGTGACTTATGTTGTTCCCTACCTTGTCATCTGCCTTTTAACTGTCGGCAAATCCGCTGTTTCAATTAATGCGCTGATAACATCCGCTCTGCTTTCGATACTGTCCTTAATGGCTTTTTCAGCCATCTTTAACGCCGTTACAATGCTGATAACAAAAAAGGCTGCGGCGGCTGTCGCCTGTCTTTTATTGTATGTGGGACTGTTTATGTTTGGAATGACGACCTACAACAGGATTCAGGAGCCGGAGTTTTATCCCGGCTACCAGATGTTCATCGATGGTGAAGCCGTTGAACCCGAACCTATTCCCAACCCCGATTACCTCACCGGCACAAAGCTTGAAGTATTTAAATGGCTGGAAGACATCAATCCTGGCGCGCAGTCCGTTCAGATATTCTTAATGGAGGTTGCCCGCCCCGTAAGGTCTGCCTGCTGTGCCGGAGCGGTTATGGTTATATTTACCCTTGCCGGAGCGGTAATTTTCACAAAAAAAGACTTGAAATAATACGCCGTAGGTGATATGATGTTAGTATGGATTATATGTGCAGTGCTTTTTTTCGGGCTTATAGCCGCAGTCATTAAAATATATATTTTAAAAAGGAGCATTGCCGAAATCCGCGAAGGCTTTTCGGAACGAGTTTTAAGCTCGATGGACACCAACACCCTTATCTCCGTATCCTCGCAGGATAAGGAGATCACCCGCCTTGCCGCTGCCATCAACAGCGAGCTGCGGGAGCTTCGCCGCCTTAAGCGGCAGTTTGAGCAGGGCGATATGGAGCTGCGCGAAGCCGTCACTAACATCTCGCACGATTTAAGAACACCGCTTACCGCTATATGCGGGTATCTTGATTTAATGCAGAGCCAGCCGATGAGCGAAAGCACCAAGCGGTATGTGTCTCTCATATCCGAGCGGACATCAGCCTTAAAGCTGCTGACCGAGGAGCTTTTCCGCTACTCAATCATCCTTTCTGCCGACGAAGAGCCAAGCCTTGCGGACATCTCACTCAATGCGGCTGTTGAGGACGCAGTGGCTGGGTTCTACGGCGCGCTTACCGGCAGAGGAATCACGCCCGAAATATCCATATGCGAAAATGAGGTTATCCGCAAACTTGACAAGGGCTTTGTTTCAAGAATCCTTGGAAACGTCCTGTCAAACGCCCTTAAATACAGCGACGGCGACCTTGGCGTTACCCTGTCGCCGGACGGAGTTATAACCGTTTCCAACACGGCAGCGTCTCTGAGCGAGGTTCAGGTAGGGCGGCTTTTCGACAGATTCTACACCGTTGAAGCCGCAAGAAGCTCAACCGGACTGGGGCTGTCCATTGCAAAAACCCTCTGCGAAAAAATGGGCGGAAGCATCTCCGCCGAATACGTTTGCCCACAACTTTCGATTATTATTGGTTTTCCCTCCGAGGGATAAATCTATCAGGTAAAAAACTATGCACAACATCTATATTCTTTTAACACGCTCGTCCACGATGATTTCAAGAGCGATCCATTACACCACCGGAGATGATTTTACTCACTCCTCCATCGCCTACGATGATGATTTATACACACTTTGCAGCTTCGGAAGAAAATATCCGCGGCTTATGTTCCCTGCGGGACTTGTCAGCGAGGGGCTGGAGTATGGGTATTACCGGCTTCATGCAAATATGCCCTGCGCACTGCTTGGATTAAGCGTTTCAGACGAGGTTTACGCCAGAATCCGCAACCGCGTTGACCGCATGAGAATGCAAAAGGACGACTACCGTTACGACGTTAGAGGACTGATACGCTGCAAATTAGGCAAGGAATCAAACCGCCCGAACAGATATTTCTGCTCGAAATTTGTTTCGGAGGTGCTCGGGGATTCCGGAGCTCTCAGGCTTCCCAAGCCAACCTCGCTTATGCGCCCGCAGGACTTTATGGATATGCCCCAGCTGACCGTTCTATATCGCGGAAGCATAGCCGGACTGATACTAAAGGTGCAGCTTGAAGAGATTTCCAAGCACGTTGCCGCAATAAAAGCACCAAAAGCACTTCTTTAAACAAAACAACTCAAACCGACGTGTGGGAAGGTTCCCATGCGCCGGTTTTTTGCGATTTTTCATGCCGTTATCACAAAATATAGGTCTTCGCTGTTGATTTTCGGCAGAATATGTTGTATAATATAATATGATTGTGTACTATGCGCATAGCATATATGTGTATATTTGCGCATTTTATAAATGCAATATTTCAGCTAAAAGAATTGTATTCTTTTCGGAGGACTTATGATATACTTAGACAACGCGGCGACGACTAAGGTCATGCCAGAAGCGGCAGACGGAGTGATCGCCGGCATGACCGAAAGCTTCGGCAATCCATCCAGCATGCACAAGCTTGGAGTGAATGCCGAAAGGCTTGTTTCCTTTTCTCAAAGAAAGCTGCTTTCCGCCTTGGGAGACTCTTCCGGCAGGATAATATTCACCTCCGGAGCCACCGAATCCAACAACACCGCAATTTTCGGTCTTGCAGAAATCTACGGCAGGAGAAAAAAGAGAGTCGTAACAACATCTGTCGAGCATCCCTCGGTTGCAAAAGCTTTTGAGCGGCTTGCCGAAATGGGGTACGAGGTTGCAACAGTCCACCCTAACGAGCAGGGTGAAATCACCGAGGATATGCTTGTAAAAGCGGTGGATTCAAACACCTGTCTTATCAGTGCAATGCTTGTAAACAACGAAACAGGATATATTCTTCCGATAGATAAGGCTTTTCCAAAGATAAAAAAGCTCTATCCCGATTGCATGACGCACTGCGACTGCGTTCAGGGCTTTGAAAAGCTGCATGTATCGGTAAAAAAGCTTGGGTGCGACGCTCTTTCTTTAAGCGGTCACAAGATTTACGCCCCCAAGGGCATAGGCGCGCTGTATCTTAAAAGCGGCGTGAGAATAAAGCCTTTAATGCTTGGCGGAGGTCAGCAGAACGCCCTGCGCTCGGGCACCGAGCCCGTCCCGCTGATATACGGCATGGGCAGAGCGGTTGAAGCTCTCGACCCCACAATTGACGAGCGTTTGGCACACGTCCGTGAGATTAACGCCTATGCGCGGAATGCGCTGGCGCAGATTGGCGCGGTTGTTCTTTCAAGTCCCGAGGCAAGCCCGTATATACTCAGCATAGCGGTTCCCGAAATTAAGAGTGAGACTGTTTTGCACCATCTCGAAGCTTCGCAGATATACGTTTCCAGCGGGTCTGCTTGCTCCAAGGGCAAAAAAAGCGGGGTTCTGGCAGAATTTAAGGTCAGCGAAAAATACATCGACAGCGTTATCAGGCTGAGCTTTTCTTATGAGAACAATAAGGAGGACATCGACCTCTTGGCTGCAAAGCTGAAAGACGGCATGGATTCTCTTGCAAAAATAAAGTAAAAGGATAGAGATATATGAAGCAGGTAATACTGTGCAAATACGGAGAAATAGTATTAAAGGGGCTCAACCGCTCCGGCTTTGAAGCCGAGCTTATGCGAAACGTTCGGCGCAGGCTAAAGCCGCTGGGCGATATAAAGCTGAGCTCAAGGCAGTCAACGCTGTTCGTCGAGCCGATGTCAGACGATATCGACTTCGACGAGGTTATAGCACGTCTGAAAAAGGTTTACGGCATTGCAAAAATATGCCCTGCTATCGCGGTGGAAAAAAAGCTTGACGCTATTTTAGAGACTGTAAAGGAATACTTAGGAGACGCTCTGGAATCCGCACACAGCTTTAAGGTTGAAGCCAAGCGTGCCGACAAGCGGTTTGCCATGACCTCCCCCGAAATAATGGCAGAGCTTGGCGGAATGATTTTAGAAGCATACCCGCACCTGACAGTAGACGTTAAGCACCCCGAAATAACTGTAGTATGCGAAATAAGGGACGATGCGGCTTATGTTCACGCCCTGCCCATAGACGGCGCGGGCGGAATACCGGTGGGAACATCGGGCAGAGCATTGCTTTTGCTTTCGGGCGGCATAGACTCCCCTGTTGCCGGAACCATGATGGCAAAGCGCGGAGTTATAGTCAGCGCAATCCACTTCCTGTCGCCGCCGTATACCTCCGAGCGCGCTTTAATCAAGGTAGAAAAGCTTGCCGCCAAAATGACCGAGTGCTGCGGACAGATCACCCTGTTTACCGTGCCGTTCACTAAAATTCAGGAGGCAATACGCGACAACTGCCCCGAAGAGCTGTTCACCATAATAATGCGCAGACTGATGATGGAGATAGCCCAGCGAGTCGCGGCACAATACGACTTTGCGGCGCTTGTAACCGGTGAAAGCATTGGTCAGGTGGCTTCGCAGACGATGGCGGCAATGGTAACGACCGACGCCGTTTGCAGAATTCCCGTATTCCGCCCCTGCGTTGCTCTTGACAAAAAGGAAATTGTGGACATCGCCTACAAAATAGGCACCTTTGATATTTCCATCGAGCCTTATGAGGACTGCTGCACCGTTTTTACACCTAAACACCCCAAAACAAAACCTACACTTGAAGAGGTTGCAAGAGCGCAGAGTGCCTTCGACTTCGAGCCGCTTTTGCAAGAAGCTGTTGCGGGAATAACCTTTAAGACCTTTAAGCCATATGTTGAATATGATTTTTGATAAGGAAGCGTACCGATTCATGATAAAAGACGAAATTTTAAGTGGAAAATTGAGTTCAGACCCCGAAGATATCTCGACATATATTGACAAAACCGCATCGGATGTAGTAAAATACTTAGTTGAGCACGGAATTAAGATAGCCGTTGCGGAAAGCTGTACCGGCGGCATCTTAGCAGGAGCCATAACAAGCATTCCGGGGGCTTCGGAAATATTTGAATGCGGAATAGTCTCCTACTCCGAAAGAATAAAGTCGCAGCTGTTAGGGCTCCCCATGGAGCTTATTGACGACTGCGGAGTTGTCAGCGAAACGGTCGCCCTTGCAATGGCGCAGGGGGTAAGGCTTGTATCGCACGCGGACATCGGAGTGGGCATTACCGGCATTGCAGGTCCCACAGGGGGAAGCAAGGAGCAGCCGGTTGGAACGGTGTACGTTTCAGTTATATATAAGGAGCAATCATTCACCCAAAACCTCAGGCTTTACGAGCTTGGCGAGCTTTCAAGGCGTCAGATCCGCCTTATAACCTGCGCATATGCTCTTGAAGCAATTTGTGACGCAGTGAAAGGTTGATTGATATATGTCAATGCTGAATGAAGTCCGCCCGGCGGAGGTCGAAAAGCGCGACCGGTCGTTAAAGGGCAGACTAAAAGAGCTTCTTCCGTGGAAGGGCGACGATGTTAAGGAAATCATCCGCAAGCTTGTCTATATAACCGCTATGTGTGTGCTGATCTATTCGTTTTACGAAGTTTATGTGTATCAATTCGGCTCAAGCGATATGCACGAAAGCAACGATTACCTCAGCAATCTTTACAATCAGGGCGACGACCAGCCGGACAGCACTACTTTAGACCCCGCAGTGACAGCTCAGCCGGTCAACACGGATACGCCTGTTGTCAGCGGGAGCGAGAACACCGGAGATGATGCGCAGACCCAGCCGGATGTACCGGTTAATCCCGAGGATCTGATACTGCCCAGAATCAAGCCTATTTACGAGAGCAATCACGATACAATAGGCTGGCTGACAATAGACGGATTAACCGACTCCAAAGGTGCCAACCGCATCGACCACCCCGTTATGCAGTGCAACGACAACGACTATTATCTGAGCCACGATTTCTACGGTAGAGAGAAAAAATACGGTGCGCTTTTTGCCGACTGTCATGTTAAGATCACCCACGATTCGGGTCCGCAAAACACCATTATTTACGGTCATAACATGGCTTCGGGATCCTTTTTCGCCCCTCTGCACGAGTACAAAAAGAGAGTCTCATTCGTCAGCGAGCACAGGCTCGTAACCTTCAGCACCCTTTGGGAAGAAAACAAATATATAATCATTGGCTGTTTCTTAACCGGTATCAAGGAGGATCAGGACAATATCCCGATTTTCAGATACCATGTAGCCTTTGATTTTGAAGACAACACCGACTTTATCGAGTGGTATGCCAATGTTATGTACAGAAGCTATTATACCTCCGATATCCCATGTTCCATTAACGACGAATATCTGACCCTTTCCACCTGCTCAACCGAAATCTACGATTCGAGATTTGTTGTTGTAGCAAGAAAGCTGCGTGACGGTGAGGACGCTTCGCAGTATACGTATTACTCAAATCCTGACGCAAGAAAGCCCGCCGCCTTCTATAAAGCCTACGGAATGAAGGTGCCGGACGATAAGGGTCCCGACTACGATTATTACAAAGATATTCTATCAAAAATGGAAGGAAATGAAAACTGATGTTTAAGTCAAAGTCAAAGAGAATCATAGCAAAAGTACTGTCATTCGTTGTGTGCGTATCCTGCGCGGCAAGCGTTTTGTCCGGCTGTACAAGAAGGATTGAAGAGGAGCCTCCGGTCTCCGAAACGCTGCCCACCCAGCCGTCCATCACGACGGTTCCGACCACTCCCGAGCCGGTGACAACGCCGGCTACCACCCTTCCGCCCGAACCGGAGCCGTTGGAAAAATATAAGGAATATTACGAGCGCAACAACGAATTTGTCGGCTGGATTCAGATTCCGACCATAAAGCACTCTAACGGCGACTTATATGTTGACTATCCGGTTGTTCAGGCAAAGGACAACCAAAAATACATAGACAAGGATTTCGACGGCAAAAAGTCTAAATCCGGAGCAATTTACGCAGACTACAAAATTCCGATAACCGCAACCAACCATGCCGATAATATCACCCTGTTCGGTCACAGTATGGCTGACAAAACCTTCTTCCGCAGGGTTTTGGACTACAAAAAGGGCGTTGACTTTGTCAAAGAGAATTACGTCATCAACTTCGACACCCGCTGGGAAGAAAATCAGTATGTCGTCGTTGCCTGCTTCCTTATCGGAATTTATGAATGGCAGGACGATGAGCCCCTGTTTGAATACTTTAAGTGCAGAAATTTTGATACCGAAGAGGACTATAATTACTTTTACGATAATATAATGCTTAGGAGCGACTATTTAAGCGACATCGAGTGCCACTATGGGGACGAGTTTATATCGCTTTCCACCTGCGCGTATGATTTCGACGATTCGAGATATGTCGTCGTTGCAAGAAAGGTGCGCGAAGGTGAGGACATTTCCGGCTATCCCGATACATATGTCAAGAATAAAAACAGGCACAGACCGTCAATCCTTGATTAAATACTGATTTCAGACTGAAATTAAGTATAAAGCCGGAAATTCATGGCAAGATTCAATAAAGAAGACCGCCTGAATCATTCATCGCGGCAAGCAAAAAGTCTTGCCTGATTAACGGACAGAAAGGAGTGCATGGCTTGAAGAAAAAATTTTCTATACGACGAACCATCATACTCTTATCAATCATACTTGTTTATTCCTGCGCAGTCTGCTTTATAAGCTTTTTGGCAAAGAAGGCTGTTTTGGAGGACTTAAGCTATCCAAGCACCTCACCGCTTTCGGTTGTGCTCAATGCAGACGACGGTCTTGAAAGCAGTGAGGAGGTAAGCGTTCCCAACTACTACGACAAGCTTGAGCGCATAGAAAACAAGGCACAGATAGACGAATACGGCATTTTTGCGCCGGTGACCACCGAAATTTCGGCAGTTACCACCGCTCCCGAAGACGATACTTCGAGCGTAACCACCACACCGCCCGAAACTACCGCCCAGCCAACCACCCCCAAGGCGGAGGAAACTACCAAGGAGACCACCAAAGCCACCAAAAAGTCAACCGAAAAGACCACCGAAAAGCCCGTAACAACTACTACGGAGGAAGAAAATCCGGAGGTTGATGTTGAGGATGATGATCCTCAGATAGAAGAGGACGTGGACGTTAGCGTAGATATAGACGATCAGGAGCTAGACTCCAACGTTCAGGCGGAGGAGGATAACAGTCAGCCTTACGACGATCAGAGCATCCAGGATTTATTGCAGCAGTACTATGCCAATCTTGGTATGTCGGGCGGGCTTCAGAGCTTCCCGGCGGATATGCTCTACAGCGGCAGAAGCTACCGCGACGATATCGTTACCATATACGACAAGGCGTCCGGAAGATATGTTACCGACAATGCCTTTGATATAGTCTGCGCGGTGACCTTCAACGAAATAGGAACCTCGCGCCATGAGGAAGCTATCAAGGCTCAGGCGGTTGCCGTTTACACCTACATCAAGTACTATCAGCAAAAGGGCGAATACGCTTCGCTCAGCCGCAAGCAGGACGTTCCGCAGCTTATTATCGACTGCGTTACGGCGGTCGACGGCTTGGCAATGTTCTACGACGGCGAATACATCATGGCAGCATTTTCGGCTTCGACTGCCGGAGTTACCTGCTCCTCGGAAAACGTCTGGGGTGGAGAAAGAGGCTATCTGAAGTCTGTAATCAGCGAATTTGACCATTTAGACACTAAAAACTATGGCAGAGTTACCACCTACACCGCAGACGAGCTTAAAAAGAAAATCGAATCGAAGACAGACATAAATCTTTCCGGAAACTGTGCAAACTGGATACAGATCCTTTCCTACGGCGACGGTGGATATGTCGATAAAATCGCTATCGACGGTCACACCTCGGCGGAGGTATCCGGCAAAGAACGCGAGCTTACGGCTCACATTTTCAGGACATACATCTTAAGTATTCGTTCAACCTGCTTTACCGTCAGCTACTCAAACGGTGTGTTCACCTTTGTGACATACGGATACGGACACGGCGTTGGAATGTCGCAGGTGGGCGCGGACTTGTACGCCGAATACGGCGGCTACACCTTCGATCAGATTCTGCACCACTACTATACGGATATTGTAATTCAATAACAATCAGAGCCGACCTTGCAAAAGTCGGCTCAACTTCTATTTCAGAAAATCGCAGGCAAGAGGTAATTTACATGAAAAAAATCATAACTGCGGCGTTGATATCTGCTCTGATTCTCGGTGCGTCGGGCTGCGCCGCGCACAAGCCGGAGGACAGACAAACGCCGGATAAAACATCTATCATAGAATATGAGTCTGACACCATCGCCGAGCCCACCCCAATTTACGACAACACGGCGGTTGTGTCCGCATACAAATCGGGAGACGCTTCAAAGCTCTCCGAGTTCGACAAGGCTGTATACGACGCTGCTATTGCCGGCGTAAACGCCTTTTACCGTGAGGGGATGAGCGACGAGGAAATCGTTCTGGCGGCTCATGACTACATTGTCACCCTTAGCACCTACGATATTGACAATCTTGCGCTGATCCCCAAGCGTTCGGAAAACTCGGAGTCGCCCTATGGTGCGCTTATAAACAAAAGGGCGATATGCATGGGCTATACCACCTCTTTTCAGATGTTTATGGATATGCTCGGCGTTGAAAGCATTATAGTAAGAGGCGAAGCGCACGACGAGGAACACGCGTGGAACATGGTGCATATCGGCGAAAACTGGTATCACGTTGACTGCACGTGGGACGATTTTGTCCCCGACTATGAGGGACGGCGGGCGTTTCACATCTATTGCATGATTACCGACAGTTCCGCAGAAAAAGAGCATAAATGGAACCGCGAATCGGCACCCAAGGCGGAATCTGATGACCTTAACTACTATCGGGCAAATAATCTGTACGCCGAAAGCGACGAGCAGGTTAAAAATATTCTTGCGGCGGCAGTGGAGAGCGGCTTTACCGATGTGGAATTTGCCGTTCCAAAACAGTGCGACACGCCAATCCCTCCGATCGACGGAGTGTCCGGCTACAGCATATGGAAATCGGAATTAGACACCTACGATGTGGCTGTTGTACACATCGGGCTTGACGAATAGTGCTTGAAAATCCATATAAAAAATGCTATAATCATTACAGTAACCTTTCAGGAGGGATGTTTATGCCGAAAATTGCGCTTGTTACAGGCGGCTCACGCGGGATAGGCGCGGCGGCGGCTTATGAGCTTTCAAAGTTTGGATATACCGTTGCGGTAAACTACCGCGAAAATGCGGCGGCGGCGCAAAGCGTATGCGATAGGATAATTTCTTCGGGAGGGTATGCAAAAGCATATCAGGCGGATATATCAATTCCTGAGGATATAGAGCGTATGTTTGCGCAGACTGAAGCAGAGCTTGGAGCGGCAGACGTGTTGGTGAACAACGCGGGAATCTCGCATATAGGGCTTTTGCAGGACATGAGCTATGATGAAATCTTGCGGCACGCGCAGGTGAATCTTTTGGGCGCGATATACTGCTCAAAGCGGGCTATTCCAGAAATGGTTCACAAAAAAAGCGGCAGCATTATAAATCTTTCCTCGATGTGGGGAGAGGTCGGAGCCTCCTGTGAGGTGGTGTATTCAGCCTGCAAGGCGGGAATCATCGGGTTTACAAAGGCTCTTGCCAAAGAGCTTGGTCCCAGCGGAATAAGGGTCAACTGCGTATCTCCCGGAGTTATAAGAACGGACATGAACTCAGAGCTTGACGATGAAACTCTTGCCCAGCTGAGCGAAGAAACTCCCCTGCTGAGGCTTGGAAGCCCCGAGGAGGTCGGCAGGATGATAGCATTTTTAGCTTCGGAAAGCGCATCGTTCATAACCGGACAGGTTGTTTCGGTGAATGGCGGGATTGTATAATACTAATTTTCCGTAAAAGTGTACAGGGGTTGCTTTGGCAACCCGCGTAAAATCGCCGCAAAACCGCTAGGCGATGGGTTCTGCAGCGATTCAACGACTATACATAGTCCAGACACTTTTTAACGGAAAATAAGTATAAAAAGGAGACGATAATATGGAAACTGTAAGAGAACAGCTTGTAAAGCGACCGGCACAACAATCAGACATTTTTGTAAAATACGGCTCATGGGCAGGGGCGGCTATCCTTATCTTTGCGGCGTTTATGCTTCTTGTGCCGCTTGGTGGATTGTTTGTAGTAGCGGCGACCCTTTTGACCATGCTGATTTTGTGGGGAGCCTACTATATTTCCGGGCTTGTAAACGTTGAATACGAATACTGCATTGCAGGCGCGGAATTTTCAGTGGACAAGATTATTAACCAGTCAAAGCGCAAGACACTTTGCTCCTTCAATCTTAAAAGTGCTGTTGGCTTTTACAAAACCAAAAAGCAGATTTCGGACGCTACTGTTATCAGCGCGGAGAGCTATGGCGATGTTTACACGATCGAATACAACGACCCCAAGTACGGCAGAACCATAGTATACTTCTCGCCGGACGAACGCACCCTTGAAATGATAACCCCCTACCTTCCCAGACTGTCATGAATGTAGGAATCGATTCTATCGAGATTTCAAGAATAGAAAAAAGCCTTGAAAACAAAGGCTTTCTTGAAAAGGTATTTTCAGCGGAGGAAATTGAGTTTTTCAATAGCAGGAATATGCGGGCAGAGAGCATCGCGGCGAATTTCGCCGCCAAGGAGGCTTTTTCAAAGGCTTTGGCAACCGGAATTCGCGGCTTCTCATTAAACGAGATATCCGTCCTGCGGGACGGGCTTGGCGCGCCTTATATTAAGCTGAGCGGTAAAGCTCTTGAAGCCGCAAAGGGTCTCAGATTTAAAGTTAGCATCACCCACACCAAAACCGTTGCAAGCGCAATAGTACTGGCGATTGACGAGGTAAACGTATGACCGGAATATCATGGAAGGCTATAAGAGCCGGCGAAAAGCTTGCGGAGGCAGAAAACATCCACATATCACAGGCTATAAAGCCGGACGGTGGAGATATCATGCCTGTTGCGCGGGAAGATATTTTTAGCCTTATTAAAAAACGCCCTCTGAACTCTCACAAAGGGGTGTTCGGAAGGCTTGTTATTATTGCAGGGTCGGACAGATTTCCGGGTGCCGCGCAGATTGCCACAATCGCAGCCCTGCGCTCGGGAGTGGGGCTTGTCAGGGTATTCTCAACCGAGAAAGCCTGCATGGCTCTTTCAATCAGCGCAAAGGAAGCAACGCTTTTCCCCTGCCCTGCCGACGATAACTGCTTTATGGTGGCGGACAACAGAGTTACAAACGGCTTGCGCGACGCATTAAGCTCGGCAAGCGCGGTTCTTATCGGCTGCGGGCTGGGGGTCACCGAAAATACTCTTAAAATTCTTGAAACGGTAATAGAAAATGCAATTTGTCCCATAATTATTGACGCGGACGGAATAAACCTTGTCTCGGGTCGCATAGAATTACTTAGAAAAGCTAAGAAAGAGGTAATTCTTACTCCCCACCCCGCCGAGCTTTCAAGGCTTGCGGGAAAAACCATTCCGGAAACGATTGAAAACCGCTATGAGTGTGCCAGGCAAATCCACGAGCAGACCGGCGCGACGGTGGTTTCAAAAAGCTGTGCAACGGTGGTCGTATCGGGCGAAGGCTGTCACCTTCTTACATTCGGAAACGACGGCTTAGCCAAGGGCGGAAGCGGCGATTTGCAGGCGGGGCTTACGGCATCCTTTGCGGCGCAGGGACTTTCACCGGCATCGTCGGGCATCTTAGGCTCGGGAATACTGGGAATCGGCTGCGAGGAGGTATCGCGCAGGCTATCCAAAACCGGAATGCTTGCGGGGGACATTCTTAACTATCTTCCAAGGCTTTTCAAGAAATATGAGAGGGCTTGAGCTGATTGAAAAAAATTCTTGCAACTGTTTTAGTATTTACAATCATTTTATGCGGATGTACCCCAAAGCTTAAACGAGAGCGAACCATTGCAAAATGCTTTGATTCCACCGTGCAGATTGAAGTGGACGATATGACCTACGAAGCAAGCCTTTCAAGACTTGCAGACGGCTGGTGGATAGTCGAGCTTACCGCTCCGGAGGCTGTTAAGGGGCTTGTTTTCAACGTTGAGGGCGAGGAGACGGAGATAGCCTTTAAAGGGCTTCATTTCACCTTTGACACTTCAAAATTCCCGGTGGGCTCGGTTGTTTCGACGGCGGTTAAATCGTTTGACAGGATAGCTCCCTTAACCCTTGACATGGTCGAGGGCGAAACAAGCGATTTCTCAACCGGCGAGGTAGACGGCATGGCATATTCGGTCACACTTGATAAAAACGGCACGCCGATTTCACTTGAACTTGGCGATAGCGGAATGAAGATAACCTTCCTGACCTTCGAGGCTACCGAGGAAATCCAGCCTCAGCCGGAAGGGGTGTCGCGAGAACAAAGCTAAGTTTCAATAGCAAAGAATAAAAGTTTTCCGCCCGCCCTTTTTCAAAAAGGGCATAAGTATCGCTGTCGCGAAACTTTGGCAGGGTCTTGGGGCGGCGCCGCCTCCTAAACAAAAGTTGGGCGTTTCCGTCTGAAAAATACAAACAATATGGTGGAAATTGCAGAAGCTTGCCCACAGCTTAAATAAAACATCAAAGACGGAGGAAACGCGATGTGCGACGGCAAACAAAAGTACGAAGATTACAAAGTAGATGCCGTCGTCTCTCCGCAGAGCGCGAAATCCCCTGCGTAAGCGAAACGCAGGAAGGGGAGTAGCATTAATTTCGGTCTGATGCCCGAAATAAATGCAAA
>ENA-UONV01001747-UONV01001747.1-human-gut-metagenome-genome-assembly--contig:-CS4-NODE-1747-length-17927-cov-6.899004_pt1 | contig 17927 bp, 17 predicted proteins | sample MGYA00242461_ERZ724008 | MGnify/ENA metagenome assembly ERZ724008 | reverse complement strand
TTGAGCCTGCGGAACAAGTTCCGGGCGGGGGATCGGGTGGAGATCGTGGGGCCGGATCTGAAGCCCTTTGAGATGATTGTGCCTATGATGGAGGACGCAGAGGGCCAGCCCCTGGAGGAAGCCAAAACGCCGCAAATGGAGTTTAGAATGCGGCTGCCGCAGCCGGTGCCGGCCATGAGCTTTGTCCGCCACGCGGTGGACCTCAGCGGAAGATAATAAGATGAAAACAGCAGCGTGTGCATTTTTGCACACGCTGCTCAATTTGCCCCAAAAGCCTCGCAGAGTTTGCCGCCCGCAGGCGGCAAAGTAGTCCGATCATTTTTCGCCGCGACATGTGCGTGGGGAAAAATACCGCTCAGGCTGCCAGTGTGGAATTTTGCCGCTTTGCGGCAAAATTATGCGCGCAGCAGACTGCAGGCCCTTTGTCGGAAAAATCCAAAGGATTTTTCGACAGCAACAGCAGCGTGTGCATTTTTGCACACGCTGCTGTTGCGTATAATTGCATAAATATCAGTTTTCACCTATGATGCCGTACAACGCATCCGCCAGCCGGGCGTAGTCCGCCAGGCTCAGCCGCTCACCCCGGATGTCCGCAGGGAGGCCGCAGCCCGTTATGATCCGTGCCAGGTCTTGCTTGGGGAGGGTAAAGCCCGTTTGCAGAGAGTTCACCAACGTTTTGCGCCGCAGGGCGAACCCGGCCTTCACCGTTCGCCAGAGCAGTGCTTCTGATTGCACCGTGACCGGGGGTTTTCCCCGGGTCATGCAGCGGATCACCGCCGAGGTCACCTTGGGCATGGGCAGAAAGCAGGTGTTCGGCACGGTGAAGAGCAGCTCCGGCTCCGTGTAGTACTGCATCAGCAGGGAAAAGGCACCATAGTCCGCCGTTCCGGGCCGGGCGCAGATGCGCTGGGCTACCTCCTTCTGGATGAGGACGGTTATGGACGCAAAGCACCCAGCCTTTACGCAATTGGTCAGCAGGGGGGTGGTGATGTTGTAGGGCAGGTTAGCGCAGAGGATGGGCCGCAGGCCGGCGAAATGCTCCGCTACCAGGGCGGAAAGGTCCTGCTTCATAATGTCTCCCTGCACCAGGGTGAAGTTGTCAAAGCCCGACATAGTCTCCGCCAGCACCGGATAGAGCCGGTGGTCCAGCTCCACGGAAACCACCTTTCCGGCCCGGCGGCAAAGCTCCGCCGTCAGAGGGCCGATGCCGGGGCCTATCTCCAGCACGCCGGTGTGTTCATCCGCGCCGCAGGCATCCGCCGTGTCCCGGGGTACCCAGCTCTCAATGAGAAAATTCTGTCCCATGCCCTTGCTGAAGCGGAATCCGTGGCGCAGGAGCAGCGCCTGTATGTCGTTTCGGTTGCACAGATCCATCCCTGTACCTCCTGATTTTTTCCGGTATAATGCCGCCATATTTTTCGGTTCCCGGCGGAGCCGGGAACCGAAAAATGGCATAAAATAAAAGTATAATGGCCGCATTAAGTCATTATACCACATTTTTTTTCCCCCGTAAAGAAAAAAGCCCGTTGACATTCGCGTAGAAAAGGGATACTATATAGGAAAAGTAAGAAAAGTTATACTTTTATAGGAGGATAAATATGGGATTTAAAAAGGATAACGAGCGCTACTACATGGCCTCGGTACGGTTGGGACCCAAGGGGCAGATCGTGATCCCCAAGGATGCCCGGGAGATGTTTGGCCTGGAGCCGGGGGATCAGCTGGTGCTGCTGGCGGACCGGAAAAAGGGCATCGCCCTGCAGACCACCGACAAGCTCAACCCCATGATGCGCCGGGTGTTTGAGGAGACGGAAGCGGAGGTGGAAGAGGAATGAACGTCATGGAGATCCGGGGCCTGTGCAAGGCGTATCCGGCTTTTACACTGAAGGATGTGTCCTTTACCGTGCCCCAGGGGGCGGTGATGGGCTTCATCGGCCGCAACGGCGCCGGCAAGAGCACTACCATCAAGTCCGTTTTGGGCCTGGTGCATCCGGATGCCGGTCAGGTGGAGATCCTTGGCCGGAGCTTTTCCGGGGGCGAGAAATTCATCAAGGAGAATATCGGGGTGGTGCTGGGGGGCATCGACTTCTATCCCAAGAAAACAATCGCCACCCTTACCGACGTGGTCCGGCGGTTTTACGAGAACTGGGACCAGGAAAAATACCGCCATTATCTGCAGCTTTTTGCCATTGATGAGAGCAAGCGGGTGGATCAGCTCTCCAGCGGAATGCAGGTGAAGTACATGATCGCCCTGGCTCTGAGCCACAACGCAAAGCTGCTGATCCTGGACGAGCCCACCAGCGGTTTGGATCCGGTGTCCCGGGATGAGCTGACGGAGCTGCTGGGGCGCATCGCCGCGGATGGACAGCGCAGCGTGCTGTTCTCCACCCATATTACCTCGGACCTGGAAAAGTGTGCCAGCCACATCTCCTTCATCAAGGACGGACAGATTCAGTATACCGGGACTTTGGAGGATTTCCGGGCTCACTACGCCTATCTGCACCGGGGCGATGCGCCCCTGACCCTGGAGGACATCATCGTTTCCGTGGAAAGGAGGCCCCTGGATGAAAACGCTATTATATAAGCAGCTGCGGCTGGTGTGCCACCCTATGACGCCGGTGTTCTGCCTGTTCGGGGCCATGCTGCTGATTCCCAACTATCCCTATTCAGTGATATTTTTCTATGTGACATTGGGGCTGTTTTTCACCTTCCTGAATATGCGGGAGCAGAAGGACATCTATTTTTCAGCCCTGCTGCCCATCCGCAAGCGGGATACGGTACGGGCGGCGGTGGTGTTTGCAGTGCTGGTGGAGATGCTATCGATGGTTATTACGGCGCTGTTCTGCCTGCTGTCAGCCAAGCTTCAGCCCGGTAAGGATAACGCCGTGGGCATGGACGCCAACCTCATGCTTCTGGGCGCGGGCTTTGTGCTCTATGGCGTGTTCAACCTGGTATTTTTTATTAGTCTGTATCGCAGTGGATACAAGGTAGGCGCGGCCTATCTCAAGGCCAACATTGGCATGTGGCCGCTGATGCTTGTGGCTGAGGCGCTGCCTCATTTTCCGGGCCTTCTGTGGCTGAACCGGGTGGACGCCCAGGCCAATCTGCGGCAGCTGCCCCTTCTGCTGCTTGGCATGGCGGTGTTTGCGGTGCTGACGCTCCTGGCTTACCGTCGGGCGGCGCAGCTGTATGAAAGGGTTGACCTGTAAAGAGCCATCCCTGTCATTCCGAGGAGCGAAGCGACGTGGGAATCCGTAATATTCATAGTGTAAACCTGTGTAAAATACAAAAAATATGTGTTTTGGAGACGGATTGCCGCAGCCAGTGTGCGCACGGGCTTCGCAATGACAGACCTTATAACAGCAAAAGCGGAGCCCATGGGCTCCGCATTTGCTGAAAAGAGAGAAAAGAATGAAGAAAGTGTATTGTTTATGAAAAAGCCTTGCGGCTGAGTGGATGGTCTGCCCCTTGCGTAAACGGGCGGGCAGCGGCCCGGGGGTTTGCTTTCCCTTTGCTTGCTTTTACTATACAGGGAAAAGCTTAAAGAAAAATAAAAAAAATAAGAATAAACTACGAACATTTCTTTAAAAAAGTGTAAAATAGCCCTGTGTGCCGAATCATTCGGCGCACAGGGCTTAAAAGATCACAGAGAACCGTCGCTTACGGCTGAAGGGTAAAGGTCATGGTGACGGGATTGTGGTCGGAGTAGGCAAAGCCGGTGTCGATAACAGTAGCAGAGCTGACGGTCACATTATCCGACACCAGGAAGCCGTCCACAGTGACCACATACTGCCCACTGCGGTAGGGGGCGTCGGCGTTGCGGCAGCTGGGGACGGGGTTATCCTGATCCAGGGGGGCGATCTTGGCAATGTTCTTCCCGCTGAACAGCTCTGCCGGTACGGGCTGGGCCCAGGTGTAGTCCCCGGCACTGATGCCGAAGACCTGATCGGAGTTCCCCAGCAGGTCCTTATTAAAGTCGCCGCCGCAGACACAGTAATTGCCCTTTTCGTACTCGGCCTGCATGTCGTCCAGCAGCATCTCCATCTGCTTGATGGCGATGGTCCCATCGGAGGTGTAGGCGGAGAGATGGACGGCGTAGAGGATCAGCTCCCGGCCATTTTCCATGGGCACCCGGCTGACGGTGTAGCACCGATCCAGGTCCACCAGCTTCATTACGCCTGTCTCAATGGGCAGACTTCGCCGCAGGGAGGAGGCAATGGGCGCGGAGGAAAAGGTCATCAGCCCTGAAACGGAGGAGCCGTGGGGCTGGGTCAGAGGCCAGAACAGGAAGGGGGAGTCATAATTCTGCCCCCAAACGGAGCTGTACCCCGTTAGCGCCCGGCGCAGGATATCGGCCTCATTGCGGTGATAGCTGCGGGTGGAATCGGTGTCCACCTCCTGAATGAAATAATAATCCGCCATTTGATCCTTGAGTGTCTGGGCAATGAGAGAGAGATTCTCGTCCAGCCGCTCCTTGGACCAGGCCCAGGATTCCGTTCCGCCATCCATGAAGAAGCTATAGTCGTCCTCATAGGCCCCGAAGCCTATGTTATAGGACACCACGGTGTAGGGAACGCCCGTTTGGGCCGAGGATGCGGCAGTGCCCTGGGCTGTAAGAGTGAGATTGTCCTCAATGCGGTGATAGTCCAAAAACACATAGGCCACATAGCCCAGAACCAGGATCACGAGAGCCAGCAGTACACAGCCGGCGATCTTCAGAGCTTTTTTCATAGAAACCTCCTTCGGAGTGGGTGATGGTTTACTTTTTTCGTATTTTATATTATAATCTATCTACCATCGATTGACAAGGGCAGACACGGTTTTGACGGGCAGGAATGCGCCCATACCGGGTGGACCCCCTTGGAAATTCGGCAAGTATCCCCATTTGAAAAGAGGAATTGTTTTGAGAAAACTGGTGATCCGATTCAATGCCCCGGCTACGCTGACCTTTGCGCTGCTGGCTCTGGGTGCGCTGCTGCTGGGGCAAACCTTCGGCAGCGCCGTAACGATGAAATATTTCTGCGTGTATCGCGCCTCCCTGGCGGATCCGCTGACCTACCTGCGGTTTTTCACCCATGTGCTGGGCCATGCGGATTATTCCCACTACATGAGCAATATGCTGCTTCTGCTGCTGGTGGGGCCACCGCTGGAGGAAAAGTATGGCTGGAAAAAAATGGTATGGTTTATGGCCGCCACCGCTCTGGTCACAGGGCTGGTGCAGTTCATTTTCTTCCCAAATTCCGCCCTGCTGGGGGCCAGCGGCATCGTGTTTATGATGATCGTGCTGTCCTCCTTTACGGAGAGCCGAGGCGGCGGCATTCCCATTACGCTGATTTTGGTGGTGATCTTCTACCTGGGAGGGGAGATCATTGACGGCATCCGCAATACGGACAGCGTTTCCCAGCTGACCCATGTGGTGGGTGGCGTGCTGGGTATGATCTTCGGCTTCCTCTACCGGGGCGGCCGGCGGCGCTGAGATGGTACTGCCCATTCTCTGTGCCGGTACACTGCTGGCGGCAGATTACGGGCTGCGGAGCCTGGCCCGGCGGGGAAAACTGGAGCGGGCGCTTTTGGGCGGACGGATCCGGCTGGAGCTGCTGGAAAACCCCGGCATGGCCGGCGGTGCACTGAAAAACCATCCCCATCTGGCCAGGGCTTTGTCCGGCGGAGCACTTTTGATGGTGCTGATTATGTGCCGGGGCGAGCTTTTGTACGGGCGGGGCTTGGGCTGCTGGGGCGCGGCGCTGCTGTGCGCCGGGGGCCTGGGCAACGTGCTGGAGCGATTGTGGCGGGGCTGTGTGACAGACTATATTCGATTTCCAAGGCTGCCGGCCGGGCGGCTGCAGCGGCTGGTGTGGAACCTGGCAGACCTTATGCTTTCAGCGGGTGCGCTGCTGCTGGCGGCAGGCAGCATAAGCAGCTGACAGAAAAAGGAGCAAGATATGACAGACTACTTTTCCGTCCAATTGACGGATGATGAAATACGCGGCATCAGCAGCATCGGCCTGGCCCACATGGGGGACGGAGTGTATGAGCTGCTGGTGCGCACCTGGCTGTGCGCCCACGGCAAGGCCACGGGCAAGGGGCTGCACCGGGCCACAGTGGCCCTGGTGTGTGCGCCGGAGCAGGCCCGCCGGGCGCAGAGGATACTGCCTGCACTGACGGAGGAGGAGCAGGAGGTGTTTCGCCGGGGGCGCAACGCTCATGTCCACTCCATCCCCCAGCACGCCAGCCGGGCGGAATATCAGCAGGCCACGGCGTTGGAGGCACTGTTTGGCTGGCTGTACCTGCACGGACATCGGGAGCGGATCAATGAACTGTTTACACAAATGATGGAGGAATGAGCCATGGCATTGGATGCTGTGTGCCTGCAGGCGGCGGTGCGGGAGATCGCCCCACAGGTGGAGGGCTTGAAAATTGAGAAAATCCAGCAGCCTGCCCGAGATCAGGTAGTCCTGCTGCTGCGGGGCAGCCGGCGGCTGCTGCTGTGTGCCTCGGCCAGCCAGCCGAGGCTGAACCTGACGGAGGTGCTGCGGGATAATCCCAGCCAGGCGCCTATGTTCTGCATGCTGCTGCGCAAGCATTTGGCCGGCGGACGCATTATTACCCTGCGGCAAGAGCCGCTGGAGCGGGTGGTGACGCTGGAGATCGAGGCCATGAACGAGCTGGGAGAGATGGGCCGGTTTTCCCTGGTGCTGGAGGCCATGAACCGCCACTCCAACCTGATTCTGTGCGGCGGCGACGGGCGCATTATCGACTGCATACGGCGGGTGGATTTTGAGATGAGCCAGCAGCGGCAGGTGCTGCCGGGGCTATACTATCATCTGCCGCCCCGGCAGGAGAAGCGGTCGCCCCTGGAGGTGGAGGAGCAGGAGTTCCGCACTCTCCTGGAAAGCGCTTCCCCGGAGAGACAGACGGACAAATGGCTGCTGGACACCTTTACAGCCATCGCACCCATGTGGGCGAGGGAGATGGCCTTTCGGGCCGGAGGAAGCACGGATTGCCTTTTGTCGGCTGCGGTAGGGCGGCTGTGGTTAGAATTCGATGCCTGGCGCCGCCTGGTGCGGCAGGGAGAGTTCCTGCCGGTGGTCCTTGCTCGGGACGGCAAGCCCTTCGATTTTACCTTTGCTCCGGTTCTGCAATATGAAAATGCCTGTGAAATACGCACGGAGGAGAGCTTTTCCCAGCTTTTGGACCACTTCTATGCCCAACGAGAGCAGGCGGACCGAGTGAGGCAGAAGGGACAGGATCTGCTAAAGACCGCCATCAACGCCCGGGACCGGCTGCGAAGGAAGCTTTCCATGCAGGCCCAGGAGTACGAAAAGACCCGGGACCGGGATGCCCTGCGCATCAGCGGTGAGCTCATCACCGCAAACCTCTACCGCATGGAGCGGGGCATGGCAAGACTGGAGGCGGAGAACTACTACGAGGAGGGCTGCCCCAGGCGGGTTATCCCCTTGGATGTGCGGCTATCCCCCCAGGAGAATGCCGCCAAGTACTTCAAGCGCTATAACAAGGCCAAGACGGCGGAAAAGATGCTGGCGCAGCTGATGGCCCAGGGCCGGGAGGAGCTTGCCTATCTGGAGAGCGTGCTGCAGGAGATCCAACAGGCGGAGAGCGAGCAGGACTTTAACGATATCCGCGCCGAGCTGACGGAGGGCGGGTACATCCGCTCCCACGGGAGGAAGCAGCCGGGCTTTCAGAGGAAGTCCGAGCCCCGGCACTTTCGCACGGATGCGGGGCTGCTGGTTCTGGTGGGCCGCAGCAACCGGCAAAATGACAAGCTTACCGGCAAAACAGCGGATAGGACAGATTGGTGGTTTCATACCCAGAAGATCCACGGCAGCCATGTGATCCTATGCACCAATGGTGTGGAGCCGGATGAGGGGAGTATTCTGCAGGCGGCCCAGCTGGCGGCATACTACTCCCAGGGCCGGGACGGCGGTAAGGTTGCCGTGGACTACACCCCGGTAAAGTATGTAAAAAAGCCAGCCGGCGCCCGGCCGGGCATGGTGGTCTACACGACCTATCGCACCATCCTGGCCCAGCCGGACGGAGAGCTTGCCCAGCGGCTGGCGGTGAAATAGAAAACCGGCCAGCACGGCAGGGCTGCGCAAAAAACAGACACCCCCTATGTGGCTTTCAAGCCACATAGGGGGTGTTATGCGAAGATATTTGCAAGAGAGCTTTCAGCTCTGCCTCAGGCGAACACCACCTGCACCAGCACCATGTACAGCACCGTGCCCACGCCGATGGACAGCAGGACATTCCGCTTCCACAGGTGCAGGGCCGCCAGCACCGCAATGGAGATTAGCTCCGGCAGGCCGTGGGGGGCGGAGACGACAGAGACGTTCCGCAGGCAGTATACCACCAGCAGGCCCATCATGGCAGCCGGCAGAGTGCGGCCCAGATAGGAGACAATCTTGGGTACCGGACGGTTATCCGGGAAGAGCAGAAAGGGGAGAAAGCGGGTCAGCATGGCCCCCGCCGTCACCGCCAGGGCGATGAGGAGGGCCTGGGTCGTTGTCAATGTCATAGCTTTTTCCTCCCAATAAGCAGCACGGCCAAAACCAGGACCATGGCGGGGATCACCAGCTGATCCGCGCCGAAGACGGCCCGGGCCGCAGCGGTACACACAACGCCGATGATGCCGCTGATGCGGCTGCGGGGATCGGATATCTGCTCAATGAACAGCACCACGAAAAGCCCCGTCAAAGCGAAGTCCAGGCCGGTGGTGTCAAAACGGATAAACTGGCCGGCCAGGGAGCCCAGCAGGGAGCCGCCCACCCAGTAGGCATAGTCCAGCAGGGATATGGCCAGGTAGAAATCCTTCCGGGATACGTCCGGCGGCGGCTCCGCCGAGAAGACGACAGAAAAGGTCTCATCGCTGAGTGTGTAGATTAGGATCGGCTTTGCGCCGCCCAGGCCCCGGTATTTCTCCAGCATGGACACGCCATAAAACAGGTGCCGGGCGTTGACCATAACGCTCATGATGAAGGCACCCAAGGGGTCAAAGGCTGAGGTCAACAGGGTGATGGCCGCGAATTGCATGCTGCCGCAGAAGGCAACTGCACTCATGAGCAGCACCCAAGGGGCGCCAAAGCCCTTGGATTGCATCAGAACGCCGTAGGCGGCGCCCAGCACCAGATAGCCCGTCAGCACCGGAACGGTGTGGGGAAACGCCGCAGCAATAGCCCGCCTCCAGGCGGAGGTGGTCCGGCCGGGGGCATTGCCGCCGGCCGGGCGGGTTTGATTAGGATTAGTGATGGGTATTGTTAAACACTGAAAAGAATGTCGGCATAGGTGGGATAGGGCCAGAATTCGGCAGAGGTATGGGTCTCCAGCGTGTTCACCAGGTGGCTGGCCTTGTACTCCAGGGCGTACACCACGTCTCGGTAATACCGGGCGGACTCAATATCCCCCTCAGAGGCGGGGGCCTCCTCCAGGGCCTTGTCCATGGCCCGGGCAGTGTCATACAGCTCGTTATTCAGACCCGACAGCTGCTGCAGCAGCTCCGTCTCGGCGGCACAATCCAGGTACAGGGCCTTTTTGCGCTGCACGGTCTCGGCCAGCTCCCCGGTGTAGCGGGACACGGCAGGGAAGATGCTTCGGCGGATCATAGTCAGCAGGGTATTGGCTTCAATAGCCGTAATCTTGCAGTAGTTCTCCAAATGGATGCCGTACCGAGCGCGCATTTCCGCCTCGGAGAATACATCATGCTTGGTAAAGAGGCTAATGTTCTTGGCGTCGATATAGGCGGGCATGCTGTCCACGGTGTCCCGCCGGTTGCTCAGGCCCCGGCGCTTGGCCTCCTCGGCCCAGGATTCATCGTAGCCGTTGCCATTGAAGATGATGCGCTGATGGGCCTTGAAGGTGTTGTGCAGCAGGGCCTGAAGGGCGGCATTGAAGTCCTCGGCCTGCTCTAAAATATCGGCAAACTGGCCCAGCTCCTCGGCCATGATGGTATTGAGGACGGTGTTAGGGCTGGCGACGGATTGAGAGGAGCCCAGCATGCGGAACTCGAATTTATTGCCCGTGAAGGCCAAGGGAGAAGTGCGGTTGCGGTCGGTGGTGTCCTGGGGGATCTCCGGCAGGGTGTCCACGCCGATCTCCAGCTTCTTCTTGGTCATGTCTACATACGCTGTGCCCCGGATAATGGAATCCAGCACGGCGGTAAGCTCGTCACCCAGGAAGATGGAGATGACCGCGGGGGGCGCCTCGTTGCCGCCCAGACGCAGGTCGTTGCCGGGGTAGGAGACGCAGCAGCGCAGAATGTCCTGATACTCATCCACGCCCTTGATAAACGCCGCCAAAAACAGCAGGAACTGGGCGTTCTGGCTGGGGGTCTTGCCGGGCTTTAGGAGATTCTCACCGGTGTCGGTGGCCAGGGACCAGTTATCGTGCTTGCCGCTGCCGTTGACCCCGGCAAAGGGCTTTTCGTGGAGCAGACACACCAGACCGTGGCGGTCAGCCACCTTTTTCAGCAGTGACATGGTCAGCTGGTTGTGGTCGGTGGCGGTGTTGGCGTTGGTATAAACCGGGGCGATCTCGTGCTGAGCCGGGGCCACCTCGTTGTGCTCGGTCTTTGCAAATACACCCAGCTTCCACAGCTCCAGGTCCAGGTCCTCCATGAATCGGGCGACTCTGGGCCGGATGGCGCCATAGTAGTGGTCATCCAGCTCCTGCCCCTTGGGGGGACGGGCGCCAAACAGGGTGCGGCCGCACAGCTTCAAATCCTCCCGCTTCTGATACATGCTCTTGTCAATGAGAAAGTACTCCTGCTCCGGGCCTACCTGGGGGATCACGTGCTTGGCCTCCGTATTTCCGAACAGGCGCAGGATGCGCAGGCTCTGCTGATCCAGCCGGCTCATGGAGCGCAGCAGGGGAGTCTTCTTATCCAGCACCTGGCCGCTGTAGGAGCAGAATACCGTGGGGATATATAGGGTTTTATCCTTGACAAAGGCATAACTGGTGGGATCCCAAGCGGTGTAACCCCGGGCCTCAAAGGTGGCCCGCAGACCGCCGGAGGGGAAGGAGGAGGCATCCGCCTCGCCCCGGGACAGCTCCTTGCCGGACAGCTCCATAATCACGGCGTCCTTGCCGGAGGGGGTGATGAAGCTGTCGTGCTTTTCGGCGGTGACACCGGTCATGGGCTGAAACCAGTGGGTATAGTGGGTGGCGCCCAGCTCCGTGGCCCAATCCTTCATAGCCGCGGCGATCTGGTCAGCAATGGAGCGGGGCAGGGTGGTGCCCTGGGTCATGCATTGCCTCCATGCGTTATAAGCGTCGGGGGACAAACGCTGTCGCATTTTGTCCTCATTGAAGACCATGCAGCCAAACAGCTCCGGGATTTTCTTGATATTCTCGTCCATTGCAAACTCCTTTCGCCGCAGGATGCGGCAGTTGTTATAGCACCGCCTGGATTAAGGCGGGTGTTACATATGTTTCGATTACAGCGGCCGCCGCAATCAGCGGCAAAGCCCACCACAGCAGGATCTGCCCACACTGCCTCACAGCGGCACCCACGGAGCCTGTCTGCTTTCCCAGCAGGGCGTCAGACACCGTCCTGCACAGGTACAGGCCCAGTGCCGCAGACAGGATCAGCGCCGGTATCTCAAAAATGCCGTGTGGCAGGATCCCTGTCAGGTACTTCCACAGGGGGATACCCTGGTGGACATAGTATCCGGCAAACAGGCCCAAGGTGGCGCCGTTTACGCCCAGGGCCAGGGCGGGCAGCCGGATAAACGGGAGCAATCCATATACTGTGGCCATGACCATAGCGGATAGGTTGTTCAGCAGCAGCGCAGAGAAAACAACGTTTCCGTCATCACTGGCCATGCCGCTCTGCTGGAGCATTTGGGCAAACTGCTCCACAATGCCGTCCGCCTGCGCAGGAAAGAGCAGGCTACCTATAAAGCTCAGCACAACAATCCCCGCAAAGGCCCATCCGGCGGTAAAGACCACGCTGCCCAGATCCTGCCGGTAAAAGGCGGCGGTACTTCCGTAGATCTGCTTCAGCTTGTACATCAGTTCAGCTTTTCAAGACCTGACCGCAGGCGGCGCAGGGTCTCTTCTTTTCCCAGGATGGCACAGATTTCCACGGCACCGCCGGGGGTTACCAGCTTGCCGGCAGCGGCAATGCGCACAGGCCACATGAGCTTTGCGTTCTTCACCTCCAGCTTTTCAGCCAGGGAAATCAGACCGTCATGGACGGTCTCCACCGTCCATGTGGGGAGGGACTCCAGCATGGGAATGGCAGCCTCCAGCATGGCCTTGCAGACCTCAGGATTGGTTTTGGCCTTTTTATTGGTGAAGAATTCCACATCATATTCCGGACAGACATCAAAGAAATCCACCTTCTCGGGAATATCCGAAAGGCGCTCACACCGGGCCTGGAGAAGCCCGGCGATGGCGGCAATGTCAAAATCGCCCTTCACCGTCTGACGGATGTAGGGCTCGGCCACCTTGGCAAAGTCCTCCGGCACCATGGCCCGCAGGTACACGGCGTTGAAGTGGTCCAGCTTGGCCCGGTCGAAAATGGCGGGGGACTTGGAAATACCGGCAATGTCAAAGGCCTTCACCAGCTCCGGTAGGGTAAAAATCTCCTGCTCAGCCAGGTCACCCTTGGGGCTCCAGCCCAGGAGGGCCACATAGTTGAGGATGGCCTCGGTGAGGTAGCCCTCTGCCTTCAAGTCCTCGTAGGAGGGGTCACCATGGCGCTTGGACATTTTATTCTGCGCATCCCGCATCACCGGGGAGCAATGGACATAGGTGGGAATCTCCCAGCCAAAGGCCCGGTAGAGCAGGTCGTATTTGGGGGCGGAGGAGAGATATTCGCTGCCGCGCACCACATGGGTGATGCCCATGAGGTGATCATCGATGACGTTGGCAAAGTTATAGGTGGGCAGGCCGTCCCGTTTCAGGAGCACCTGGTCATCCAGGGTGCTGTTTTCCACGGTGATGTCGCCGAAAATAGCGTCATGAAAGGTGGTGGTGCCGTCCGTGGGGATCTTCTGGCGGATGACGTATGGCTTACCGGCCTCTACCCGGCGCAGGGCTTCCTCCAAAGGCAGGTCACGGCAGGGATCAGCGGCACGGCCAAAGTCACCGCTGTCCTCCTCAGACTCAGCCTTTTCACAGAAGCAATAGTATGCAGCGCCTTTTTCCACCAGCAGCCGGGCATACTTCCCGTAGGTGTCCCGGCGCTGGGATTGGATATAGGGGGCCACAGGACCGCCCACATCGGGGCCCTCGTCGTGGGTGAGGCCGCACTCGGCCATGGTACGGTAGATTACATCCACCGCACCCTCCACCTGACGGTTCTGGTCGGTGTCCTCAATGCGCAGGATGAAGGTGCCGCCGTGAGAGCGGGCGATGAGCCAGGTATACAGGGCTGTGCGCAGATTGCCTACGTGCATATACCCTGTGGGCGAGGGGGCAAACCGGGTGCGCACCTTGCCGTGGGGAATCTTGGCCTCCATCTGCTCAAAATAGCTGTAATCCAATTTCATGGCGATCAACCTCCGCAAATTAGTCACATTTATCCATAATAAAAATATACCATACTATTATAAGGTAGCTGCCGAAAAAGTCAAGAAAAAAAGCTTATCCCGTTGCATTTTTGCGGGAAAGGTGATACCATAAACATAATTTGTATAAAATAGGGCTTCGGGCCCGTTTGCGGAAGGAGTAATGAAACATATGGAGAACACAGTGGAGAAGAAAAAGCGGATTTTCAGCGGCATCCAGCCCAGCGGCGAGCTGACCCTGGGCTCTTACATGGGGGCCATCCGTAACTGGGTGGACCTGCAGGATGAATATGATTGCCTGTACTGCATCGTGGATATGCACGCCATCACCGTGCGGCAGGATCCGGCCACCCTGCGCCGGCGCAGCGTGAACCAGCTGGCCCAGTACATCGCCTGCGGCTTAGACCCCAAGAAAAACATTATGTTCATACAGAGCCATGTGCCACAGCATGCGGAGCTGAGCTGGATCCTGGGCTGCTATACCCAGTTCGGCGAGCTGAGCCGCATGACCCAGTTCAAGGCCAAGGCCAAGCAGCATGCAGACAACATCACTGCGGGCCTGTTTACCTATCCTGTCCTCATGGCGGCGGATATTCTGCTGTACCAGGCAGACCTGGTGCCGGTGGGAGAGGACCAAAGGCAGCATGTGGAGCTGACGCGGGACATTGCTCAGCGGTTTAACGGCCTATACAGCGACACCTTTACCCTGCCGGAGGCATTTATCCCCAAGATGGGCGCCCGGGTCATGAGCCTTGCAAACCCAGAGAACAAAATGAGCAAGTCCGACCCCGATGGGTGCGTTTTTATGATGGACAAGCCCGAGGACATCATGCGCAAGTTCAAGCGCGCTGTTACCGATTGCGAGACGGCGGTGAAGTTTGACAAGGAGAATAAGGCCGGTATCTCCAACCTGCTGACCATCTACTGCGCTGCCACGGGCAAGACCGTTGCCGAGGCGGAGGGGGAGTTCGCCGGCCAGGGCTATGGCATTTTCAAGCCCGCCGTGGGCGAGGCCGTGGTGGAGCTGCTGCGGCCCCTGCGGGAGGAGTCCGAGCGCATCATGAAGGACAAGGCGTACCTGGAGAGCGTTTACAAAGAGGGCGCCGCCCATGCCTCCTACCTGGCCAACAAGACCCTCAGCAAGGTCCACCGCAAGATCGGCTTTGTGGCGAAATAATGGCGTTAATTCATAATGTATGTTTCCTTGCAAAGGCGGAAAAAATTTGTTATAATCAATATAAGTGAACGCACAATAATTCACAGAGAAAGGATTTGGCAACTATGATCTATACCAGCGAAGTACAGCATATGTGCCCCATCGCCAAGGGCGCTTATCACGGCCCCGCTCCTATTCCCGAGGAGGGGAAGTGGGTCCAGGCCAAGGAGATCGGCGACATCTCCGGCTTTACCCACGGCATCGGCTGGTGCGCTCCCCAACAGGGCGCCTGCAAGCTGACGCTGAACGTGAAAAACGGCGTCATTGAGGAGGCTCTGGTGGAGACCATCGGCTGCTCCGGCATGACCCATTCCGCCGCTATGGCATCCGAAATTCTCATTGGCAAGACCATTCTGGAGGCACTGAACACCGACCTGGTCTGTGACGCTATCAATACCGCCATGCGTGAGCTGTTTTTGCAGATCGTGTATGGCCGTACCCAGTCCGCTTTCTCCGAGGGCGGCCTGGCAGTGGGCGCTTCTCTGGAGGATCTGGGCAAGGGCCTGCGCAGCCAGGTGGGCACCATGTTCGCCACCAAGGAAAAGGGCCCCCGCTATCTGGAGATGGCCGAGGGCTATGTGACCCGGGTGGCCCTGAACAAGGACGATGAGATCGTGGGCTACGAATTCATCAGCCTGGGCAAGATGATGGACTTCATCAAGAAGGGCGATGACGCCAATACCGCCATGGAAAAGGCCAAGGGCCACTATGGCCAGTTCGATAGCGCCGCCAAGTATGTCGACCCGAGACAGGAATAAGGAGGAGGACGAAATTATGGCACTGTTTGAAAGCTACGAAAGAAGAATCGACAAGATCAGCGGCGTCCTCGCTCAGTACGGCATCGGCTCCGTGGAGGAGTGCCGGGAGATCTGCCGGGCCAAGGGCTTCGATCCCTATGAGATCGTAAAGAGCATCCAGCCCATCTGCTTTGAAAACGCCTGCTGGGCCTACACCGTGGGCGCGGCCATCGCCCTGAAGGCCGGGGTCAAGACCGCTGCCGAGGCTGCAAAGCTGATCGGCGTGGGCCTGCAGTCCTTCTGCATCGACGGCTCTGTGGCCGAGGACCGCAAGGTGGGCCTGGGCCACGGCAACCTGGGCGCTATGCTCCTCAGCGAGGAGAGCAAGTGCTTCGCCTTCCTGGCCGGCCACGAGTCCTTTGCCGCCGCCGAGGGCGCCATCGGCATCGTGAAAAACGCCAACAAGGCCCGCAAGGAGCCCCTGCGTGTCATCCTCAACGGCCTGGGCAAGGACGCCGCCCAGATCATCAGCCGCATCAACGGCTTCACCTATGTGCAGACCCAGTTCGACTATTATACCAGCGAGCTGAAGATCGTCCGGGAGATCCGTTATTCCGAGGGGGAGCGGGCCAACGTCCGCTGCTACGGCGCCGACGATGTCCGCGAGGGCGTGGCCATCATGCACCATGAGGGCGTGGACGTGTCCATCACCGGCAACTCCACCAACCCCACCCGCTTCCAGCATCCTGTGGCCGGCACCTATAAGAAGGAGTGCATCGAGCAGGGCAAGAAGTATTTCTCCGTGGCCTCCGGCGGTGGTACGGGCCGTACCCTGCACCCGGACAACATGGCTGCCGGCCCTGCCTCTTACGGCATGACCGACACCATGGGCCGTATGCATTCTGACGCCCAGTTTGCCGGCTCCAGCTCTGTGCCCGCCCATGTGGAAATGATGGGCTTTTTGGGCATGGGCAATAACCCCATGGTGGGCGCCACCGTGGCTGTTGCCGTGGCGGTGGAGGAGAGCCTGAAGTAAGAAAAGCTCCTTCCGCAGCTGAATGAAAAGATGAAAAGAACCCTTTATCCTATGTGGATAAAGGGTTCTTTCTCTTGAGACGGCTATGCTTTAGGCGCGGGTGGGAGCGATAAAAGGGGGAGAAAAATAGGCCATTCCTACATTATTTTCTAATCTCCCCGTTAGGGCCTGGATAAGGACGGCCCGCATTGCTTTCGGAACTGCAGAGCGGAGATGGAAGGGGCCTGTTCCATGATAGGTGACTCCGCAAAAATACCGGCGCGGTTGCGGTGGATATTGTGCAAACTTAATAAATGTCGAGTATTTTTTTTTTTTTTGTTGTTGACTTTGACTAAAATACTATGTATTATGGAACTGTAACATCGGTAAATACAGGTATTCCAATTGACTATAGGGCTTGCGCAACAAACCTGGCCGGGCTGCATATTTGTTGGAATGCTATCCTGGTACTTACCGCTGAAAAAAACAGGAGGGACTAAAAATGAAAGGAATCAAGAAGGCATTGTGCCTGCTGGTACTGCTTTTCTCTGTGGCGCTAGCGCTGCCTGTGACGGCCAATGCTTCCACAAATGGGCACACGGCCCAGGAGGCCCTTGCATGGGCAAAGGCGCAGGTGGGTAAAAGCCTGGATTACGATGGCGTTTATGGAGCTCAGTGCGTGGACCTCATTAAGTATTACTATGATTTTTTGGGCTGCGCCAGCTATGCAAGGGGTAACGGCTGCGACTATGCCACCAACGCCCTGCCCAGCGGTTGGGCGCGCTACCAGGGAGCACAGCCTCAGCCGGGCGACATCCTGGTATATAGCGGCAACGCCAGCAATCCCTACGGCCATGTGGCCATCTATGAAGCGGACCGAGTGACCTATCACCAGAATTTGGATTATAACCAGTGGGTCGTATGCTCCAGCTATCAGTATAATAGGCTCGGCAACCCCTACTGGGGCGTGATTCGGCCGGACTTTGTCTCCGCCCCGGTCTCGGCCACCTGGGAGGGGCCGACGCTTACCAGCGTGACGGAAACAAATGCTACGGTTTCCGGAAAGGTCACCTTTGGCCAGACCCTGAAAACAACATCCGCCGGTATGCGCCTGTATGACGGCAGCGGCAATCTGATTACTTACTATAAGCCGGATACTACGAATTACACCTCCACCTATGTGACCTTTGATTTCAACATCAACACCGAGCTGTATTACACTCTCTCACCCGGAAAAACTTATAAGGTCCAATTCTATACGGTGAGCGGCGGCCGTGAATACACATCGTCGGCAGTGACATTCACCACGCCGCACACCCATAGCTATCAGAATGGTGCATGTACTATCTGCGGGGCTAAGGATCCCAACTATAAGCTTACCGCGCCCAGTGTAAAGACGGATTATCTGATTTCCACCGGTAAGCCTTACATCA
>ENA-UONV01001746-UONV01001746.1-human-gut-metagenome-genome-assembly--contig:-CS4-NODE-1746-length-17936-cov-8.548571_pt1 | contig 17936 bp, 18 predicted proteins | sample MGYA00242461_ERZ724008 | MGnify/ENA metagenome assembly ERZ724008 | reverse complement strand
GCGCACGGCTCCGTGTATGCGTTTTTTACGGTTTTTCTTGATATGTACCGCCGTATGTGGTATAATTAATGTAAGAGACAAAGAAAAGGATCGGTACGATGGGTAAATTTGACGGCTGGCTGATATGCAGTGATTTTGACGGCACCATATACGTTGACAAGGCGCTTTCGGACGAAAACTGCCGCGCGGTGAAATATTTTCAGGATAACGGCGGCAGATTCACGTTTGCGAGCGGCAGATTTACGAATATGTTCGATTCGTTCCGCGACCGCATAGAAGCCAACGCGCCGATAGCGGGGCTTAACGGCTCGGTCATTGCCGATCCGTCGGACGGGCGCATACTTTACAGCGGCGGCGTGAGCCGCGACGGTGCGGCGGAATTTGCTTTCGGCTGCTTCGACGACTACCCGTCGGTGCGTGCGGTGATATTCTATACGCCCGACAGCCTTGTAAAGGTCACGCGCGACCGCATTGCCGACGGCACAGCCGTGCCCGCCGAGGTGTGCGCGGGGCTTCCCGAGACCCTCTCGAAAATAGCCGTTATAGCCGGCGCGGAGTCGAGCGGAGAGGTGTTTGCCGACATTACCGCCCGCACCGCGGGCAAATACAGTATTTCGCGTAGCTGGGTGTGCGGCATAGAGATAAACGACCCCGCAGATACCAAGGGAAAAGCCGTGAGGCGCATCGGAGGCATGGTCGGCGCCGGGCATATCGTGTGCGTCGGGGACTACGAAAACGATCTGTCGATGATAGAAGCCGCCGATATCGGCTATGCGGTCGGCAACGCCGTGCCCGCGCTTAAAGCCGCTGCCGACCGCATCACCGTTGACTGTCACGATCACGCGATAGCGGCGGTGATACGCGAGCTTGACGCCGAACTCGGCGTGTAAGAAGAAAACACGTCATCTTTTGCCGTGCGCGGTTGACTTGACGGCAAATATGAGATATAATTTAGTAAACTCATTTATCTCTGAAAGGAATACAGCTATGATAAAACTCGGAGTTATAACATCCCTCAACGCAAACGTGGAGGAGAACATCCGCCGCGTCGCCGAACTCGGGCTGCCCACCTGTCAGCTCAAATGCTGGAACAGCGCCTTTCTTACCGCCGAGATGGCAGACCGCGCTACCGCAGCCTGCCGTGAGTACGGCGTGGAGGTCAGCGCCTTCTGGTGCGGTTGGGACGGTATGGCTTACTGGAATTTTTATGAGGGTCCGCTCACTCTCGGGCTCGTGCCGCGCGAATACCGTGCCGAAAGACTCAGAATGCTCCTTAAGGGCGCTGAGATCGCGCGCCGCATGGAGGTGCAGGACGTTGTTACACACGTCGGCTTCCTCCCCGAAAACCCCGCAACGACCGAATACAACGAGGTCGTTGCCGCGCTGCGCTACATAGGCAAAACTCTTCTGCCTCACGGTCAGTATTTTCTTTTTGAGACTGGGCAGGAGACTCCCGTCACCCTGCGCCGCACCATCGAGGACGTCGGCACCGGCAACCTCGGCATAAACCTTGACCCCGCCAACCTTCTTATGTACGGCAAGGGCAATCCCATCGACGCTCTCGGCGTTTTCGGCGAGTATGTGCGCGGCGTTCACGGTAAGGACGGAGAATACCCCACCGACGGCAGACACCTCGGCAAGGAAAAGCCGATGGGAGAGGGGCTCGTCGATTATCCCCGCTTTATCGCAAAGCTGAAAGCTCTCGGCTACGACCGAACCATAACCATAGAGCGCGAGATCAAGGGCGACCAGCAGGTGGCTGATATCCTTGCAGCCAAGGCAATGCTCGAAAAGCTGATAAGCGATCCCGAGGTCATCTGACGGTCAAGCATTGCCCGCGTGTCGGAGGCGGCTGCGGGGGATAGTATTATTAACATCGGACAGGGTATAAAATGCAATTCACATCACCGCTTTTTATATTCATATTTCTTCCGCTCATGACGGCGGCGCTGGCGATAACGCCTGCGCGCCGCCGCAGATGGACTATACTCATATGCGGCGCGGTATTTTATGTTCTTGCCAACATCAAAACGCCCGTGAGCATTCTTTTTCTGGCGGTAAGCGCCGCTTTTGCGTATTGCGCGGCTTATGCCGTTTACGTCAGCCGCAAAAAGCCGAAAAAGACCGTGCTCGCATTCTGCGTTTCGGTTTGCGTGCTCATGCTTACCGTTCTGCGCATACTCGGCGTAAGGCTCGAGGCGTATGACGTGACATTTCTGCCGCTCGGAGTGTCGGTGTATCTGCTTGCGACCGTTTCAATGCTGATAGATATCTCGCGCGGAGACGCCGAGCCGCCTCCCGGCTTTGCGGACGCCTGTCTCTACATAACATTCTTTCCCGTGATGATCGCGGGACCGATCATAAAATACCGCGATTTTGTAAAGCTGAGCTCCGAGGAGCGGCTTGATTTTTCGCTTGTCAATGTTGCCAACGGGTATATGCTGTTTGCGCGCGGCTTTGTCAAGCGCATAGGTATCTCTGCCATCATGGCAGACGCATATGACAGCATATGCGAGGCTGTGGCTGCCGAGGGCGATCTCAAGCTCGGCGTTGGGGCTTTTTTGGTCCTGCTTATGCTCACAAACGTGTATTTTGCCTTTTCCGGCTATTCGGATATGGGGCGCGGGCTTGCCCTTATCATGGGGATGAAGATAGAATCCGACTTTTATTATCCGTTTGCGGCCTGCACGCCAACCGATTATCTCCGGCGCTTTTTCAGGAGCCTCGGTGATTTTCTTGAGGATTATGTCGCCCTTCCCATCGAGCGTGTGGCGTGCCGCGGCAGCGACGTGAGGGTCACGTGGCGCAAAAGGACAGCCTCGTTTTTTGCCGGCGCTGTCGTGGCAACGATCACCGCGCTGTGGTTCAAGGCGTCGATCCCGATGCTTGTCGCTTTTCTTCCGCTCATTCTTCTTATTGCAGCCGAACGCGCCGTGCATTGCGGCGGTGGCGGCAGTTCGCTAGTCAGACGAAATCTTGCAACGCGGACGGTCGGGCGCATCGTCACTCTGGTGCTCGTGTCGCTTTTCTGGACTCAGCTCAAGCTGCGTTCTGTCGGGCAGCTGCTCGATTATTTCAGTACGCTCACCGTCCTCGGCTCCTATCAGTCGTATATGGTGTATATGACCGTTTTCAATCAGGAATATATCTGGGCTTTGCTGGCTGCGGCATGGCTCGTGATACCGTCGGTCCTCGGTTGGTACGGCGTTGACCTGTCGCGCGGGCGTGCGGGTGCAGTAGTGCGCACCGTGTACTGCGTTGGTCTGCTTGCGTGCTTTGTCTTCAGTGTGTTCGTCATCATGCCGCAGTATCCGGGATATGCCGTGTCGCCCTTCAAGTACATCACCTTCTGACGTATGGGGAAAGGAGAAATGTTTTGAAAAGCAAAGGTGTTCCCGGCGATCCCGAAAAATGTGCGATCAGCCGCGGCGGAGCGCTCGTGTGCGCGGTGTTTTTTATAGGTGTGCTGCTTTCGGGAGCCGTTTATTACGGCATATCCGTCATAATGGGGCATACCGAGCTGTGCGATGGGTATTACGACGGCGAAAAATACGATTTCGGCGCGGCATACCGGCTTGACGATGTATTCTACCGCAGCGCGCCGCTGCGCCGGGATATAATGAAGCTCAAGTATCTGCTTTTCGGACGCGTCGAAAATGAGGATATCATAGTCGGAGACGACGGATATCTGTTTGACGTATACGACACCGAATACGGGTACGATTATGTGAGAGATTACATCGGGGAATTTTACTCGGACGAGGAGGTGAGGGCGCTTGCCGACGCCGTAAAATTCAGGCGCGATGTGTTTGCGGCATACGGCGCGGAGTACCGTCTGGCGGTGATACCGAACTCGCAGACGGTGTGCAGCGATAAAATACCCGATTACTTCGGCAGCATAAGCCCCGATACCCGCCTTGCGCGCTTTTCGGCGCTTATGGCGGAGGAGGGCGAGGACTGTATGGTCGACCTTTCCGCGACGTTCTGCCCGATACCCGATGCATGGCAGCTTTACAACAATACCGAAAATTCGGTCAATTCGCTCGGCGCGTATTATATTTACCGCACCGTATTCGAGTCGCTGCCGGCGAAATATACCGAAGGCCACTGGCTGATACCGTTCGACTCACTGCGCTTTATCACGCAGCTCACCGACGGAAGGACGCTTGCGCGGCGTGCGGGACTTGAAAAGGTGATACGCAACCGCACGGTGTCGCTGCCGAGCGAAACCACGAAAAAATACATCACCTTCGGTTATTTCTACGATATCGAAGCCACATATTCCAAGAGTGAATACCGCGACGAGATACCTGTAAAGCCGACGGTGCTGCTTGAATTTCTGAGCGGCGACGAATGGGACAAAATATTGCTGAGCGAGTATTTTTCGGGTACCTTCGGCGATGTCGGATATCGCTTCGGTCACGATCTTTCGACGGATGCGATCGGCAGGTTCCGTCCGCAGGTGGTCATTCAGTTCATACACGAAAACGAGCTTTCGGCTCTGCTTGATCCCGTTATCACCGAGACGTATGAAAACGCATATGCTGATGTGATGAGCGATGCGGAGACGAAAGAGGAAGAATAATAAAACTTTTTCCGGGGGGATTGATTTTCTCCCCGGTTTGTGTTATAATAACGTCATAATGTTGCGGACGCAACCATATTTGCGCCCGCACAGATGTTCATGAAAGGCGGAACAAAGCAAAATGCCGTCGCTTATGCGATATATAAATGTGATAAGCCGTTGCGGAGCGGTGAGGAGAGGGGACAAGCTTAAGGACACCGACATCGGCGCGGCGCACACGAGCTACATCCTCACCGTGTGCCGTCACCCCGGTATATCTCAGGATAAAATAGCCAAGCGCACCTACATCAACAAGAGCAACGTAACGCGCAATCTTGCATACCTCGAATCCTGCGGGTATGTCGAACGCCGTCAGAGCGCGACCGACAAGCGCGTGGTCGAGGTATATCCGACCGAAAAAGCATTTGAGATACTGCCTGCCGTGCAGAGCGCGGTGCGCGAGTGGAACAGATATCTGACAGAGGATCTTTCCGACGAGGAGATGGAAATGTTCATGTCGATGCTCTCGCGCCTTGCGGGTAGAGCGGCGGAATATGCCAAGGTGTCGATCGAAGCGGAGGACGACTCCCAATGAGGACAGTGCTTGCGTATCTTAAGCCGCACCGCCGCTATATGTGTCTCTCGCTTACGATAAAGGTGCTGGGGACCATGGTGGAGCTGGCTCTGCCGTATATTCTGAGTCATATCATACAAGACGTCATAAAGCCGATGGGCGCCGAGGTATCGCCCGATCTTGCGGCGGGCAGCCGCCGCATAGTCATGTGGGCAGTGATAATGATCATTTGTGCCTTTCTCGGCGTGCTCGGCAATGTGACAGCCAACCGCATGGCGGCGCGCACGGCGAAGGATGTTGCGCGTGCCGTGCGTCACGACCTGTTCGAACGCACAATGCGTCTTTCGCCCGCGCAGACCGACGCATTTACCGTCGAAAGCCTTGAGAGCAGGCTGACGGGCGATACATACAATATCCATCAGTTCATAAATTCGATACAGCGCATGGGTGTACGCGCTCCGATACTGCTTATCGGCGGGCTGACCATCACCGTGACGCTCGACCCCGTGCTGACGCTCGTTATGGTCGCCGTGCTGCCGTTCATTTTCATTGCGGTATACGGGATAACCAGCCGCGGCTTGCCGCTCTACACGCGCGTGCGCGGTGCGGTGGATTCTATGACGCGCGTCGTGCGCGAGGATGCGCAGGGTATAAGGGTCATAAAGGCGCTCTCAAAGACAGATTACGAATGCCGCCGCTTTGACCGTGAAAACGCCTCGCTTGCCGCCGTCGAGCGCAAAACGAATGCAACGATGTCGGTGGCAAATCCGCTCATGAACCTGTTCATGAACCTCGGCATCACCGCGGTCGTGGTTGTCGGCGCCTTCCGTGTGAACGGCGGCTCGTCCGAGCCGGGCAAGATAATCGCGTTCATTCAGTATTTCACGCTGATCTCGATGGCGATGATGTCTGTGTCGCGTATATTCCTTATAATATCAAAGGCGAGCGCGTCGGCAAACCGCATAGAAGAGGTGCTGCTGACGCCCGAGGATCTTTCGGTAAAGCCCGAGAGCGAATATCCGCGCAGGGCAGAGGAGGGCATAGTTTTCGATCATGTCAGCTTCGGCTACAACGGCAGCTCGAAGGAAGTTGTAAATGATATAAGCTTTTCGCTGCCAAAGGGCGGAACGCTCGGTATCATCGGAGCAACGGGAAGCGGAAAGACCACGCTCCTTTCGCTCCTTATGCGTTTTTACGATGTGAACGAGGGTTCGGTGCGCATCGACGGCAGAGATGTGCGCACGATACCCGAGCATGAGCTTCATTCCATGTTCGGTGTTGCAATGCAGAACGATTTCATCTGTGCCGATACCGTTGAGGAAAATATCAACTTCGGCCGCGGGCTCGGGCACGGCGATATCGTCCGCGCGGCAAGGATAGCGCAGGCTGAAGAATACATAGAGCATTTTCCCGAGAAATATGAGCGCATGCTTACGGCAAACGGTACGAATATCAGCGGCGGTCAGCGCCAGCGCCTCTTTATAGCGCGTGCTATCGCCGCACGGCCGCAGATACTCGTGCTTGACGATGCAAGCTCCGCGCTCGATTACAAGACCGATGCGGCGCTGCGCCGTGCGCTGCGCGACGAGATAGCCGCAGAGGGCGGCAGCGTCGTGGTCGTGGCGCAAAGAGTCAGCTCGGTCATGAATTCCGACCTCATACTCGTGCTTGACGGCGGCAGGCTTATTGCCTCGGGCACGCACGACGAGCTTATGGAGAACTGCGAGGTCTACCGTGAGATAAGCCGGTCGCAGATGGGAGGTGCTTTCCTTGAATAACGGAAGAATGGGCGGCGCCAAGGGAATGCTCGGCGATCCCCGCGCACAAAGCAACCCCAACAACACAAATGCGGTTAAAAAGCTGGATAAAAAAACGCGTCACCGCGTGCTTTGGCGACTCGGCGGTTATCTCTGGCGCTGCAAGTGGCTCGTGCTTGCCGCGTTCGTGCTGATGCTTTCGTCGAATCTGTTCGCGCTCATAGGACCGAAGCTGTCCGGCGAGGCGATAAACGCCATTGACCTCGGCGCGGGCAAGGTGGACTTTCCCACCGTTTTCAGATATGCGGGGCTGCTAGTGCTTGCATATGCGGACTCGGCTGTGCTGTCGCTCTGTCTGTCGCTGCTGCTCGTAAAGCTCGGGCAGAGGATAACATACACGCTGCGCCGCGAGATATTCGAGCGCCTCATGCTGCTGCCCGTCGGCTATTTCGACACACACGCGACGGGTGATATAATCAGCCATATATCATACGACGTTGACACCGTAAACGCGTCTCTGTCGCACGACCTGCTTCAGATATGCTCGAGCGTCGTCACGGTCGTTTTCTCGCTTGCGATGATGATCTCGATATCGCCGGTGATAATCGTGATATTCGTTGTTACCGTGCCGATATCTATCATAACCACGCGGCTCAAGAGCAAGCATATAAGGCCGCTTTTCAGGCTGCGTTCCGCAAAGCTCGGTGCACTCAACGGCTATGCCGAGGAGATGCTCTCGGGGCAGCGCACGATACGCGCATACGGGCGCGAGGCGACCGTTGTCGGCAAGTTCGACGAGCGCAACGACGATGCCTGCAATGCATATTACAATGCCGACTATCACGGCGCGGCACTGGGACCGTCGGTCAACTTCATCAACAATCTGTCGATAGCTCTCGTGATAATGGTCGGCGGTATATTCTTTATGCTGTCGCTCACGGGGACCGTGGCTCCCGCATCGGTCTTCTTCCTTGAGCTCGGCGACCTTTCGTCCTTCGTTCAGTATTCGCGCAAATTTGCGGGACCGATAAACGAATTTGCCAACATTCTTGCCGATCTGCAATCGGCGCTTGCCGCAGCCGAGCGTGTGTTCAGGCTCATCGACGAGCTGCCCGAGCCCGACGACGCCGAGGGTGCCGCGGTCCTTTCCGGGGTGAAGGGCGACGTGGAGCTTGAGCACGTGCGGTTCGGTTACAGTCCCGAAAAGGTGATAATCAAGGATCTGAGCCTTCATGCGGCGCCGGGAAGTACCGTTGCGATAGTCGGACCGACCGGTGCGGGCAAAACGACGGTCATCAACCTGCTCATGCGCTTTTACGATGTCAACTCGGGCGAGATACGCGTTGACGGAAATGAGATAAGAGAAGTAACGCGCGCGTCGCTGCGCGGGGCATACACAATGGTGCTTCAGGATACCTGGCTGTTCGGCGGCACCGTTGCCGAAAACATTGCCTACGGCAAGGAGGGCGCGAGCGACGAGGAGATACGCGCCGCCGCGCGGGCTGCACATATAGATACCTTCATTGAGGCGCTGCCCGAGGGCTATGATACCGTGCTCACAGACAACGGTTCGGGTATTTCAAAGGGACAGAAGCAGCTTATAACCATAGCGCGTGCAATGCTTGCCGATTCCTCTATGCTCATTCTTGACGAGGCGACGTCAAACGTTGACTCGCGCACCGAGCAGCAGATACAGGAGGCTATGATGAAGCTGATGAAGGGACGCACCTGCTTTGTGATAGCGCACAGGCTCTCGACGATACAGAACGCCGATCTTATACTTGTTATGAAGGACGGAAACGTTATAGAGCAGGGCGATCACGAAGAGCTGATGCGTGCCGGCGGCTTCTACGCGGGGCTTTACAATTCTCAGTTCACATAAAGCGTCAAAAATGCCGGTCAAGATGCCGGCATTTTTGATGCGATCGCGGCGGATACTGCCCTCGTGTCCGGATCCTTCGATTTTGAGCGGCAAAACGGTGCTTTCCGGCTGCCGGCATCAATGCCGTAGTGCGGCGTTAAAACACCCTCTTTATACTTGACACAGAGGGGCGTTGTGGTGTAAAATATATAAGACGGCGGACGGCTGCGGTCGTTCTTCGTGCGAAAATAAAAAGAGGTATTCATTTCAATGGCAGCAAGCAAAACGAATTCATGCAGGGTGGTCATCAGCCTGATCTACATAATAATAGGAATAGATTCACTGGTGCCCTCGGTGCGCACGGCGCTGAAGTCGGCGCTCGATCTTGATCTTATAGGCATACTTACGGCATCCGTGGGCATTCTCATGCTGTTGGCGGGGCTTTTCGGCATACTCGACGTCAAGCGCGGCGTGTGCAAAACGATGGGGATAATAATTTTTGTCGTATCCGCGTTCATGTTCGTGTGGTCGCTTGTAAAGGGACAGGGCTATCAGCGCGACGGTCTTATCGGCGCGGCGCTTGCGTGGCTCTTTATAGTCTGTATATGAGGCGGAGTAAGAATGGATAACCGGTCACTCAAGATCGAAATAAAGGCGGTAAAGGCAGACGAGGTCTCATTCGTGAACCGCCTCGAGCCGGGCGAGACGATACAACTCGGCTTCAGATACACATACAACATAATTTATTCCGGCGGCACGGGCGGCAGAGCCGAAATGACCCTTATTGCCGAAAGCAAAGCGGCGCCCGAAAAATTTACGCTCAAGGTAGTTGAATCCGGCTTCTTCACCTGCCCGGCGGGGCTGCCGCGCGAAGAGGTGCATATTGCGACGTTCCGAGCGCTTTTCCCGTATGCCAAGGCGCTGGCGGCAATGGTAAGCTCGGCGTCGGGAGTGCCCGCGGTCATGATTCCCGAAATAGAGCTCGATGCCGAGGACGTGATGCGCATAGATTATAAGCCGCCCGAAAAAAATGAGGAGTGATATCACTCCTCATTTTATGTTTATTATGACAGTTTCGGTCGGATTGAAAAAGCGCGGTACCTTCACCGTATTCGTTGCGCCGCGGCCGAAGAAATTCCACTGCCCGCCGTGCGCATGACCGGCGACTGTGAGCTCTATCACGGTGTCTCTGATATACTCGGGGTAATATTCCGGATGGTGACAGAGAAGCAGGTGCGGCGACGGCATGGCGGCGAACTCCGCAAGCCACACGAGGTCCGGTGCGGGTGTTTTTTCGAGGTCCGTGCGGTATTCCGTGAAAAATCCCGATGTCAGCCCGCCGATGGTAAGACCGCGAAAGGTCACGGCGGTGTTGTCGAGCACACGCACGCCAATGCGGTCAAGCTCCGCGCGGTCGTCGTCTTTCATATGGCGGTCATGGTTGCCGAACGAGCAGAAGACCGGCAGCTTTGCCGCCATAGCGCCGAGAAATGTGAGGGCATCCTCACGGCTGCCGCGCGTGTCGAATATGTCGCCCGGCATGAGCAGTGCGTCCGGTTTTTCGCTCAGGATCAGTTCGGGCAGCCCGGGCGCGGGTCTTGCGTGCATATCCGCGACTACGGCAAAGCGCAGCGGAGCGGGAAGCCCGAGAACGACAGAATAAGGTGTGATCTTCATTTGCATTCCTTCTTATCCGCATTTACGGAGATGGGAGTGACCCATCGTGATGAGTCACTCCCATCTCTATGTATCTTAAGCTGTTTACGGCTGTTACACAAGTCCCAGTGCCTCGCGCACGTAATCGGGACGGTTGGTGATGAGAGCATCGCAGCCCGCCTCGGCAAGCTTCTTTGCAACGTCGGCATCGTCAACGGTCCACGGGTGAACGCGGATGCCGAGCTCGTGGCACTTATCGACATAGCCCTCGTACAGCTCTATCTGATTGAAGCGCGGGTGCGATGCGAGAGCGCCCATGTTCTTGCAGTAATCCCATGCCTTGACCATGTTGAAGCCGTAAAGGGGAGCGACAAAAGCCGAGGGATTGACGCGGAGCATACGCGCGAGCTGCTCATGGTCAAACGAGGAGTAGAGAACGCCGTCCTGCATATTGTGAGCCTTGGCGCACGCGTCAAGTGCTGCGGGCATTTCGGGATCGGCAGACTTGATCTCGACGTTGATGGTCATTCCGTTGCGGCGGCAGACCTCAAATACTTCGTCCATCGTGGGGATGCGGGTGCCTTTGTAGCGCGCGTCGGTCTTGATGCCGAAATCAAAGACCTGAAGCTCGTCGTAGGTGTAGTCGGTGACAAGTCCCTGACCGTTTGAGGTGCGGTCGATCTTGGCATCGTGAAGCACCATTATCTTGCCGTCCTTGGAGAAATGAACGTCTGTCTCGCAGCCGTCAGCCTTCATTTCGGCGGCAAGCTCAAATGAGGGAAGTGTGTTTTCGGGAGCGTATGCGGCGGCGCCGCGGTGCGCCCAGACAAGTGTACGGGGTGTAAGTGTTTTGGACATGGTTCGTATCCTTTCTTTTTCAAAATGATTTATCTGAATATGAATAATACGGGCTTATCACTGATCGCCTGTCGGCGGGGTGCCTGCGCTCCCGTCGGCTTCCTTTTTCATGGCGGCACGCAGTGCCTCAAGCTCAGCCTCAAGCTTTTCGGTGCGTGTTTCAAGGCGGCAGAACTGCTGTGCTACGGGGTCGGGCAGGTGGACCTGATCCAGCTCCTCGTTGCAGCCTGTCACGCGCACGCCGTCGCGCCTTACAACGCGTGCGGGAATGCCGACCGCCGTTGCGTTTGCGGGTATTTCTTCAAGCACCACGGCACCCGCGGCGATTTTTGCGTTGTCGCCTATTCGGAAGGGTCCCAACACCTTGGCCCCCGCGCCGATCATAACATTGTTGCCGAGCGTGGGATGGCGCTTTCCGGTGTCTTTGCCGGTGCCGCCGAGGGTCACGCCCTGATACAGCGTGCAGTTGTCGCCTATCTCGGCGGTCTCGCCGATAACAACACCGGTGCCGTGGTCTATCACGAGCCCCTTGCCTATCTTCGCTCCGGGGTGTATCTCGATCCCGGTGATGAATTTTGCAAGCTGGCTGACGGCACGCGCCGAAAAATACTTTTTGCCGAGGTAGAGCTTATGAGCCACGCGGTATGCGAGTATCGCGTGAACGCCCGAATAGAGCAGCAGCACCTCAACGTCGTTGCGCGCTGCGGGGTCGCGGTCGCGCACGGCTGCAACATCGGTCTTTATCTCGTCCGAAATGCTGTCGGCAAGTCTGCCGAGCTTCGGAAGATGCTTTTTCAGCGCGTCTTTCGCGGCACCGGCGCCCTTTGCGAGCTCGCCGAGGATGCGGGATCCCGTACCAGTGCGTTCCGCGCCTTCGCTTTCGCGGCGGTTATCGGTTATTTCGAATTTAAAGCTGAATTTCATACGGTTCGCTTGCCTTTCAATAATGCCGCTCAGTTGCCGAGCTGCTTTTTGATCGCCTTGATATCTTTGCCGGAAAGCTTGTAGTCGTGAAGATCAACGCCTCCGGTGTATATGCGCATAGCACCGTAGGGTGTTTTGTTGTAATCGACGTCGCCCTTGTAGTAAACATCGACATACACTGCGAGCACCGTCTCGTCCTCGACCGAGGGAACGCCGTCAAACGTAAATCGGCGGTAGCTGTAAAGGGGCTTTGTCGCGCTTTTTACGTCGGTCGGGTGTATGCGGAGAGTTCTCACCGCGTCGGGGTCGTCCCAATATGTTTCGCCGTTGTCCTTCTTGTTTTCGGGCGTGCGGTCGATTATCACGCGCAGCGTGACGTCGTACCAATCGAGGTTTTTGTCGGGCTCTTCGGCAAGGTCATAATCCTCGGCAAGATGGCGCAGCGTGCTGTCGTTGTACCTGAACACCGCCTGCACCTGATCCGCCTCGGGAAGGAATACCGAATCGGTCACCGAAAAGTAGCCGTAATTGTAGCCCTTTTCGTCGTCCTTTTCATGCGTTATCACTTGGCTGACCTGAGCTATCGCACGCAGCCCTCCGTTTTTATTGTATGCTTCGACCACGCGGTCGTTCACGGAAAGTGCCTTCATTGACGCGGGGTCGCCGGACATGAACATTCTGGCGAGCAGCAGCAGTATCACGCCGAATATCACGGTGAACACAAGGCACCGCACGACGGTCTTTACCGTGCGCCAGACCTTTGCACCTTTTGATTCGTCCGGGTCACGTTCGTATTCTTCTTCGTCTTCTTCGAACATTTTTTGATTCCTTTCTTTTCGGATGCGCGGAGGAGATGGTCAGTCGAGCTTCATGTAGCCGTCCTTTATCCACCCAATGCGGCGGAAAACGAGGTAAAATGCGTATGAGAGAGCGGCGGGAAGCAGGAAGCAGATGAGTACGAGCCCCACCCAGTCGAGCGCGCCGACCGTGCCGGGATATCCGTTTGCCGAGTCAAACCAGCCGAGCACTATGCCTATCGGACCGAGCAGCCCGCAGGTGCCCATGCCCGAATTGATGGCGGCGCCGTACATCCTCATTCTGAAAACACAGGTCGCAAGCGGTCCCGTTATCGCCGAGGCGAGTGTGGGAGGCAGCCATATTGCGGGGTGGCGGATTATATTGGGCATCTGGAGCATGCTCGTTCCGATACCCTGCGAGAGCAGCCCGCCCCATTTGTTGTCGCGGAAGGATATGACGGCAAAGCCGACCATCTGAGCGCAGCAGCCCGCAACGGCTGCACCGCCCGCGATCGCAAGTCCCTCGGATGAGCCTGCCGCCGCTGCGCTGCCCGTGAGGACGAGCCCCGCGCAGATGGCGGCGCTCGAGATCGGGAGCGTTAGGGCTATGCCCACGACGACGGATATTATGAGTCCCGAAACAAAGGGAGCTTTAAGCGCCGCCCAGCCGATGAAGTCGCTGACGTATCCGACGAGCCTGCCGATATACGGCGCGGTGAGTATCGAGAGCAGCCCGCCGACGAATATCGTGACAAAGGGCGTTACTATTATGTCCACCTTGGTCTTTTTCGAAACCAACCTGCCGCATTCGGCGGCGACTATCGTTATGAAAAGGACGGCAAGAGGTCCGCCGGCACCGCCGAGCGAGTTGGCGGCAAAGCCGACCGCTGCGGAGGAAAATATCACAAGGGGATCCTTGCAGAGCGTATACGCCACCGCAATAGCCATGGCGGGTCCGGCGACGCTCTGGGCATATCCGCCTATCTGGGCGAGAAATCCGCAGTGCGGGATCATGCCGAGCGCCTTGAAGATCGTTCCGATAAGAAGTGAGGCGAAAAGCCCGAGCGCCATTGCGCCCATTGCGTCTATGAAATAGCGCTTCGAATATTTTTTTACCGTGTCCTTGATACTACTGCTCATTGCTGTTGTCTCCGCTTTTATTTTATTCACGAGCGTCTGCGGCGATCGCGCGCAGGCGCTTCATTACATTGCTGCCGCCTCTGCCGAAATAGTCGTGAAGCGCGAGATATTCGGCATAAAGCCTGTCATACACAGCGCCTGCCTCGGGGTCGGGAGTGTACACCGTGTCGCTGAGGCTGCGCATCGCCATGCTTGCGTCATGTATCGTTGCATAGCTGCCGGCGTCGGTCCCAGCCGCGACTGCGGCAAGTATCGCCGTGCCGAGGCAGGGCATGAGAGAGGAGCCCGCTATGCGTATGGGGAGCTGCAATACGTCGGAGTAAAGCTGCATCGTGAATGGGTCCTTGCGCGCGATGCCGCCCGCGGCGTAGAAGTAGTTTACGTCAATGCCGTGCGCACGGAAGTTTTCGATTATCACGCGCGTTCCGAATGCCGTTGCTTCTATCAGCGCGCGCATGATGTCCTCAACGCGCGTCTGAAGGTTCATTCCTATGATGAGCCCCGAGAGGTCGGCGTCAACGAGCACCGAGCGGTTGCCGTTCCACCAGTCGAGGGCGACAAGCCCCGTTTCTCCGGGGCGCTTTGCCGCTGCCTTGGATATTATGTATTTTATCGGGGGGATGCCGAGGCGCTCGGCTTCGGCTTTGTATTCCGCGGGGGTGAAATTGTTGGCAAGCCACGAAAAATGGTCGCCGCCGCAGCAAAGTCCCGCCTCATAGCCGTAAAGCCCCTCGGCAAGACCGTCCCACGCGCAGCCGCAGATCCCCGGAACGTCCTTGAATTCCTTCGACAGCGCGTAATAGCAGTTCGAGGTGCCGAGAACGCCGTACATCTCGCCGCATTTTTCAAACCCCACCGCGGGAGCGGCGATATGCGCATCGGGAGATGCAGAGCTGACAGCCGTACCTGCCGCAAGGCCGAAGCGCTCCGCAGCCTCCGGCGTCACTCTGCCGACGCATACGCCCGGCATCGCAACGGGTGCGCTGACCTTTTCTTTAACGACGTCGCGCAGCCCCGGGTCGAGCTCGGCAAAAAAGTCGGGGGACGGAAAGCCGCCGTCGTGTATCATGTAATGGCTCTTGTACGCGGCATAGAGATAGCCGTGCGTCATAACGCCGCAAAGCAGCCATGTCATCCAGTCGCCCGCCTCAACGATCATGTCGCATTCGCGGTATATATCGGGCGCCTCAGCATAGAGCTGCCATATCTTCGGGAACATCCACTCGCTCGACACCTTGCCGCCGAAGGCGCGCAGCCACTTTTCGCCGCGGCGTGCGGCGACCTCGGTCATGCGCTCGGCGTACTTGTTCGCCGCATGGTGCTTCCAGAGTTTGAGATACGCGTGCTTGTTGCCCTTGTATTTATCGGTGAAGCAGAGGGGCGTGCCGTCGGCGTATATCGGCATAACGGAGCAGCAGGTGAAGTCGATGCCGATGCCTATAACATCGCGCTTGTCTACTCCCGCGCGCGCAATGACCTCGGGGATTATATGCTCCAGCACGAGCGGAAAGTCGTGCGGGTCTTCAAGCGCCCAGTCGGGCGGAAGCTGTTCGCCCGTTTCGGGCAGGGTACGGTCGATAACGCCGTGAGGGTAGTCCATGACCGCGTCAGCCATTTCATGGCCGTCGCGCACTCTTACGAGCAGCGCGCGCCCCGAAAGGGTGCCGAAATCAACGCCGATAGTATACTTGTCACTCATCTTGATGATGCTTCTCCGTTCGGTGAACCGGGGCGATCCGACCGTGCTCGCCGCAGGGGATGCCCTCAGAATATGTTCCATACTATTATAACTCATATATGCCGCTTTGTCAAAGGTTTTGCGTATTTTTTGTGCGCCTGCGGGGCGTTCGGCGTTCCGGAAGATGCGGATATACGCCATGCGAGATTTTTATGCGCGGTATGTGCCGCGGGTATTGCATTTTTTCACACCGTATGGTATACTTAATACAAGTATCAAATAAAAAACAACGAGGTGCGGAAATGACAATACTAATGGGAAGCATCCCGACGAAAAATCACCTTCTTTCGGTCTGTGTGCGTCTGTTTCTCGAACAGGGGTACAAGCAGACGACGGTAAGACAGATCGCAAGCGAGGCGGGGGTATCGGTCAGCAGTTTTCAGAACTTTTTCGGTTCAAAGGACGGTGTTCTCGGCGAGCTTATCGCTTTTATGTTCGGCGGGCAGTTCGGCGCGGCACGCGATATAGTCGGGGCAGAGCTGCCGCCGGTCTACACATATGCCGCCGAGACCGCGATACAGCTCGTGCTTACCGAGCTCAACGAGAATCTGCGCGATATTTACCTTGAGGTCTATTCGCTGCCGAATACCTCGGAGTATATCTTCCAGCACACGGCGCGTGAATTGCGCAGGATATTCGGCGCATATCTGCCCGATTATTCCGAAAGCGATTTTTATGAGACCGAAATAGGCACGGCGGGCATAATGCGCGGGTATATGGCGAGGAAGTGTGACATTCATTTTTCGCTTGAAAAGAAGGTCGAGCGTTTTCTCACCGTTTCGCTGCGCGCGTACAGGGTGCCCGAGGAGGAGCAGGCAGAAGTGCTTGCGTATATCGGCAAAATAAACCTCCGTGCCCTTGCGGACGAGGTGATGCAAAAGCTTTTTGCTGCGCTTGAAATGAAATTTGATTTTACACTCGCAAAAACGGACGAAAAGAAAGAACCGTAAACAGCCCTGTTGTGCAGATCAAAGCCCCCGCCTTTGCATAAAGACGGGGGCTTTGATCATTGTTGTGGACCGAAGTCGGTGTAAAGTTCGACTTTTCCGCATTTGGGGCAGATTCTTGCTTTCAGCTCGCATATGTTCGGTATGTCGTAACTGATGCCGAGAAAGCTGCCTTTTTTTCCCGTCGGAATGCTGACCGAGATATCTACCCGTTCGCTGAAATCGACCTCAAAAGGGTGTTTGCCGCTCAACGAGCTGTTTTCGATCATCTCGCAATTGCAATCATTGCATTTTTTCATTTTAAGTGCTCCTTTTTAAGAAATAAGAGCGATTTACCCGCGCTCGCGGCGAAATCTTCCGCTTTATTATCCTTTATTATCCGGTTGCGGCCTTTGAGCTTATCTTTTTATACAAGCGCAAAACGCAGTAGCCGAGCATAACTCCCAATGTATTTAGGATACCCTCGAATGCCATTTCCTCCGTAGCACGGATAGGATTCTGCAAAGGGATTCTCGTGGATTTCTGCGGCTTGAATGTTTTTACCAGCTTGAAGAGTAAAGATTGTGCCAATCTTGCACCAGCACCAGTTTTCGGGTATTTCAAAGGGCAGTTCATCGTCGATACAGCGCTCCACACCGTCCAACTTCTCATAATGAGAATTATCCCGTCTGAAAATAATGGATTCGTGCTTGTCCTTTTTGATTTTGCCTTCCTTGATGAGCCGCTGTTTCTCTGCCCGGATACGCTCCAGCAGAGCCTCTGCAGGCTCGTCAGATGGGTCTTGCGATACCAGCTTACCGTTGCTCCAGTATTCCGTCTCTTTCCGTGGAGGCGTTTTTCCCATCGAATAGTCGACTAAATCTTTAAATCGAACCCACTCCCAGCTATCAGGAATATCGAAGGGAGTATCCACGGGGTAAACTTCATCGCCGATTTTCTCATAAGGGGTATTATCAGAACTCGGCTGTTTAACGATTACCTCGGTAGTTTAACGAATACTCCAGTAATTCAACGATTACCCCAGCCGTTTAACGAGTACAACGCCACAGAAAGCTACAATCCTCCTAAAACGCACAAAACCCCGCCGCAGAATTGCCTGCAGCGGGGTTCGCTTATGCGC
>ENA-UONV01001744-UONV01001744.1-human-gut-metagenome-genome-assembly--contig:-CS4-NODE-1744-length-17963-cov-4.615926_pt1 | contig 17963 bp, 15 predicted proteins | sample MGYA00242461_ERZ724008 | MGnify/ENA metagenome assembly ERZ724008 | reverse complement strand
ATATGGGAAAACCCGGATTCTACTTTACAGATACTGGAACAGATTTCTTCACCGGAAAAACTCAAAGGAAAAGAAAAGGCTGACAGTTTATTACATGCAGCTTTAAAAACTTCTGATCTAAATGTAAAAGTGAATATCTATTCTGCATTATATAAACAAGCAGAAGAGAATAAACAATATAAGAAAGCCATTAAATATCTTAAAAATTACATTGCAGTTATTGATTCCGTTCGGGATGAACTAAAGAGTACAGAAATCAGAGAATTACAACTAAAATACGACAAATCCATCACCCTCAGGCAAAATGCAGAAATACGAATGAGTTGGTATCTCACTATTGCTATTGGAATCTTAATAGTAATAGTATTAATACTCCTTTACTTCTATAGCTTGAAAATGTATAAGAAGCAGAAAGGAAAAGAGTTATCCCAACAGAAACAAGGGTCTATTAAGTTACAAGAACAGATAGATACCTTCCAAACAATGATAGAAGAAAACGAGAATCTGCATAGCCTGGAACAAGAAGAAGCCTTGAATAAAATCATGGCTTTGCAGAATGAAAAAGGAGAAAAAGATATACGCATAAAGCAGCTGGAAATCATGTTCCGGGCAAAAGACATCTCCGTTTCATCAGCAGATGCTGAAGCACTACAAACATTCCTCAAAATTACAGAACTAAAAAGTATATTCCCGCAGCCGACAGAGACAAACTGCAACACTGGTTAAATATCGTTCACCAAAACTTTGCCACTCGATTGAATGAACAATATTCATCACTCACCGGGCGAGAAAAAGACATCTGTTATCTGACAGCCTTAAACTTATCTCTTGAAACTGTTGCACAACTTTTGGATGTACAACCCCGAAGTATTGAACGGTACACCATTCGAATATGCGAGAAGTTCGATTTTAGAAAAAGGAGTAAAGAGAGTTTTATTGATTTTATAATAGCGTTTACTCACAATAAGTAAAAGTATACATTATTATATAAATTCATTCTTCATTTTGTCTCATAACTCATTCCAGCACAAAGGTACCCATCTAATTATCAATAAAGTAAGTTATCTCACTATTTATTCCATTATCATATTATTTTCTCATATATAACATCTAAATTCGCAACAGAATCAAAATAAAATATTATGAAAGCAGTAATTAAGAATGTATGGTATTGTTTTTTATGTTTTTTCCTCATAATTACAATAGGTTGTACCGGAAAATCAACCAAACAAGCTGATGTAAAGACAGTTTCATGTGACACATTAACTGGTGAGACCTCTGCAACAGTTATTGAGGAAAAAGGTTATGCCATTGATAGCATCGGAAAAGGGAAAGAGATTGATTTGGATAAAATCTATGAAGAGTCCGAAGTAGTAAGGGCATTTCCTTCTTTGAATAATTCCCAATTTATGGAATTTATCAGTAAACACTTCAAATATCCGGATATAGATCCTGTAAACGGCAGAGGAACGGTTGATTTGGTGATAGAACGAGACGGTACCGTTTCGGATGTGATAATCGTTGAAGGCATCCATCCCGCTATAGATAAAGAATTTATCAGAGTACTCAAATTATTGCCCAAATTTATTCCTGGTAAGATAAATGAAACCCCGGTACGTTCTAAATACAGATCAGCGATAGCAGCCCAATATATATAAAAACATAAATACAAAATTCAATAAATAAGGAAAATATGAAGAATATAAAAGGATTTAAAGTCGCAGCAGCCTTGTGTACAGTTTTAGTAACGGCAAGTTGCAGCACATCCCCTAAAGGTGACGGTACTTTAACTTTCGTAGAAACCGATGCCGACAATACCTTGACGGTTTGCCATTTTGATCAAGTAAAAAATACGATTGACATCAATCTAAGTGACCTAGTAGAAGAGTTTAAGATTGTCCGTTTTGAAAATTCGGATAGTGCTGTCTTCAAAGGTTATGGTTTGTGTATTACAGACCATTATATAGGCATTCGTCAATCAAACAATCTTCCTTTCTTACTTTTCACTCATGATGGAAAGCTAAAATGTCAAGTCGGTGCTATAGGTAATGGTCCGGAAGAATATAATCAGTCTATTTATGATGAAGTGATTAATGAGAAAACGAAAGAAATTTATTTGGCTTCTTTTGCTTTCTTACCCAAAATATTAGTGTACAATACAGACGGGAAGTTTGTGCGTGAGATTGTTACTAAAGAGAAGTTAAGTAAGCCTAAAATAGAAGTGGATGACGATGGAGACATCACCATTATTCACATGCCCTTTGAAAACAATAAGGAGAAATTCCTCGCCGCAGTATATGACAAAGACGGTTCATTCAAACAAGAACTAAAACCTACTCCCAACTTTTTGCAAAAAGATTTCAATCAAGATATATTTGCTTACCATAATGTTCCCGGATTCAGTTTCTGGTTGTCCTCCTGTGACACACTTTTCCACTATGACAAGAATGCGAACAAAATCCATCCCAAATTCAAAATGGATTTTGGTGGAGTATCCGAAATCCCACTGCATATTTATAATGAGTTGCCAGGTTATTATCTGACCGCCATGTTGGGGGGCAAAGGCGTTATAGCAGTGAACAAAGAAAAGCAAACTTCAAATTATGCCAAGTTGATAAATGACTTTTTCGGACACATGGAGGCACCTATATTCAATTTCAGTAATGGATGGTTCTACCAGATGAATGAACCAGGACGGCTTATTACTCAAATAGAGAAACGTCTTGCCGAGAGCAGTTGCTCAGACGAAGACCGTAAACAGTTAAAAGAATTGCTGGACACCATCGACACAGAGGATAATAATATTTTATTTATGGGTAAACTGAAGTAAAAGGATAGAATACATGGACAGTTACATCAGAGATTACTCTTCAGCATTATATAGCCTGGCATGCCTAAAAGGCATGCCACTCATACTCATTACCCCGTAAGAGATTGTATCAAAAAAATGTTGCTTGGTATATAGGCTCTTCAAATCTCCCCTCACAAATATTAGTCAAACATTTGACTAATTCCAATAAAAAGCTCTACCTTTGCGCCCGAAAAATAAAAAGCAACGTAGCAATGGAGAATTACAATTCATCCCGCGGGCTTATCCAGCAAATGCTAAGAACCCGCATGGCATTCCGCCAAGCTCTGCAACGCGTATTGAAACGCAATAACATAGATATCACCTTTGAAATGTTACAAGTATTGAGTTCCCTGTGGCAGGAGCAAGGAATCAGCCAGCAGGCATTAGCCGAAAAGACAGCCAAAGACAAAGCTTGCATGACTAATCTGATGGCAAACCTCGAAAAGAAAGGCTGGATCATGCGTCAGGAAGACCCTAACGACCGCCGTAACCGACTTGTGTACCTCACTCCCGCAGGAGAAGAGATATCCGACCGTGTACGCCCGCTCATCAAGGATTTTTATACCCAGACGGGCCAACTGATGGGAATAGAGAACCTAAACGCATGTTCCAATCAACTAGAGACACTCTATGAGATATTCAACCAGTTCTAATTTTCTTCGCCTCTTGCTCATTCACATACTTGCTGTAGCTCCGCTGTGGCTAACCGCTCAGGAGAATGCGCATCTATTATCCGTAGACGAACTTTTCCGTCTGGGCACAGAAAACAGTCTTCAACTTAAAAAGAGCAAACTACAAGAGGTTATTTATAACGACCAAAAGAAGTCTGCATACACAGACCGATTGCCAGATATCCAAGTAGGTGCCAGCGCCGGAATCATAGGCCAGCCCGTCATCTTTCAGCGGGGACTTTCACATCCCGTGCGCCCCGAAACGCCGGACTGGTCACAAAACTATAACATCAACCTGACGCAGCCCCTCTACCAGGGAGGAAGGATACAAGCCAAAATACATCAGGCCGAACTTAAAGAGCAAATAGCCGCCCTGACCAGTGCCGACAACGAAGCCGAAATCAAGCTGGTACTGCTGCAACAGTACATGACGCTTTTCAGTTACTACAAGCAGCGGGAAGTGCTGGCACGCAACATCGAAGAGTCCGAACACCGACTGAAAGATATCCGTCGGATGAAAAAAGAAGGCATAGTCACCCGCAATGATGAAATCCGCAGTGAACTGCAACTGACCAACGACCGCTTGGCCTATCAGGAAGCCGACAACAGCATCGCCATAGCTTCGCAACAAATCGATATTCTGCTGGGACTGGACGAATCACAACTGATAGCACCGGACACCACTTTACTGTATACCGCCGTCAGTGTGTCTGATTATGATACGTATGTACAATTAGCCTACAACAACTATCCGGGCATGCAGATTGTCCGCCAACAAACCCTGCTGGCAGAAAACGATATCCGGCTGACTAAAGCAAACTACCTTCCCAGCCTGTCACTGCATGCGGGCAACACCCTTGCACGCCCACTCAGCACTACGCTGGCTGACATGTACAACAACAACTGGAACATCGGCCTCAGCCTCTCATACAACCTGTCGTCTCTTTATCAGAATAAGCACAAGATGCACGAAGCCCGGCAGACGGTACAACTTCAAAAGTATGCCGAAGCACTCCTGATGCAGAACATCCGTATTCAGATCCGAACTGCCTACACCCGCCATAAAGAGGCCCTGAACCGCATAGAAGCCCTGAAGCTCTCTGTCAGACAGGCAGAAGAAAACTACCGGATTGTGCAAAACCGCTACCTAAACCAGCTTTCCATCCTCACCGACCTGCTGGATGCAAGCAGCGTGCGGCTGGATGCTGAACTGCAACTGATCGTTGCCCGTACGCAGGCCATTTACACTTACTATGAATTACAGCGAACCTGTGGCATGCTTTAATTTTTAATTTACAATTGTAATCTATGTCCGAATTACAAAAGAAACATAAGCAACTGAAGAGATTAAGAATAAGGAATATCACCCTCAATACGGTATGTATCCTCCTTGCATTGGCGGGAATTTCATGGACAATCAATTACTTCTGGAAATACGTCCATTACGAAATCACCAATGATGCCGTAGTAGACCAGTATATAGCTCCGCTCAATATCCGCGCTTCGGGTTATATCAAGGAAGTCCGCTTCACGGAACACCAGCCTGTGCATGCCGGAGACACCCTTCTCATTCTTGACAACCGCGAATACCTCATCAAAGTAAAGGATGCGGAAGCTGCCCTGATGGATGCGAAAGGTGCAAAAGATGTATTAAGTTCCGGCATTCAGACCTCGCAAGTAAATGTAGCCATTCAGGAAGCCAACATTGCAGAAACCAAGGCCAAGCTCTGGCAGCAGGAACAGGATTATCGCCGCTATGCCAACCTGCTTGCCGAAGAATCCGTCAGCCAGCAACAATATGAACAGGTAAAAACGGCCTACGAAGCAACCCAAGCACGCTATCAGGCCCTGCTGCAACAAAAGGAAGCAGCAAAATCCCAATACTCCGAAACAAGTAAGAAATCTACCGGCATCGAAGCGAATATCCTTCGCAAAGAAGCGGATCTGGATATGGCAAAATTGAATCTCTCTTATACGATAGTCACCGCTCCTTACGACGGATATATGGGACGCCGCACCCTTGAACCGGGACAATTCGTACAAGCCGGACAAACCATCTCCTATCTTGTACGGGGCAACGACAAATGGATCACTGCCAACTACAAAGAAACGCAGATTTCCCACATCTACATCGGACAGAAAGTACGCATCAAGGTCGATGCTTTCCGCGAGCATATCTTTCACGGCACTGTTACCGCCATATCCGAAGCAACCGGTTCCAAGTACGCCCTGGTTCCGACTGATAACTCCGCCGGCAACTTCGTCAAAGTGCAGCAACGCATTCCCGTTCGCATCGAGCTGGACGACGCCACTCCCGAAGAGATGAAAAGCCTCCGCGCAGGCATGATGGTAGAAACCGAAGCACTGAGAAAATAAGGAAGTCCACTGATGGTAAAACTGAACCTTCCACTCCGTCCCTGGGTACCGCAATGGCTGGGTATCGTCACTATGTTCGTGGTGATGTTCCCTATCATTATGCTCAACGGAACCTATACGGGAAGCATGCTGGAAGTCAGCAGTACCCTCGGGATACTCAGCGAAGACATCACAATGGGGTATTATGCGGCAGCGGCAGGTATGGCGGTAGCTTATCCCATCATTCCTAAGATTCGTGCGATCGCCACTCCAAAAACGATGCTGCTTACCGACCTGATCCTGCAAATCTTTCTCAGCTACATCTGCGCCCAGGTTGGCAATATGGACATCACCATTATATGTAGCTTCTTCATCGGCTTCCTGAAAGCCTTCATTATGTTGGAGTTTATTATTCAGGTACGCCCGTTCTTCAGTCCGAAGAATGTGCGTAGCGAGTTCTACGCCTACTTCTACCCCATCGTATTCTCCGGCGGACAAATATCCATGGCACTGACGGCACAATTGGCCTATTACTATCAGTGGCAGTACATGTATTACTTTACAATCCTGCTGATGCTGATTGCCATTATCTTTATCCTGTTGTTTTTCCGGTATGCCAAGCGCCCCATGCGCATCCCTTACAAAGAAATCGACGGAAGAAGCATGTTTATCATAGCTGCTGCATTGCTTTTCAGCATTTACATATTTACCTACGGAAAGACATTAGATTGGTTCTCCTCTCCCAAAATACGGATTTATACGATTGCCATCCCCATACTGATTTACCTTTTCGTCCATCGGCAACGGACACAGGAGAAGCCGTACGTCAGCCTGAAACCACTCTATCACCATAAATCCATCATCGGATACACTTTCATGGTACTGGTCATGTTTTTCAGTGCCAGCAGTTCCCTGATTACCAATTACCTGAACAGCATTATCCGCGTAGACAGCGTGCATGCCAATTCGCTCAGCCTGATGCTTATACCGGGATTCATTGTGGGAGCCATCATCTGTTTCTGGTGGTTCAGATGGCAGCGATGGCGGTTCCGCTATCTCATTTCCGGAGGAATGTTCTGCTACGTCATCTATCTGGTCATCCTCTACTTCGGTATCACGCCCTACTCCACTTACGAGATGCTTTACTTTCCGGTTTTCCTCCGCGGACTGGGGATGATGACTCTTTTCATAGCCTTCGGTGTATATGTAGTAGAAGATTTGGATCCTAAGCTCATGCTGTCTAACGCTTTCTTTCTGATATCCCTCCGCTCTGTGCTGGCTCCGGCAATATCCGCTTCTTTTTTCAGTAACCTGCTCTATTACTTACAAATTAAGGGGATGAATACCCTTTCTGAACACATGACGCTTACCAATCCACTGGCTTCCTCACGCTATGCGCAAGCCATAAACAGTGCCTTGGCACAGGGACACGGATACGATGAAGCCAGCCAGTTAGCCGCCAATAACTTTTATTCCACGCTTCAGCAACAGAGCCTGTTACTGGGCATCAAGACTGTAATCGGCTATCTGCTGATTGCCGCATTGGTTATCGCAGTGGTTTCCGCTTTCATCCCTTTCCATAAGACTCTGAAAGTGGCTGTGGTGAAGACGGGAGACGATATGGTATAAAACAATACTCTATTATTTTGCACCTGAATTGAAAAACAACAAAAACTTCTATACCTTTGTGTCTGTCAAGTGTAGAATAGAGATAAAATGAAGGCAACAATAACAATTCCATACGCAGTAGCTGACTTTGCAGAAATGCGCGAGCGCGGCTTTTATTATGTCGATAAGACAAAGTATATCTCACGGTTGGAGAGTTATAAGGCTCCTGTCTTCCTGAGACCCCGTCGCTTTGGCAAAAGTCTCTGGGTATCTACCTTGGCACACTATTACGACCGCACTCTGACGCATCGCTTTGAAGAACTCTTCGGTGGCACCTACATAGGTAGTCAGCCTACGCCTGAACACAACCAATATATGGTGATACGCTACGATTTCTCAAAGATGGTGATGTCAAACAGTATAGAGGGATTGGAACAAAACTTCAATGATTTGAATTGCAGCCCTGTCGAAATCATGGTGACACACAATCGCAATCTCTTCGGTGATTTCCAATTCAGCGCCCACAGAAATGCTTCTAAAATGCTCGAAGAAGCTCTGGGCTATGTCCGTGCACACGGACTTCCCCAAGTCTATATTCTGATAGACGAATATGATAATTTCACTAATCAGCTACTCACCTCTTACAACGATCCGCTATACGAACAAGTCACTACCTGCGACAGTTTCCTACGCACCTTCTTCAAGGTAATCAAAGCAGGTATCGGTGAAGGCAGTATCCGCACTTGCTTCTGCACAGGAGTGCTCCCCGTAACCATGAACGACCTGACCAGTGGCTACAACATAGCCGAAATACTGACGCTGGAATCAGACTTCATCAACATGCTGGGATTCACTTATCCTGAGACAGAGACCTATCTACGCTATGTGCTGGATAAATACACAGGAAGTCAAGAGCGCTTCGATGAAATCTGGCAGCTCATCGTCAACAATTACGATGGTTACCGCTTCAGCACCCGTGGTGAAAAGTTATTCAATGCTACCATATTAACTTACTTCCTGAAGAAATTTGCCGTGAATAAGGGAGAAGTACCCGATGAAATGATCGACGAGAACCTTCGAACCGATATCAACTGGCTCCGGCGTCTCACACTTTCGCTGGCAAATTCAAAAGCGATGCTTGACGCATTGATAATAGACAACGGATTAGCCTACAACATGGCTGATCTTTCCAGCAAGTTCAACAAACAGAAGTTCTTCGACAAGAACTTCTATCCCATCAGCCTTTTCTATCTGGGCATGACTACCTTGCAGAGCAATTACCGCATGGCGCTGCCCAACCTGACCATGCGCAGCATCTACATGGATTATTATAACGTACTGAACCGCATAGACGGTGGCGCCAACCGCTATGTACCCACTTACGAACGCTTTGTTAACGACCGTTGTCTGGAACCATTGATACAGAATTATTTTGAAGAGTATCTGGGACAGTTCCCCGCACAGGTGTTCGATAAAATTAATGAGAATTTCATCCGTTGTTCTTTCTTCGAACTGGTATCGCGCTACCTGAGCAGTTGCTACACCTTCGCTATTGAGCAAAACAATTCAGAAGGTCGTGCAGACTTTGAAATGACAGGTATTCCCGGCACTGATTATTACACTGATGATCGTCTGGTAGAATTCAAATACTACAAAGCACGGGAAGCTGAGAAGATGTTGGCATTGGATGCTCCCCTGCCCGAACACGTCGAACAGGTGCACCGCTATGCCAATGATACACAGAAACATTTCCCCAACTATCATGTACGCACGTATGTAGCTTATATTTGCTCAAACAAGGGATGGCGTTGTTGGGAAGTATAACTATAGAATTTTACGTACTGTCATTAGCCGGCTATAAATGCCAACTAATTCCGCATGCCATCTCCAGATAGTGCACACGTACACGTTTCGAGTAATTATCCTCAATCTCTCCTGTCAGCAGGTTTCTCTTTTCAAAAGTCTGCGTAGCCCGTTCAGGGAGGAAGATATATTTGGCCTCCACCGAAAAATGGAGTTTGCGCCAGATACGCCTCGATAACATAGCCGAAGTCTGAATAGCACTCATCAAGTCACCGGCTTCTGTAGAGAATGACTGATCATAATTAATCCAACGTACTACATTGGAATTCTTTTCTTTCACATAAAAATGAGAAGAATGTTCCTCTGCATCAACCAGGTAATATCCCAAGCGCAACTGTACATCCCATACCGGTTTATTCAGCCGGTAGGCAATGCCGAAAGTCATAGATAAACCGATTCCATCATCAAAGTCATACGCATCTTTTACGAAATGGTCATTTTCATAAGGTTTTCTCAACTTATTCCCATTTCCTTCTCTGATGAGAGGGGCTGAACTCATGGAAGAGAAGATTCCCCAGTGTGGAAGTACATAGAAAGTATAAGCAAAGCTCATGACGGGAACAGGAGAAGAAGAAATCCAGGATTCCCCACTCTGAAAATGACAGGATACTCCGGTGGTTAAGTCAAGCTGATGACGTGAATTTCTATTTTGTGCCTGTCCGTCCATAATGCTCAGCAGTCCCACTGCCAGCAAAGTGATAAATAGCTTTCTCATTGCCTCTTCATTTATTGCATGGTGATCTCATCCGTTTCTTTGGTAAACTCTTCCCCTTTGCGGGTCGTCACTACGACTTTAAACCGATGTACTCCGGCTTGAGGAAGTGTACGGGGTATCTTATAAAAAACAGTTCCATACGTGTAACCGTATTTATAATCTGTCAATTGATCCTCCTGACGCAAAGGATAGTTCATGAAAAGTTCGTTCACATCCGTACCGGCAGGGTGGGATTCATCATAAGCGGTAAGTGAGATAATCTGTATATTGGCGATGGTATCAGTCAGGATGTATTCATAATATGTTCCCTCTACAATCTCTTTCTCATATTCAAAGTCTAAGGGTATCCGCAACATATATGCCTGGCGAGATACCACTCCGCCCACCGGAGCAACAGGCACGCTTCCGGCATTATCCAAGTGTTCCACCTTACCTATTCCGGTTAAGGTCACCTGACAGGGAATGTATTCCTCAAATTCCTCGCAGCACATTGCCGTACAAAGCAAAAAAAACAGTGCCAGTAAAACGGATAACTTGTTTTTCATATTTTAGTTTTTCATCGGTTTGACTTAACCGATTGAAGAATAAACAGTTTGCAGAGCTTTTGAAAGTGCGAGGTAACGATTTGGCAACTGTGCGTATTTCAGCGATTTGCAGTGCTATACCTTCAAATAACTCTCGTGGGAACAAAGGTACAAAAATATTCTTTATAGCGACTAAAAAATAATATTTTGCATCATGTAGAGACAAAAACAAAATCCCCCAATTTCAAACTGTATTCATAACATGAAATAGGTTTGTAATCGGGGGCTGCTAATTGAATATTCATAAACCTTAGCTCACGCTCCTATACTCATTAGGCGTTACGCCAACTACTTTTTTGAATAGACGACTTAGGTGGTGCGGATATTTAAATCCTAATGAATAGGCGATTTCGCTGACAGAGTGACTACCTTCGGCAAGTAGCTCCTTTGCCCGTTCAATAGTGGCTAACTGAATATACTCCTGTGCCGATTTGCCTGTTTCTTTCTTAATCAGGTCGCCGAAATAGTTAGCAGATAAGTGTAGCTCTCCGGAGCACCATGCAACAGAAGGCAAGCCGAATTGTTCAGGTTTATCCGAATTGAAATAACTGCAAAGCAGATTTTCAAAGCGACTCAACAAGTCACGGTTCACAATCTCACGAGTAACAAACTGACGGTCATAGAAACGCACACAATGATTGAGTAGCACCTCTATATTTGCTGCAATAATCTGCTTGCTGTGTTTGTCTATGGCATGTTCCAACTCCTCACGAATTTCGTTAAAGCAGTTGATGACGATTTGTCGTTCACGTTCTGACATGTGCAAAGCCTCGTTAGACTCGTATGAAAAGAATGTATACTCTTTCATCTGCCTGCCAAGCGATATTCCACGCAGCAGGTCTGGATGGAACATTAGAATCCAGCCATGCGGATTGTGGGTTTCGCCGTTATCATTAACACCTGCAACCTGTCCGGGGGCAACAAACACAAGCGTTCCATCTCGATAGTCATACTGATTGCGACCATACAGAAGTGGTCCGCAATGAAGTTGTTTGAGAATAACGCAATAGAATCCAAAGTTCTTGCGGCTATGGCGGATTACTTCTAATTGCGACATATCGACAACGCTAACTAGCGGATGAAGCGTTTCCACACCTAATAGTTCGTTGTAATCCTGAACCGAATCTAACTTTATAATATCACTCATATATTTTCCTGTTTTACGTTTTTACAAAAGTAGTAAAATTCTCATAATATTCATCTGAACACCCATTGAATCAGTGATATTGGTTAGTATCTCCGTAAGGTGTGTTAGTGTGTGGCGACCTATTAAATCACAATCAGTAAAATCGGTGTTTTAAACCGTAATCCGTCTATGGACGCACGTTTGTACATCCTCTATCTTTGCAAAAATAAATTTCAGAACGAATGAAAAAGATTATTGGACTCATGCTTACGGCTTTCATCGCACTGTCCGTATCGGCACAAACGAAACAAGAAATGGATAAGAAACAACAAAGCATCGTGACGATTGCCGCCTTGACGGGTAAAGGTGATCTTGGCAAACTGAAAACGGCATTCGAGGAGAGCCTTGACGGTGGAATGACCGTCAATGAAATCAGAGAGGTACTGGTGCACACCTACGCCTATTGCGGTTTCCCGCGAGCATTGAGGGGATTGCAGACTTTTGTTGCTGTACTCAATGAACGCAAGGCAAGGGGCGTTGAAGATAAACAAGGGCGTGAGGCATCGCCTATCACCGATTCTCGCACCAAGTATGAGCGTGGAAGGGATATTCTTGTAGAGATTTCGGGAACTCCTGCCGATGCACCCAAAGCAGACTATGCGGTATTGGCTCCCGAAATCGAGGTGTTTCTGAAAGAGCACCTTTTTGCCGACCTCTTTGAACGTGATGTATTGACGTATGCAGAGCGTGAAATAGCGACCGTATCGGTGCTTGCAGCCATCGGAGGTGTAGAACCGATGATGCGTTCGCATATGAACATCTCTCTAAATGTAGGTATTACGCCCAATCAGTTACGGCATCTACTATCTATTGTGGAGCAAAACATCGGGCGCAGCGAAGCCGATTCCGGGCGTATGGTTCTGAATGAAATATTGCAGAGTAAAGGGTTACTCACCGGTTCTGCCGAACCGAAAACGGATGTAGAAAACGGCGTAAAGGTGCAGAAAGTGACTTTCCGCAACCGATTTCTGATTGATATTGTCGGCGACCTCTATTTCCCTGTGGACTATGACTCTTCAAAGAAATATTCGGCTATTGTCGTTGGTCATCCATTTGGTGGGGTCAAGGAGCAAACATCCGGTCTACATGCTCGTAAATTGGCCGAATTGGGTTACGTGACATTGGCATTCGATGCCTCTTACTACGGAGAGAGTGGCGGTTATCCACGTCGTATGGAATCGCCCGAAGTACGTGTAGAAGATTTCAGTGCGGCAGCCGATTTTCTTTCCAATCATCCAGCGGTTAATGCCGAGCAGATTGGCGCACTGGGTATCTGCGGAGGTGGTTGCTACTTGGTAAGTGCGGCACAAATAGACCGCCGTTTCAAGGCGGTTGCCACCATTAGTATGTATGATATGGGGCGTGCTCGTAGGCAAGGAGTAGGTGATGCTACTACTTATGAACAACGCATGGCAACGCTCGACCAAATAGCCGCTCAGCGAACAGCCGAGTTTGGCGGTGCTACACGCCGTGACATTCGTGCCTTGCCTGAAAAAGTGGATGCTTCTACTCCGCAATATGCTATCGATTTTCTGGACTATTACGATACGCCACGAGGCAATCATCCCAACTCTACGGCATATTACTCATATACCAGCCTTGCCCCGATGATGAATTTCTTTCCGTTTGTACAAATTGAAACCATCTCGCCACGTCCGCTACTCTTCATCGCCGGAGAGAAAGCCGTATCCGCTTATTTCAGCGAAGATGCCTATGCTAAAGCTGCCGAGCCTAAAGAGTTATTCATCGTTCCCGGCGCAACGCATGTCGATTTGTATGACCGTCCCAATTATATGAATATTACGCTTCCGAAACTGGACGTATTCTATAAACAATATCTAAAGTAAAATAGTGAGAGTTATGAAGAAAGTACTATGTTTAATCGCTACCGTGTTGTTGTTCAATGCGTGTTGCAATCAAAAGAAAGAAAATATGGAGACATCAAAAGATGTATTCAGTAAAGGAGCACTGATGCCGAGTAATCCTAATTTCACGGGAGATGCGTGGCTTGAAATGTTCGTCACAGCCGCAGATTCGATGGACTGTACGGTTGCTAACGTTACTTTTGCTCCGGGTGTTCGCAACAGTTGGCACTCCCATCCGGGCGGACAGATTTTGCTTGCCACCTCCGGTAAAGGCTACTATCAAGAGAAAGACCAACCCATCAGGTTGCTTATGCCGGGCGATGTAGTCAAGATTGCCTCCGATGTAATCCATTGGCACGGAGCTGCTCCCGATAGCGAGTTTACGCATATCGCCATCGGCACACAACCATCAAAAGGTCCGGTTGTATGGCTTGAGCCTGTAACGGATGCTCAATATGGAACATATAAGGAAGTAAACAAAGAGACGAACAAAGTGAGGCTTTCAAGAATAGTTGTTGACTCAACGCAACTGGATGAGTATAACGCTTACTTGAAAGAGGAGATAGAGGTGTCGATGCGATCGGAATCCGGCGTACTTACACTGTATGCCACTTCAGAAAAAGAACACCCCAACAGAATAACCATACTCGAAGTATATGCCGATGAACAGGCTTATCAAAGTCATATAAAAACGCCTCACTTTCTGAAATACAAGCAGGGCACATTGAACATGGTACAACAATTAGAATTAATCGACACCAATCCACTTATTGAAGGACTAAAAATCAAATAAAAATGGAACAAAATAAAACAATTTCAGTCCCACAAAGTCGCATTCACGTTTTGGATGCATTAAGAGGATTTGCACTACTCGGTGTCATACTCATGCATATGTTGCAACATTTTGGTGTTTTTTCAGGTATGCCTGCCTCTGAGCCACAATATCCAGCATTGGATACAGCTATTCAATGGCTCTCGCAAAATGTGATAATGGGCAAGTTTATTAATATTTTCGCCTTTCTTTTCGGATTAAGTTTTTTCATACAAATGGATCGGGGTGCTAAAAAAGGGATCGACTTCCGAAAGCGTTTTATCTGGCGTATGATTGTTCTTTTTGCAATAGGTATCGTGAGCAATAGCTTTTTCAGCTCCGATATTTTGACCATATATGCCGCTTTCGGGGTAATCATGGTATTGCTAATTGCGATTGCCCTGCTTCTGTTGGTGGGCGCACCCCGTGTTATTTCAACGAGTTATGATCGTTTAGTAAAAACAGAGCAAGTAGAAAGTACGCCGCAAAGAGCAGCTTCTGACCAACCCAACAGCAATAGATTGAATTTGCCTAGAGAAAATTCCGAAAAGCCATCGTTCTTCAAATCAGCAGAGCGGAACTTAACCTCCGGATTTGTACGGAAACTAAATTATCAATTCGGGTTAAACGGACGGGGATATGTAACAATGGCTCTTTTTATTTTGGGCTTGGTCGTAGGACGTTTGCGCTTCTTTGAAGGAGTAGAAACCCATAAAAAAAGAAGTATACTGCTTTTTATCGGATTTACTCTTGCTTGTGTGCTTATCAGCTTTATTCCGTTACAGGAAGTTACTTTCAGAATGCTCATGTCGGGTGAGGAATTATCTCCTGCAATGCTGTTGTCTATGGCAATCAAGGACATACATACAGTGTTGTTTTCCGGGGCTTTAGCACTGGGTTTTATCATTCTGTATCAGACAAATGGTGTCGGTAAATATCTGAATGCGATCATTCCTTACGGACGCATGGGATTGACTAACTATGTAGCGCAAAGCATTGTGGGAGGAATAATGTTTTCGATGTGGGGCTTAGGAGCCATATTCGGCAATTGGGGAATCACTGAAGTATTTGTTTTAGGCTTGATTGTATATGTTATACAGGCAGTTATCAGTACCTATTGGTTGAAATATTATCTATATGGGCCTTTAGAGTGGTTTTGGCGTTCGGCGACTTATCTTAAAGTGCAACCATTTAGAAAAAAGCAATAATTAGTCATTAGACAATCTGATTTATGGTAGAAAATAATATGAAATATATAGCCGCATTAGCAGTGAGCCTTACACTCCTCGCCGGATGCAAACTACAATGTAATAAAGTTGATATGAATCAATTACTTGTTATCGCAGAACAAGGCAGCTTTGCCGTTGGCGGAACGGTATTGAAGCATCCGGGCAAATATGACAACAGCCAGTTTGCAGGTTGGGGAAAATCGGTGGAGCAAGGGCAAAACTACCATGCCGATCATGCCGTAGTTGATTATCAATTGCCTGTCGATGCTCATCGGCTTCCGCTGGTATTCATACATGGCTACGGACAGTCGGCACGAAGTTGGCAAACAACTCCCGATGGGCGAGAGGGTTTCAATACGTTGATGTTGCGGCGTGGATTCGGCACATATTTGGTTGACCTTCCCGGTCGTGGTCGTGCCGGGCGGACCACCGCAGAAATGGAAATCAAACCGCTTGCCGATGAGCAGTTTTGGTTTGATATATTCCGTATCGGTCAGTGGCCGCAATTCAACAAAGGAGTGCAATTCCCGACCGATTCGGCAGCCTTAGAACAATTCTTCCGCCAAATGACCCCGGACATCAGTACGCACAGTATGGAGCCTATACTCTTTTCTATCAATGCCCTGATGAATAAGATAGGGCAAGGAATACTCGTCACTCACTCGGCAGGTGGTTATCCGGGTTGGATGGTAGGCATACAAAATCCGAACGTACGGGCTGTTGTTTCTTACGAACCAGGCGGATATGTTTTTCCCAAAGGAGAAGTACCCAACCCAATGCCAAGCCTCACGGGTACACTTTCGGGCGTGGAAGTGCCAATGACAGAGTTTATGAAACTGACCAAAATTCCGATTGTACTCTATTTCGGAGATTATATTCCAGAAGAGGTAACGGATAAGCTCGGCAGTGAAAACTGGCGTGTCCGTCTTCAAATGGGGCGAAAATTCGTGGAGACAATCAACAAGCACGGTGGAGACGCTACGCTCGTTGAGCTACCCAAGATTGGGATATATGGAAACACGCACTTCCCGATGTCCGATTTGAATAATGTAGTAATAGCCAATTTGTTGTCCGAATGGATAAAAGAAAAAGGCATCAATAACAAATAACGATATGAAGAATATATTATTAATTCTGCTTATGATGGTAATAGCATATCCATTATCCGCATGTGATAGCAAAAACGATGGTCTTATCACAGAGGAAGAAGAAACGACTCCAGAGGTTACAGACCGCAAAATTCTCGTTGCCTATTTCAGTTGGGGCGGTACTACGCAACAGGTTGCAGAAAACATAGCCCGTTATAGCGGCGGCACTCTTTTCAGAATAGAAACCGAAAATACCTATCCGACTGAATATACACCATGCACCGTGGTGGCAAAAGAAGAACTTGATAAAGGCATTCGTCCTAAACTAAAAAATATGGTAAAGGATTTTGAACAGTACGACACCATATTTGTGGGTTGTCCTGTATGGTGGCATACTGCTCCGATGGCTATCTGGTCTTTTTTAGAAAGTACCGGCTATGATTTCGCAGGAAAAACCGTAATCCCCTTTTGTACCTATCAGGCAACTTATAGAGATGAGACGTTAGCAAAAATAGTTGAACTAACGCCGAACTCGAAACATTTGAAAGGGTTCGGAACAACTAATAAGAATGCCAATGTAGAGAGTTGGCTAAAGGAAATTGGTGTAAAAATCGCAGCTAAATAACTAATAAAATGAGTATTATGAAAAAAGGACTATTAAAAAGTAATTATCTAACGTTGTCAATTCTTATTTTGGGCTTGTCAATAATGAGCCTGCAAAGCCTATATGCTCAACAAAAGGAAACGACTGACGAAAAGACAAAACAAGAACTTTTAAGCCTATCCAAACAAAAGTGGCAGTTGATGGCTGACAAAAACGTTGACTCACTGGATGAGCTTTTCCATGAAGAGGCTGTTTTCGTCCACATGGGTGGTACAATGAATAAGCAACAGGAACTAAACACCATCAAAAGCGGTGGAATCCACTATAAGCACGCAGATATAAAAGAAACATCCATTCGTTTTGTAGGTACTACGGCTATCATCTTAGACCGGATACGTTTGACTGCCGTTGTTGGTGGCAACGAGGTGGTTAATCCTTTCATGGTGACAGAAGTGTATGTATTGATAGATGGCAAATGGAAATTAGGCTCGCTATCATTTACCCGACTGCTCGGAGAATAAACGATTATTTTG
>ENA-UONV01001726-UONV01001726.1-human-gut-metagenome-genome-assembly--contig:-CS4-NODE-1726-length-18052-cov-4.428405_pt1 | contig 18052 bp, 11 predicted proteins | sample MGYA00242461_ERZ724008 | MGnify/ENA metagenome assembly ERZ724008 | reverse complement strand
TTGTTTACCTGTCATTACCTATTCCTCTTTTATAAATCGGCGGCAAAATTACCCCATATTTACAAGATAAGCTATGGCTTATCTTGTACAAAACGTTTCATTTTAGGAACAATATACGATATTATCATAGAATATAGCTACATTTGTTGCGTAAAAAAGAACTATATTCACATGTACGAACCGTTATCACCCGATACTTCCAGCATCAGATATGAGGAAACCGATTTATCGTATCTGAAACAGCGTCCATACCGTTTTAAATGCGGTATATACTTAATCTGTACACAGGGGCAAAGTATCATCTCCACAGGAGTACAACAATATACCTTTAATGAACAGACCGAACTGATTTTTCTTACAGGAAGCCTTATCCAGGTAATACAAGCCTCAGCAGATTTTAACGTACGCATGCTCCTATTCCCCAAAGATATTTTCTTAAAAGCCATATTACCAATTGACACACCCTATTTCAACTATACCCATGAACATCCGCACTATCATCACACAGCAGATGAGAGAAGCCAGAAAACATGGCGGGAAATAGTATTATGGATGGATATAGCGCAAATGCTTTTCAAAGACAATACGCTCCAGTTCAGAAAGCAACAAGAATTTAATTTCCTGCAAAGCTTATTAATGTGGCTGTTCAACACTATTCCGGAGAAGCTGGCCGCCAACAAGCAATACAGCAGAAAACAGATGCTTTGCCACCAATTCATGCAACTGATACGTGAGCACAGCACCTGCGAACATCAGGTTCCGTTTTATACAGAGCAACTGTGCATTACTTCTCGCTATCTATACGAAATCACTACTCAATACATGAATGGAAAAACTCCCAAGCAACTGATAGACGAGCAGCTGATAGCAGAAGCCAAAGTTCTTTTAAATGAGCCGCAACTATCCGTTACCGAAATCGCGGAACAGTTGCACTTTGCCGATCAGTCTTATCTGAGTCGTTTTTTTAAGAAGAATACCGGTATCTCTCCTAAGGAATTCCGCCTGCAGAAACTGTTACAATAAGTTTCGTCAAAATAAATTAAATCCGTTCATTTTAACCGTCATTTTATTAACTTTGTTAGCATAACCAAAATCGAGTCGCCATGAAATATAAATTATTAGTTCTTGACGTGGACGGAACGCTTCTCAACGACGCAAAAGAAATCAGCAAACGCACTCTTGCATCTTTACTCAAAGCGCAGCAAATGGGAGTACGTATCGCATTGGCTTCCGGCAGACCGACTTATGGCCTCATGCCACTGGCCAAAACTCTTGAGCTGGGGCATTATGGGGGCTTTATTGTTTCCTATAACGGTTGTCAGATTATCAATGCTCAAAACGGAGAAATCCTGTTCGAGAGGCGAATCAACCCGGAAATGCTGCCTTATCTGGAAAAGAAGGCGCGCAAGAATGGCTTCGCCATATTCACTTATCATGATGACACTATCCTGACAGACAGTCCCGACAATGAACATATCCGCGCCGAAGCCGAATTGAATAATCTGAAAGTTATTAAGGAGGAAGAATTCTCCACGGCTGTAGACTTCGCACCATGCAAATGCATGTTGGTCAGCGATGATGAAGAAGCACTGGCCGGACTGGAAGAACATTGGAAAAAACGTCTGGACGGAACTTTGGATGTCTTTCGTTCGGAACCTTATTTTTTGGAAGTCGTACCTTGCGGAATCGATAAAGCCAATACCTTAGGCGCTTTATTGTCGCATCTGGACATAACTCGTGAAGAAGTAATCGCTATCGGAGACGGCGTATGCGATGTCAATATGCTCCAGATTGCCGGTTTAGGCATAGCCATGGGGCATTCACAAGATTCCGTAAAGGTTTGCGCCGACTACGTAACGGCTTCCAATGAAGAAGACGGCGTTGCCCAAGCCGTCGAAAAAATGATTTTAGCCGAAGTTCATACCGCTGAAATTCCTCTTGACCTGTTAAACGCACGGGCACATCATGCATTAATGGGCAATTTAGGTATCCAATACACTTACGCCTCGGAAGATCGCATAGAAGCAACCATGCCGGTAGACCATCGTACCCGTCAGCCTTTTGGTATTCTACACGGCGGCGCAACCCTCGCACTTGCCGAAACCGTCGCCGGGCTCGGCTCCATGATAACTTGCCAACCCGATGAGATAGTCGTAGGTATGCAAGTCAGCGGAAACCATATATCTTCCGCACATGAAGGAGATACCGTGCGGGCTGTGGCAACCATCGTACATAAAGGACGCTCATCTCATGTGTGGAATGTAGATGTATTCACTTCCACTAACAAGCTCGTGTCTTCCATCAGGGTGGTGAACAGTGTATTGAAGAAAAGATAAATGAAAAAAAGTTCGATGCAGATACATAACCAATTCAAGTTATAGAACTATTTATTATATTGAACATATGTCAATATGGAGCAAGCTCATAGGAAGCAAGAAAACCGAGGATAGGAATAATATCATCGGCAATAAAACTACCTCTGTACCATGTAGTATCCAAAATTATGCCATAGTAGATGTTGAAGTAGGTTTGAAAGATCATAAAATCCATGATATAGGAGCACTCAAACATGATGACACGACATTCCACAAAACGTCAAAAGAGGAGCTATTTATTTTCTTAAACGACATAGACTATATCTGTGGCCACAATATCATTCACCATGACGCCAAATATCTGTTCACGGATAAGACATGCCGCTGGATTTTAGTCGATACACTTTATATTTCGCCTTTGTTATTCCCGGAACACCCTTACCATAAGCTTGTGAAAGATGACAAGTTGATTAGCGAACAGATGAACAATCCGGTGAATGATTGTAAGAAAGCAAAAGATTTATTACTGGATGAAATAGCACGCTGGAATTCATTGCCAAAGGAAAAGCGTATATTATTCGCATCGCTACTGAAAGACAAGAAAGAATTTACCGGATTTCTCAGCATGGTAAGTGCGGAGTATACCCATGAAGGAATATCCGAACTCATCAAAGAACTTTATACAGGAAAGATTTGCCAACATGCCGACCTTGACATGCTCATCAAACAATACCCATGCGGATTGGCATACGCATTGGCTCTGATTGATACTACGGATTACCGTTCCATCACCCCCGGATGGGTACTTTACAATTATCCGGAAGTGGAATTTATTGTAAAACTCCTACGCCACACCAATTGCCGGGAAGGTTGCGACTACTGCCATACGCAATTGGATGTGCTCCATAATCTAAAAGTCTTTTTCGGATATGAACGTTTCCGAACATACGAAGGCGAGCCGCTGCAAGAACAAGCAGCCCAGGCAGCGGTGAAGGGTAAATCGTTACTGGCGATATTTCCTACCGGTGGCGGCAAATCACTTACCTTCCAATTACCGGCACTCATGGCAGGACACGCCATGCACGGGCTCACGGTTGTTATCTCTCCTCTGCAATCTTTAATGAAAGACCAGGTAGACAATCTTGCCGACAGAGGTATCACGGACGCCGTAACCATAAATGGAATGTTAGACCCCATCACAAGGTCACTGTCCATACAAAGAGTGCAAGACGGAGAAGCCTCACTGCTGTATATATCCCCCGAAATGCTTCGTTCAAAAACGATTGAGAAAATATTGATAGCCCGGCACGTCGTAAGGTTTGTGATAGACGAAGCGCATTGTTTCTCTTCATGGGGGCAGGATTTCAGAGTTGACTACCTTTACATCGGCAAATTCATCCGGCAATACCAGCAAAAGAAACAATGCAAGAGTCCGATACCCGTATCCTGCTTTACGGCCACAGCAAAGCAGAAAGTAATACAAGACATCTGCGACTATTTCAAACAAACCTTGAATTTGGATTTGGAGTTATTCGCATCAACGGCTTCAAGAACAAATCTACATTATTCCGTCATACATTTAGAAAGCGACAATGATAAATACTTAAAGTTAAGAGAACTCGTAGCTGAATCCGATTGCCCGACAATTGTTTATGTATCACGCACCAAACGAACCAAAGAGCTGGCGGCCAAATTGACTCGCGACGGTTATAAGGCACTCCCTTTCAATGGCAAAATGGAAGCTGATGAAAAAATAGCCAACCAAGACGCCTTCATGAACGATCAGGTACACATCATTGTGGCTACATCCGCATTCGGCATGGGAGTCGATAAAAAAGATGTCGGTCTTGTGGTACATTATGACATTTCCGATTCACTGGAGAATTATGTTCAGGAAGCAGGTAGAGCAGGGCGTGACCCAGGCCTCAGCGCACGTTGTTATGTGCTTTATAGCGACAATGATTTGGACAAGCATTTTATATTGTTAAACCAAACAAAACTAAGCATCAGTGAAATACAACAGGTATGGAAAGCCGTCAAAAACCTTACCAGACAACGCATGAAAGTCAACTGTTCCGCATTGGAAATCGCCCGGCAAGCGGGATGGGATGATTCGGTATCCGACATCGAAACCCGCGTACGAACAGCATTAGCGGCTTTGGAACAAAGCGGATATCTGGTAAGAGGAAACAATGTACCTCATGTATATGCCACGGGAATCACAGTGAAGGATATGGACGAAGCAAGACAACGCATATCAGCCTCACTACTTTTTGGCAGTGACGAAATAGAAAAAGCAGTCCGCATCATCAAGTCGTTGATATCTCAAAAGTACATCGCCAAAGCACAGGATGCGGAAGCGGAATCACGAATCGACTATCTGGCAGATATATTGGGACTAAGTAAAAGAGAGGTTATATCTGTAGTGGAACGCATGCGGCAGGAAGGCATATTGGCAGACAGCAAAGATATATCCGCCTATTTGCAGGATGCAGGTGATTCGGAACGAAAGTCGCAAATGCTTCTCGAACGCTTTGCAAAACTCGAACAATACATCCTCAAACATATTCCCGATGAGTCTTTACGAATCTCATGCAAGCAACTGAATGAAAATGCCATGAACGACGGAATCAATACATCCAAAGAAAAAGACATTCGGACGCTGCTCTATTTCCTTACCGTCAAGGGATATATACGTAAGAAAGAGGATGCGGCCCATAATATGGAAATAAGGCGCCAAGCAGACTTGGAATCTACCATCAGGCGCTTTGAGAAACGATTGGAAATAAGCCGTTTTACCGTGGAATGGCTATACAAATCAGCTTCAGATGCAGAAAAGGAAAATGTACCGGGCAAAGCTATTCAGTTCTCCGTAGTAGAACTTTTAGACCGGATAAAATCAAGTTCTCAATCCCTATTCGGAGGACTTGACGACATTCAGCTGGAAGACGTGGAAGAAGCGCTTCTGTACTTGTCCAAAATTGGCGCGCTAAAACTTGAAGGTGGTTTCTTGGTACTTTATAATGCCATGAATATCCAAAGAATAAAGGACAACAAATCGCGATATAAGCAAGACGACTACCGGATGCTCAACGAATTCTACAAGTTGAAAATCCAGCAAGTGCATATTGTAGGCGAATATGCCAATCTGATGGTGAGAAATTACCATGCGGCCTTGCAATATGTTCAAGACTATTTCCAAATGGACTACAAGAAGTTTGTCACAAAATACTTCAAAGGAGACAGAGTAAGCGAGATACAGCGCAACTTAACGCCACAGAAATACAATCAATTGTTTGGGCAATTATCCAAACGGCAGATGGAAATTATTTCCGATAAGGACTCACGTTGCATTGTGGTGGCAGCCGGTCCCGGTAGTGGAAAAACACGGGTATTGGTCCACAAACTGGCCTCGCTTCTGCTACTTGAGGATGTAAAACACGAACAGCTTCTGATGCTGACGTTTTCAAGAGCAGCCGCAACGGAATTCAAACAAAGGCTCATGGAGTTGATAGGCAACGCCGCCCATTTTGTCGAAATAAAAACATTCCATTCCTATTGTTTCGACCTTCTGGGACGGATAGGAAATCTTGAAGAATCCAAAAATGTCGTTGCAAAAGCTGCCGAGATGATATACCAAGGAGAAGTAGAACCAAATAAAATCGGCAAGACAGTGCTGGTCATAGACGAGGCTCAGGATATGGGAACCGAAGAACACGCACTTGTAAAGGCTCTGATGGCTAACAACGAGGAAATGCGTGTGATAGCGGTGGGAGACGATGACCAAAACATCTATGAATTTCGCGGCTCCGATTCAAGTTATATGTATCGGCTGGCACAAGAAAACGGAAGTACATTTGTCGAAATGACCGAGAATTACCGCAGCGCGCACCACCCGGTGAATTTTGCCAACGAATTTCTGAAAAACATTGATAAACGGATAAAAAGTACGCCCATCATCTCCATGAGAGAAGAGGAAGGCCGAGTGGAAGTGACACGTCATCAATCAAAGTATATGTACCAGCCGCTTGTCGAAAACTTACTCCGACACAAAGACAAAGGCACATCGTGTATACTCACCCAAACAAACGAAGAGGCTGTTATCCTGATGGGGCTCTTACGAAAGCAAGGTGTGAGCAGCAAACTTATACAATCAATGGACGGCCTCCGCTTTTGGAACATGGCCGAAATGAGATTTTTCCTGAGGTATATAAACAAACGGATCAACACACCGCTAATTACAGAAGAACTGTGGGAGGAAGCCAAATGTGCAACCTTCTCCGCTTATGACAGAAGTCAAAGTTTGATGTATGTAAAGCAGTGTGTGGAGCAGTTTGAACAAACCAACAAGACAAAATATTTCAGTGACTTCAAAGAATTTGTATTTGAGTCGTCAGTGGAAGACTTTTGCGACATAACAGGAGCCGATGTCGTGGTATCGACCATTCATAAAGCAAAAGGCAGAGAGTTTGACGACGTGTATATGCTCGTATCCGACGATTATATAAAGGACTCTCATCTGATGCGTCGATATTATGTAGGAATAACCCGCGCGAAAAACCGGCTGTTTATACATACGAATGGCGATTACTTCAATCATTTAAGTACAGACCGATATTTTATCGACCAACAACAATATGATATGCCTGAAGAAATCGTATTACAGCTCTCTCATAAAGATGTTTATTTGGACTTCTTCAAAGGACGAAAACAAGAGATCTTGGCATTGAGAGGGGGAGATTCATTGGTTTACAGTAATTTCTTTTTGTACAGCTCATTAACCGATAAACCTGTGGCAAAGCTATCATCAAAAATGCAGGGCATATTGTCTGAGTGGGAAGAAAGAGGTTATAAAGTAAAATCCGCATCCGTGCGATTTGTAATGGCATGGAAACCCAAAGACGCAGAAAAGAATGAACCGGAAACAGCTGTCCTTTTAGCAGACTTGGGGCTTTCTTTGTAGAGAATAAAAATAGGGTATAACTCATTGAGCTACACCCTATATTCCTATTTGTAGTTATCGTTGTTTATCGCAACTTACTTCACTTCCTCAAAAACGACATAGCCTGTGTATCAATGGGTTTGCGCTCGCGTGTCGCAAATAGGCCGCAAAGTGTAAAATAAGCAACCCGATAGCACGCTGACATATCGCCCACAAAGATACGGCTTTTTCATAAGAATCCACCTAATAACTGCTTAAAAATCATAAGAATCAGAGCCAAAATATCAGATTTCGCCCTATTTTTATTACTTTTGTAGAGAGATTGGCTTACTATACCCTATTTCAAAGAAGAAATTAGTATGCAGATTCATAACAATACACTCATAGCCGAATGTTCGGCCTACGATTTCAAGGAAATGCTCGAACGCAAAAAGATGAAGTCGTGGCTCAAGTCTGTGTCGGCATTTGCCAACACCAACGGCGGCAGTTTGTTTTATGGTGTTAACGATGATGGTGAGATTGTGGGGCTTTCTGACCCGCAAGGCGATGCCGATGCCATCAGCGAAGCCATCAAGGCCAGACTTGACCCTGTGCCGGAAGTGCAGCTTATCCCCTTGGAGCATGAAGGGAAACATCTGCTTGAAGTTAGAGTGAAGGCTGGTACGCTTACACCTTACTACTATTATCAAGACGGCACGCGCACGGCTTATGTGCGTGTGGGCAATGAGAGTGTAGAATGTAATTCGCAACAACTGTTGTCTTTGGTATTGAAGGGCACACACATGACGTGGGACTCCCTGCCCTCACAGACGGAAGCATCAAAACAATCGTTTGTGATTTTAGCCAATACCTTTCAAGAGCAGACTCGTCAAGAGTGGAATGATAAATATCTGGAGTCGTTCGGTCTTGTCACGCCCGAAGGCAAGCTGACCCATGCGGGTTTGCTGTTTGTGGATAACTGCACCGTGTTTCAGTCGCGTATCTTCTGTACCCGTTGGACGGGATTGCAGAAGGATGATGCCATCAGTTCCGTTGAGCACCGTGCTAACTTGGTGTTGCTGCTCAAATATGGCATGGACTTCATCAAGAACTACACTATGAGCGGCTGGGTGAAGATGCCCAATTACCGTTTGAATCTGCCCGACTACTCCGACCGTGCCATTTTCGAGGGACTGGTCAACCATCTGATCCATCGTGACTATACCGTAATGGGCGGCGAGGTACATATAGACATCTATGACGACCGTGTGGAACTGGTATCGCCCGGTGCTATGCTCGACGGTACCCAGATACAAGACCGTGACATCTATCACGTTCCCTCACTGCGCCGTAATCCGGTGATTGCCGACGTCTTTACCCAACTCGACTACATGGAGAAGCGCGGCTCAGGCCTGCGCAAAATGCGTGAGCTGACAGAGAAACTCCCCAATTTCCTGCCGGGCAAAGAACCGCAATATCACACCGAAGCCATCTCGTTCTACACCACATTCTATAATCTGAATTGGGGGGAGAATGGAAGAATTCCTGTGGAAGAAGTGGCTGAGAGAGTGAATAGAACAGGGCAAAAATTCGGAGACAGTTCGGAAAGTTCGGTCGAAAAGTTCGGTGTAAATGCGAATGAGTTCGGTGTAAACGAGAAAAAGTTCGGTGTAAGCAGCAAATGTTCGGTGAAAAAGTTCGGTGTAAATGCGAATGAGTTCGGAGATACATTAGGAACACCAAAGAAGGTCAGCAAAACAGCACAAAAGATAATTGACCTTGTTATTTCTGATCCATCAATCACAGCCGACAATATGGCATTCAAGATTGGTGTAACCAAACGCGCTATAGAAAAGAACATCAAAAGTCTTAGGGATATGGGGCTTCTCGTCCATGAAGGTTCTGACAAAACAGGCTACTGGCGCATCATCATTAACCCTCTAACTGAACAATAACCGCCTATGGATTTCCCATTCATACCTTTTGCAGCGCTCATCGCTGTACTGCTTATCGCATTCATGTTTGCCTCCTTGCAGCAGGTAGGCACCAAGACACGTGCCCGTGTGCTTTATGCCATCGCTATATTATTGCTCTGTGCAATTATCCCCATCGGTGAACACATGGCCGACTTACCCAAGGCAAGTGCCAGAACCAATTACATGATCGTTTTGGTTTTCGACATTGTCGTGGGCTATTTCTGCATGCACATTGCTGCGGTGCTCAAATACAACGTACTCAAGAAGAAGAGTAAAGCGTTGGAAACAGCCTTGACTGATAAAGAACAAGAAAAGGTGGACATTCTCGTGGCACACCAAAACGAGAAAGAACAAGCTATTCGGGAGCAAGAACTCAAATGGCTCACAGACAAGCTCAAGGTGTTCGGCGAAGAGGATCGAAAAGCCATCCTTAAGAGTGCTTACAGCTTTGCGGAGCATGACTTGATTATTCCTCCCAATACAGCAGTCGCTCAAAATGAAGAGTGCAGTCAAGCCGACCTGATGTATTTCATCTGCTCTGCTTTTGGCAATATGAATAAGAAGCGCGCCGAAATCATCAACTTCCTCCTAGAAGTATTTCCCGCCTACTTTCCTGCCGGGCCAAGTGCATTGTCTAAGAAACTGCCTGGATGGGAGAAGGTGAAGGAGAGAAGAGGGAAAGAAGGATGAAATTTGGCAGCTGAGGTCATCGATATATTATATTAAGATCTCAATAAGTGACATAATTGTAGAAACAACAGAAAACAATAGGTATGGCAAAGTCAAGAAGTAAAGATATTCGACACGAACAGCTTTATGCTGTAACTCAAGATGGTGAATTGCTTCAGATAGATGATACTTACGCAGATGAGGAAGACGTATATTGCATCCATTGTGCTTGTAAAATGATGCGTAAGCGTGGAGAGCAACGTATGCATCATTATGCTCATGATTATAGGAGCATGAGAGAAAAGCATGTGGATTGCACTTACGATCTTTATCTCCAGGCTTATGCCAAGCAACGACTATTCACTTGGTTTGAACAAGCGCCTCAAATCAATGTGCATTATACGCAGAAACTGATTTGTGTGCGTGCTGATGACTGTAAGTGGATGGAAGGTGAAGAACCTTGTCACACTGAGAGGGAACAAGCGTTTGATATCAAGAGAGCATGCACACAAATGGAATATGTCAAGCTCACTCGAACAACTTCGCTTTCATCCACCTCATTATATCGCTTAATCAATCCAGACAAGCCTAATAACTATATATTACTTGTGCTTAGAGCCTGTGAGGAAGAAGATTCCGACAGAAACGATTTGCCTACCGGACGGGTTATTGAGTTGTGGATAGATAATGAATCTGATATTGATACGTTTATCGATAATTATGATTTGCAGGACTGCTCTTTGACACACTACCACGGTTTTGCGCCGAAAAGTTTAAATAGTAATAATGTTCCTTCCCATGTTACTTTGATGAGGTTTACGCTTTACAAATCAGGACATATTTACACTGATAATAATCTGAAATGTATTGATTGTAATAAGCGGATGAGAAATTCTTTGATGCAGGTTACCATCAATCCTTTCGATAACAGATCAAGTTATCAGAGCCATTGGTATTCCTCGCATAATGGTTCAAATGTATCGCGTAATACATTGGCCAACTGGGGTATGGCTATTGCTAGTGGCGCACATTTCAACCGTAAGTTTTGTGCCATGTGCAAGCAGCGCTATTATCAAAATGGTAGCTTCTGCTGTAAAAACACAGGAGAAATTCATACTATGTATGATAACGCTGACAATTGCGATGATTATGAAGCCGACTTAATCTGGATTAAGAAGAAGTTGACTGAATATGAGAACTACAAAAAGTATCACTATGTGGATTATTGGGTAGGAGAATCGTAAAATCATTCTCAAGGAGATAGGTTTTATAAAAGTACCATCAACAATAAGAAGTAAGATAATGGAAGAAAACAAAAACAATATACTCATCTATCAAGACGAGAACGGTATCACCAAGGTGAATGTGCGCTTTGCCGACGAAGATGTGTGGCTGACACAGAATCAGTTGGCTGAGATATATGACACCTCTCAGCAAAACGTAGCACTTCATATAAAGAATATATATGCTGATGGTGAACTGATGGATAGCGAGGCAACTCACAAGAAATACTTGTTAGTTCGCCAAGAAGGTAATCGACAAGTCCAGAGAAACATCGACCACTACAACCTGGACATGATTATAGCCCTCGGGTATCGTGTACAAAGCCAAGTGGCCACTCGTTTCCGCCGTTGGGCGACGATGCGACTACATGAATACATCCAAAAAGGTTTTACCATGGACGATGAGCGATTGAAGCAGGGCGGTAACCGCTATTTCCGTGAATTGCTGCAACGCATTCGCGACATCCGTGCTTCAGAGCGCAACTTCTATCAGCAGGTAACCGATATCTATGCCACGTCCATCGACTATGACCCTCGCTGCGACATGACTAGAGAGTTTTTTGCTACCGTGCAAAACAAGCTTCACTATGCAGTACATGAACACACGGCCGCCGAAGTGATTTACGAACGGGTGGATAGCGACAAACCGATGGTGGGCATGACCAACTTCAAGGGCAATTATATCACGAAGGATGATGTAAAGATAGCCAAGAACTACCTGACGGAAGGAGAACTGAAGCGTCTGAACCTCCTCGTCTCACAATTTCTTGACTTTGCAGAATTCCAAGCCTTAGAAATGCGCGAGATGAAGATGGCAGACTGGATTGCCGCACTCGACAATCAAATCATCCTCTTGCAACGAAAGCTTCTTGAAGGTAAAGGACATATCTCCCATAAGCAAGCTATGGAAAAGGCGGAACGAGAGTTTTCAATCTATCGCCAGCGCGAAATGGCACGGTTGGAAAGCGACTTCGACAAGATGGTGAAAAAACTGCCGAAGAAGTAAGAGTGAAAGGCGGGCATGCTTACGCCTTACTGTTATTATCAAGACGGCGCGTGCACGGCTTATGTGCGTGTGGGCAATGAAACGTTCCCTCACTTCGCCGCAATCCGGTAATAGCCGACGTCTTTACCCAACTCGACTATATGGAGAAACGCGGCTCCGGTCTGCGCAAAATGCGTGAACTGACAGAGAAACTCCCCAACTTCCTGCCTGGCAAGGAACCACAATACCACACCGAAGCCATTTCGTTCTACACCACATTCTATAATATGAATTGGGGCGAGAATGGTAGAATTCCTGTAGAAGAGGTAGCTGAGAGGGTGAATAGTACCTCCGAAAAGTACCATGTAAGTTCGGAGAGTTCGGTCGAAAAGTTCGGTGTAAACAGCAAAAGTTCGGTGAAAACCTTCGGTGAAGAGCATAAATCTTCGGTGAAACCTAAGCGATTGGGGCGGACTGCTCAAAGCATTCTTGATTTAGTCATATCTGATGGTTCTATCTCTCAAGATAAAATGGCAGAAAAAACAGGTGTAAGTAAGCGTTATGACGCAAACTTGGAATTCGCGCCTCTTAATTGAACTAAAAGGCAAACAAAATGGCTTACCTTGCCCACTTTTTGACTGATAGTTGCAAGCTTCTCATTTTTATTTAGTACTTTTGCTAGAAATAAAACTTCGTACAATGGCAAATAGTGATCTAAATAGATTGAAAGTAGTGCTTGTAGAAAAACATAAGACTGCGAAATGGTTGGCAAAAGAAATGGAAAAAGACCCTGCGACCATAAGTAAGTGGTGTACAAACAAAGCACAGCCTTCACTTGAAACAATCAAAAAGATTGCTGAAATATTACAGGTCAAGATGAGTGACCTTGTTAGTAATGAACAACATTAAGATAATAGACAAATGGCAGACAAGATAAATATACGAAAACTCGAATCGGATCTCTGGGAATCAGCAGATCTTCTTCGTGCTGGTTCTAAACTGACCAGCAGTCAGTACTGTATGCCCGTATTGGCGCTACTCTTTCTCCGATATGCGTATAGCAGATTTAAGATGGTGGAAGCTGAACTGCTGAAGAATCGTCCTAGCCGTGGTGGTAGAGTGATGCCTGTAGAGGCAAGTGACTTTGCCGCCAAGAGTGCATTGTATCTACCTCGTGAGGCTCAGTTTGACTATCTGGTCAACCTTTCGGACGATCAACCCTTGGGTGAAGCTGTCAATCATGCTATGACTCTAGTGGAGGAACAGAGTGAACAGTTGACAGGTATTCTGCCTAAGTCATACACCATGTTCAGTGATGAACTGTTGCGCGAGCTGCTTCGCATCTTCAACAACAAGACACTCGACGAAATTGGTGGTGATGTCATAGGTCGTATATATGAGTATTTCCTATCAAAATTTGCCAAGGCGGTTGCTAGTGATGATGGTGTGTTCTTTACTCCTAAGTCATTGGTTAAGATGCTTGTCAATGTATTGGAGCCAGAACAAGGTGTAATGCTCGATCCAGCCTGCGGTTCGGGAGGTATGTTTGTACAGACAGGTGACTTTGTGAACGAGGGTGGCATGAACGCCAACACTCAGATGACCTTCTACGGACAAGAAAAGGTAGAATACAACGCTCAGCTTTGTTTGATGAATATGGCTGTTCATGGTTTGAACGGTCGTGTTGTCAGTGGTGATGAAGCCAACTCTTTCTATCATGACGCACACAATCTTGAAGGCAAGTGTGACTATGTAATGGCTAATCCTCCTTTCAATGTGGATAAGGTAAAATCAGAGTCGGCTTCTGCTGCTGGCCGTTTGCCATTCGGTTTGCCTGGAGTAAATGCTAAAACCAAGGAGATTGGAAATGCCAACTATCTTTGGATTTCATACTTCTATGCTTATCTAAATGAGCATGGACGTGCAGGTTTCGTTATGGCATCATCGGCAACCGATAGTGCTAACAAAGATCGTGACATTCGTGAGAAGCTGGTGCTTACAGGCGATGTGGATGTGATGGTGAGCGTTGGCAACAACTTCTTCTACACCCTCTCATTGCCTTGTTCGCTTTGGTTCTTTGACAAGGCCAAACGTCTGGAGAACAAGAATCGTGTGCTCTTTATCGATGCTCGCAACTATTTTACTGTCGTTGACCGTACCCTCAATGAGTGGTCGGAATGGCAGTTGAAGAACTTGCAAGCCATCGTACACCTTTATCGTGGAGAACAGAACAAATATAAAGGACTTATCAATGAATATTGGAAAGCTCTGGAAGAACATGCAGAGAGACATGATAGTTATGCATGGCAACAGAGTGACATGACTTTTGAAAAGGCTCTTGATGTACTCAACTGCGAAGAGGTTATGTACAAGAAGCATATCAAGGTTCAGCAAGAAACACTCAAGAAAAAAAGGGGAAAGAAGGATAAAGATGAGTTGAAAGTTGTCATTGCAGACAATGAAGTCGCACTTGCATTGACCCTTGAAACAAAGGATATGGTCAATGAGGCTATTTGGCTTACTTCTAAGTTCGGACTTGATGGCGAATATCAGGATGTCCTTGGTCTTTGCAAGATTGCCACCATTGATGAGATTGGCGAGAAGAACTACTCCCTCACTCCTGGTGCTTACGTTGGTGTAGCCGAAGTTGAGGACGATGGTGTTGATTTTCATGAGCGCATGAGCGAGATACACTCTGAACTTGCTACCTTGAATAAGGAGGCTAACGAGTTAATGAGTGAGATACTTAAGGAATGGGAGGCTTTGAAATGAAAGAGTGGAAGAAGGTAAAACTGGGCGAACTATATGAGGTTCACAATGGTCTGTCTAAAGGCCGTCAGTTCTTTGGATCGGGCTATCCATTTCTTACGTTTTCCCACGTTTTCAACAACTGGTTCCTACCAGAAACATTGGATTCACTTGTACAAACGACAGATAAAGAACGAGAGTCTTGCTCTATAAAAGCAGGTGACGTATTCATAACTCGAACAAGTGAAACAATGAACGAACTAGGTATGAGTTCTGTCGCATTAAAAGACTATCCCAATGCAACATACAATGGCTTTACCAAAAGAATGCGTCCCAAAACGAAAGATGTTAATCCTAGATACATAGGCTATTATCTAAGGACTCCAAAGTTCAGAGGACAATTTATGGCATTCTCGTCAATGACGACAAGAGCGAGTCTTGCTAATGATGATCTGCTTAACATGGAAGTTGAGCTGCCTGAAATGGAAACTCAGCACCGCATAGCAACGATTCTCTCTCGCTACGACTCCTTGATAGAGAATTACCAGAAGCAGATAAAGCTCTTGGAGGAAGCCGCACAGCGACTCTACAAGGAGTGGTTCATCGACCTTCGCTTCCCCGGACACGAAAACACAAACATCGTGGATGGGGTACCTGAAGGATGGAAAAAGAAAGCTGTCGATAGCATATACAGCATAAAATATGGCAAGAACCTTTCAACGAAACTAATCACTTCAACAGGCACATATCCAGTATATGGTGCAAATGGGGTAATTGGTTATTACGACAAAGCTAATTGTAATGAGCAAGTGGTGTTAATTACAAGTAGAGGTAATGGTAGTGGCGATGTTTTAATGACATACCACAAGGATGCTTTTGTTACAAACAACTCATTTGTCGTGATTCCATTAGATGAGTATAAATACTGTGCTCTTACTTTTACCTATCAATTCTTGAAGATGGCAAATTTCAGAGCTGTAAGGACAGGTGCTGCTCAGCCCCAGCTTACGAATCAGTCAATACATACTGTCGATGTAGTTTTGCCAACAAGAGATTTGATTAGAGCATATTGCGAAAGGACTATGCCGTTTAATGCAAAAATCATCAAACTCCAATCCCAACTCCGTCTCCTAACCGAAGCTCGTGACCGCCTGCTTCCGAAATTGATGAGTGTTGAAATAAAAGTTTAGTCATTATGGATAGATTTGATTTCATAGAAACAAGAGAGGATGTTATTGAAAACATCCAAACTATCTATTCTTATCTGAACAATGAACAAGATGAGGATTCAAGAATTTGGGCTATAGGAAGATTGACCCAAGGGAAGAACTATGTTATTGAAATAATCGATGACACGGTTTATTTTGCCCCAAGTCGTTTTGTCGGGTACATTAAGAACACCAAAGAAAAACATGAAGAGAATCATGGTGATGGTACTCAAACCGACAAAAAGATAAAAGAATACTATCAAAAAATCGAAGATGAGCGACTGGATGATATTCTTAATCAGGAACTCAGCCAATACGAAAAGTCTGCAGGAAGTAAGAATTATTGGATTCCCAAAGATGAAGATATAGAGTCGTTCATTCAAAAATGTTTAGAAATCAGTTACAACAAATATAATAATATGAGTGTTTACTGGCATATTCAAATGCATCTGCCTTATGGTACAGATGGTCCAACAATCGATTCCAAAAAGATGTTGAAAGATACTAGTCTCATCGGTACTGGCGAATGGGACAATAAGCAATGTCGTGATTTCAAGTCTGTTTCTAAAGGTAGCATAGTCCTGCTTAGGAGAGGCAGTCAAGCTATCGCACTTTGTGAAATTGCAGGAGATAATTTTACTGATGATACGCTAGCTGAGAAATACATGCATGCCAACTACCGAAAGGTAAAGGTGCTTGATTGGGCAGACAATTATCATCAGCCTTCAAATACCAGATTATTCTCACAAGGTACATTCTCAGTATGCAACTCATATACAGAGCAATATAAGTACATAGATGGTTGGGTAAAACATTTGCATTCTATGGAATTTGTAACAAAGACAGCAAAATTGCTTCGCTCGAAGCATAACATAATTCTTCAAGGAGCTCCTGGCACAGGCAAAACATACAATACAGCAGCAATAGCATTGTCTGTATTGGGTATCAATGACGTTGACTTGACTAACCATAAGGCTGTCATGGAGCGTTATGGTGAGCTTAAGGACTATCAAATTTTCTTTACGACCTTCCATCAATCTATGGATTATGAGGATTTCGTAGAAGGATTAAAACCGCGTGTGCAAACAGACACTGATGGCAATAGCCTTGGGGTGACATACGAACCAGAAGATGGTATCTTCAAAAAAGCATGCAACGCAGTTGTTACTGATGAATCGAAGGATATTGTAGAGTGCATTGAAGACTACTTGGAAACCATCAAAGGGTATGAAAACAAAAAGGAAATACCAACTGTCAGTGGTCGTTCTTCGCTTTTTGTATGGTGGAATGAAGGGAATACAACACTCAGCACCAGAAGTAAAAATACTCAAAGCAAAAAGAAGGAAGATTACTCACCATCTCCTTTAAACATAGCTAAAATCAAACTCCAGGCACAGGGCAAAGGAGTTGAGAATAACTGGGAAACTTATGCTCAAGCCTTCATAGATGCAGTTAAAAAGGAATATAAGGCTGTGGAGGACAAACCTGTAGTGTTGATTATCGATGAGATAAACCGTGGTAATGTTTCTAAGATTTTCGGTGAACTGATTACTTTGCTCGAAGCAGACAAACGAAAAGGAGGAAAACATCCAATAGAGGTTACTCTTCCATATACCAAACTCTCATTTGGTGTACCAAAGAACCTTTACATCATTGGCACAATGAATACCACAGACCATAGCACAGGAACTCTGGATTATGCTCTGCGTCGTCGTTTTGCATTTGTGACGCTGAAATCGAACGTATCTGTTATTGAGAAGCATTACTCTAACGATGCTGCGATGAAAGAAGTTGCCGTGTCACTTTTCAATGACATCAAAAGTTTCATTGAAAAGCATAATTCTGGAGAACTCGGTATTGATGACTTGATGGTTGGTCACAGTTATTTCATGGCAGATGGTGAAGAAGAACTCCGAAACAAGATGGAATATGAGATTATCCCATTAA
>ENA-UONV01001710-UONV01001710.1-human-gut-metagenome-genome-assembly--contig:-CS4-NODE-1710-length-18164-cov-5.615329_pt1 | contig 18164 bp, 32 predicted proteins | sample MGYA00242461_ERZ724008 | MGnify/ENA metagenome assembly ERZ724008 | reverse complement strand
ATAAGAATATGCCTCTTGGCATTCCTTAAAGAATTAACTGCGTTTTGATTCATAAATTTACTAATTAAAAGCCCAAGTGTGTTTCACAACATGACTGGGCAAGCCTAAACTATACAAAACTTTAAAATGATTGGAGAGGATGGGAGATTCGAACTCCCTCCGCCAGTTCGCAACTAGCCTTCTACCATTAAACTAATCCTCTCTTGGCATTATTAACGCTTCACAGCTTCTTCAAAGTTCTTTACAATCTTCTCTGCCTTCTCACGGGAACAGTCAAGCATGTGCATAGTAAGATGAATGCGTTGTTCACGCATCAAATCTTCTATGGCTCCTTCATTGCCTTCTTCTCTAGCCTTGAGAGCTTTTAATAGCTCTTCTGGCGTTTCAACACCTTCAACATCAGCACCGATAGCCTTAGATATATCCTTCAGAAACTCAAACAAAGCTTTTTTGCCTTCTTCGACTTTAAACGTAGAGCCTTGTCTTTGGTCTCTCATTTTCATAAGAATGTCAAAGATTTCACGGGCAGAAGCTTCGTCATCCTCATTCAGAGTGACAGCATGACGTTCATGAGGTTGAACACGAATAGATTCGTCTTTAACTTCCATAACGAGCAAGTCTTCACCGTCACCACGAACAATGACGATTTCACGGTCTTTCCTTTCGTCATAACCGCCACCAACAGTGAAGTTCTTGTAAGGAACTTCTTTGCCTTCAGCGGCATCGAGCACATGCCCAAGAATAGTTTCAGCTTCTTCTACGATAGAATCATAGCATGGGTCTTTCTTTGGATTGAAATCAATACCAGCTTTCAGGCGTTCTTGTAATTTCTTCATTTCCTTCTAAATTTAAAGAGTTTGATTTATTAATTATTTGATTAATCTGGTAAGAACCAGACTCCTATGGCCGCAACAATACCTATAGCTCCGACTACATATGTGAAATCGCCAGCTGTAGGCAACATGATATTAATAATTACTAATGCTCCAATGGCAGAACTAATTATTATATTGTCTTTCTTATTCTTAGTGAGTTTCATAATTACTAATATTGGTTAAGAGTGACTCCACCGTGACGTGCCAAATCACAGTGAAGTTTCGTCGTAATTTTCAACGACTCATCAGACTCTCTTTTAGACGGAAAGGAGATTATGACATATAATTATCAATAGAATCTCCAGTTGCTGCCCTAATCTGTTCCCATGGAATGTTCTCTTCTTCGCAAAGCTGTTTGGAGGACTGTATCCACTCCTTGGCGAAGTCTATAAAATCACCGCATTCTCTCTTAGCCATTACCATAGCCTCTTTGCAGCTGTAAGCGATGATTCCGGGAAGAAGAGATTTGTCATTGTTAATTGCATGTTTAACTATAGGGCTGTTCTTTATATCCATTGTTTAAAGGTTAGATTGTTGTTACACTGCTGATAATAGAATAATCAATAATGATTGAAAGCATGCCATTTAAATCAGATGTCTCATAAGGAACTTGATATTTGGCAATTTGTCTTTCGGCTTGCTGCATCATGGGCTGGTTAGTTCCAAACCCAAGAAGCAACTTACCTTCACGAGAAGTAACAGATTGATGATTGAGAGTACATGGTATTCTCTGTTTCCTAAATTGTATCTGCGATAACATTGTTACTTAGTTAATAAGTTAGCAAATCCTTTCCAGAAGTAGCGAGGGAAGTGTCCAGTCAGTTGTACATAATTAACTCCTGCTGACACCTTATGTCTAGCTGTAACCTTATGTCCGTCAATGGACATCGTGATTAAGCTGCCAGAAACTGTCACATCACTATCTGACATATCATACAAATCTCCTAAGTCCTTAATAGGAATCCACTTAGATGTAGTTTCATCTTTGTAGCTATTAAGACGAGATTGTAGTTTGGCATCAGAAGGCTGGCCAGTTCTCATATCAATAACCTCACCCTCACAATCTGCAAGGATGAAGTTCTGTGTATAGTTAAAATATAGTTTCATGTGTACTGAACTTTATATCTTTTAGTTCTTCTAGTTTGCAGGTCAATAACATCTACCGAATCAGTACCTGCCTTTACGTAAACCTTACCAGATATCTCTTTGATAAAGTCATTCTCTGATTTACCTTCAAAAGTTCCGATAAGGCATAGTGTTACTCCATTGACAAGTACTTTGGTAAATTTATCAACCTGTATAGGAGTCAAAGGTATTCCTTCTTCTCTTACATGGTTAAATGCCTTAGTGTAGGCTCTATACCTCGCAAGACGATGTTCATAATTAGCACCTTTAGAGGGATAGCTAGCAAGTACTGAAGTATCCTTAATTACCACATACTCTTTACCAGGCAATCCACCTTCATACCATGATTTAGATATTACTTTGATACCGGATTTTACTAATAACCATTTGTCTACAGCATCACATAAACGCTCTTTACCACATGTCTGTAACAATATGGGTATTAAGTTACGTTTAAGCTCTCTGTATTCCTCTGCTAATTCATTAGTCATAGATAAGTTGGCAGTTAACCTACTCACTGCCAGGTTCTAAAAATATGGAAATCTCACACTCCTTTGGTTACTTAAAGATTATTGCAGACGTGATATTAACGCGGATGTTCTCTTTAGAAGAGATATATTTATTCCACAGGTCAGTCACAACCTTTTGTTTGTCCTGACCACGCACAGACAGCAAACGATTACGACCACTCGTATACAACGGAAGTGTGCTTGTAGATACTTTGTTCCAGAAGTCGTCAAGAGTATCTAATTTATGCTTCTTATCAAGAACAAGATAAGCTGTTACACCACCAATCATAGATGCATGGAGTAATCCTTTAGTGTACTTCTTGTACTTGAGTGCAAGTCCTGTAACCTCATCAAAGGTAGTTTCATGCTTTCTGTACATGTTCAACAAATCTTGACGAGTCAGACCAGTCCCTCTAAGTCTGTGAAGAGCGCCAGCATCAGCCAAACCTTTCAAGCCCTTGGTCAAAGCGTAATATTTAGCCACAATGGAAGCTTTCTGGGTAGGATTAGTAATGCCCATGATTCCAAACACATCACCTGCACTTCTTGTTTTACCAGTATCTATGGTAGTCCAAGTTTCGTGTTTAACACCTTCTATGAGCACAGTTTGAAATGGAACACCTGCCTGTATGCACGCTGCTAGACGATGATAGCCGTTATCAGTAAGACCTTTATCATTTATAATGATTGCCTCACCGTTCAAATGCCATTTACCTTCAGACATTTGAATAGCATACTTGTTGATATTGTCTCTAGAAATAGGCCGATTGTGCAAATACTTTGACAATAGTACTTCTGCATCTTTCGGTGTGATTTCTACTACACTGAACTTGAGAGATGATTTTAATGTCTTCATAATTAATCTAATGAGTTACCTATACACTCACGAGGTTTTAGTGAAACGTTAATAAAGAACTAATTAGTTTCAGTCTATTGACTTACTTATAGCATCGCCACGTAAAGGCTTAGTCATGATGCCACTCCCGTCACGGGAGGATATGCTGTAATAAAACGAACAAAAATATTATTACAAGTAAAGGAATCCACCTTCCTGTGCCACACTCCTTTGCCTTATCTCACGATAAGACATCTCTCCAGTATTAAAGGAAGATACTGTTTGGTATAAGAGATGCTCTGCATTAGTCTCCGGGCGTACCCATTATGGTGGAAGATTATATCATTTCTGTAAAAATATCAAACAATGGTTTTATATCTACTCACCTTTAAGATGAGTTCTTGGTCTTCAGGGTCTTTCTCTAACTGACGTTCCAGTCCTTTCATGTAATTGGAACGTTCGTAGCTAGTAAGACTGAATCCCTGCCAGCTCTCCAGACACCATGCTACATAGAATGGATTGAAGTAACAGACGTCTTTCACTTTCTGATTCTTATATTTGCCAATATTAAAGAATCTCCACACGCTCATTCCTATAGCTGCGAATAATATTAATAAACTGTCCAAACAGATGAAATTCCATAAATTACAGGTCCGCAAGAGGGTCGTTGGATTCTTACAACTCTATCGAAGAAATATCCCTTGTGAACATCCTCTGAGGTTATTTCCTCTACAGTAAGTCCCTTAGCTTTGGCTTCATCAATTCGTCTGTTAAGCTCTTTCTCTACTGCTTCTTCAGTGCCAGCAACATCAGGATACATTTCAGAGAGCTGTGTGTTACGATGCTTGGCACTATTCTCTGATGTATAAATGTCACATAAAATATATGTTCTATCCATAACTATATACACTTTACCTATTCAGTGTGAGGTTTTTGATTAGTGGCTCTTTGTACGCATTACTTGGCAGAGGAGCCATACCAAAACCCACAAACAATGTAGGACGCTGTTTAAAACTTAAAGATTAATGTAATTAAAACAACCATAATGGACTCCTGCTTTAACGTTTTGAAACAGGAACGTCTTAATTTGGGCATTACACGTATTATGTCCGTTTTGCATGTAAAGGATTCTAAGCATTTGCAACTACTTAGAAGAGCTAAACCCTGTGATGTTATCGGTGTGAGGAATAGATGTCTATAATCTCTTTGTAAAAGTCTCTGCGACCTACGAGATAGTCATCTCCCCAATACTCTACTACCTTCTTAAGACCTTCAATCACTTGATACATGGTAGCACCATTACTAAAGCATGTCAATAGCTCTAGATGTCCATGTATGTCCTCTTTACACAAATGCATCCACTCATTGCCGATTGGATTGTAAATGTATAATATGCTGTTAGTCAAAGGTCTAGCCGGACGTAGTTTAATTCCGCTTGGATGAATGTATTCGAATACCATAAATGTGCGCATGGTTAACCTGTACACCATGAGGTTTTAATGGTTATTTTACTATGAAAGGTGCTACTGTGTACAGACTCTTAAAAGCACCTCTTGCAAATGCTGTTTCCAACTTTGCTACTTCTGCTTCCTCCCTAGTATTGTATAATACAGAGAGATTGTTAGTTATAACGTATTTTGTTACTGCCATTGTTGTAAGTTTTTAATCGTTATTACTTGAATCTTCTCCACAAATTGCGTCAATCAGAGCATCTGTGAAATCGTCTTCGATGTAGTCCATAAATATATAGTATTATTGTCAACTCAAACAAAAGGTGAGTATGCATATCTATCACAGACCTACATACTCTTAATAATATTCATTTTACACATTCAAACGGTCTGAACTACGTACTTTAGTACTTTATATCTCGTCCCACTCCAAGTGGAGATTTGTTCAAGCAAATAATAGCCTACTGCTTCCTCAAACAGAGGATTTGTCAGTTTATACATTATACCATTATTTGCATGAATTGCATCGTTCCGATTACGTCCAAATACAGTTCTTAGTTTTGATTTCTTCGCTTTCATTTCACTATTCAGCTAACTACATACTAATAAATATATCTGAATAAGCATGATAAAAAGAAAGACACAAATAGACTTTCTAAATGTGCCTTTCAATAAGAAGTACTTTGTTATTCTTTGCAGTAAGCAATAACGTTGACGTTCATTTGTGAGCCGTCTCTTGCGACGCTTTCAAACGTTTCTATCGCCTTTGCGGTTACCTCTGTGCCCTGTAAATCTGCAAGACATTCGGCAATAGTTTTACTTTCAAACATATTGAAAATACATTTGTCTTTGTCCGCCTCTGGGAGAATGTCAACCGGTGTAATACGTTTGTTGTTTTCACGGTCGTTGAAAGACCGGAACAAAGAATTGATAGACACGTTTCTTGCCACTCCATTGACCTCAACGGCAACTTGAAAGAACGTATTACCATTTACAACGCCCTTTGTGATTGTTCCGTTAAATTCGTTAATTTCAGCGGGAAACTTCAATTTGTCGCCTACCTTGATAGAATCAGGATTCACACCCAAACGGTTTAAAGCTGCTGCAATTTCGTTTTTGCTTGCTTTCGGTAACTTCTTGTTAACTTCTTGTAATTCTGCTAAATTCATAGTTTAATAATTTATTAGTGAAACAATATAGAACGAGCTTATTTGCTCGTTCTTGATAATTTTATACGCTTGCAATTAGTTCTTTATATTCTGACATTGTGATATAACAACCTGTAAGATTAACACGAACTAAACCGTTTGATAAAATAGTGTACATAAGCTAATAATTTTAAAATGAATATTATAAAGCAAAACCAAATGATATAAATCTTTTGATTTTCTCCAAACATGGGTGAGGGGTGTGAAGGGTAACACGACTGTCGTATCCGCAATATACACAAATCTTGCAATATTCACCCAGCATCCGAGTTGGCAATATATAATATGATAACCCACTCCCGGGGTGGGAGGGGGTGTGATTTTGAGCACCCGTACTTGTGAGTTGGCAATATATATTAATTTCTATTCATCTTACTAATTGCAAGCAAGCCCCGAAGGGGCGCAGATTGCCACAGCACGTCATGAAGTTCCGAGTTGGCAATATACTTAATATTAACTGTGAATTTGAGTTGGCAATATATAATATATATTAATAATTATATTACCATTTGGTAATATTGAAATATATAACTAATTTTGTATTGTCAAATTAAATAATAATATATTTGCGAACTTAAATCAGAATTATTAACAATAACTAAAATTTATAACAATGGCTAAAGAAGTTAAAGACTTAACAAGTAAAGAAGTAGATGAAGTAAAAATATTAAAGACTAGTTTGTCAGAATGTCCAGTAAATACTGATTTAGGATGTAATGAATCAAAGGCAACTAACTGGGTGAAGTTAGACAATAAAACAACAGATGTAAAATTAGAATTATTAAATAAATTGCAAGACGGACTAGCTAATGGAGCTGGTATTGAATATTTAATGCAACTATCTTGCATTTATAATAACATTCGCTAATAATGAGACATATTGATAGAATTAATAAGCAGTATGAAGAGAAGGAAGTTAAATTGCTATATGATAAAGCTGTAGCGTTAATGAATCTTCTTAGTGATGAGGAATATGAACAAGTAATTACAGATAATGCAGATATATTTAAATTAGCATCTCATCCCGAGAGGGGTGAGTTCTATTTACAAGATAAGCACAACTTAGTCCAGATTATAGACATATTTAGTAAATTTATCAAAACTAAAGGTCTATCTAAGGATGAATTTAAAATAATGACTCTAGATGAAGTTAAAGAGTATATGGTTGATGTTATTAATGATATCACATCATTCGAACCAGATGAGCTATTCACGATAGTAAAGAACTTAGAGAAACTTCAATGAAACTAGAACAAATACCAGGTGATTATGATAATGTAGACCAGAGAGCTCTAGAATTATTAAAGACTAATGACTACAAATTAGCAGAGTATATGAGGGATTATATAAAGGAATTATATGCTAACATACATATGAGAGACTTCTATATTAGAAACCTTAAGGATGAAATACTTCATACACTCAAACATAGAGACTCTATAAGTGGTGAGGAGCTACTACAAATACTAAATAAGGTAGCTCCATGGGATATGGAATATGATGGCAGATGGCAAACTAGAGACTATTTAGCAAGAGCAAAGGCTAATCAATGATAACACAAGAAGTAGAATTAGTAGAAGAAGCATTATATAGGAATGCGTACATATATCCAGGCTGGAAGTATTGCCTACCTGGATTACTAAAGACAATATATTTATGACAGGAGAAGAAATTATAGTAACATTTAAAGAGCCTTGGTATAATGATTATACCAGACGATTATACACTCAATTATCTGAACAAATGATTAGAGAAGAGATTGAGAGAGTGCATAAAGAACCAATCATTACTAATACTGCATTTGATATAGCAGTAGACAAGGCTTTCTTAGAGCTACTGCATGACAACAAGGATTTAATTAATATTACAGAACGATACAAGAACCATGAGTAAAATAGCAACAGAATTAGAAGCTAAGACTATGGGGGGGGGGACTCTCTCGGTAATTGATAATAAGTGCTGTACTAAAGCTAGAGCACTTGAATTAGGATGTCAGATTAAAAGTGGATTTAGTTATACTGATAATCAGTTAGTAGAGTTAGAAGGTATAGAGGCAGCTATAACTGCTCCAAATGTAATCCTTCATTATGGTTGGCAGGATATGCCAATTAATAATATACAGCAATTTAGAGTACGTTTCTCATTTGTTAATGAGAGTTCAGTGAATGGAGAGCCGTTTGAGTATTCTGACAATACTATGTACTTTACAATTACTCCAAGATTAGAGCAAGGAGAACGAACGTACACTAAGACTTTAGCAAATCCTCTTAAATATTACTTAGAGAAATTAGCACTTCCTAACCAAGACCCATATAATACACCTGTTTGGATACGTTTTGAGGGATACGTGATGCTTAGGCAAGTGTCTCAAATTACATTAGCAGTAGATTCTCAATCTGAGAATTGGGCAGAAGGAGTAACATTCCCTTCATCTGGAAGGTGGGTCAAAATGAATAATTCTGGTAGAGTATTTAGATTTACTGGTGGGGAAATAGACCTAAACATAGAACTGTATACAGCGTCAGCGCAATGATTAAAGTAACTGATAATAAAGAAGTAAAGGAAACAGTCCTAGCAGGACTTAAAAGGAATAAAGAGAAGTATGGTAAGAAGTATTGTCCATGCTCTTTAGTAAGAGATGAAGATACAGTATGTATGTGTAAAGAGTTTAGGGAAATGGAAGAAGGGACTTGCCATTGCCAACTTTATGTTAAAACTAAAGACTAATAATTATGGATGAATTAAAGAACCAATTAGCACAGTATTTATGTAGCCAAATTCATAATGGCACTAAAGATTTGATTGAATTAATTGAATCGGAAGACCTTATTAATGAACAGTGGTATAAGAACTGGAAGGAAGAGATGAGAATCTTACTACAGGAGAAGTAATTATGATAATACTTAGTGGGAACTGTCCTAGGCATCATAATGCCATTATGTTGGAACTTACAGACTTTGATGATAGTAAAATTTCCTATCTAGCTAGAATATCTAGAGGACATCATGTTGATACTCTGTTAGTTCCTAGGGAATATAAAGATACATTTGAATCTACAGAACTATATAAAGTATTACTGCCTAATATTAGTATAGGTGATGTACAATTTGCTAAAATATACTATTATGATTGACGTTAGAAAGACATTAGAGAATTTACATCAGATACTTCCAAACTTATCAATAGAGGACTTATTTAGAGTTCTTGATAACATAGTAGAGATTCCACAATTTAACGTAGGACAGACAACTACTATACGTAGAGATAATAGTGGCTGGAGACCATATGACACAGGTACATTTATATCTTATGCTAGTAATGGAATAACACTTAGTGATGAAGGAACTTGTAAATAACTGGAATGAGAAACATACTGACTATCAACTTGTACATGGAATGTATTCATACGTAGTTGAAGGTCAGTCTAAGGATATGCACATGCTTACTATCTTTAATAAGGATAATGAATGTATATGTGAATATAAAGGAGAAGATTTTATTAAATTATATAACACATTAGAAGAAGAATGGGAAAGCGAAGTTAGTTAAAGAAGAAGATATAGTTGTAAATAAAGACTTATTCCTTGAGACAGGTAGTTTATACTTTGCTGGCGGTGGTACCTATGCTCAAATTCCAGCTATAGACGGCCATGAGGATTTTATATACATAGCTGGAGGAGGTGAAGCAATTGGAGCATTGTCTATGCTTGGAGGATTGTATGTAGTTAATCAGTCTACCAAACAGTGGAAATTAAAATACAAAGATACTGTAAGAGCTTATGGTTATGCTCACTTGGCTAGGTTCTCTACTGGCTGGGTATTTTATAAGGGAGGAGGAGGAGACGGTAAGAACTATGTTATTATAGTGTATGATGACGGTACAGTAAAGGAGCGTAGTGTTGTAGGTCCAGTCAGTAGCATATCAACTGGGCCTTATGATTACTGCTGTGTTGGGGCATCACATCAGGGAGGAGCTAGAATATATACCTTCTTGGCTACATCTGTACCAGATTCTCTTACTTATTATACTCCTGGAATGTTTACACCAAGTGCAGTAATACAAGGGTTTCATTCTTCGCCAAGAAGTGTAGTATATAGCACTACTAGTAATTATACATACGTTAGTGCTAACCCAACTGGAACTCAATGGACTGCTGCAACCACTAGACCACAACTAACAGGTTTGACTAAAGGATTGTATGTAAATGAAGCTGGGACTAATACATTTATGCTTATAGGAAATAATATGAAGAGTGTGTCTACAGATAGGGGTAATAATTGGACTACATCTACACTAGGTGAATATACTCTTACTGATTTAATATATGTAGATTCAAATTGGTATGCAATTGGTTCGAATGGAACTAAAAGACTCCTATTGCAGAATACAGCTTCTACATTTGACCAAAGTAATAAAATACTTGACTTGCCTGACTATTCTAGACAAGTAATTAAAATTAACGTACAATAAGTTAATATAATAAAAGCCCGAACTTAGTTTAATTACTAGGCTCGGGCTTGTTTTATTAGAAACTATTTATTCTTAAATTTAGCATTAGATACTTTAATAATATCTTCGTTATAAGCGGCTTCCGGGTCAAAGATGACTGGTTTACCGTTAAGCATACCTACATTCTCTGTGGTAATATCTCCGACTGTAATCTTGGAGTTCTTATAGGATGAATCATTAATTCTAGTCCATCCTTTAGCTTCAAACATCCTTGCCAACTCGTCAAGTACACTCATCTTTTTAATAGGCCCTACTTTGGTTTGAGTAAACACTGGATACATTCCATTCTCTCCTTGTAAGTAACCTTGAAGCTCAGTAGGCACTGCTCCAGGTACCTCATCTCTAGCTCTATACATTCTAAGACCTTCACGTAATTCATCCAAAGTTTTATACCCTCCTTCGGTTGGTTTGTACACTTTAACTACTTTAGTCGGGTCTGTCTTATGTTTAAACACCACATGCTTAGTCCCCTGTGTGGGAAGAAGTTCTCCAAAGATATCCCCAGTGGGTTTAAGACTACCGTCCACCATTGTAGCTGTTCCTATCTTAGGATATGGATTGTTCTCAGTTGGGATAACCACTTTACCAGTTAACTTATGAGTCATAGTGCCATTCTTCAGGTCATCTCTAAGACTAAAGATTACTTGATTGTTAGAGTACCCATTATCATATACATTGTTAAAGATTACTCCATCTGCACTCATCTTATCTGCGGCTCGCTCTAATGCTGCTCTATCAGCCACATCTCCCACAGTAACTATAGGTCTCTCCAACTCCAAGTCTCCTTCTACTCTATAAGGTCTCTTAGCAAATCTGTCTCTAGCCGCAGCTGCCTTCTCAGCTTTACCTGGAACAGAGTGGTTAGCTGCTGTTCTAGGATTACCTACTTTACCTTGATACCATATACCAGCTTCAGGAGCACCTTCGTAAACAGCATCCCATCTTTCTGGGCTATGCAATTGTAGTTTGTTGGAAGTATTAGCATCGTGTGTTACATGTATGGATTGCCTAGGTCCCCAACCTACATTATTGGGCAATGGTTTAACTGAAGGAGTTCCTTTGTCTATAGTCTTACTAATTACTCTAGCTCTAGCCCATTTGTTACCGCCTATTGCTAGGTCCTCTACTGGTTTGAGTCCGGGTCCAAACTTATTAAAACCATGCAATCCTATATACGAACCAGGGTTAGTAAGTTCTGCAAAGATGGGATTCATCCCAGCACTAGTCATCATATCTCCCCATGTATTATATTTGCCCTTACTTAGTTCCCTAGTAGCTTCATCAACTGTTGTACTGCCTATAGCTCCACTTAACACTGGAAGCGGTCCAAATATTGCACCTGTTAATAATGTACTAACATAAGGTGCGGCTTCTCTCCTTCCTCTATCTACAGCACCTGCTAGATTAATATTTCTAGGAGTAACTGTTACTTCTGGCAAAGTTACATTATTCATACCATTCTCATTAGTAACTGGCAATACTATATTACCTCTCTTATCATAACCTCCCATATATTTAATAGGTTGTGCAGGTTCTTGATACTTAATAATCATACCATTCTCACCTTTAGGAATACCATTATATACTCCAGTAAGTACTTTAGCATAATTAGTAGCTTCTGCATATCTTCTCTTACCTTTATTAGAACCAGTAAGCTTAGCTACAAACTTATTAATATCATCATTCTCATCAAAGTCATATAGTCTCTTTAAGAATTGTACCTTATCTGCTGCATACTCATCCATAGAATTATAAGACCTAAACTTCTGCTTAATAGCTTCACCTCTAGCATTTTTATCATTACCAGTTACATAATCACCTTTCCATGAACTACCAGTAGTTAAATTGCCAAAGTTGTACTTACCTTGTGCAGACTTACCCCAACTAGATTCTAATGCGTCTTGTGCTAATAACATTCTAATTGCATTATCATTAGTAATACCTGCCTTCTTATAGGCATTAATAAGTTCTGTAGACCATTGCTTTCTGTTAGTATATGGACTCTTCCAAGTTGAGTTGGCAGTAACGGGTTTATCGGTAACAGGTTTACTAGCTACTGGCTTATTAATTACTGGCTCTACTGTAGGATTATTAGCTACTACATCAGTTTCTTCAGTATCTCTTACTGGTACTACTAAAGCTTCTGGTTTATCGTAAGTTGTATTATAATTATACTCACTAAATGGATTAATAGGATTAGTAATATCAGTGTAATCTATTGTAGGATTACTTACTGGATTATAACTTACGAACTTCATTCCTTGTTGAGCTTTCTTAATTCGCTTCTTATATGTTGGGCGACTTGATTTGATGAACTTCTTACGCATGTCCCTTTTACCGTTAATCTCTTCTTGTTTCTTTAACAGAGGGGACTTCTTAAAATCAAATCTTCCACCATGTGCCATAGTTACCAATTCTGGATTTCTAACAGACTTACCTTCAATCCATATAGGATTAGATTGCTGCAATATGAAAGGACGACCTACTTTATCCATTAATGCAGCTTGTTTAATAAGCCTAACTTGGTTAGCAGTATTAGGAGAATCATTCCACCTCTTAGCATAGTCAGCAGGATTAAATTTCCACATATCTTGAGAAGTCTGTCTTAATTTACCTTTGTTCATTTGAAACTTAACCAAGTGTCCGGCAACGTCATCAATAGGACCTATATAATCAGTTCCTGGCTGCCTAAAGGTCATGAACTCTTTATCTCCCATACGCATTACTGGTTCAGTCTCCTTACCAACAACCTTGCTGATTGGATTCTTTCCAGCATAATCAGTAAACTTTGTAACATTCTCAAACTTAAGAGGTCTACCAGAGGGTACTACTGCACTCATTTCGTATCTTCTGTTATGAACTCCAGGATAAAGCTGCTCATATCTATCCCCATGACTAAATCCTCTCCTTGCTTCATTACGGCTAATAGGTTTGATATTACTAGTAGCTTTATTAAAGAACATTCTTTTAACTACTGGATTCTCATCAAATATATATTTAGCTAATAGATTCCTACCTTCTAAATTTCCTCCACCTAGTATTGAAGAACCTGTGTAGTCGGCTGGCATTGTTTTTATATCTTGCAAACTTACTGATGCATTACCGTTAGTTCTCTTGGCAGCTTTATAAGCAGCCACTTTTAATGGTAATTTCTCTACCTTAGATAGAAATGGAGTAATTCTGTTAGCTGTTGCCATTGCTATATTAGAAGGAGTCCTTGCTTCCTTATTAAATATCCAATGGTTCTTGTTAATAGGATTCCAAGCTAAGTCAGCGTCACCTTTAATTGATTTAGTTATTAACTTGTCCTTTCCAATCTTATATCCTTTAGCACCACCATACCAAGCTCCTGGATTAGTATAAACTCCAATTTCGGACGGAATGCCAGTTTTATCTTCCAACCAGTTACCCCAGCCCCCGGTAAGCTTATCCACAGTCATATTACCTAAAGCTCCTCCTACAACAGCGGCTGGAGTTGTTACTAATGCAGCACCAGCTGCTGAAGGAAGTATAGTTCTTTCTATTCCAACTAAAGGATTAGTCTCATTGGACATAGAAGCCCTGAATCTGGCTTTAGCTCCTTTAATAGGATGCCAATAGTCTCTATTTCTTTCAGCAGCTGACCTGGTATCATTAGAAGGTTCTCCACCTAAATCTACAATGGAATACTGTTTAGGTTTAGCTTTAATAGGTTCATGAATTTCTGGCCTAACTACTTTAGTATTATCGGACTCTATGGTGTTTCCTTGTTGTAGTTTAGGTATTACTTTCATTATTTATTCGATTTATCGTTATTGGTGAATCTCTTCCATATTCCTGTTACTGAATCTATGCCAAGCAATCCCATACAACACAACAGGACTGTGTCTATCATTAATGGGGCTTGAATCACGTTTATTGCACAGTATATTAACACTCCCAAGCAGACAAACCACCCTACTACTCCGCAGAGTCTCTTAGATGATATGCCAGAGTGGGATGTGAATACTTGCTTTAAGAATGTTACAAACTTCATTATATAATTACATTTATAGAAATATTAGCTGTGTCACCTCCTATATATGCCTGATTTATTGGTATTTCAGTAGTTACCCCAGATTGGCATATTGCGTTATTTGTTACACTATCTGCATCTACAGTCACCCTGTATGTACTGAAATATCCAGTGAACAATAATTTAGAGACATTAGTTAAATCAGTTGGTAAATTAAAGTGGAAGTTTCTGTCAAAGAAAGTTACCCCTTGATAGTCTAGAGTTCCAGACCTAGGAATTGTTATAAACCCATCTGGAACTCCATCTATGTAAACATCTGCTACAAAGTCATAGGATTTAGACGTAAGCCCAGAGTTAGTTATTGAAACATGTATATTGAAGTCATACTGGAATGTTGACAACTGTATATCCTCTTCCTTAACTAACTGATTATTAGCGTAATTATCGTTAGTTTCAAGTCCGAAGAACTCTATCTCTAGTGGCACACTTGGTTGGAGTATTTGTACCTCCACCAGCTAAATTAATTAAATATTGTTCTGTTGCAATTTTATTTGTCATTTTAAATACTTGCTATGTATTGTTTATACACATAACGGCAAGTAGACCCTGTACTGGTATATTCTGATTAGTTCCTATATTAAGTCTATCTGTTTCATAATTAGAATAGTAATTCATATTCTTTACATTATTTAATAGGCATGCTACGTAAATATTACTTCCAATCACACTATTGCCAAATAAAGCTACATGTCTTATAGTACCTGCTATAGGGTATACCACCATAGATGAAGCAGGAATATCTGGTGTAGCCGATGTGCTTTGACCATACATATTCATGATTGACATACCCATTGTAGTGTCTGTAGTAGTGTTATTAAAGAATATTAGGGTGCTGCCGCCTAGTGAACCGTTTAATAAATCTATAGCGTCAGCAATACCCCCGACGGTAGGTTATCATTGAACTGTTGCTTAGTAATGCATCTATTGTTCGCAACTCCGTCTAAGCTCAAGCCTTCTGCTCTGGCTTCAGCTGCTGTTACTAATTCATTAGTGCTTTCCATTATTCTTGATATTCTCTTAAATTACCAATTGTTACTTCAAATTCATCTGATTTCATGTAGGGTGATACATCTGCATCTTTAGCAGCTTCGTTCAAACAGAACATGTCTGAAGGAAACGATAGTGCCTTTACCCTTATTTGCTTAAGTAGTCTGGAGTGTTTGGCTTTAGACCAAACCCAGACGTCAAATATAAAATTTCTCATACTGCGATTAATGTACTTTAATTCTTAAATGTTAAGAATTACTAAGTGTAGAAGCAGTCCACTTTTGATTGGAGCCTTTGTTAAGGCTAAAGTGCTGTAAACCACCTTGACTTACATTTACGTATAATGTGAACATATTAGCTAACGGTATACCATATAGTGATACTGGAAGTAATTGTACTAAACTAATTCCACTAGTTCCACTAGTTCCACTAGTTACTCCATAGTACAGTAATTGAAATGGAATATTTTTCTCCGCATTAGACTTTACAGTATCCATCACCGCCTGGTCTGAACTGTTTACTTCTAAGGGACTACTTCTATCTGTGTTAATTAAATTATATGTTGTTAAAACCAGGGTCTGAACCCCCCCCATAGACTCGAGTGCATCATTCACCTGTTTAGTGGTAGGGCATTTGTTGTCTTCATTTTGAATTAAAGTCATGATTGTTATTGTTTAATAATTCTACGTTAGTTTGTATCTGTTTTAGTTGAGATTCTCATAATAACCACTTAAACCAGCCATAGCTGAAAGTCTTCCTCTCGTATTCAAGATGTTCAGCCGCGTATCTAGCTTCTCTTTCAAATGATATGTTTCTATAGGCAGTGTGAGCATTGCCACTAGCTAGTAATTTAATAAACCACTCTATTACATACCATAAATAGAAGAATACTATTCCCATTTCTAATATCTGTTTCGTGTGAGTCTTCTCATGTGTAACTGTAGCTTGACTCATTCTCTTTATATAATCCTCACTTCTAGTAAACATAATAGCACAAATATTCATAAATGAATATCCTTTTACCGGAAGTAACGGATTGATAAAGAATAGCAATCCTTTAGATTTGTCGTACTTAAATTTCATAGTTAATGCTTCCATTTAGCGGCATTATCAACTATTGCAGAACACAGAATTAAAATAGTATCCATATCTAAATCTGACTTAAGTTGATTAACTGCCATACATACTAATTGTATATTATCTATAGTATAACCTTTTGAGGGCATTATCTGGTCAATGCTAACATTCGTATAGATTCGACCTTCTCCTAATTCATAAGTCATGTCTAATCCAGAAATTGCACACTTGCCATTTTGTGCCTTCCATACGGTTAGTAAATCTTCTTTAGTAATAGTGAAAGGTATAGATTTGTCTATAGCTCTGGATTTAGCTGCAAGCCAACGTGCTTGTAAAACCTTCTCTAGTTTAACGTCGTTATCATAAGTAGCTATAGCAGCTTTCCTTTGTTCTAGTTTACAGGAATTGCACCTACACTCCTTATTCTGACGTAAAGTGTATTTATTAGCCCCTGCATAAGTAAACTCACTAGGCTCTTTATATTCTCCACATATGTGGCATAAGAGCTTCCCATCTTTCCATTCGGTATTCAATTTGATTCGGTCTTCACAATCCCTACATGTAGTGTGAAAGTTTAAGCCGTTTGTCTTGCGTGAATACTTTCTGAAGTTGCTTATATTCTTGTCTAGCAACCTCCCACATACGTCACATTGCTGTTGCAATCTTTCTTCTTTCTTCATGTTTACTTCTTAGACCAAGACGCCGCATTCCGTGCAAAATTAGCTCTCTTCTTCTGTAACGGAGTCGCATTAGGATTGTTAAGTACAGACCTAGCATGTTCTTGAACACTCTGTCCAGCTTTCTTAGCTGATGCCGTAAATTTGCCGCGATTCTTCTTCTTAATATGAATCTTGCTTCCATTTTTATCTTTCCTTACTAACTTACTACCACATCTAAACATGGGAACCTCTTCTAGGTCCGCATCATCGAGTAACTCTTTCAGAGCCTCATTAATTCTTGATAATTCCTCTGCGTTAAATTCCATAATTAAATTACATGTTAAATCACTTTTTTATTCACAAAGGTATTGCTAAATTTGCACATTATCAAACAAATCAGATGAATTAATGATTTAAGGTGTCAATGTAAATAAGTAATAAAGAAACTAAACTATTATTAATCTCTAACCTTTAAATCAGTAGATTAATGTTATTGGGCAAACTAAAAGAGGTGTACAGGTGGATTGACAGTTGGAGTTCTGGTGTTAAGACGATAGTCATTATAATGCTTGCATTCTTGATGGTAGAGCTTCATTTCTCTTCACACACTAAAGCTATTTTAGAAGATTATAGACAGGCAGCTGTTACGGAGAAGGTATTAGCTGAGAAATATGCAGAGATGATTACTCCACAAGTTAACGGGCACATAGAGCATATTCTTATGGAAGATAAGGATGCGTCGAATGTCTTGTTATTGAATTACCATAATACCTTACAAAGTACACATGGTTTATCATATCGCTTTTTAACAGCTCTTACAGAGAAGAGAAGAGGGTATGAAACTAAGGCAACTATTAAGATATGGAAAGAGTTG
>ENA-UONV01001709-UONV01001709.1-human-gut-metagenome-genome-assembly--contig:-CS4-NODE-1709-length-18173-cov-5.787780_pt1 | contig 18173 bp, 13 predicted proteins | sample MGYA00242461_ERZ724008 | MGnify/ENA metagenome assembly ERZ724008 | reverse complement strand
CCTTGCCGCTCAGCAGGCACTCAGCGATGATGCCGTCGTAAAGGGCGGCAGGTCGGGTGAACTCTCAACAGCCGAGCGCGCCCGGGCTTTTTTCCCTAACTCAAAGATGAACTAATTTTTAGGAGTAATTACGATGGCTGCTGAATATCCAACACTGGTTGACCTCGCATCGAGACTTGACCCGAAAGGTGAGATTATTCCGATCGCTGAAGTCTTGTCTAAACGAGACCCGATTCTCAAACTCCTCAGATGGAAAGAGTGCAACAAGACGGATGGCTACCTTCATGCCATCCGAACTGGCATCCCTGAACCGACTTGGCGGCGCCTTTATCAGGGCGTTCAGCCGCAGAAATCCACGACCGCTCAGGTCACCGATACCTGCGGAAACGTTGAAATGTACGCTGAAGTCGATAAAGACTTGGCTGACGTAAACGGCAACACAGCCGCCTGGCGCCTGTCTGAGCAGAAACCGTTCTTTGCCGGTATGGGCAACGATATGGCAAAGACAATGTTCTATGGTGATATCGATGCCGAGCCGGACAAGTTCATGGGCCTTGCCGCTCGTTATAACGACACGAGCTCTACAACTCCGTCCTCTCGCAATGTCATTAAGGCTGTGAGTACCGGAGCAACGACCAAGAAAGTCACTTCGATCTTCATTGTGTCAATGGATCAGTTCTGCGGCATTTATCCGAAGGGATCCAAGATCGGTTTACAGCACACTGACAAAGGCCAGTGTACTCACATGAACTCCGACGGCTCCATGTATGAAGTCTATCGCGACCATTACAAGTGGCAGGCCGGTGCCGCTCTCGAAGACTGGCGCGGTGCGGCGCGTGTCTGCAATATTCCGAGCTCTGCCGGTGCCGTCGACATGGGGTCCGAAGATCTGATCAAGAAACTGATCGTTGCAAAGAACCGTATCCCGTCAGACCTTCGCACAAATCTTCACCTTTTCTGTGCTGAAGAAGTGCATACCGCTCTTGAACTTGCCGCCTACGCCAAGAGCACAAACGTTCTCAAAGTTGTTGAGGCCGCCGAACAGTTCAAGACCATGTTCTTCGACATTCCGATCGAAGTGTCTGATTCCATCAGCCTCACTGAAGATCTTGTTTCGTAATAGGAGAAAAAGATGAGATTCGATTCCAAGCTTATGTTCAGTGACGGCCAGTCCCTTTCCGGGACTTCTGGAACATCAACAAACACTCTTGACCTGAACAAGGCCGGAGTTTCTGAAGGTGAACTCTACGTCATCTTGAGTGTTTCTGGCTCCGCTCTGCCGACCTCTATCGAGGTTCTCGGAGGTTCTGCCAGCACTTCTGTGACTGATACCGTAGCAACGGCTTACGGTACAGATACGGCAATCAAACTGCCGCAAGGCTGTCCGCGTTACCTCAAGCTGTCCTTTACCGGCACTGCAATGAGCTGCAAGGTAACAGCAGGCATCTCCCTTTGCGCATCCTCTCCGAAGGGCAAGCGCATCGGTGACTATGCAGCTGAGTAAACAGGATTATTCCTAGCGAGCATTTTGGGGGCCATGTGCCCCCTCTTTTTTAGGAGCAAACATGTCTTCGGTTGTCGACATCTGCAATATCGCTCTCTCGAGACTGGGGGACAGAGCGACAGTAACTTCTATCGATCCGCCTGAGGGAAGTGCTCAAGCCGATCATTGCAGGCGCTTTTATCCCATTGCCTTAAAAACTATCCTTGCCGCCTATAACTGGAGCTTTGCTACAACGCGCAAAGAGCTTGCACGTTTGACAGTAGAGCCTATCGGAGGCGGCTATGCATTTCCGATTCCTGCGGACTGTGTGAAGATCATTTATGCCTATCCGGTTGACGAAAATGGAAACGCAACTCGACAGACTCTTCATTACGTCCGAGAGCTGATCAACGGACAAGTCTGTTTGGTGGCAGAGCAGAAGCGTATATGGATTAGGTATATCACCACGGAGGTTAAGCCTGAAAAGTTCTCTGATGTATTTTCTGACGCCTTGGCTTTTCTCCTTGCCTCTAATCTTGCGGGCACTGTTGTTCCGGGGATGACGGGTGTGCAGATGGCGGCTGAGATGATGCGGTTTTACGAAGATAGACTGTTAAAAGCACAGGCTCAGGATGCAGTTCAGGACAGAGATCATCTGAGCTACAAGCCTGACTTTATCGGTGACTACGGTGACTGGGGGAGGGACGGACATGAGTGGCTCAACTAAAGTCCTTCAGCGCTCTTTTGCCGGCGGTGAAATTTCTCCGGAAATGTTTGGGCGAACAGACGATACAAAGTATCAGACAGGCCTTGAGACGTGCCTGAATTTTCTCTGCCGTCCCCAGGGCCCGATTGAAAACAGACCCGGCTTTGAGTTTGTGCGTGAGGTCAAAGACTCAAGCAAGAAGGTGCGGCTGATTCCGTTTATCTTTAACGCTCAGCAAACCTTCGTCATCGAGCTGGGGCACAAATACGCCAGATTCCATTCCTTCGGCGCAACGTTGATGAACGGCAATCAGCCATACGAAATCACAACGCCATGGGATGAAGATGATCTCTTTGAACTTGAGTATGTGCAGTCAAATGACATCATCACCGTGACGCATGAGGATTACGCTCCGACGGAGATCCGGAGGTATTCCAACACCGATTGGCGACTGGCGACGATCAGCTTCTCTTCAACTTTGGCCACGCCCACAAACGTGACCGCTGTCAGAGAAACGACTACGGGCAACGAGGATAAGAACGCCGACAAGTACACGTTCCAATATAAAGTCTCCTGCCTCAATGCTGATAAGACAATCGAAAGCGAACCGAGTGCAGCAGTCTCTTGTACCGCCAACCTCTATGCCACAGGTACGACAATCAAAATCTCATGCTCGGCCGTGTCCGGAGCAAGTTACTACCGCTTCTACAAGAATCAAGGCGGCATCTATGGTTACCTAGGAGACTCGGAAACCACGTCCATCATTGATGACAACATTGCTCCGAAGACGGACATCACGCCTCGCCGATATGACTCAGTTGTCTCTTCTGGAAATTATCCGAGCGCTGTAGGTTACTTTGAACAGCGCCGATGGTTTGCAGGTTTTAAGACTGATCCTCAGCGTGTGGTTGCTACTCGTTCCGGCACAGAGAGCGATATGACTTACTCCCTGCCGTCTAAAGACGATGACCGCATCAACTTTAGAATTGCGGCTACAGAGTTCAATAAGATTCTGCACATTTCTCCGCTGTCTCACCTGATCCTTCTGACAACGGGCTCCGAGATACGAATCAGTCCCCAGAACTCAGATGCGATTACTCCGTCTTCAATTTCTGCTCGACCTCAGAGCTACAACGGAGCCACGACAGTCAGGCCGCTCGTTTACAACAACAATCTGATTTTTGCTTCCGCCCGTGACGGCCATGTCCGAGAACTCGCCTATCAGTATCAAGCAGGCGGTTTTGTGTCCGGAGATCTGTGCCTGAGAAGTCAGCACCTCTTTGACTTCAAGACGATCAAGGACGCCACGGCACAGAAGGCTCCGTACCCCATCATGTGGTTTGTCTCCTCCGACGGAAACTTGCTCGGCCTCACGTATATTCCTGAACAACAGGTCGGCTCCTGGCACCGTCACAACACAGACGGAGTTTTTGAATCCTGCTGCGCTGTTTCAGAAGGCGTGGAAGATGCCCTTTACTGCGTGATCAGAAGGACAATCAACGGAAGCCAGAAGCGCTATGTTGAGCGTATGAGAACACGAAACTTCAAGAATTTGGCTGATGCCTTCTTTGTCGATTCCGGCGCGACCTACAACGGGACGCCTACGACCACGATCTCCGGAATTGATTGGCTCGAGGGAAAGACAGTTTCTATTTTGGCCGACGGTGCTGTCCAGCCTCAGCAGAAGGTTGTAAATGGCAAGGTCACTCTCAACCATGAAGCATCGGTGGTTCAAGTCGGTCTTCCGTATCAGTCGGATGTGAAAACACTTCCGGTCATCCTCCAGGATCAGTCCGGAGGTATGGGCAGGGTTAAGAACGTCTACAAGATCACAGTTCGGGTTAATAGAAGTTCCGGAATCTTCGCAGGCCCCAGCTTCGATAAGAATGACCTTGTTGAATACAAGCAGAGAACGATCGAGCCCTGCGGATCTCCTCCCGCGCTCAAGTCGGATGAAATTGATCTTCAGCTTTATTCAACATGGACTCGAGGCGGTCAGGTGTGTTTGAGACAGCTCGATCCTCTGCCGGTCACAATGCTGGCCTTGTCCTGTGATCTCTCGGCCTAACGTCCATAAACATTGAAGCTTCGCCGTTACCTTAGAGAAAAATTGAGGTAACGGCACATGGGTAAGTACGATCAATATGCTGGCGAGGATCTTGACGTTCCTCTGTACGAGGGACAGGGTTCCTCGTTTGGTTTTTCTAAGATAACTTCGGATGCGGCAAACGGTCTGGGCAGTTTCGGCCTAGGCTTTTCGATGGGACACAATGCGGTCAACGGCATTGTTGCCCCGATCCTTGCCTTCCGCCAGGCTAAGCAGCAGAAACAGCTCTACAAGATTCAAGGTGAGATTTCGAAACTGCAGGCGCAGTCTTTCCGGACAGCGGCCGAAGATGTTTTAAAGAGAGCTCAGCAGAAAGTTGCCGCGGTTACTTTTCGTGCCGGACAAACAAAGGCCACTACTCGAGTGGCACAGGCGGCAAGCGGTGTTGCTCTCGGAACCGGAAATACGGCAGAAGTGATGGCTTCTTACGACATTGCCAAAGAGATGCAGGTCAATCAAATCCTCGCAAACGCCGTTGCCGAATCTTTTGGCTATCGGCGCAGAGCAGTCAATTACTCAAACAATGCAATCGCTCTTAACGCCCAGGCTAAAAACATCTCTCCCTGGGCGTCGGCCGTATCCACTGGCATGAGCATTCTCATGAATCCGAACGGAGCTAAGGGCAATCCTTTAGACCCTAACTCAGGCTCAACGGGTTCCGGCTATCTCGATAACGTCGTAAGCATCGGCAAGTTGTTCACGAGCGGCGCCGGCGGCATGAGCGGCGGAGCAGGAGTCTAAACATGGGAACAATGAAACTTCCTTCTGTTGATAATCCCTACGGCGTCCCGGTTGCGATCTCTCAGCCGGGCGGAATGCAATCTGAAATCATCACTGCGCCAGAGAGTCCGGTGTCGGTTCGACACGCTGGCGAGGCAATGAATAAACTCTCCGGAGATCTCAGGGATGCATACGACAAATGGCAGCTGGAAATTGATAAGACGCGCCTGGATGACTTATCGACTCAGCTTGAACATGCACGCATAGACCTCAGAGTTAATCCGGAGAACGGATACGAAAGACTCAAAGGCGTCAATGCCCTTGAACGACCTGATGGCAGAAGCCTAAATGATGAAGTCAGTGATGCCTTCAAACAGCGTTATGAGAAGCTGAGGGAGCAGGCTGGAAACGCTCGAGTCCGCAGCGCCTTTGATCGACTTTATCAGGCCTCAAGCTTGAAGCTCAATGATCAGGTCAACACCTATGTCACGAGACAACAGCTCGAATACAAAGACGCCGTTCTCAAAAATCAGCTGAGCCTTGCGCTTAACCAGGCAGCAGACGCCGATCCGGAAACAGCAAAGTCCGGACTTGTTGCGGCTCGTTCTATTGCTCAGCAGATCGGAGACTTTCACGGCACGCCTGTTGACATGATCAAAGTTCTTGGGCCGATCCACGAGCTCCGAGTGAGCAATATGATCGATGCGGGCCAGCTCTCTCAGGCTAAGGCTTACATTGCTCAGCACAAAACCGAGATGGGTCCGAAAGCAGGGCTGAGATTAAAGTCAGCGATGCAGATGGCTTCCGACCGTGCGACCGTCAACCGTTACACGGACGAAATCCTCAAAAAGGACAACGGCAAAGCCAGGGAGCTTTTAGACAACATCAATGCAGTCCCTGAGAAGTATCGTGCCGCTGTCAAAAACAAGGTTTATGGAGCCAAAAGAGAGCAGGAAGCCCTTGAGAAGGCGACGAACTACGACAACCTCAATCAGGCTTTTCAGTTTGTAGACAATGGCGAAGAGGTGCCCGCCTCCCTCATGTCGACTATCAAGACGAACGACCGCGTTGGATACGAGAAAATTCAGCGGGCCATTGAGCATCAAAAGTTCCCTTGCACTGAGGATGATCCTGCTGTTTTGGGGAACCTTGAAGAGTTGGCAGAAAGAGATCCGGAAGAGTTTGCTCAGACTAACTTTGATCAGTACCGCGGTTACCTCACAAAACAGACCATCAAGACTTTGAAGTACAACGTCGAGAAGCTCGATGATCAGCAGTACAAGGCTTTCATGGCCAAGGTCAAACAGCGCTGTAATGATGAAAAATTCAACGCTAAGAAGACGAAGAATGCTGTCTTGTCCGCTCAATCTCTTTATGCGGCTCGAACCCAGCAGGCCGAGAAAAACGTCCTGAGTAATGACACATTGAACTCAATGGTCAATACGGTTTTTGAAGGACAAAAGCCCGGGTTCTTGTTCGGCTACAACGAGGTCTCCGGCGCCGACTTCAGACAAGAGAAGAAGATTGATTGGGAAGCTGTGCCGCAGGCAGGCTTTAGAACTAAGGCCACAGAAGCTGACAGGCTAAGTGCCGTCAACAATATCCGCAGTCGGTACTTCAACCTTCCGCCGCTTCAGAACCTCACGAAGCAGCAGTCTCAGCTGATCGATGCTCGGATGGGCGGTATGCCAATTAATCGTGAGCTTTGGGAAAGAGCTTACGCAGAAGCCAAGAGACAAGCCAAGAACAATCCTCGCAATCCCGCTGTGACGCGTGCGGCAGTCGAACTCATTGCCCTGCACATGGCGTTTGGAGAAAAGTAAATGCCGAATTTTTTCATTACAGACGAACAAGCAATTGAAACTCCGGACGGCTCTATGGAAGTTCCGGGAGAACCGACGACCAAATCTGTGGTTGCTCAGGAGCCTACTGAAGGGCCGACTGTTGAACCGGTCAATCCGGTTCCCGTTCCTCCCGCTCAGCCGTTTGATCCCTATGCTGTATTAGAGCGGAATGCTTACTCTGCTTCCCAGTTTGTTCTCGGAAAGGATTCCGGGCGCACAGCAGAAGTCTTGGATATTTCCCGCCAGCTCAGGATCTCTCCAGCAGAAGTGGATTCTGATTTCGAAGGATCAAAACAGCGCCTTGAGAAACTTCGCACGGCCAACACCTTGAAGCAGTCTCCCGGACTTTCTGACTACATAACGAATAATCCAGATAAAGCTCCTGTTCTGAAAAACGACCTTAAGCCGTTGACCAAGACGGACATTCTTCTCAACGAGCTTGCGGAAAAGATGGCCGCACGCAATCCTGCAGAGCCTCCGAAATCTTTGACCTATGCGGATGAAGAAACCGAGTGGAAGCGGGAGGATGAAGACTATGAGCCCGAGGTCAAAACTCTTGACGGATGGAGAGCTGGATATTTGTCCGGAGAACTGCAGAACGAGCAGGGCCGGATGTATGAATATCTGCGTTTAGGCAAGATTACGAAGGACGCCGCTTTTGAAAAGCGTTCCAAGGAAATCGATGACACGCTGGCCGCACTGGACGAAAAGTTCAAGGATTCCTGGCTGTCCTATCCGACCATGAAGACGATCGGGCAGATGCTCACGGTCAGCGGAGACACCGCCGCTAAGGGTGCGGCTCTCGGTATGGGAGCAGGCACCTTGGGTTTGGGTGCTCTTGCATTAGCAGGAGCGCCTGTTGCCGTCCCTGTCTCACTTGGAGCACTGGGTCTCATGACAATGAGCGGCGCTGTCATGGAAACCTCAAAGGAGGTTGAGGGCGGTCTTGCTTATAAAGATATGCGCGAGGCTGGCATTGATGATGACGTTGCCAGACGATTGTCCGGAACGGTCGGCTTTGTTAATGGCTCCTTGGAAGCCATCGGTGATGCTGTGCTCACGAAGTTCGGAGGGAAGCTCCTTGGCATAACCGGCTTTAAGCAGATGTTCGGACAGAAGGTCAAAGAAAAGACAATCGAAGCGCTCAAAAAGCCGACATTCAGAGCCGCGGCTGTGGATGTTGCCAAGGCTTTCACAACAGGCCTTGCAACCGAAGTAGGTGTTGAAGAGCTTCAGGAAATTTCAAACATTGTTGCTGAAGAGGCCGCCAAGAAACTCACAAAAGATGTGCAGTTTGATTCCATTACTCCGGATGAAGTGATGGATAGATTGGCCGACATCGGGATTGAGACGATTAAAGGTGTTTGGGCACTGGGTCTTGCTGGCGGTGCAGTAGGTATGACGCGCCACATCTCTAAGATCAAAACCGCCCAAAGGAATCAGGAATTCTTCGAGAACCTTAATCAGATTGCTCCGGAAATAACTGCCCGAGAGACTGCACCCGGAGTTGTCTCCGAGGCCGTTCAGAACCAGGCAGAGAGCGCAGGCAAACCCACGATTTACGTAGATGGGGAAATGTTTGCGCAGACAATGCAAGAGAAAAACGTTCGTCTGGAAGACCTGAAGAAGATCAATCCTGAGCTAGGAAATGCTATTCAAAAAGCCGTGGCTTCGGGCGGAGACGTTGAAATCTCTACCGGAGACTACGCCGCCCATATTGCCGGAACTCCTTTCGGAGAAGCTTTGACTCAGCACCTTAGATTCAGTCCGGACGAACTCAGTGCCTACGAAGCGAAAAAGGCACGCAAACTTGTCTCTGACTGGGTTGGCCAGAACGATTGGGATCTTTCAACAGAGGAAGGCAGGGAAGCGGCGACAAAGGAAATTAACCAGGCTGTAAATCAGGTTCAGAAGTCAAAGTATGCCCAGGCCTTCGATGACCTGACAGAGAGCATGACGAAGAGCCTTATGGCAAGCGGGATCAACGGCTATCGAGAGGAGAGAATTGCAAGGCAGTATGCTCGGCTGCAGGCGGCAAGCATTGTGCGTTTGGCCAAAGATGCCAATATTGCTCCTGAACGTATTGCGGAATTTGCGCCGAAGATCGCAGTCTCAGGAAGCATTGAACAAGCAGAGTTGGTTCAGAACGGAGGCAGACGGAAAGATAATGCAGCAGTTTCCGCTCCAGAAAAAACGGCGGAACAAAAACTGAAAGAGGACAGTGATACTTGGGGAAAGCTTGTTGATGGATTAAAAGAAAAACCCACTCAGAACGTGGTGATGCTCAAGCAAACTCCGCTTGTAATGAAATTGATTGGGGCAAAGTTCTTAACGCTTCGGGCTACCCCTCACATGTTTGATGGTGCCCTGCCAGGAGCAAAAAAATCTAGTCCTTCTCACCATATTCATCCCGAGATTTCGAAACGAGTTTTGAAGCAAATTCCAGAAGCGCTGACAGATCCGATTGCAATTTTCAGAGATGATCGGAGAGAAAATACCTATCTCTTCATGCTTGACCTAAAGGCCGAAAATAATCAAAACGTTGTTGTCGCGGTTAAATTTAATGGCCCTGGAAGGCATGCTGAAATCAATTTGGCAAAAACCTCTTGGGGCCCTGAAAATACGCTGTACTTTCCGTTGCAGGAGCAAAACAACGCTTTGGTTTACGCCAATAGCCAAAAAATAAGTCGTTGGAACAAGAGCTCCGGCATCTATAGCCTTCGGGGTTCCAACGACTCAGGTGCTAGTGTAAAGACCGAGGCAGACCTAGTCAAGCTTCGGGAGCTGTTCTCTGGTTATTACCAAACCGAAAAGATCGAACCGCGGTCCATCAATGTTCCTGCGACTGAAGTTTTTGCCAAGCTTGGCTTGGAACTTCCGGAAGGATTTAAGCCGACTAACGTCACTTTGATCAGCACAAGACCCGTCACAGAACGCTCGAATATTGAAGAGTTTTCCGGAGCGGTATTGCCGGAGGACGCTCCGAAAGAACTTGTTGACGCTTTGGAAGAAAAGGGCATCCGTGTAGAACTTAGCAGTAACCGCAAGACTGTGAGGGCTAAGGCCGTCTCTCAACTGTCCCAAAAGATTCAGGACTCTCTTGTTTACTTCCAGAACGGAACAAACGAGCGCGGCGGCTACAGCCCTAAACAAAATACAATCCACCTGACTCCGAATGCTGACTTGTCTACCTTTGCCCATGAAATGAGCCACTGGTATCTTGAGAACCTGATGCAGTTAGCAGGCGAAACAGGTGTCTCCGGACTTATCAAAAAGGATGCAGAAACACTTCTGAAAGACTTCGGTCTCAAGTCGCTGGATGAATGGAAGAACCTCAGCATCGAAGAGAAGAGAAAGTTTCACGAACGCTTTGCCTATCAGACCGAAATCTATTTGGCCGCAGGAAAGCCCCACAATCCTAAGCTGATCACTGTTTTCAAGAATCTCGGTAAATGGATCAGAGACGTTTATCGAGCATGGACGGGCGGAGTGGCGGAACAAAGAGCGGCTCAGTACAAATCTGAGTTTGGAGAGGAACTTCCCCAGCTCTCTGAGGAAGTTCAGCGCGTAATGGATCGAATGCTCAATGCAGAAGCCGACCTCTATCAGGCTGAAGTTTCTGAATCTATGCGCCCGCTCTTTGATGAAAAGCCCAAAGACATGAGCGAAGAAGACTGGATCGCCATGCAGAAGGCGCATGATGAGGCGCTGGCGGATGGAGAAGCTCTGTTAAATGAGGCAAAAGCGAAAGATGAGAAGTGGTACTCGAACGCCAGAGCCAAGACCTTGCGAATGATCCAGCGCAAAGCCAAAGAAATCCGCGACAAGGTTAAAGAAGGCGTTACGGCAGAGATCGAGGCTGAGGCGGGAACTCGAGCTTATGAACTAATCAAGAAAAGCAATCAGATCTTTTGTATTGACTGGAGGTTTGATCAAAAAGCCTTGCTTGCAACAAATTTGAGCTACGAAACAATAGAGAAATTAGAATCTTTAGGTCTCGCAATAAGTGGCGGAATGGCGCCCTCAGAAGTCTTGGAGCTTATGAGAGGTCAGGGAATTGTTTTCTCAACTGTGCAAGACATGGCTCAGGGACTTCTTGACGGAGCACGAAAAGACGAGCGCATCGAAGAGGAAACGACTCGCAGATGTATTGAGAAATATTCGGAAAACTTTACTCAGGCAGGCATCGATGCTCAGATTACTGAGGCCCTGCAGAACGAGGCTCGGGCAAGATTTGTCGCGACTGAGTTTAAGTATTTAGCCGGAAGCCCTGCAGGAATTAGCCAGAGAATGATCAATGAGGCGGCCAAACGTTCTGCCGAATTGATGCTGGCCAACATGCCTGTTTACAACGTCAATCCCCGCAACTTTGTGGCAATGCAGGCAAGAGCCTCCCGGAAAGCCTATGAAGCATTAGCCAGCGGAGACAAGGGGAGGGCGGCCGCATACAAACGCCAGCAGTTGATGTATCTGCAAGCTGCGCTTCAGGCGTTGGATGTCGACAAACAAGTGGATCGCTTTGAACGCATCCGGAAAAAGACCTTCTCTGCAGATAAGAAACTGGCTAAGACTTATGACCTTGATGTGCTTAATGTTCTTCGTGCTGTCTTCAATATTGAAGGACTGGGGAGAACAAAACCGGAAGATGTAGATCTCCTGGCGGTAGAGAAAAGCATTAACGCTTTTAAAGATATAGCGCCTCCGGTGTATGAGATGTTGTCCGGAGTATTCAGCCGCTACAAGGGTATTAACGGAGGACAAGGCTACAACAACCTGACTTATGGTGATTTCCAGGCATTGGCAGAAGACGTAAATATGCTCTTTGCTATGTCTCGCCAGTGGAAGGAAACAACCCGGGAGGCAAAAGCAGAAGCTCGGGAACAAGTGGCCAAGGAGCTGATTGCTCAAATGAGCACGCAGAATCTGACGTATCACTCTGTGGGACAAACAGAAGCGACTACGCCCTTCGAGAAGTTTAGACAAGATGGTCTTTTAAGCCTCGGATCTTCGCTTGTCCGTGTTGAGTCCTGGTGCAACAAAATGGATACGGGCAACCCCAACCATCCGTTCAGGTCTTACATCTATGATCCTATTGCTCAGGCTACAGCAAAGTTCCGCAACCGCAACAGCGAACTTCAGCAAAAGCTTGCAGAATTGATTAAGCCGCTGCAAAAAGATTGGTTGTCTCGGACGGATATTCACGCTCCGACACTCAACTACACGTTTAGGACAAAGGCTGAGCTTATCGGCGCTCTTCTTCATACCGGTAATGAATCGAACAAAGAAAAGCTCTTGCTCGGCGGCCGCGGAGAAGGGAACGCTTGGGCTGAGATGGTTGAAGATCAGGAAGGCAATACAAAACTGGATACGAAACGATGGGATCAATTCATTGCTCAGTGTTATGCCGACGGCACAATCACAAAAGCGGACATGGATTTCGTACAGCAGGTATGGGATCTTCTGGAGTCGACAAAGGATGATGCTCAGAAGGCTTATAAGGATCTCTACGGTTACACCTTCAAAGAGATTGAGGCCTCTCCGATCCAAACTCCGTGGGGAGAATATCGAGGCGGTTATGTCCCGGCAACAACGGATAAATACCTTGTGGCTGACAAGGCAACGTTTGATGAAATTGATCGAATTACGGAGCAAGACTATCTGAGCGCGATGCCTGTATCCCAGCCTGGATTCACTAAGTCTCGAGCCTCCGGATATCACGAACCTTTGAGTTTCGATGTTGCGATTATTTCTAATCACATCTCCTCGGTTTTGAAATTCTGTTACATCGCACCAGTAGCGCAGGATGTTGGCAAACTGCTCCTTAACAAAGACTTGTCTGAGAAGTTGAATGCTCAAGATCCGACTACCTTGAGAGATATGCTTAAGCCTTGGTTAAAGCGTTCTTACTCTCAGCAGGTCAGCGATGGAAGGAGCGGTTGGGTCAGCAAGAAACTCAATGAACTCAGGGGCATCGCAGGCATCAACATCATGATGGGCCACATCGTGAACGCTCTGCAGCAGTTCACAGGATTTTCAATTGCGCTCACTAAGGTTTCCGGACGAAATCTTATTGACGCCGCCGGGGTCTTTGCTCGTGACCCGAGAAAGGTAACGGAACAGATCACTCAACTTTCTCCGTTCATGATGTCTCGCCTCAATGACCGTGCTATGGAGTTTCAGTCTCAGGTCTATAAGATTTCTTCTACTCAGGACAATCGTGTTACAAAGCAAAAGGGAATCTTTAATAAGACGGTAGCTGCTAAGGCCAAATACATTCAGCCGGTCCATGACTTTCTGATGCGGAAAGGATACTTCCTGCAGTCTTTCTGTCAGATCCCGATCGATGCGATCACTTGGGTCGGAGCTTACAACCAAGCGCTGCAGAAAGGACGGACTGCAGAGGAGGCGGTACTGGATGCAGACTCGGTTATTCGCACGACCATGTCCGACTTCTCTCCGGAAAACGTTGCTAATGTCGAAACAGGAAATGCTTTGTACCGCTCCTTCCTCGTTTTCTACAACTACTTCAACATGCAGTTCAATCTTCTCAATGAGCGCTTCCACGCTGACAGCATGGAGAAGAAACTGATTAAGCGTTACGGCATGTATGCTCGAGACGCTCTCTTAGTTGTGACGATTCCTTCAGTTGTCGCGAAACTCATTGAAGCGGTTGTCTTCGGAGATCCAGACACAGGAGATGATGACGAATTCGGCATGGACGACATGCTGAGAATGTTGGCCTCGGAATCCTTTAAGAACGCGGTGGCCATGGCTCCTATTGCCGGACAATTTATTAACACTGCCGGCGCCAGCTTAGCCAAAGATCAAAAAGGAGGCGCAGTTTCGGATGTTGCGAAATTCATCTGGGGGACCGATCCTTATGTTGGCAGGATTATGACCGCTCCGGCTTATGGCCTTATCGAAGGAAGCGGCAAGGCGATTCAACAAACCGTTGAGATTCTTAACGATGAGGATGTGAATGCCCGTTCCTATACCCGCAATATGCTCGACCTTCTCTCTGTGGTAACGGGTCTGCCGCTTGGTTTCCTCAAGAAACCGCTGGGCTACATGGCAGGAGTTGAGGCAGGAGACATCCAGCCCGCAGACGCCGGTGAATTCGTTCAAGGAGTTCTCTCCGGAAAGGCAAAGAAGGACTAGAACCCGTCCATAAACCTCCTTGCTGTCAAATGAAAATTGATGGTAAGGAGATCGCTAATGTCAATTTCACAAGAACTTCGGAGAGCCGGTCCTTATATCAGCGACGGCTCGACAAAGGCCTTCACATTCAGCTTTAAAGTGATGAAGGGATCCGACTTGTCCGTTGTCGTTGCTGACAATAAGGACACCTCGGTCTCGGAAACTCTTGCCTCTACAAACTACACGGTTACACTCAACGATAATCAGGAAAACTCTCCCGGAGGCACCGTCACTTTAAACAATGCGCTTCCGTCCGGGAAAGCGCTGGCGATCCTCTCAAATGCTCCTTTCCTTCAAGAAAAGGTCTTTACCAATGCCGGGGGCTTCTATCCGGAAGTTCTTAATGACGCTCTCGACACTCTGACTATTTACTGCCAGCAGCTGAAGGAAGCCCTCGGACGATGCCTGATTGTTCCGAGCACATCGGAGCACACACCGCAGGAGGTATTGGCAGAAGTCCTTGAGATTGCTTCCACTGCCAATGATTACGCGCAGCAGGCACAAGCCATCTATGACACAGTCAAAGGTGATGTTGCGGAGATCAAAGCGCTAAAGGACGAGATTGATGACCTAGTCCTTACCTTCCAGACGATCGAGCAACTTGCGGCCCAGGCGCAGGCCAACGCTCACTCGACGAATGACGACAAAATCACGTGCCAGCAGGCCCTTCAGCAGATTCAAGCAATCGCGGCGCAAACCGGATTCTCTACCCGGACAAGCCCGACGGTATCCGAGTCGGAGACTTTGCCGCTTTCTAATCTCACGCCTTTTGCCTATGTAAAGGTCGGAGACCTGGTACTTAATTCGACTAACGGCGACTTGTTCCGGATAACAGCAGTAACGGCAACCACTGCCACTGTCGGCGTGAAGATTTCAAACCTGCGCGGTCCCCGCGGAGAGCGCGGTTTGCAGGGCAGTCCGGGACCCGCCGGAAGTCCGGGCGAGAGAGGGCCTATGGGTCAAAGCCCTTATGCCACGTGCTTTGGGCAGTTTGAGGTCAACGAGGAAGGCGTACTCCAGCTTGAGTATGTGGGCCTGGCGCCGGCTCAGTTTTCTATTAACGACAACGGAATAGTGGAGGCTACATATGCCAACTCTTAGTATTGGCAAAGTCCGTTATGTTTGGAAAGGCACGTGGAGCGCCACGGCGTCCTATGACATTCTTGACCGTGTTCAAGACAGTGACGGTTTTATTTATGAATCCATTAAGGCGGTTCCCGCGGGTACCGTTCTTACCAACACGAGCTATTGGATAAAACTTTCGGTTCAAGGCCCTCGCGGTTTGAAGGGGGATACGGGTAATGACGGCCCAAAAGGCGATACGGGCGAGGCACCGACGGCCATTTTGTACACAGAGCAGAACAACCTGACAGACGCCCAGCGGGCACAAGCTCGAACAAATATCGGATGGGCCGCAGCGTTCGCCGCGTCTTTTGCTTCAGCGATAGCGGCCTGGGTGACCAGCACTTTGGGCTCAAAGATCGAGGCCTATCTCGTGCCAATTCTCAAACAGCTTTGCTTAGATAACGGAGCAACTCAAGCCGAAATCGACGCTTTAGAAAACGAATCTGATTCATAAGGAGATAAAACATGAACACTCAAGAGATTAGAGAAGAAGCAAGAAAATCCTGTAAGTATCCGGTCATCAGCCCCGAAGCGGTTGACGCGATGATCGACCATGCCGACTATCATCATGTTGAAGGTACTGGCACGATGGTATGCACCCTTGTGCTTAAGAATGGTTTCACTGTTACCGACACTTCCGCTTGTGTGGACGTTCGTAATTTCAATCCGGAAACCGGCAAGAGGATTTCCTATTCCAAAGCACGTGACAAAGTTTTCCACGTTCTGGCTTTTGCCTACTGCGACGAGCATTACGGAGATCAGGCATGACAACTCTTGCAGAGATTAAGCAGCAGTACCTAACCAAGGCGCTGTCCCGTCCTGTCAAGGCTTACGGCGTGAAGATGGGCAACGGCAGAATCACGTCCTTGTCGGACGTTCAAGGGTTCCATGTCGAGCCGTGCTCCGTGGAGCTTATCGCACTGGTTGATAAGAAGTACGTTAAGGGCGATAAAGTCACAGAGGAAATTCCGATTGAGCCGCTTAACCGTCCTGAGGGCTTCCAGTATGGATATGACCTCTACACATTCACAACGCCTGACCTTAAACAGGACAACCTCAAGGTCGAAGTTTTAGAGCGCCCTTTGATCGGTAAGGCTAAGGTCAAGTTCAAAGAAGGTCAGCAGTTCGCAGTCAAATCTCAATTGATTACTGACGAGCTTTACCAGAGCGCTGACGGCAAATACTACACACAGGCTGACCTTCCGGAAAACTCAGATGACTTTTGCAAAGAACGCTACAGCAACGAGATCAAAGCGGAAAGAAACGCAAGAATCTCGGACACAGACGATTACGTGAAACTGCCTGATATTACTGTTGCACGGTCAGCAGGAGCCAAGAGATCAGCTTTAGCGGACGCAGATAGAACGGCCTTAGAAACTTACCGCCAAGCCCTCAGAAACCTGCCAGAAGTGCAGGGTTTCCCGTTCGTTGAATGGCCTGAGTTTCCGACCGCTTTGGCTTACGAGCTACAGCAGAAAGTTGACGCAAGATCACAAATGAGAGGAAGTTTCAATGCTTAAAAAACTGATGTCGCTGCTGTGCAGTCTGTTTGTGCCTAAACGGGCTGTAAGCAGTGGGGGGGGGTAGTTTAACTGTCTATGGTAGTAGTGCCGGGGCGTTAGGAGTTGAGAATCCGAATGCTCAGACGATAACCATAGAGTTGGAAGACGGAATCACATCACTCTCTTATGTTGCCCCGTTTGACTGCATAGTGACGATTTACTCGCTAATCCAAGAGGATGGTGTAGATGATCATTATGTAGACGTATTTCTAGCGAATACGTTTTATCAACAAATAGTACGAGATCCTCGTTACAACATAGCAACTTCAATAAGAGCCGCAAAGGGCCAAACAGTGATTGTCGGTGCGAGAGGAAAGGGCAATAGGGCTGTAATCAGACCAGTTTTACCAAACTAAGACGGGGCATTTAAGCCCCGGCAAAAGGAGCTTAAATGCTAAAACAACTAATTCAACGACTGCTGGATAGTCGGACTACTCCAGCACAGGCGGCGCATAGCGCTATGCCTAGCTCGAGTTACGTCACTGTAACTGCTACGGCTGTACAGGCGTGGGGAGAAATGGCAAAAGGTGTCGCCACTTTTGACGGCTTCGTTAGAGTCTCGGCCAGAGCTACCAGCTCGAATGCAAACGTCAGAGTTACGAACGATACCGCCGCAATGTTTTCTCAAATCGAAGCAACAGCCTCTGGGCAAACTCAAGGAGTTTTCGTACCAGTAGCAAAAGGCGATTCGTGGTCAGTGTTTGGAACGAACAGAGATAATCCTGTTGTGCGAGTAGTAAAGGCAATCGGGGGGGGTATAACTATCTTGCTCGGAGGGCTCTGTCATGCTTAAAGCCCTCGTTCAATTATTTGCAGAGAAGTTCCTGCAAAGCAAGTATCCTGACATTGCTTACCAGTGTGGGCCGAGTACCAGTTCACAAAGCCAGACAATCTCAGGAAACGGCCAGAAGAACATTGTGGCTCCTTTCACCGGTTGGGCCGTCCTTAAGATTGGCTCAGACGGTTCGCCAAACAACACATGGTTTAGGCTTGAAAACTCCACCAGAGGAACTGCATACCTCTCCAATGCAATTTGCGAATACAAAGCGGCTTCTATCCCAATGCAAAAGGGAGATGTTCTTATTGTTGACTTCGGCTCTAATAACGCGAACCAAGGCTCCCTTCTGCTTATCTCCCTTGAAGCAACAAAATAACCTTCAAACAGGAGGTGCGTCATGCTGAAATCAGTTTTAGCGCTCCTCCTCTCCAAGTTCGTGAAAAAGACGGACACGGAGTTCATAGCCTCTCAACCAATGGCGGGGGATTATGCCAAGAAGATTGATTATTACAACAATTATATTGGCGATATGGTTGTGACTAACACGGCTCCTCATAACGGCTGGGCTTTCGTGACATGCGGAAATTTCATTAAATCGGCAATGCTCACAAACAATCGCTCGGGTATTTCCGTTCGTTTAGAAAACGGTGA
>ENA-UONV01001706-UONV01001706.1-human-gut-metagenome-genome-assembly--contig:-CS4-NODE-1706-length-18215-cov-6.131883_pt1 | contig 18215 bp, 27 predicted proteins | sample MGYA00242461_ERZ724008 | MGnify/ENA metagenome assembly ERZ724008 | reverse complement strand
GCCGCTCGAGAGCTGCCAGGCCGTCCACGTCCGTGTAGGGCGTCAGGCATGCCACCTCGTAGGTGTGCCTGCCATACATCCCCTTGGTGCCGGGCGTAACCTCTACGCCGCTATCATAGACCACCACATAGGGGGCCTTGCATGTCCCGATTTTTTCCGCAAAATCGTACACGGTCAGACCGGCTGCGCGCAGCTTTTCCTTGATTGCCTCCAGCATGGCGCTCAGCCTCCTTTGCTTATGACCCTTGCCCATCCCTGGATGATTTCCGGGGCCATTTTCTTCACCGTGGGGTATAGGATAGCCAGCCGCCCTTTGTGCCGGAATTTCACGTTTTCCAGGTACGCGCCATACCGCATGCCATGCGCCAGCTCTACACGCACCCGTCCCGGCGCGATCTCCGACGCGCCGCCGTTCAGCGCGTTCTTTGCCATATGGGTGCGGTCTGTCCAGGGGCGCGTCAGCTTGGCGGTACGCACCATTTTGTTTGCCGCGGTTTTGCCGTAGGTCAGGCAGGCTTTCAGCGTCTTTTCCTGCACCGTAGTCAAGCGGCGCAGATGGTTCAGGGTTTCCACGCGAATGCTCATGCTTTCTCGCCTCCCAGACCCAGGCAGAAAATGCCCAGGTTTTCCTCCACGGACAGGATCGCCACGCCCTCCACCAGGTCGCCGGTCTCCGGGGCTGTCCCCTCCAACAGCACCGCGATGATACGCGGCAGGCTGTTCTGGCTGGTGATGACCCCGGGCATGTCCAGTCCTAGGGTAAGCGTGGTGGCGTGCTGCTGGTAGCGCAAGCCGTACAGCTTGCACACCACCGTCGTTGCTCCCGTGGGCATGCCGTTGGGGTCGCTTTCCTCCCGGTACACCTCCATGACACGTCCGCCCAGCTGCTGCATGGCACGCAGGAGCTGCCTGCGCCCGTGCCCGCGTTGATAGCAGGTCATGGCGCACCGCCGCCTTTCCCAGGCGGCGGCTCCGGGGGAAAAGCATCCGCCCGGGCCGCATTGCGCGTCCTGCATCCCCGTACCGACGCCGCCATACGCAGGTAGCGCGCCGACTGATCCGGCAGCGACAGGCCGCCTGGAAGGGTGATGCCGGTGTTTTCCGCCTTACGGACCAGCACTTCATAGGCCGCTGCCCGGGCGTCTCCGCCGTGCAGCTCCAGCAGCTGTTCCAGCTCCTGGTCAGTGTACATGCGCGGCAGCGGGCACGCTTCCGTCCCGCCATGCTCCTCCGCCATCAGCTTCAACCGCTCCAGTTCTGTCATGGGGCGCTCCTTTCTTTATCCGGCGGCAGCCGCGGACACGCAAGCAAAAAGCCCCTTCGCCTTGTTCGCGGGGACGATCATCTGGAAATACCGCCGGTAATCCACGTGCCATGCATTGGCTGCCTGGTACTGGTCGGGCGTGAAGGTCCGTACCTTGTCCTGCTTGCACACAGCGATGGGCGCATTCTCCGGCACAATCAGCCAATGGATGTCCTTGGCCGTCGCCGTAGGCGCGAAGCCGCCCGCTCTCTTGTCCGTGTCGCCCGAATCCGCCGCGCCTTTATAGAAGGTGTACGCCGTCTTCATCAGCGCGCTCCGCGTGGGAATCAGGATGTTTCCGTCCAATCCTTTCACGGTCGTCTTCAGATCGCCGTCGCCGATTTCCATCAGGCTGACCGTGCGCATGTACTCGGTGCTTTTCTCCAGCATGGCTTTGGCCGCGTAGGTCAGATGGATACGCAGCCTCACACCGCCGCCTACAATCTCCTGTACCGCGGCAATGTGATCCTTGAGTTTGCCGTACACCGTGCTGGCGGCGGGAGCATACGCTTCTTGATTGCCAGAAGGCACTTCGTCGTACAAAGCGGAAAGATTGTAAGCGTCCACCTCGGGGACCACCTGCGTGCGCTGGAATTCGCCCATGACTGCGGCGGCCGTGGCCACGAAGTTGCTTTCGTCCACGTCCATTGCGTCCAGGTTGAATCCGCGGCCGCGGTCCCGGCTCATGGTCACCGTGGTATAGTCCAGCGTCACGCTTCCTTGGGCGTAGCCCGCGTCACGGTCATAGTCCGCCAGACCGTCCATGACCAGATTGGGAATCTTGATCTCGTTGCCGCCGGAATACTTGGTAAGCCTTGCGTTCTGCTGCATCCAGCCCGTCGCGCTGGCAGGCACAAAGGCTTTGTCCAGCTCCTGCTGGAAAATCGTTGCGTATTCGATACTGTTCGGCATGATGTTTCCTCCTTCTTTTTACAGGTACTTGGCGAAGGTCGTGCGTGTGTCGTCTTCGGCAGCCGTTCCTTCCCGGACGCGCTTATGGTCGCCCAGGCTGCCCGCTGCGGGCCTGGTCCCCAGCTCGGGCACGGCCTTGAGCACGGCCGCCACCTGTGCCTGGGCCAGCTTGCCCATGTCCGCGTCCTTGGCCGTCAGCGCCGCTGCGTCGCATAGCCGCACCACATAGGGCAGCCTTTCCGCGCTGACGCCCGCCAGGGCCGCGGCGGCCCGAAGCTCCGCCTCCGCTGCGCGCTGCGTCACTCGCGCCAGGGCAGCGTCATGCTGCTGGGGATCTTCGGCTTCTTTCCCGGTGTGCTCCTGGGCGTCGTCCTTGCCGGAGTCGCCTTCCTCCGTTTTTTCCGCCGCAGCTTCCATGGCAGGCGGCTGCTCCTGGGCAGCAGCGTCCTGGCCGTCGGGCCGGGATACCGGTTCATGCTCCTGAGCCGTCTCTTCGGGCTGGATGGTCGCTTCGTTTTCAAGGTTTTCATTCATGTTGACTGCTCCTTTCCCTGAAAATGGGTATATAAAAAAGAGCCTTGCGGCCCTTTTTTATTTGATGATTACTTTTTCTCCGATTCATAGATCATACGGCGCATGCCCTCTTTCATCAGTTCTGTGCGCGTTATCCCTTTTTCCATGCATACGCGGTCAAACTGTTCCAATGTCTCACGGTTGACACGCAGCCCCACAAACAGTTCTTCACGCCGCGGTGCTGGTGTCGTTGGCTTCCGTCTGCCGCGGACATAGGGCATAACCTCTGTTAGCGTTGTGCGTACAGCTGATGCAACGATCCCCGATAGGCTGTTATCATCCGGCGGTGGAGCATGGGGCGCTTCCGGCAGCACGGCGGGCGCTTCTGCGGGAAGGTAGCCGCCTGTGCGCCGAATGCTGGGCAGCACTTCTTCCGTCACCCAGTCCGTAAACCGCACTGCCCCCGGCAGCTTGGACTGGAAGGCCAGGCGGTACAGGTCGCTTTCGGGGATGAAGTTCATTTCCTGAACGCCCCCTTCGGTAGGGAGGCGGCGTTTCACCGCCCCCCTGCAGTGATCACGAACAGCGTCTTTCGGGCGCGTAAATCCCAAAGCCCGCGCCACATCGTTGCCGCAAAACAGCACCTTGCCATCCTCCACCAGGGTTCGGATACTGCCGAACTGGGCGCTCTCGAATACCGTCAGCATAGGTTTGCGCCCTCCTTCTCCAGCAGTTCCTTCATCAGCTGCGCTCCAAAGCGCATACCCCGCTTGGCTGCATACCGATAATAGGCTGTTGCTAGCTGCACCGCTTCGTTCTCAATTCCTTCGCGGATATCATCGCAGGGGCAGCAGTTGCCGCCTGGCTTCACCGGGAAAGAAGGAAACTGTCTGTCCAGGTATTCCGAAAATCGATCCTCCGCTGGCCTCAGTTCTGGAACTGCTTGCCCACCATCTATATACGCGCCAATACCTCGGTCGCTGTCAAAGTCCTCCGCAAACCGATCCAATAAATTCTTCATGCCTCTGCCTCCTTGTTCGCTTGTCAGGAGGCCGCCGTCCTGGTATAATGGATTTACCTCGAGACGACCTCCGGGGGGGAATAGAACGTTGTATCATGTGAGAGTGGCGCAACGTTCTATTTTTTGATTTCAGCCTCCAACTTTCCTATCCCGCGCCTGATTGCTTCCATCTGGTTTACCTTTTCTTGACTGCAATAGTTGTCCAGAACGTCTTTGCTTTTTTGATCAATGCGGACTGTAATTTTGTAAGGTTTGGGATTGGTAGTTGGTCGGCCTGTTCTAGGACTAATGCTTATCACCTCACTTTCGACGGTCTTAATTGTATATTATTGACCGTCAAAAGTCAACCCCTCCCACGAAAAAATCCAGCCAAAAGCAATTCACAATTTCTCCACAGGCTCCCGAGCCGCTCTTAGAACGTCATGCCTCCCTGCCCATAGCTTGCTTCCTCCAGCTGTTCCCGCTCCAGGGCCATCTGTTTGAGCTCCTCTGCGGCGTCCGTGTCCGGCTGCCACTTGTCCAGGTAGCCCTTGCGGCTGCGCACCTGCTGTGCCACTTCCTGGAGATCCAGCTTCCGCTCCTCGTCCTCGTCTTCCGTCAGCGGATACAGATGCTCAATTTGCACCGTGTAGCGGCAGTCCGTCCAGTCGCCCAGGCCGTGCACCCTCTCCTGCCGGACAATCTCCCGCACCAGCCACACCAGCGCCGGGTCCCATTCCGCCCAGCGCTCCTCGCACCGGCATTGCAGATCCCAGTACATGGCCCGCATGGCCTTGCCGCTCACGCCCACCGCCTTGAGGTATTCGGCGGTTACCCGCGGACAGCTCATTATGGTATACATGTTGTCCAGCAGCATGTCGGCGCTGTTCTGAAATCGCCCGTCATAGCTGAAATGCGTTTCCAGCTTGGATACCTGGGCCTGCTTGCCCTGCTGGCTGGGGTCGGTCTGCAGGTCGATCATGGCCCCGGGAGAGATTTTCACCGATCCCAGGCAGTTCTCCGTGGCGTCGGTAAAAACCGTTTGCGGGAACATATTGAATCTCAAAGCGTCCTGGTCGTCGGAGACCATGCGGTTGTAATCGTCCTGCATGGGCTTCAGCCGCGCCACATCGCTGTCGCCCAGCACGTCGCTGGTCATGCCCTCGTTGAGGATCACGTAGGCAGGCGGCGCGTCCAGCTGCGTATCCGCGTCCCGGAAGTTTTCCTCCACCGTGATGCCATAGCCGTTGTACACGCCCTCGGTGAGCAGGCACCGCCCGTCCTCCATGCGCCAGCTTTGCACCCAGATTCGCTGCGCCTCCGGTTCCTTTTTGTCGTTCATTCCATAGGCAAAGATGATCCGCTCCAGCTTTTCCACATCATCCACCGATACGTCGTGGAAAAATTCCACCGAGGGCCGGAAGCGTATCACCAGCCGGTCTTGATAGATGCCCACCTTCAATGCTACGCGCTTGCCCACAAAGCAATCGCGCCCCGCCTGCAAAAGCCGCCGCTGCCAGCCGTTTTGCTGAAGCGTTTCCCGGATATGCTGCTCCAGCTCCGCCACCCGCTTGGCGTTGGCTTGATCGTCGCCCACAGGCTTCAGGGTAATCTCCGGCGCGCGGCTGAACATAAAACCGCTCACCTTGTCGATCAGCCGCTTGGTATGGTTGACGATGGTCTTGTTGGGCCGGTAATCCAGTCCCGCAGGCGTCGCCCATTCCTGACCTGTGCCATCGTAGTAGGCATATAGCCGGATATTCTCCTGCGCGTCCATCCACAGCCGGCTGCCGTACTCCTGCCCCAGCTCCTGACAAACGCGGGTTTGTAGCCAGTTGATCATGCTTGTCGCGCTCCCTTTCCACTAAAAAAGCGGCGGCGCATGGCCGCGCCCCGCTGCAATACCTCCGCCAGGCCCGTGGTGGCGTCCGGCGCGTCGTCGTGAGCGTTCCGCCCCTTGCGCTGGAAGTTCCGCATGGCGTTATAATATCCCGGCCACCTGGTAGCCCACTCCTTGGGCATGTGGATGTGACGCTGGATATATGCGCTCTCGGTGAGAATCCGCGCCATCTTGTTCTGCCGTTGATTGACCCAGATCACCGTGGTTCTGCGCCATCGGTATCGCTCCCACAGGAGGCGCTCCACATTCCGGGCAAATCCCCGGCCCCCGTTGTTGCTTTCGATGTAACACTCCGCCGCCCGGGTGTCGTAGAGCATCTTCGCCACGGCCAGCTCGGTGGTTTCCATGGCCTCGTCGCTGTACACCACGTCCACCACATACCCCTCACCCTCCAGCCGCGCCGCGGCCACGGCGCACAGGTAGTCCGCGCCCGTGTCCGCCGTGTCCACATAAGCCACCACCGGCGCGGGGCCTTCCGGCAGCGCTTCGTACAGGCTGAACCCTTCGTACAGCCGTCCCTGGGCGTCGATGGGCATGTTCTGGTAATTGGCCTCGAAGATATCCGGGCTGGTCAGGCGCTTCTTTTCCTTCCAGCTGTCAAAGGACAGCAGGGAAGGGCAAAGCATGGTCCCCGCGCTTTCATCCAGGCACGCCTTGTGATTCAGCACGTACCACTGCCCCGGCTCCGCGTCCAGCACCCGGCCCACCAGATCCCGAGTGTTCCATCGGGTCATGATGATCACCACGCACCCGCCTTCTTCCACCCGAGAGAGCAGCGTATTGGTGTAATACTCCCATTGCTCCGCAAGGATGTTGTCGTTGTTCGCTTCCAGGTGGTTCTTGATGGGGTCGTCGATAATCAGCTTCCGGCACCCCACGCCGGTAATGGTGCCGCCCATGCCCGCACCCAGGAAGGAAAAATAGCTGCCCTCCAGGCTCCACAGCTGCGCCGCCGCGTCCCCGTACTTGATGCGCACACCGGGGAAAATATCGGAAAAAACGGTGTAGTTCGGGTCGATCTTCGTGGCGTCGATGCCGTCCCGCACGCCCTTGGAGAAACGGCCCGACAGCAGCTCGTTGTAGGATACGTTGATGATCCGGTCCTGGGGGTTGCGCCCGAAGCACCACTGGTTGAACAGCGTCATGGTGTAGCTCTTCCCGTGCCGCGGCGGCTCTGAGATGGCCAGGCGGCGGCATACGCTGCCGTCCGGCGCTTTCAGCGTTCCTTCCTCCAGCGCCTGCAGCGTTTCCGCCAGCTCCCGCAGGTGCGGCCTGTCCTCCCGGAAAAAGGCCGGGTTCATCTGCCTGCAGTAGGACCAGAAGCTGTCCCGCGCTTGCCGGTAGCGCTCCGCCTCCGGCCCATCGTCTTTTCCCACCAGATAAGCCAGCAGGTTCTCCTTTCCCGCCATCCGGGCGTTCCCTCCTTTCACGGTTTCCTTTGACCCACCGTTAAACACCGTTAAACGGGCGTTATTTTCGCGCCGGGCGCTTCCTGGCTCCCGTTGCCCGCCCCCCTTCCCGCCAGGCGGCTATTTGGGCCATTTTCGGCGGGTTTCTATTTTTGTTTCCCATTAAAAATGCCCCCGGAGAGGGGGGACAGTGCAATTGCCTGATAGCCGATGTTACATATCAGCCGGAAATTCAAAGTATTCTTTAGGGTAAACGTAAGCCTCTTTTTCTTCGTCGATTACGCCCAGCACACCATCCGGTCCAAGAAACGCTTCATAATAGTGTCCAACGATCAATGATCCTACATAGCCTTCATTCTTGATACATTTCACTTGAAAGCGGGTAATCCCATTCGCCTGTTTCTGCATCATATTTTATCTTTCCTCCATAGAATTTATTTATTACGGAATTTTCGAACCAGTGTATATCTACTTCACGCTCAACGTCGTCCACAAGGACATATGCCCAGCACTTTCGCTTTTTCCAATCGCCTGGTCTTCCACCGCACTCAGCGACAAGGTAGTCAATAATGTCTATTTTACGTTTGCAACCTTTCCCCGCAATCGTTTCAGGTTTGTCACGCCATCCTTCAAAAATGACATTCTTGCCACCATAGGTGAAATGATCCCCTGGCAGCATTTTTCCGCTGCTGAATGGCCGATCCAGTTTTCTTCCAAACGTATTGGCGGGTTCAGTTTCATTATATCCGATAGATGCGTTTGCATCAAGGCTTACTTCTTGCTGCTTCCATTTCCCGAACGCTCTTTCCAGCTTCGGGTTTTCAGCTCCTGCCAGCCATTCGCCCAGCTCCTCGCCGATCTCCTCCAGGCTCTTGTTGCAGTCAATATACCAAGTGCATTTGCAAAAAGGATGGGGAAGCGGCGCGTTGTCCAGCGCAAAGTTTCCTTTGCCCAGACCTTCATCGTGCTCCATGTACGTGTCGCACACGTCATAGATTTCATGGCTGCGGCTCAGCTCCCAGTGCAGGAACTCCGCATAGGGATTTTCCCGCCCCGCCAGGATCGCGCCCTGAAAATAGCTGTGGTTCAGCGCCGACACGGCCAGACGCTTGGCGTTGTAGTCCACGCGGAAGGCAAAGGGCAGCCCTTCATAGATGTCGTTCCAGTTGTCCGGCATCATCGCGTCAGGCTTGACAAACGCCTCCAGATCCCGGGCCAGCTGGGTGGCGCTGCGCCCCTGCGCTACCGCGGAGGCGATCAGCTGCTCGATCTGGCCGCCCAGCAGCGCTTCATTGTTCCAGATACGTCTGGACAATCCAGCGCGCTTTCCGGCGTAAATGGAACCGTTCAGCACCGACGCCACCGCCTCGTCCTGCGTGCGTGCAAACATGCTGGCAAAGCTCTGCCGGGTGGTAATACCTACGCCGTGCAGCGCGTCGCCCAGCATCCCGCTCTGGGTTTCGATACCGATTTCCGCGCCCTTGCGGATGGCGTCCTCTGCCAGGCCGCGCACATCCTGCCACAGCGCCTTGACATAGGCCCGCATGGACTTCTGCAGCGCCTGCGCCCTGCGTCCTGTCAGGCTGTCCGCGCCATAGTGCGCGACCTCCTTGCCCATGTCCCGGGCGCAGCTTGCATACAGCGCCGCGATCCGGCGCTTGAGCGCGGTTTCCTCGCTGCGCACCACCCTGGTGGCGGCCATCATCCGGTCTCGGAAGGCATCCGCCATGGTCTCCTCCTCCATAAAAAAAGCGCCCCCCTGGGGCATCGTCAGCCGTGCAGGAGCACTCCCACCCTGCCCATTGCGGCGGCAGGGCATAGCTTCGCCCTCCGGCGCTCCCGGCTCCTTGCATTACTGTTCGGCGTCTTCCACGCCCGGGGACGGATCACCCGGGATTTCTTCCGCCTGCTTGTCGTCGTATACGTTAAAGGGTATCCTGTAGCTTTTGCCCTGCAGCGTCAGCATGCCATAGCCCCGCCGCTGGCGCTTGTGGATTTCCACGTTCTCCAGGATCGCTGCCGCGTCGCCATTTTCGATGGCCAGCACACGCGCCATTTCCTCTTCCCGCACGGTGGAGGGCCAGTAGGTATCACGACCCAGCCAGCCCAGCATGCCGTCAAGCGCCTTTGCCGCGTAATACACCCGGCTGTTCATGACGCACCGCAGGAAAATATAGCCCGGGAAAAGCAGATGTTCCTTCTGCGTCCATGTTCCGCCCTTGCGCTGCCACAGCGCCTGCCGTGGGCAAAGCGCCTGCAGCATGCCGGGTATCTGCCGGATCTTCGGCAGCAGCTCCATTTCCTTCCCCGTCGCTACCCAGACAACATACCACTCAGCTCTCAGCATCCAGCGCCTCCTGTCCGGCCTTGGCCACAAGCTCCGCCAGCTTGCGGGTCAGCTCCTCGTCGCCGCGCACCTGCTCCCGCAGCTGGGAAAGGAAGGTATCCTGCATTCGGGCTACCAGCCTGCGCTTGTCCTCCATGGTTCGGGCTTTGTATACCGTGGAGCGCTGCAGGGATACCAGCAGCCGCCCGGCCTTGTCCAGGGGCAGCGCGTCAAATTCTTCCTCCGCCGTGGCAATGCGGCGGGTTAGTGCGTCCAATAGCAGCGCGTTGGCCACTTCGGTGGCTTCCACATCCTGGTTGTCCTTGAGGGATTGCACCAGGCGCTTGGTCTGCTCGCCGATTTCCCGCAGGCGCTGCTGATCCGCGCCCATGCGGGCCGCGTAGCGGTGGATGGCGCTTTTGCTGATTTCAAATCCACGCGCCGTCATTGTCTCCGCGATCTCCGTGTAGGTCGTGGTCGGGTCCGCCAGCATGCGGTCGATGGCCTCCCGTGCCTCCTCGGGAAAATCGTCTATCTTGCAGTGAATTCGCTGATACGTGCGCTCGGCCATGGCTTACACCTCCACACCCGGAGAAGTGACCAGGCCGTCCAGCAGGTCGATGCCCTCGGGCGTAAGCGCCAGAAGCCTTTCATGGATGCCGAAACGCTGCCCGCTGCTCAGTACCCGCAGCAGTCCCTTGTCCTCCAGATACTGCGTGTATTCGCTGATGTCCGGGCTGCTCACCAGTCCTCGCGCAATCAGCCCCGAAGCCACCGCGCTTTCAAAGGTCGCCGTGGGATAGCTCAGCTCCAGAATTCTCAGGATATGCCCCCGAATTTTCACCTTCTGGATAATCTCAATATCCTTGTTCATACGCTTTCCTTTCCCCCCAGCGCCGCCAGAATCCGATCCAGTTTCTTGTCCACCGCCGACATGCTGCGGATGAAGTCCTCCTTGAGGGTGTACTTGTAAGGCATGTCCCGGATGGTATCCTCCAGCTTGTCAATCCGTTTAATCTGGCTGTTCATGCTGATGCGGAAATCCTCCCGGATGGCCTTGCTCTCCTGCTGGAAGTCCTCCCGCAGGCAGGACATCTTTTCGTCGCTGTCCTTGCGCATTTCCGACATCTTTGTTTCAAAGTTCGCGTAGGTCTTCTTCAAGAAAAAAGCGATAATGCCCACCACCACCGAAAAGATGGATGCCGGTAACCATTCCATGCCCTCACCTCTTTTGCCGATCAAAAAAGCCCGTAGGCTTATCACCTACGGGCATTGTACCGCATGCGTTTACTTATTCCCATGCGAAGCGTTTCGCAGTTCCGGTAAATCCTCCATGGCTACCTGGCCGGGGAGCGGAGGTTCCGCCAGCCCTTCTACAGCCTTTTGCACCCAGCGCGTGGATACGCCGTACTTCCGGGCCAATTCCTCGTTGTTCCGTCCATTCCACTCGGCACGGATGCGCTCGATCCGCCTGGATGCCTGCAGCCGGTCCAGCTTCGGGATGTACAGCACGCTTCCGCCATACTCTCCGCAAAGCCGCAGGGCTGCATCCATGCCGATGACCCGCACCAGATTCTGGTATGTCTCCGGCAATCCCTTCTGCATGCCGCACCCCCTTCCTGATTATCTGACCCGTTCGCCGCGTCCGCCCTGCAGCATGGCCTTGAGCGCTTCGGTGACTTTGCTTGCCTGCTCGGGGTCCAGCCAGTTCAGCCGCTCCGCCCCGAACCGTGCCCGCAGGAAGGCGTTCAGCCGGGTCTTGCTGCCGTTCTCCAGCCAGCCCAGTTTGCGGGCCAGGCCCAGAATCAGATTGATCTGCCCTTGTCCCGCCCGATCCAGGGGCCTGGTGTCCTGCTTGGCCGCATGCGATCCGCCTTGTAAACTGTCGATCAACCGGGCGCACTCCCCGGAGGTTAAGGCGCTGATGTGTTCCTTGCCGGTTACGGCCAGGCATCTGGCATGCAGCAGATCCTGGTCCATGCCCGCCTTCCGCGCCAGGCCATACAGCATGCGCCGCTGCTTGTCGCTGGCTTTCATGGCGCTACCTCCGGCATCTTGACCACCGCAGGCTCCCAAAAAAATACATCCTCGCTTGTCATTTGGATGCCTGCGGCCGTCCTATCTACCTCGGACAGCTGGCGTACCGCCTGCTTGTCCACCTGCGGCGCAGCCTGCCGGACACATTCTCCGTGTCCGTTTTTCAGCAGCACCGCCACCGTGTCCGCTACGCTGCGCAGCAGCTTCACTGTGGTGGACTGCCGCCAGCCGATCACCCCATGGGTCAGGGGCTTGCTCTTGCCCTTGCCAAAGTCCTCCCGGTGCTGGGCTGCAAAAAGTGCCAGCTGCTTTTCGCCTGCGGCAATCTCTGTCTGATGGACTTTGACGGCGGCCTTCGCGTTTTCCTTCAGCACCGCGATTCGCTGGTTCATCTCCAGCTCGATCCGCGTCACTTCCCGCTGCCTTTCGGCAATTTGCCCCAGCAGCGCGTCGGCTTCCTCCCAGCTGTGGATGGTCACCGGATCAGCTACCCGTCTGCGTGCCATGGCCCATCCCTCCGTTTCGATAAAATTGTTCGGTGGACTGCCGGTTGCGCTCCTTCAGCTGGCGGAATTTTTCCACTTCCAGCACGCCCATCAGACGGCCCCGGCGGCATCCCTGCTCACCGGCCCGGGTGATGGCCCAGCCTTCGCCGCAGCTGCCGTCTCCATTGCCGCCAAAGCGGCATTCGGCGCAATCCGTCATCCAGCTTCCGTCGCTCTCCATATAGCTCCGCATCTCTGCACCTCATTCCCACATCCAGCGGCTGCGAATGCTCATTTCGCGCCGGTTTGCCATGGCGCTCCCCTGGATAACGCCTGCCTGCCAGGCAGCCTGCATCCTCCGCTTGCCGATCTCTGCATCATTGGTCGCGCACCTTGCCGCCATGCGGCGGAGGCTGTGCTGCATCTGGTCCATTTCTTTCTGGTCTGCTTCCCGTTGACGCCGGGCCGCGCCTGCCAGCGCCTGACGGTACCACGTGGACGCGACCAGTGTGACGGCGCATCCTGCGCCGAAGGCGATGATCCATTCCCAGCTCATATGCGTTCCTCCTTTTCCGCAGTTTGTACCCGCTGATCCTTCAAGGGCTTTCCATCCGGGGCCGGTTTCGTCGCGGGCCAGGTTTTACGCCCGCTTCCGGCTTCCGCCTGTTCCAGTCGCCGGAATACTTCCCGGGTCATGCTTTGCAGCAGTTCGCCTATGTTTTCCATTGCTGCCTTCCTCCTTACAGCTTTTCTGTTGCCGCCATGGCCTGTTCCAGCCTTTGCAGCTTTGCCAGCTTCAGCCGTAGGTCGCGCTTGGCGTCCGTCAGCTCCTGCAAGGGAATTTCTGTTCCCTGGGCGTCCAGGCGGGCCATCCGTTCCGCGGTGTCGCCAGCCTCCTGAGCCTCCAGCGTGGCAGTCCGCAGCTCTGCCCGTATGGCCTGCCGGGTAAATACCGCCGCCGTTTCATCGGTCAGCCTGGCAAAAAGCATCCGCAGCAGCGTCCCCTTGGGCACAACTTCCAACAGTTTCTGTGCCCGCCGCTTTTTTTCCGACATTTCCATAAATACCTCCGGTTTATGCCTTGTATATATCCATGACCGCATCCACAAGTTCCCCAACCCTCCAGGTGCTTTCTCCTTGCGCGCGCTTCGCCTGCTCAAACTCCCTTCTTCGCTGGGCCAGCAGGATGACTTTTGCCACGCCCACCGCCTGCAGGTCAGGCTTTAGGTCCGTGGTGTGCGCCAGCATCTCGGTTATTCCCCAGATCAGATACGGCAGGTTGTCCAGAAAATCCATGCTTTCATATACGCTACGGGCCTCGTCAATGAATTTCTTGCGGTTCATCGGCTTTTTCTTGGGCGGGAGCAGTCCGTCTTCCCGCAGCTGCTTCCGTATTTTCGCCCGTTCCTTCTTTTCGTTCTCGGTCATTTTCCGCTGCTTTGACATGCTTTTCACCTCCTTGGGCAGCATGAGCGCCGCGCCCTCTGGGTGGAGGGCGGCCCCGGCTTGCACGGGGCAGGGCCTTGCGCTGCTTAGAGGCCAGGCTTGTACATGGCGGCCTCTGCAAGCGTTGCATCGGTAATCCGCTCGCCTTGTGTTGCGTACAGGCACAATTCCAGCATCTTCGTGTAGGTGCCCATACCGCCATGCGCGGTATCCGCGGCCATGGCTGCCAAGCGTTCCACCACGCTTTCATCCATGTTATATCCCCGCAACGCCTGCCGGATTTCATCCTTTCGCGCCCCGCTAAAGCTATACTGAAACATTCTCCGCGACAGCTGGGTGGTGTCCCTCCGGTTAAGAACATTAGCAATCGCTGGTGTGCCAAACAGCAGGATCGCCACCCCCGCGTTGTCATGGAGCTTCCGCAGCACATCCAGCTTTTCAACGTTCCACTTCTTGAGGTATTCCGCTTCGTCCACCAGGATAACCGTATCCGGCTGCTGCTTGAGCGCGCGGATGATCTTTTGCGTGCGACTGTTGATCGTACCGTTCACTTGCAACCCCAGTCCCGCTCCAATTTCATCCAATAGATCGCCCAGACGCATGCTCAGCCACGCCTCGATGTGAATAGCGTGGGCTTGCTTTCCACTCACGATCTGCACCACTGTGGTCTTGCCTGTTCCCGGCATTCCCATTACCACACCGATCTCCCGGTGCTTGATGCAGAAGTCGCAAAAACCCAGCGCCCCCACCAGGTCCTTTGTCAGGATGATTTCCTGTGTAGTCTTGCAGCCGCCCTCTGCGTTGGATACTGTCATGGCAGCAGGGGCAAGGCCCTGGCTGCGCTCCCATTCATCCACCCAAGCCCACAGTCTGGCGGCGCTCTCCGGCTTTAGGCTGGCTGTCCCATTAAGTGCTAGGGTATTGATTGGGCTGCGGTTGATGCCTGTCGCCTCGCTAATGGATTGATACTTGATCCCATCCCGATCATGGATTTCCTTCAGCTTTTGTCCCAGTTCTCGCAGGGAGCGGCTTTCTGTTTCTACCCGTAATGCTTCCATTTCATATCATCCTTTCCATTTCCACCGTCGCGTCCTATCCGGGCGTGATTTCGCGCCGTTTTGCTGGCGCGAAGGCGGCGTCAATCCGCATCCGGCTGGCGGAAAAAGGCCAGTCCCGCCATCTCCTGGCGTTCCCGGATGGCGCTTGATACCTTTTGCTTGGTTTCCGCCTTCCTTTCCTCCTTGGCCATAGCCTCCTGAGCCCCTCGGTAGGCCCGTTCGTGTACTAGGCTGGTAATTGTTGCCCCCTGGGCCATGTCGGGTATTTCCATCGCCATGTCGTCGATCATCCGCACACGCTCCACAGGCAACCGTAGCGCCGCCATTTTCTCCTTGCGCGTCCGGGCCTGCATGGCTGTTAGCTGCGCTATCTTTTCTTCGTCCTCACCCAGCAGCTTGTATTGTTCCGCCGTCTTCGCGGTGCAGATGTACGCATTGTCCTTCATCACGGTGATGTACCCTTTGATGTGCTGAAACATCACCACCTGCACTCGTGCGCCGACAATCCCGGCCATCGCTTCATCCCAATAGCGCATATGGCTGATATAGATGCCGTCTGGCCGTACAACTCGCTCGCATTTTTCGCTCATTGCAATGGACAGCGTGGGCCATCCAACGGTTTCCGTTCGCGCCTTGCTGTGACTCTCATACATTTCCAGCGGGCTTGCTTCCCGTCCCTCGGGCCCTCTGTAGGCATGGTATTCCGGCAACAAGGAGTTTGCAAAGTAGGCCGCAAATTCTTCAAAGGTTATTAGTCGCTTGCGCCGTAGATCTTCCATCAGCTTTTCCGGTTTGGTGCCAATCTTGTTGCCGCAATAGCCCGGCATCTCCTTGATCCATTCCTCCATCAGACCGAATGCCCGCTCAATGGTCTTGCTCCGTGCCCGCCAGGGGAGCGCGTGGTGCACGCCGATCCCCAAGCATTTCAGCAGCGCATTGTCCGCCGTGATTTCGCTGTTGAGCTTGCCTGGCTGATAAGCCTGCTCACCTGTGCCCTCAATCATCCGGGAGCGGTAGTCCTTGCCGTTATCGATATACAGCCACATCGGCGGTCCCTCAAAGGGCGATCCCGTCTTGGCTATGGCCAGCGCCAGCGATTCTCCTATGGTCTTGCTGTTGGGGCTGAAGCTCAGCAGCCATCCCACAAAGCACCCGCTGCAAGCGTCCATCCAGGCTGTCAGCCACGGTCTGCGGGCCACACCCTTACTGTCCAGCACAAAAAGGTCAAACACGTGATGGTCTCCAAACCACACTTCATTTACTTGCTCCGGCCTCTCACGCCGCACCTTGGGAATATATAGATCGTCAAACCGCTTGTTTCCATACCTTCCCAATGTGACCACGGCGGGATCAAGTGTCTTGACGTACCGGTTGATGCTGCTGTGATGCGATGGGATTACCATCCCGCTCCCCGCACACCGGCACGCTTCGCCTGGATCGGCCCCACGGGCCAGCATATCTGCCCGGTTGCAGCTCTCCGGGTTGTGACAGCACTCCTCGCATATGGCGGGACCAAGCCTGTCACACAGCTCCCTGAGCCGCATATACACCCAGTTCTGGCTTGGCCTGCCATTGGTCAGATAGCTGTAATTGATCCGGTCCTGCGCCAGTAGGCACAGCGTCCGGCTCTTCCCTTTGTCGCTCCGCATGGTTTTGTCCATCAGCCCTTCCAGCCCTTCGGCCTCGTATTTCCTTTCCCAATCGTAGATGCACCGGGGCTTTACCCCCATGGCTTCCGCAATCTCCGCCCGCCGCTGTGCCGATCGCTTGTCGCCGCGCAGCAGCTGCATTTCCTGCACCGCCCGCAGCCGGGCCATGACCTTTTCCAGGCCCGCTTCACCATATCGTTCCCGATACGCCGCCAGATCGGCGCTTTGGGCGTTTACGCCCTCCGCCTGCTGATGGTGCCGGAGCTGCGCTTCTACCGACAACTCGCTAAGAGGGATTAGGTGAGTTTTGCCTACTCGTCCTGCACTTACAATCGTGGTAGCATTGATCTTTCCTTGAGCGATTTTTCTCATGATCGTGCGGTCGGAGTACCCTTCAAGGATTGATGCATCAGCAACGCTAACAAACTGATTTCTTTGCACATTCATCTTTCTCATGCTTCATCACCACCCGTCAGCGTTACGCAAGGTTATGGATTTCTGGTCAATCCAAGAATATAGTCGGCAGACACATTCCACATTTCGGCCATCGCAATAATAGCGGATGCGGGAATTTCTGTTTTTCCAGATTGCCAGTTTGCTAGTGTTTTTCTGGTGACGCCAAGCATCCGGGCAAGCTCGCTACGCGAAAGGTTCATCCGAGCACACTCGGCGTTAATACTGGGGTACTTGCTACGGTGCTCCATACGCTTCCTCCTTTTGAAATACTCAATTTGCGTATCTCCGATACAATTATATACGCAATATGAGTAATAGTCAAGCGGAATTGCGTACTTGTTTACGCATTTTGCGTAATCTGTTTGACCTCTTGGCTTTTCTACGGTATACTATTTCAGAGGTGATCCAAGCAATGCAGACAAGGTTAAAGGATCTTCGCCAATCCATGGGCATGAATATGAAGGAATTTGCGTCTTTTTTTAATACAAAGTACACCACATATGTGGGATATGAAAATGGAACACGTGAACCGGGATCTGATTTTTTAACGCTTGTTGCCAGAAAACTTGGCACTACTACGGATTATATTTTAATGCTTACCGATAATCCTGTGTCTTTCTCTCATGGAATCATGCCGCTACCGTCAACCCGCTCCGTTCCCATCATCGGTGAAATAGCCTGCGGTAGTCCAATTATGGCGGAAGAAAATCTCGTTGGCTGGGTAAATATTCCAGAAAATATAAAAGCAGATTTTTGCTTGGTATGCAAAGGGGACAGCATGGTGGGTGCCCGTATCTTCGATGGAGATCTGGTTTGCATTCGTCAACAGGAGCGTGTTGATAATGGAGAAATTGCTGCCGTGATGATAGAAGATGAAGCAACCTTAAAACGGGTTTACCTTTTCCCAGGACATTATCTGGAGCTGCGCGCAGAAAATCCTAATTTTGCCCCTATGAAATATTCAGGAGAAAGCATGTCTGAAGTTCGCATATTAGGAAAGGCAATTTACTTCATTTCCCAAGTTCGTTAAGCAGGTCATACAAATTCATAAGATAAAGGAGATTTCAAAATGGGAAAGTGCACAAAGTGTGGACGGCATGGATTATTTTTGAAGGTAAACAGCAGAGGTCTATGCAAAAGCTGCGAAATTGCAGACTACGAGTATCGTATTGCTGAACTCAAAAAAGAAATTTCTTTGCTGGACAAACGGCGTGCAGATAGCGACTCCCTGCTGAAAGATGCCATCTCACGTGCGGAAATACAAGCGAATGAAAAATTGCAGCCATTACTCAGTGCTGTTTCTCAGAGCGAAGCAAAATTGCATAGCTTGCTGGACCAGTGCGCTGAAGTAGAGAAGAAAGAGTCAGCTGCACAAAAGCGGATTATTCGGCTCAACCAACTATGTAAAAGCGCGAAATATGCTATGGATAATTTCCCGGATCGTGCGCTTGCAAGCGAGATTTCTCCGCTCATTGATTCGATGGATGCCCTAGTCCCTCAAGCGGAACAGCTTAATGCACTGACCATAAAAGAACTTCGTGGTAAATATCGACAAGTAGAAAAACAAATTAAAGACGTATGCGAGAAGTACCAGGGACGGTACTCAACGAAAACAAATGCGGCTCTTTACAAGCTGATGGTACTTGCGCTCCAGTCAGAGATTCAACTCATACTGAAAACCCTATGCTATGGTAAACTAGACGATGCTATTTCTCGTGTAA
>ENA-UONV01001696-UONV01001696.1-human-gut-metagenome-genome-assembly--contig:-CS4-NODE-1696-length-18325-cov-18.452819_pt1 | contig 18325 bp, 14 predicted proteins | sample MGYA00242461_ERZ724008 | MGnify/ENA metagenome assembly ERZ724008 | reverse complement strand
AGAGCACCAGCCTGTCACGCTGGGGGTCGTCGGTTCGAGCCCGATCCGGGTCGCTTTTATGCCTCTGTAGCTCAGTCGGTAGAGCAGGGGACTGAAAATCCCCGTGTCATTGGTTCGATTCCGATCGGAGGCACCAAAAACCGGTACACGCAAGTGTGCCGCATCTGCGGCCGTAGCTCATCTGGTAGAGCGCCACCTTGCCAAGGTGGAGGTAGCGAGTTCGAGCCTCGTCGGCCGCTCCAGACGAGAAGCCACTGCATCCAATGCGATGCGGTGGCTTTTTTCGCACAGTCGTTCAAAATTGGTTCGGAATCGGAACAGGAGGGGAAAATGCACCTATGATCTTTGGCAAGTATATCAACCGCTACTACCTCAGGTACGCCCCGGCGCTGCTGCTGGGGCTTGCGGCGCTGCTGACGGTGGACTACATCCAGCTGCTCATCCCGCAGCTGTACCGCCTGGTCATCAACGGCATGAACCTGGGGCAGGTGGTGGTGGGCGGCGAGACGCTGGCTTTCACCAAAGAGGTGCTGCTGCAGCACATCTGCCGGCCCATGATCTGGATCGTGGTCCTGATGGTCATCGGGCGCTTTTTGTGGCGCGTCTGCTTCTTCGGCTCGGCCGTGCGGGTCACGGCAGACCTGCGCGAGCGGATGTTCGACCACAGCCGCAAGCTCTCGCAGCAGTATTATCAGGTGAACAAGGTCGGCAACCTGATGAGCCTTTACACCAATGACCTCGACACCATCCAGGAGTGCTTCGGCGACGGTGTGCTGATGTTCTTCGACGCACTGACGCTTGGCCTGCTGGCTCTGTATAAGATGTGGCGGATGGACGTCCGGCTGACGATGCTCGCCCTCATCCCGGCCCTCATGATGTTCCTCATCGGTACGCTGATGAGCCGGGTAATGACCCGGCGCTGGGAGGAACGCCAGCAGGCTTTCTCGGATCTTTCCGACTTTGCACAGGAGAACTTCTCCGGCATCGCAGTCATCAAGGCCTTCGTCAAGGAGCTGAAAGAGCTGCTGGCCTTCCGGAAGCTGAACAAGGAGAACGAGGAGATCAACGTCACCTACACCAAGATCGCCACCCTGCTGGAAGTCCTCGTGACCCTCTTTGTCGAGTCGGTCATCTGCATCATCCTGGGCTACGGCGGCTATCTGGTCTACTGCGGCCGGTTCAATGCAGGCCAGCTCGTGGAGTACATCGGCTACTTCGAAGCCATCGTCTGGCCCATCATGGCCGTGTCCATGCTCATCGAGAAGACTTCCCGCGGCAAGGCGTCCCTCAACCGGATCACCGAGCTGCTGGATGCCCCCATCGACGTGGCCGACCGCCCCGGTGTGCCCGACCTGAAGGACTCGAAGGGCGCCATCGAGTTCCGGGACCTGACCTTCCGCTACCCGGACGGCGAGTTCGACGTGCTCAAGAACATTTCCTTCAAAATCGAACCCGGCGAGAGCGTGGGCATCGTGGGCAAGACCGGTGCGGGCAAGACCGCGCTGGTGGACCTGTTGCTCCGCACCTACAATGTGCCGGACGGCACCCTCTTCGTGGATGGGCAGGATGTGAACCGCGTGTCCATCCACTCGGTGCGCAATGCCTGCGCCTATGTGCCGCAGGAGAACTTCCTCTTCTCGGACACCATCGCCCACAACATCGCATTCGGCGTGGATGACGCCACCCAGGAGGACATCGAGCGGGCCGCCAGCCTGGCCGATGTGCGGGACAACATCGTGGACTTCAAGGACGGCTACGAGACCGTCCTCGGCGAACGCGGCGTCACCGTTTCCGGCGGGCAGAAGCAGCGCATCTCCATTGCGCGCGCCCTTTTGAAGGATGCGCCCATCCTCATTCTGGACGACTCCGTCTCGGCGGTGGATACCCGGACGGAGAAGATCATTCTGGACAACCTGAAGGCCAGCCGGGCAGGGAAGACCACCCTGCTCATCGCCCACCGCATTTCCACGGTGGAGCGGCTGGATAAGATCATCTTCCTCGAAGACGGCTGCGTCGAGGCCGTTGGCCCCCACGACGCACTCTATGCCTCCTGCGGGGAATACCGCCGCATGGTCGATCTGCAGCGGCTGGAAGACGAAACGGGAGGTGACGAGGCATGAGCTGGAATCCGCTTTTGCTGGTGGGCGCGGTCATCGGCGTCATCACCGCGCTGCTCATCGCTGCCTATGTCGGCGTGAAGGATAAGAAGACCTCCATGGGCTTCGAGCGCAACATGGACGACGGCGAGATCCTGCGCCGCCTGGCCGGGTATGCCCGGCCCTATCTGGGCCGATTCGTCCTCGTGGGCTTTCTGATGCTCTTCTCCATCGCCTACGACATCGTTTCGCCCCTTATCGTCGGCGCCATCGAAGAGCTGGTCGTCGGCGAGTTTGAGCTGAACGCCCTCTTTGCGGGGGTGGCCGTGTATGCGGGTGTGCTGGTCTTTTCGATGGCCAGCACCTATTTGCAGGCCGTGATCTTGCAGCGGGTGGGTCAGCGCATCATTTCCGACCTGCGCGAAGACCTCTTCACCCACATCGAGTCCCTCTCCCATGAGCAGCTGAACGAGATCCCCGTGGGCAAGCTGGTCACCCGCGTGACCAACGACACCAACGCCATCTCGATGATGTTCACCAACCTGCTGGTGCAGCTGACCAAGAACAGCTTCGTCATCCTGGGCATCCTCATCGCGATGATCTGCCTGAACTACGAGCTGACCCTGATGGTGCTTTGCTTTGTGCCCTTCATCGTGCTCTTCACCGTCATCTTCCGCAAGTTCTCCCGCCGGGCCAACCGCAAGCTCAAGAACGCGACCACCGATATCAACACCTATCTTTCCGAGAACCTGTCCGGCATCAAGGTCACTCAGATCTTTGGCCGCGAGGACGAGAAGATGGCGGACTTCCGCAAAAAGAGCCAGAATCTGGCCCGGGCCAATCAGGAGCAGATCTTCGTGTTCAGTGTGTTCCGTCCGCTGGTGTATATGCTCTACATCAGCTCCATCCTCTGCCTGTTCTATCTGGGCGGCATGGGTTACCTGAACAATGTCAGCTTTCTGGGCCAGACCCTTTCCAGCGGCACGGTCGTTACCTTTTATATGTACATCTCCAAGTTCTTTACCCCCATCCAGAACCTGGCCGAGCAGTTCAACTGGTTGCAGTCGGCGCTGGCTTCGTCGGAGAAGGTCTTCTCCATCATGGACTTGCAGCCGAAGATGGTGGATGCCCCCGATGCCATCGAGCTGGACGAGGTGAAGGGCGAGATCGAGTTCCGCAACGTCTGGTTCAGCTATGTCCCCGGCGAGTGGGTGCTGCAGGGCGTCTCCTTCCACGTTGACCCCCGCGAGACCGTCGCCTTCGTCGGCTCCACCGGCTCCGGCAAGAGCACGATCCTGTCCCTCATCTGCCGCAACTACGAGTTCCAGAAGGGTGAGATTCTGATCGACGGCATCGACATCCGGAAGATTAAAATTTCCTCGCTGCGCCGCCACTTCGGCCAGATGCTGCAAGATGTGTTCCTCTTCTCCGGCACCATCCGCAGCAACATCGTCCTGCGGGAAGAGGGCATTTCGGACGACGAGATCCTGGAGGTCTGCCGCTACGTCAACGCCGACAAATTCATCGCAAAGCTCGACCACGGCCTGGACGAGGAAGTCCGTGAGCGCGGCAACAACTTCTCGGCCGGTCAGCGCCAGCTGCTCAGCTTTGCCCGCACCATCATCCACAAGCCCAGCGTGATGATCCTGGACGAGGCCACCGCCAACATCGACACCGAGACCGAGCTGCTCATCCAGGACTCGCTGGAAAAGATGCGCACCGTCGGCACCATGCTCATTGTGGCCCATCGGCTGTCCACCATCCAGCATGCGGACAACATCATCGTCCTCTCCCACGGCAAGATTCTGGAGCAGGGCACCCATCAGCAGCTTCTGGCCAAACACGGCCGGTACTATCAGCTCTATATGCTGCAGTACCACAAAGAGCAGCTGAGCCAGTGACCGCCGCCCCTGCCCGGCAGAGGATCTGAACAAAACAAGAACCCCCTCTTCTGCGTTTTCGGCGGAAGAGGGGGTTCGTTTTATTGCAGCAGCGTTTTCATTGCTTCGACACACACCGGGTCGAACTCCGTCCCGGCGCGGGCGGTGAGGGCCGCGGCGATCTCGGCGTCCGTCTCGTCCCAGCGGCGGTGGCGGTCGGTGAAGTCCGCCACGGCAAGGATGCGGGCCAGCAGGGGAATCTCCTCGCCCCGCAGGCCGGTGCAGTAGCCAGTGCCGTCGTACCACTCCCGGTGGAAGCGTACCGTCTCGGCCACCCGGTCTACGATCTGAAGCTGCAAAATGATGGCATAGCCCCGCTCTACATAGGTCTGGTAAAGCTGGAACTGCTCCTCGGTCAGCTGCCGGTTCTGCAGCACAGCGTCCGGCAGGCCGACGGCTCCCACCTCATGCAGCAGGCCCGCATAGTAGCCGTCTCGGCAGGCCGTTTCGTCCAGACCCATCCGACGGGCAAGCTCCTGCGTCAGCGCGGCCACCTGTTCGCAGTGCAGGTCCACTTCCGGCACTTTGGAGCTGAGGGCGCTGTACATGGCCGTGATGACCTTGAGCGACATCTCCGAGAGCCTGGCACGCTCGGCGTCGATGCGCGCCTGCAGAATGACGTGCTGCTGCAGCTTTTCCACCCAGTAGCGCTGGATGAAGAAGGTGATGATGTAGGCGATGCCCAGAATGCAGAGGAACAGGAAGGGCAGGCGGGGCACAAAATCCGCCCCATAGCGGGCGGCGGGATCTGCCACAAGGACGCCCCGCAGGCAGAGCATGACGCCCGTCAGCCCCAGCAGGCTGAAGGGGGCACTGCCCGCGATGCCCAGGATGAATACGTTGCAGAACAGGTAGATGAGCAGGAAAAAGACGCTGAAATACCCGATGGAAGCCTTCCAGAATAGCACAAAACAGCAGACGAGCATCACGGCAGAGGTGACGTAATCGTCCGCGCGGCTGTGTTGGCGGGGGAAAGGTACCAGATCGACGCCGATGGCCAGCAGCATGGCTCCAAGCAGGGCGTAGAACTGGGCTGGGGCTCCATACCACAGCGCCACCGGCAGCTGCACCAGCCAGAGCAGCCCCAAGACCCCTTTGGTATAGAGTGCCAGCTCCGGGTCCTGGTAGTGGATGCGGATGGTCTGGAGAAAAAAGGGAAAAAACGAGCGTTTCATAGGCAGTTCCTCCGGGGGTCAGGCCAGCGGGATGCCGCCGGTCTTCAGCAGGTCGATGACCGCATCGGCCACTTCGGGCGAAAACTGGGTGCCGCGGCCCCGTTCAAATTCAGAGAGGATGTAGTCGAGGTCGCAGCGCTTGCGGTAGCAGCGATTGGAGCTCATGGCGTCCAGTGCGTCGGCTGCGGCGATGACCCACACCATGCGGGGCAGGTCTTTGCCCATCAGCCCGGCGGGGTAGCCGGTGCCGTCGTACCGCTCGTGGTGGTAGCTGGCCCCTAGGTCGGCCTGGGGCAGAAATTCCAGCCCGGCCAGTATTTTTTTGCCCCACAGGGTATGCTGCCGCATCACATCGATCTCCGCATCCGTCAGGCGGCTGGATTTGTTGAGGATGGCATCCGGCACGGCGATCTTGCCGATGTCGTGGAGCAGGGCACTCCGGTAAAGCCGCTCCAGCTCCTCTTCGGAGAGAGTGGGGTCCAGATGCTTTGCAATGATGCGGGAATACTGCGCCACCCGGCGGGAGTGCTCGGAGGTGTAGTGGTCCTTCTCGTCGATCATCTGGTTGATGGCGGCCACCGAGCTGAGGATCAGCTTTTGTGCCTTGCCCATGGTGGCCTGCACTTCGGCCTCCATCTCCTGCTCGGTCTGCTCCCGGCGGATGCGGTAGGATTTATAAAACAGGTCGGCCACCACCATGGCCAGCAGGAACTCCCAGTAGAAGACCGGGTAGTAGATGCGGTAATCCCTGGGGTAGGCGTTGGCCAGCCGCTCCGGGGAGCCCCAGAGCAGTACCATGGCGCACAGCCCATAGGCCGAGCAGATCGGCACCGCCTGCTTCAGGCCCAGCTGGATGAGCAGGATGGCGGGCAGCAGGAAGAGCCACAGGGTCTGGAAGCCGTCGTTTTCGTTCGAGACAAAGCAGCACAGACTCATCAGAACGATGAGAACGGCCCCCGCAAGGACGGTGCGCTTCGGGTGCCGCACATGGGAGAGCAGCAGCGATACCCCGAACAGCGTCAGGCAGATGAACAAGGTGGAGACAAAGACGATGGGGCGGTCAAAGCTGTTGTAGCTCAGGTTCAGCATCACCAGCACCACCGCAGACCAGAGCAGGATGCAGCGCATACAGGCACTGTTGATGGGGGCCGTTTCTTCGTAGCGGCAGACATCGGTGACCAGATCGCGGATTCGTTGGAACATGGCGGGCCTCCTTTTGGCGGGGATCATGCGGCATCCAGGAACTCTTCCGGGTCCTCGATGGCATCTTCGATGACATCCTCCGCTGCGTCCGAAACTTCTTCGTCCGGGGCGGGGAAGAACCAGCCCTGGATCGCGTCGCGGAGCGAGAGCAGGGTGGTATCCATCTCGGCATTCTGGCGCAGCAGCTCATGCACCAGGTCAGGCTTGTCGGTGATGAGGTCGTCTGCGCCCAGCTCCATCATGTGGCGGGCGTCGTCCTCCTGGGCGATGGTCCAGGCCGAGATGGTCTTGCCGCGCAGGTGGATCTGATTGACCATGCCGGAGGTGATGAACGTATGCTCCACGCTGAAAAAGTCGGCATCCGGCAGGTCGTAGTAGTTGCCGACGCCCAGCGCCAGAATGTAGCCGGTGGGGATATCCGGGGCCAGCTCCTTGACTTTGTGCAGCGTCTCATAGCTCTGCGAGGTGATGACGCAGTGCCCCTCGAAACCGTACGCCCGAAGCAGGCGGACGGTCTCGGCTTCCAGCGTCGGGGTGGCGGCGCTGGGCTTGATCTCTACGTTCAGGTCGATGCGGCCCTGACAGAGCTGCAACACTTCCTCAAACGAGGGGATGCGCGTCCCGGCAAAGCGGGCGCTGAACCAGCGGCCTGCGTCCAGCGCTTCGATCTCCGCAAAGGTCAGATCGTACACCTTGGCGTTTTTGCCGGTGCAGCGCTTCAGGCTGGTGTCGTGGGTCACGACCACCACGCCGTCCCGGCTCATCTGGACATCCAGCTCGATGCGGTCGCCGCCCTTCCGGATGGCAGACCGGAAAGCGGGGATGGTGTTTTCCGGGGCAATGGAGCAGTCGCCGCGGTGGTAGGTGACAAAGGGCGTCACACCGCCCACCGCCGAGAGCAGGGCGTCGTCCTGGGGCAGGCTGAGCAGATAGACTGTGGCGGCGCAACTCGCGAGGGTGACGCCTGCCACAAGAGCCGTCAGCAGCAGGCGGCCGCTGCGGCGGGCGGGCTTATGATCCGGCGGCACGTCCGGCTGGGGCGTGCCCTGCAGCCGGAAGTAGAGCAGACCGAGGATGGTGCACTGGGCCACAGTGACCCGGCAGTCCAGCAGAAAGCCGAAGAAGGGCAGCTCCACCAGCTGCAGTGCGCGGGAGAGCAGCAGCATGGCACGGGTGCTTTCCAGCCCCACCAGCGCCGCGATGCCGTACAGCAGGGCAGCGGCCAGCGCAAAGAGCAGGCCGGTGCGCAGCAGCACTCCGATGTTCCACCGGGCCAGCGCAGTCAGGACTTCGCAGAACCGCTGCTTCACACAGCGGCAGCTCTCTTTCACGGCGGAGCCGAACGATTTGCGTTCCAGCATGAACAGGGGCAGCACCAGAGCAAAGAAGACGGTCAGCAGCACAACGGCCAGAATGCCTGCCCCATACAGCGCCAGAATGCCCGGCTTTGCCCGGATGACGCCCAGGATATATTCGGGCACGGCCAGCTGGGTGATGTAGCTGGCGGTGACGTACATGTCCGTGAACGGGATGAGGAGCACACAGTAGAGCAGGATGGGCCAGTTTTTCGGGTGCAGAACGTGGCGGATGTCCGCGAGGGAGACCCGGAACAGGGCGGGCAGACCGGAAGGCTCCCCCCGGCGGGCCCGGTCCAGCCCATGCAGCACGATGGAAAATTCATACAGGTTCCAGAGCGCCACCAGAATGGCGATGAGCGCGATGCCGCCCAGGATGCTGGGGGCCGTAAAGATCTGGTGCGCGTTGGTGTTCGTCAGGTAGTTCACCGGCGAAACGCGGAGCGTCAGGCTCCAGATGCCCCGCATGGCGGGGAGGAACACAAGCTCGGTGAGGAGCTTATACAGTATGATGGCGGTGATGAGGGCAGTTTCGGCCCGCCGGACGAGGGCCAGTGTTTCCTGCCGAAGCGCCCGGTAAGCGGCATTTGCCTGCCGCAGGGTGCAGTTGGAACGGCTCAATAAGATCTCACCTCGGTTGAAAGATCCGTTTTTTTCAGAACGTTATATATTTAATAAGTAGTATACCACAAAAAACGGCAAAAGAAAACGACTCTTCCCGACCGTTTTGCCCAAAATTTGAGGCGATTTTTCTGGCATCTTTTCAGCGGAGCGGAATCATGATACAATAAGAAAAACATCAGCAGGAGGAAAATGGGATGGAATTCCATTATGAGATCAGGCCCGGCCGCTACCGGCATTTCAAGGGCCGGGAATACGAAGTGCTGGGCATGGCACACCACAGCGAGACCGAAGAAGAACTGGTGGTCTACCGCACCCTCTATGGAGACCACGACCTCTGGGTGCGCCCGGCGGCCATGTGGTGCGAGACCGTGGAGCGGGACGGCAGAGTCCAGCCCCGCTTTGCCTACATCGGGGAGTGAGCGGATGAAGATCGTAGACCGTTTTGGGAGCCGGCCGGGGGCCGAGCTGGTCCGCCTGCCGCAGGGCGGGGAACGGCTGCTGGCCGTTGAACACGCCGCAGCCCTCCTCGTCAACGAGCAGACGGCGTTCCGGGTGGTGTGCACCCCGGAGCTTCTGCCGCAGCTGGCGCTGGGCCGCCTGCTGACCGAAGGGTGGATCGCCTCCGCCGACGAGGTCGAGCAGGTGGCCGTCTGCGCCGAGGGGCTCAAGGTCAGCGTCCACCTGACCCACCCGCTGGCTGCGGCCCCCGCCGCCGGGCAGGAGGTGCCGAGCTGCTGCACCGACAACCTGACCGTGGCCTCTCCGGTGGTACTCCGCCCGCTGGCCCCGGTGCCGCAGCTGGATGTGCCGGAGGCCTGGGTCGGGACGCTGGCCGCAGCCATGGGCGGGGAACTGCCGCTCTACCGCGCCACCCGCGCCGTGCACAGCTGTTTTCTGCTGCGGGCGGGCCGCATCCTGTACCAGTGCGAAGATCTGGGCCGCCACAATGCGCTCGACAAAGCCGTCGGCTGCGCACTGGCGGACGGAGTGCCGCTGGGGGAGTGCGTCCTTTACACCAGCGGCCGGGTGCCGGTGGATATGGTGCGCAAGGCCATCCGCGCCGGTGTTCCCGCCCTCGTCAGCAAGACGATGCCCACCGTTCAGTCGGTGGAGCTGGCGGAAGAATACGGATTGAGGCTGCTCATCCAAAAGAAGAACGAATTTCACGCAAGAATTTCGTGAAGGTTCCATAAAAATCTGGAAAATCAAGCGGGTATACGTTGACTAACCTATGCGGATGATGTTATTCTTATAACAAAGATACCGTTCGGCACTGTTGCAGCAGGCTGAGCGGCTGTTTTTCGTGCATGGAAGCTCTCCGTGCATGACGATAAGAATAGGCAGGTGAAACAATGAAGCAGGCAAATCATGCGCCGCAGCCGCTGTGGCGCAGACGGCTGCCGGGCTATGCCGCCATGGGCGCGGCCACACTGGCAATGGCGCTGGGTCTGCATGGGTTGATGAGTGCCCGCACCACGGTGGCAGGCACCCTTCTGCCCCTGGCAGATGCCGACGCCGCTACCTATGGCATCCGCGCGGTGTACCAGCTGGACGAGAACACCTATTATGTGGTGGGCGCCCAGAAGGGCTTCCAAAGCGACGTAGAGGCAGGCGTGACCCTTGACAGCACGGGCAATGTGCAGAGCGTTGCCATCCTGGCGCAGGGCGAGACCGACAACCTCGGTGCCCAGTGCGTAGACCCGGAGTTCACGTCCCAGTACCAGGGCGCAGCTCCTTTCGCGCTGGCAGGCAAGGCTTACACGGTGACCGACCCGGCTACCGGCACGAGCTATGCCGCCGCAGGCAGCAGCGAAACAGAAGCCCCCGCAGAGGATTTTGACCCGGCCAACTGGCGGGTCAGCGATGCTTCCCCGGAGGCCGAGGCCACCCGTAAGATGTACGAGGCGGGCCTCACGCTCTCGGCTCTGAACGGCCAGCCGCTGGACGACGAGCTGGCACCTCCGCTGGATTCCAGCGCTGAGGCTGTGGCACGCCGCAAGCTCTATGCGGCAGGCCTGAGCAAGAGCGCACAGGACGGCGAGGACCAGGCATCGCCCTTTGCAGACTGGTCGGCAGAAAAACAGGCGGCCTACCGTCTGGAACAGGCCGAACTGACGACTTCCGGTGAGGACGCCGGTGCCGCCAGCGCCGACCTGACCGAGGTGGATGCACTGACGGGTGCAACGATCACCTCGACCGCCGTGACGAACATCGTCAACAACAGTTATTTCTATGTGACCGAAGTGCTCAGCGCAGAGTAACTTCACGGAGGAATGGAACCTATGGCAAAAACCGATTTCCTGACAGCGGATATGACCCGCCGTCAATTCATGAAAATTTCGGGCAAAAGCCTTGCAGGGCTGAGCCTTTCCGCATCCATGCTGTCGCTGTTCGGCTGCTCGCAGCAGCAGGTCGATGCCGGCGCAGTGGCGACCTGGGCGCTGCCCCAGGGCCTGCTGGTCGTCAACGCAGACCTGTGCACCGGCTGCCAGCGCTGCGAGATCAACTGCACCCTGACCAACGACGGCGTCTGCTCTTCCTACATCAGCCGCGTCAAGATCCAGCGCCGCCTGAATCTGGACGGCGACGGCAACGGTCTGCTGTCCGGCACCGACAACTGCTTTGTCTACTTCCCGGACACCTGCCGCCAGTGTGAGGACCCTGCCTGCGGCAACGCCTGCCCGCAGAAGGCCATCACCACCAACGAGCAGGGCATCCGCGTCGTGGATACCGACAAGTGCATCGGCTGCGGTGCCTGCCACGAGGCCTGCCCCTGGCACATGCCCACCGTCAACCCGGAGACCGGCAAGTCGTCCAAGTGCATCGCCTGCGGTGCCTGCGTCGCAGGCTGCCCGTCCGGCGCTCTGTCCATCGTGGATTGGGACGCCGTCACCAGCGCAGCACAGGCTGCCTACATGGACCTGTAAGGAGGAAAAACAATGGCTGAATCTTATGGCTGGGCAGGCAAGCTCCTGCGTGTCAATCTGACCACCGGCGAGATCACGACGGAGGATGACACCCAATACCATAAATACATCGGCGGTATGGGCATGGCCTACCGCATCATGTACGACGAGGCTCCCATGGACCTCGACCCCTATGACGAAAAGGCACTGGTCATCTTCGGTGTCGGCCCCCTGACCGGTTCCGGTGTGCCCTGCTCCGGCCGCATGAACGTGACCTTCCGTTCCACCTGGTCTAAGGGCAAGTCCATCATCGATGCACACATGGGCGGCCACATCGGCCCCATGCTGAAGTATGCCGGCTACGACGGCATCATCATCAGCGGCATCTCCGAAAAGCCCGTCTACCTGCGCATCGAGGACGGCGATGTCTCTCTGGAAGATGCCAGCGCGATCTGGGGCAAGGGTACCTTTGCTGCCAACAAGTGGATGGTGGAGCAGAACGGCCGTGAGTTCGAGACTGCTTCCATCGGCCCCGCCGGTGAGAATCTGGTGGACTACTCCACCCTGAACACCAGCTTCGGCAACTCCGGCGGTGCCGGTCTGGGCGCTGCCATGGGCAACAAGAAGCTGAAGGGCCTGGCCATCCGCGGCACCGGCAGCGTCAAGGTCGCAGACCCCAAGAAGGTGCTGGAACTGTCCAACTACATGATGGGCAACCTGATCGGCGGCAACAACAACCACAACGTGCCCGCACAGCCCCAGAGCTGGGCAGAGTACAGCGCCACCTCCGGCAAGAACCGCTGGTCCGGCGCACCCGGCCGCATGTGGAAAAAGGCTCCCGGCGGCCCCGTGGACACCGGCGAGCAGCCCTACAACGACATCAACAAGGTGGCGCTGCGCTGCTTCAAGGGCTACTTTGACTTCGGCGCACCGGCTGCGGAGTACACCGTGAAGAACGGCGGCTGCTCTTCCTGCCCCATCCGCTGCTACACCGAGTACGATGTGGACCCGCTGGCCGATTACGACCTGCCCACCCACAACTCCAACACCTGCATGCCCGTGCTGTACGGCACCCGCGTGTACCCGGACGGCGTCCATGACTTCAAGTACGAGGGCGACGGCACCATGGTCATCAATCTGGCCTGGTCTCACGCTGTGGACGATATGGGCCTGTGGGACAACTACGGCAACCTGAACCGCGATCTGCTGTGGATCCTGCGGATGCCCCGCGAGGAGGCCACCCAGTACATCAGCGAGGAAGAGTACGATTCGCTGCCCTGGTCCTGGGAGAAGGCCGGTGACCCCCGCTGGGAGGTTGAGCTCATCCGCCGCATGGCCTACGGCGAGGGCGACCTGTCGGTCATCGCCAAGGGTACGCTGGCTATGATGGAAAAGTTCGGCCTGCCCAAGAGCTGGTTGGATCGCGACGATGGTGCAACCAACTCCAACCTGATCTACAACGGCTTCCCCAACCACCACGGCCCTGCTGAGGCATGGCAGGTGGGTATGCTGTACAACCTCGTTTACAACCGTGACTGCATGATCCACGAGATCGTCTGCGAGACCGGTTCCGGCGCTCCGTATGAAGTGACCAAGAAGGTCATGGAAGACTTCTTCGGCGAGGGCTGCTACGACAAGGCCAAGTGCTACACCCCCATCAACGAGAACAAGGCAAAGCTGGCGGCTTACTGCGTCAACGACAAGAACTTCCACGACTCTGCTACTCTCTGCAACTGGATGTGGCCCATGACCCAGTCTCCCTCCAAGGAGCGTGAGTACCACGGCGACCTGGATCTGCAGGCAGACTTTATGACTGCTGTGACCGGCGAGACCTACACCCAGGCAGGCCTGCAGGAGGCCGGCGAGCGCATCACCCAGATGCTCCGCGCCATGACCGCCATCAGCTTCCAGAACAACTGCGGCAGTGCAAACCTGCGCCAGGAGCACGATGCTATCTGCGACTGGGTCTTCGACAAGGAGCCGGATTTCAAGGCATTCGAGGCCGGCACCACCAAGCTGGACCGCGCGGATATGGAAAAGGCCAAGGATCTGTTCTACAATATCTTTGGCTGGGATCTGACCACCGGTGTGCCCACCCGCGAGACTCTGGAGAAGTTCGACCTGGCCGATATGGCCGACGACCTCGAAAAGCGCGGCATTTATGCCCAGACCACCGAGGCCGCTGAGTAAAATCCCACAGAAACGAGGAAATTTGCCATGTTGTTTGGCAGACGCAAACCCGGCTATACCACCACTGTGGATGGTGCAGCCGACCCCGAACAGGTCGTGCTGGATCTGCAGAAGGCGGAGATGGCCGCAAAGAAAAAGCCCAAGGCGGAGGTGTTCAGCATCGACGCCGCCAGCGAGACCGCCCGCCGCCTGAAAGAGACGGGCAGCACCTTCGATGGCAGCGCCGCCAAGGCGGGCGAGGACGTGATGGCTGTGGTGGAGCGCGAGACCAGCGAGCTGGCTGCAAAGCAGCAGGCCGCCGAGGCCGCGCCCGAAGCCGCTGAGGCCCCCGCTGTGCCGGAAGGCACCGACGCGGCCGACGCCAAGCCGGAGCTGCTGGACTTTCTGGCCGCTGCCCCCGATGCGGAGAACGACCCCTACGCAGACCAGCCCACCAAAACGGCTCCGGAACTGCCGGAGCTGACCCCGGCACAGCAGCTGGCAGGGTACATCCGCTCCCGCTCGGCGGCTGCGCTGGTCACGGCACATGCCCAACTGGCCTCGGAGGTGGAAAACGCCGACGAGCTGCTGGCCCAGATGCCGCAGGACCCCCAGTGTGAGGACATCGTCTCCCGCACCGGTGCCAAGGACACCTACTACTATTCCAGCGCCAACATGAGCGATAACTACGCGATGATCGCGCAACTCATCGAGGACCGGGACCTGTGTGTGATGTTCGCGGAGATGGTGCGGTTCAATGCCCGCATCTACCCCAGCGCCACCCCGCTGCGCTACTTCCAGCGCTCCCCCTACGGCCTTGCGCCGGACGAGATCGAGCAGACCTGGAAGACCATGCAGGGCAGGCCGGAATTTGCGGACATTGAGGAGCTGACCAACAACCAGAACGAGCGGTTCCTCTTTTCCACCCAGTATCTCACCCGCCGCTACGCCAAAGCCATCAGCGATGTGGATGAGTTCTGCGATTAAACATTCCAGATCAAAACTGAATAGGGTATAAGAGCTTCTTTGAGCAAAGGCGTCTAAACCCGCAGGGCACTGACGCCGCGCCGCAATGCTAAGGGCCTGCACCGCAGACCGGCATTCAAGGGTGGCAGGGGAAACCCGGCCGCCTTCCCGCAGAAGAAACGCTGCAATTTGAAAAAAAGAACTCCTCCCATCGACCCGACACCGGGGCCTGCCCTGTGCATGGCTGCTGCAACAGCCCGCGCGGAGCGAGTCCCGCCCGGCACAGCTGTCTGCAAACAGCCGCGCGGGGTGTGCGTCGTGTTTTCTGCGGGGGCGTTTTGATTTTCGGTCAAGACGTCCCCGCATTTTTTTACCTGCCGTTTGAAAACGATGGAACCCGCAAGGGGGCATGCTGTCCGGGCCATAGCGGACGGCGGCTCTCTGCGGGATAAAATGGAGGATATTTTTCGATGAAACAGTCTTTTTGCGCGCCTGCCGAGGCGCTGCGCCGTGTACTGGATGCCGCGGCGGCACTGCCCCGGCCTGCGGTCGAGAATGTCGGGCTGGACGAGGCCTGCGGACGGATCGCCGCTGTGCCGCTCTGCGCCCGGATGGACCAGCCCCCCTTTGACCGGAGCCCGCTGGACGGCTACGCGCTGCACAGCGCCGACACCGCCGGGGCCGGGGAGATGACCCCCAAAGCCCTGCCGGTGGTGATGAAGCTCTATGCCGGAGATGCCCCTACGGCAGAGCTGCCTGTCGGCTGCGCGGCCCGCATCATGACCGGTGCGCCGCTGCCCGCCGGGGCCGACTGCGTCCTGATGCAGGAGCAGACCGACGGCGGGGAAGAGACCGTGCGCATCTACGCCGAACTTTCCCACAACGCAAACATGGTCTTCCGGGGCGAGGACATCGCCGCCGGAGCGCTGGTCGCCGAAGCGGGCACGGTGCTCACGCCTGCCCACCTCGGTGTGCTGGCCGGGCAGGGTTATGCCGAAGTGCCGGTGTACAAGCCGCTCACCATCGGTGTGCTGGCCACCGGCAGCGAGCTTCTGGCCCCCGGAGAGTCTTGGGTGCCCGGCAAGATCTACGACGCCAACGGCATCCAGAATGCGGCCCGCCTGCGCCAGCTGGGTTTCGCCGTCCGCCGCCGCCACTGCTCGGACGACCCGGCCCGTATCGCCGCCGAGCTGGAAGAATTGCTCACCGGGTGCGATGCCGTCATCACCAGCGGCGGCGTGTCGGTCGGGCAGAAGGATTATCTGCCCGTAGTGCTGGAAATGCTGGGTACCCGAAGCATTTTTGCGGGGGTCGCCCAGAAGCCCGGCAGCCCGATGCTGGCCGCAGAGGTCGAAGGAAAACTCGTGTTCTGCCTGTCGGGCAACCCCTTTGCCGCCGCAGCCACTCTGGAACAATACGCCGTCCCGGCCCTGCTGCGGGCCGCCGGGCGGCAGGAGGAAGCCTGCATCCTGCCCCGCACCCGCCGCACCCTGACCACCGGCTTTTCCAAGCCCAGCAAGGGGAACCGCTATCTGCGGGCCAGAGCATCGGGCGGCACCGTTGCCATCCCCGGCGAGGGCAACACCGAGGCCCATTCGTCCGGCAGCCTGTCAGCCATGATCGGCTGCAATTCTTTGGTGGAGCTGCCTGCTGGCAGCGGCCCGGTGGAGCCGGGCGAGGAAGTGGAGGTGCTTTCCTTTGTATACTGAACGCAAAGAGGCTCTGGCTGCAGAGCTGAGCCTGAAACACCCGGCGGTGCTTGCCGTCAGCGGGGTGCACAACAGCGGCAAGACCACCCTTTTGGAAAAGCTCATCCCGCTGCTGCGGGCGCGGGGGCTGAAGGTGGGCGTCATCAAGCACGACGGCCACGATTTCACCCCCGATGTCCCCGGCACCGACAGCTTCCGCCTGCGCGAAGCCGGAGCCGAGGGCGTGGCTGTCTTTTCCGGGCAGCGCTATCTGCTCACGGAAGCGTTCCGCCTCACCGAGCAGGATCTGCTGGCCCTGTTCGAGCGCCATGGCTATGATCTGGTGCTGATGGAGGGCTTCAAGGAGAGCGGCTGGCCCAAGATCGAAGTCGTGCGCAGCGCCATCTCCAACGAACCGGCCTCCTTTGAGCCGCTGGCCGTCGTGGGCGATGTGCCGGGCGCGGATTTTGCACTGGATAAGCCGGAGGCACTGGCCGACTGGATCGCAGCCCAGATGCCCGCGCTGTGAGGAAGAGAGGAAAGCGATTATGAAACTGATCCGTACCGAAGACGCCGCAGGGCAGGTGCTCTGCCACGATATCACCCAGATCCTTCCGGGCGAGTTCAAAGGCCCCCGCTTCCGCAAGGGCCACATCGTCCAGCCGGAGGATATCCCGGTGCTGCTGAGCATCGGCAAGGAGAACCTGTACGTCTGGGAAAAGACGCCCGGCATCCTCCACGAGGATGAAGCCGCTGCGCTGCTCTATCGGGCCGCTGCGGGCAGGAACATCCACGGCACCGAGCCGAAGGAGGGCAAGATCGAGCTGATCGCCGACTGCGACGGCCTGCTCAAGATCGACCGTGCCGCTTTGCTGGCGGTCAACCGCACCCCGCAGATGATGATCGCCACCATCCACGGCGACCTGCCGGTGAAAAAAGGAGCCAAACTGGCCGGTACCCGCATCATCCCGCTGGTCATCGAGCAGGAAAAGATGGATGCCATGCAGAAAGCAGCGGGGGACAAGCCCATCCTGAACGTCCTGCCCTTCCACCAGAAGAAGTTTGCGGTCATTACTACGGGCAGCGAGGTCTTCAAGGGCCGCATCGAGGATAAATTCACCCCCATCCTGGAACGCAAGCTGGCGGAATACGGCTGCGAGATGGTCTTCCACAAGGTCTGCGACGACGACCCGGCGGGCATTACGGCGGCCATTCTGGAAGCAAAGGCGGCGGGCTGCGAGCTGATCTTCACCACCGGCGGCATGAGCGTGGACCCCGACGACCGCACCCCGCTGGCCATCCGAAACACCGGGGCTGACATCATCAGCTACGGTGCGCCGGTGCTGCCCGGTGCCATGTTCCTGGTCAGCTATCTGGACGGTGTGCCTGTCTGCGGCCTGCCGGGCTGCGTGATGTACGCCAAGCGGACCATTTTCGATCTGCTGCTGCCCCGTCTGCTGGCCGATGACCCCATCACCGCCGAGGATATCGCCCGCCTGGGGGAGGGTGGCCTCTGCCTGGGCTGCGGCACCTGCACCTGGCCCAACTGCGGGTTCGGGCACTGCTGAGCGCTCCGACTTATTGGATGAACCTCTCAGTCATCGCTTCGCGATGCCAGCTCCCCTGATAGGGGAGCCCTTGGCAGGACGGGCAAGTTCTGCTGTTCGCTTGGGCCCAATTGGGCGCAAAGCGCTGGGCCCTGTCCGAATGGACAGCGACTGCGGGACAGCGCTCTAACAGAGGGCGCTGGGCAAGCATCCGTGAATCTCGACCGCGGAGCCCGGCCGTTCCCGATTGCAGAAAACTTTGCTCGTCCAGCACGACCACTACCGACTCGCCAGTGGTCGTCCTCCCTCTGTCGCTATTCGCGACATCTCCCTCCGGCCGGAGGGAGTCTTTCCTACCAGGGGAGCTGGCGCGAAGCGCCTGAGAGGTTGTACGAAGGATAACGTGAATTTTATGAATACAACAGAAAATAAACTGACCCATTTCGATGCCGAGGGCAATGCGGTGATGGTGGACGTGAGCGGCAAGCCTGTCACCTCCCGCGAGGCCACGGCCCACGGCATCATTACCATGAACGAAGACGCCTTTGCTGCCGTGCAGAACGGCACGGTGAAGAAAGGCGATGTGCTGGGCGTGGCCCGCGTGGCCGGCATCATGGCCACCAAGCGCACCAGCGAGCTGATCCCGCTGTGCCATC
>ENA-UONV01001691-UONV01001691.1-human-gut-metagenome-genome-assembly--contig:-CS4-NODE-1691-length-18385-cov-7.723404_pt1 | contig 18385 bp, 13 predicted proteins | sample MGYA00242461_ERZ724008 | MGnify/ENA metagenome assembly ERZ724008 | reverse complement strand
ACGGTAATATACTTATGCATCTTGTCATTGATTCGTTTACGCAAAACTCTAATGGCAGAAACCGAGACACTGCGACAAGCAGCACATTCCTTAGTATTCAATCCAAGAGAACTTAGACAAAAGAAATAAAACTCCTCGTCGGAGAATGAAAAATAAGCAGTAAGAAGTTGATAAAGTAACGCATACTCTTGACGTAAGGATTTAAATAGCCTGTCCCGCAACGATATTGTAAGGAAAACATTTCCTCCTTCGATATATTCGGTTACCTCCTTAAAAAATTCCGATTTCACAAATCGTTTGTTTTTCTGAGCTGTAATCTCTCCTATCCGTTCTACGATCTCCCGTTGCAATGCCTCTGTTCGTTTTTCTATTTCCGTAGAAGTTTCCCGATTATTTTCTTCCTCGACTTCGATGTGTTGTTTATTCGGGATAATTTTCCTTCTAAAAAAATAAAACAGAAAAATACTCACTAAAACGACAACAACGGCTGTACAAACTATACTTAATAAGGTTCGGTCATGTATTCTTCGGGAATATTCCACATTCATATTGTTTATCAACTCACCGTAAAATGCCGAATTGACCTTTGCTGGTTTTACCATTCCAGCGATGGAATCGCATAACGAATGATACAACCCGAGATATACACTATCGCCGGTCATAGCATACAAGTTCTCATAGGCCGAAGTCTTCGTATAGATATAATTACTACGAGCTGCCTTTTTCGTGTAATAAATAGCAGAGTCAATATTTCCTTCTCCACAAAAGATACTACCTCTTACCAAACAACTTTTATAGAATAATACTGAATCACGACAAAGAGGTCTGATTTCAGAATTATATTTCATTGCAGAAGCATAATCTCCCAATATCAGAAAATAGTAAGAAAGTGCATTTTTAGTTTTATAAAGTTCTTCCTCACTCTCAATTTGGGGAATCAACTCGATTGTTTTTAAAAGAGTTGTATCAATACCTCCCTCCTTATCTACATAGTAACATTTCCATAAGCCACGATAAGACTCAGAAAGCTGGCTTTTATCCGAAAGCATGGAATTGAATGTAATAGCCTTTCGGAACATTTTTTCGGCCTCCTCATTTATATTGCTTTTAAAAAGCAACAAAGCAATCCGATTATAGTAAGCCCCCAAAGCATCAAAGTCTGATATTCGACTGGAATCCAAGCTGCTAATTGCAGACAAATAATAAACGGCCGCCGAATCGAACATATTTTTATCCTCGAAAGCTACCCCTTTCTCAAAATAAGTCGAAGCCTTATCCTCCTCTACTACTCTGCCTGCACAAGAAAACAACAGAATAAAAAGGGGAAATACCGATATGTAATGAATTAGCCTCAACATCTTTTAAGAACCATAAATTACCCTTCTTGCAAATTTAGAGAAAATATCCAACCTTACAAACAGTGATACCCGTCTCACCCTTAATAAAATCACAAAAACACAGGGCTCCCGTTTCCGGGAGCCCTAAATATATCATTTTATAGAGAAGACAAACCGACTATTCGGCCACTCTCTCCAACCATTTAAGCATACCTAACATTACACCCATCGATATCAAACATACGGCAAAGAACACTGCCCAGCATTGCCAAATAGGCCAAGCGTTGTACATAAGGGGACCAATCCACAACAACAAATTGCCCAATGCAGTCGCTCCTAACCACAAACCCTGACAAAGTCCCAACAAATGTTTGGGAGCCACTTTGGATACAAACGACAAACCGAGAGGCGAGATGAACAACTCGGCTACCGTCAAGAAGAAGTAAGTTACGATAAGTACCCACCAATGTGCTTTCTGAGACATTTGCTCAGCGACCGGGAGAAGTTTGAAATCGTCGGCAGAAGGATAACCTTTTAATGCTGAATAGATCACCAAGAATAAGAATGCCAATCCGGCGATAAACATACCGATAGCAATCTTACGGGGTGTCGATATTTCTTTTCCCCGACGGCTCAACCAAGCGAACAAAGCCATAACAATAGGGGTAAGCGTAATAACGAAGAAAGGATTGATTGCCTGCCAAATCTCCGGAGCGACTGCGCTCGAATCTACAAAATCGCGTGCAAAGAAAGAAAGAGACATACCATTTTGGTGGAACGAGAACCAAAAGAAAATAACGATACCCAAAACGGCGAACAAGGCAGCCATACGTTGTTTGATTTCTTTGGCCATTGCCCGTTTCTCCTCGGCGGTATACGATTGAGACTCCACTTTGGTCTTTTTGCCCGGAGTAGGAAAACGTCTCTGGTAAGCGACAAAAATTATCAAAGAGATAACCATAGCGACAACCGATGCTATAAACGAGTAGTGAATACCCTCGTTAAAAATTTGAAGATAGTTTTGACAAGCACTCGTCAGTTCTGCCACGTTACCGCCCGCTGCCGTCATAAGGGCATTAAGGTTATCCAATGCAGCCTGACTCATTTGGGCTCCATTGTTAATGAACTCGTGGCAAAGTGCCGGAAGTTGAGCATTATAGGCCATTCCGTTCGCTCCCAACCACCATTCTCGCAAAAGGGGCGCAATAAAAGGAGCAATCAAACCACCCACATTAATAAATACATAAAAAATTTGGAATCCGCTATCCCGTTTGCTTTTCGCAATCTTCAAAGCCTCAGGACCTTGTTTTGCAGCCTCTGCCTCAAAATCGTCATACAACTGCCCCACAATAGCTTGCAAATTTCCCTTAAACAAACCATTACCAAAAGCTATCATAAACAATGCAAAACAGGTAAGCGGAAGCAACCAAGCTATATTCGTACTCGTTGCTAAAATCGGAATAGACAACAGCACATAACCTGTCGCCATGATTATCAATCCGGTTCGAATCGTTCCTTTGTAATTCTGGGTACGGTCGGCGATAGCACCTCCCACCAAAGCCAACAAATAAATACCCGCATAAAAGAATGAATATATAGTACCCGATGTCTCCTCGCTTAGTCCGAATTTAGAACAAAGAAACAATACCAATACAGCATTCATAATGTAGTAGCCGAAACGCTCGCCCATATTCGCGAGAGCTGCCGCTATCAACCCCTTAGGATGTCCTTTAAACATAATAACAGATTTTAAGTATTAAATGAATTAATTGTTTTTCACTTTAAAAGCCAAAGCATACATGCGCATTTGTTTAACCATAGCCACAAGCCCGTTCGAGCGAGTCGGAGATAAATGTTCGTTCAACCCTATTCTGTCGATAAAATAAAGATGAGCATTCAAGATCTCATCGGGTGTATGGCCGGATAAAACCCGCACCAACAACGAAACTATCCCCTTCACGATAATCGCATCGCTCTCCGCTTCAAAATAAACGGAACCCTCTCTATAATCGGCCTGCAACCACACCCGGCTCTGGCAACCTTCGATTAAATTTTCGGGAGTTTTATATTTCTCGTCCAAAGGAGGAAGGGCATTGCCCAAATCGATCAGCAACGCATATTTATCCATCCAATCGTCGAATACCGAAAACTCCTCTATAATCTCGTCTTGTATTTCGTCGATACTTTTCATATTATTCATTTTTCAATCATTCTTCATAAAGAACCGTTAACACGGTCTGGCCTACGGCTTTCAACGTCGACCGATCTATATTTCTCATTGTATCGTCCACCGTATGCCAATAAGGAGGAAAACCCGTCTCTGTATCTCGATGACATGGAATAATATCGATACTGGGTATTCCATAACGGTTTACATACAAATGGTCATCGGTAACATATCCGCCGTCCTCCTCGATAAAATAGTTTCCGTACCCCAATCGCTTCGCCGTATCCCATACTTGCGCCACAATTCCGGAAGCATAATACTTCGAAAATAACTCTCGTCGAAATTGTGCCCCGGCTCCGCCCACCATATCGAGTAAGATCCCGAATCGGGCCCGATATCCCGGCTTATGAGGCCGACGTGTCCAATACTGTGTACCCAATGCCCATGTGTTTTCGTCACTCGACTCGCTCCAATAGGGAACACCGTAATCCTCGGCATCGAAAAAGGCTATATCGACACCCGTGTCGGGCTGTCTCTTCCCTATCTGACGAGCTATTTCAAGCAATACGCCCACTCCGCTCGCACCGTCATCGGCTCCGGCGATAGGCTGACGATGTTTACTCTTATCCGGGTCGTTATCGGCGTATGGACGAGAATCCCAATGAGCGAACAATAAAATGCGATTTTTCTTTTCAGGAGAAAACGAACCTATGATATTCCGTATAGAAAGCTCTGTCCCGTCATAAGCCGTAACCGTTCCTTGCTGCACTTCTACGACAGCGCCATGCCGAGCCAGCTCGGAAGATAAATAATCGGCCGTTGCCAAATGTGCCGGAGTGTTGGGCACTCTGAAACCGAACTGCACTTGATGTTCGATATAAGCATAAGCACTATCCGAATCAAAAGAAGGAACCTCTATCGACACGCTATCCGTATCCTTTTCCTCGCTATTTTTCACCGACTTTGCAGAACAAGCGACCAACCCGACAATTAAAATTAAATACCCGGCCTTACGGTTTACTGTTTTCATCATGCTCAAAAATAAACATTCTGATAAAAACTCGCAAATATCCCGGCTATTTTATACAAAAAGATAAATCCACCGACCGCTCGCCGACAGAAAACACGACATCTGCCCCTTCGATCATTGGCAAATTATCCGAAACATGTCCCACCGGAAAATCGAAACATACCGGATAATCATACTCATCGACCATTTTACGAATCAACTCATACAATGTACCACCCAAACCTTCGTTCTCGGTATACTCGGTAAACCTACCCACGATCAATCCCGACAACGAAGCCAAACGACCGGACAGTTTCAAGTTATAAAGCATGCGTTCTATTTTGTAAGGAGGCTCGGCTATATCTTCTATAAACAAAACCGTTCCGGGCAAAAATATATCATACGGAGTAGAAATCAATCCGCACAAAACCGCCATATTTCCACCCACCAACATTCCCCGTCCCTCGCCACAACGGTTCAACGGGTGCGGATTTTCCTTGTATTCGGGAATTTCTCCGAATAAAATTTGCCGTAAATAGTGCGTACAACGATTATCCGCCGGCTCGGTAGTCAAATGCTTGCACATGGGAGCATGCAACGACATCACCCCACGGCTCACACAGAGAGCATGCAAAGCCGATATGTCGCTGAATCCGATAATCCACTTCGGATTCCGAGCAATATCATCGGTCAATCCGTCCAACAAATGAACAGCCCCATATCCGCCACGGCTGCACAAGACAGCCTTCACAGCAGGATCGTACAACGCATGGCGAAAATCGCTCATTCGTTCATCTATCGTCCCCGAATAATAACCATCTTTACCGAAACAATTCAACGCTATATTTACAGAAAGCGCCCAACCATCCAATATATTGACAGAGCCGTTTACATAATCGGGAATGATAGAACTTGCCGGTGAAACAATAGAAATGCCATCTCCTCTTGTTAAAAAATCAGGAATTACCATATAATTATCTTTTCAGCGACAAAAGTACAAGATGAACAGATTAAAAACAAGCCGACATGACAAAGCCTCGCTCTTTCGTTCTTAATTCTATAATAAATTATTTTCCATTTCTTTCGGCCAATGAATATATATACCCGATTCTGGCAAGAATAGCTCTGTCGATGTAAACCACACACTTTTTAACGTACCGCTTTTATTTACATGCTGCTTATTATCCGAAAAATATTGCACCACTTGAACATTATCCATATCAGTAGCATCAGGAAATTGCATCTGGTACTGCGGAGCGATAATAGGTTCCTCAAATTTCCAATAAAAAGAATGCTGTCCGCCTATCGGATAACCACATTCCATAGAAAAATAAACAGAACAATATCCATCTTTCTCCTTTGTCCACTTAATCCCAGAAGTTGGTAATTCACTTTTAAAGCGAACTCCCCGAACTTCATTTTCTCTTTCTATATATTCAACCTCAACTGGGAGCGATTCCGCACGCTCCTTTTGTCCCGTTTCCGAATTCAAATAATTCAACTGATACTCCAAAAGAGCGACAGGTATAATATCCTTTAATAGCTTATTATGATTTTTCTCAAACATTCCAATAATATCATCTTGTTTTGTTGCCCAAAGCCGTTTTATCTTTTCTCTATTAATGCTTTCCGAACTATCGTCCATAAGATCTTGTATTATCTTATTCAAGCATTCTTTCGAGCTATCCTCTGAACTCTCTTTCATGCCGCAACCCATAAATTTGTCCGATATCTTTGGAGCATTCTTAATTAAGAAAATTAAAGCAGAAGAACGAAGTTCTTCCCTAAAAAACACCAAATCCCCACCTTCTACCAAAAATGGGTCTTGTTTAAATTCAAATATCGATACTATATTCGCTAAATCATTTCCCTCTTTCATCATCTTTTTATATTGTAATTTCTGGACTAAAAAAAGCTCCTGTTGTTTCTCTCTTCGCTGAATCGAGACATCATACCTAAAATTCTTCCTGTATGATTTCGAATGATTCTGATTTCCAAAAGTTTTCTTCGTGTACATTTCCCCCAATTCATTTCCAAATGTAGCCTTGTAACAAGCACCTATAACTTTTTCCCTCCAATTATCGTCCATATCTTTCAACCATGTTTTTCGTTGAAAAATTTGCATAAGCAACAAATTCATCTTTTGTAAATTTATTTCATCCATGCGGCGACTATACACGATTTCAATTAACCAAATAGTGAACAATGTCGTAGATATTGCAAAACAATATTGATCGAATTCTGAGTTTTTAGTATTCAACCACCAAGAAATGATAAACGAAACTAAGAACAAAAAGAATGTCCACGAAGAAATAGCCTCAATAGTTCTTTGCACCAATTCTTCCGTTTTTTTCCAAAGTTCTTTAATGAGATCCATTTCTTCAACATCTCCATTTTTACCACTATTTCCATCTGTTTGCCTACGAAGTTCTTCTGAATTTTTCTCTCCTCCACTTTGACTCTTAGCGCTAAGATATCCAAAGACATTTTTGAGCCAATAAATTCCAACTATCATCGCAAGAAAAAGCACGATATTCTTATGAGGCCACTGTTCTGTATAAAGAAACAGATATAAGGAAAAAAGCGTAGCCATGATATAAAATGACCTAAAACTTAAACATTGTAACAAAAAACGACATACCCCAGACTCAGAACCAGTTTTTGCTTTATTCATGGTATATATATATTTAAACTTTTATAATTTTACTATTCACAAAAATAGCAATCTTTCAATAGTATTTAAAATATCTGTCCCGAAATCTGTGAGACTTCGGGACAAACGACAAAAGCTATAAACAGTTTTATTTTTCTCGCATGAAAATATTGATGGGTGTACCGCTGAAATTCCAATTCTCCCGTATCTTGTTTTCGAGATACCGTTTGTACGGGTCTTTCACCCATTGCGGCAAATTACAAAAGAACACGAACGTGGGGACGTAAGTCTCCCGCAACATGGTCACATATTTTATTTTTACATACTTGCCTTTATGTGCAGGAGGCGGATAATTTTCTATCGCACTCAGCAACACTTCGTTTAGTTTCGAAGTGGGTATCTTGGTATGCCGGTTCTTATAAACCTGCACGGCGTTCTCCAAAACTTTATAGATACGTTGCTTAGTCAACGCCGAAGCATAGACAATGGGAAAATCGACAAAAGGGGCGAGACGTGCCCGTATGGCATTTTCGAAAGTTTGAATAGCCTTGTTCGATTTATCTTCGACCAAATCCCACTTGTTGACACAAACCACCAAACCCTTTTTATTTTTCTGTATCAACGAAAAGATATTCAAATCCTGTCCTTCGATACCTCTTGTAGCATCGATCATCAAAATACAAACATCAGAGGCTTCGATAGCTCGTATGGAGCGAATCACCGAATAATATTCGAGGTCTTCGGTAACCTTCCCTTTCTTACGAATGCCGGCCGTATCTACCAAATAAAAATTGAATCCGAATTTATCGTATCGGGTATAAATCGAATCGCGAGTCGTACCGGCAATATCGGTAACAATATACCGGTCTTCGCCAATAAACGCATTGATGATAGAAGACTTTCCGGCATTGGGGCGTCCCACCACCGCAAAACGAGGAATGTTTTCCTCTATCTCGGGTTCCGATTTTTTGGTAAAACGTTTCAATATCTCGTCTAACAAATCGCCCGTTCCCGAACCGCTGGCTGCCGACACACAAAAAGGATCGCCCAGCCCGAACGAATAAAATTCGGCGGCGTTATACTGCCATTCGTTCGAATCGGCTTTATTAGCTACCAAAATCACCGGTTTATCCGAACGGCGCAATATAGCTGCCACATGGTCATCGAGGTCTACCGCGCCGGTTTTCACATCGACCATAAACAAAATAACATCGGCTTCCTCAATAGCCAAAGCCACTTGTTTGTTAATCTCTTCCTCAAAAATATCTTCCGAGTTAACAACCCAACCTCCGGTATCGATAACAGAGAATTCCTGACCGCACCACTCGACCTTACCGTATTGTCGATCCCGTGTCGTACCGGCTTCTTCGTTGACAATCGCTTTACGAGTTTGAGTCAAACGATTGAAAAGAGTCGATTTTCCCACATTCGGGCGTCCTACTATCGCTACTATATTTCCCATAATTCCACTTTCTTTTTACGGCTCTCACAGCCTTTATTTCTTAATCTTTTATTCAGGTATATACCCGAAACCTCTCAATTTATTTTCCCGACTACGCCAATCTTTCTCCACTTTTACATACAGTTCGAGAAAAACTTTTTTGTCAAAAAACACTTCGATATCTTTCCGGGCCAAAGTCCCTACCTTCTTCAAAGCCGAACCGCCTTTCCCGATAACGATTCCTTTCTGAGAATCTCGCTCCACATAGATAACAGCCATAATATGAATACGATTCTCTTCTTCATGGAATTGTTCTACCGCCACCTCACAAGCATACGGAATCTCTTTATCGTACGTCTGCAATATTTTCTCGCGGATAATTTCCGTTACGAAGAAACGAGCCGGCTTATCGGTCAAAGCATCTTTCTCGAAAAACGGAGGTGACGGAGGTAGTAATTCCTGAATACGCTTCAACAAATAGTCGAGGTTAAATTTATATTGTGCCGAAACCGGTATAATCTCGGCATTCGGCAACAACTGTTTCCACTCCTCTACCAACTTTTCAAGAACGCTCTGCTCTTTCAGCAAATCGATCTTGTTGATAACTACCAATACAGGAACCGTCTCCCGAGCCACCTTGTCGAGGAACGATTGGTTTTTCGCAGGAGTTTCCACCACATCGGTCACATAAAGCAAGATATCGGCATCGAGTAATGCCGACTGAGAAAAATTCAGCATCGACTCCTGTAACTTATAATTAGGGACAAGGACTCCCGGAGTATCGGAATAGACGATTTGCATATCCTCGGTATTCACTATTCCCATAATTCTATGACGAGTCGTCTGTGCTTTCGACGTAATAATCGAAATCCGTTCTCCGACCAGTGAATTCATCAACGTAGACTTACCTACATTGGGATTCCCGACAATATTTACAAATCCGGCCTTATGCATAATTCTGTTTTATTCGGTTACAAGTCAATAACTTCTGAATACAAAAATAGTGAAAATATTCTACCCGACGAAACAACCTATAATCGCTTTTGTTCGAAAACAAGAAAAGACGCATCTCTTTCGCTAAAAGATGCGTCTTTCTCATATCTCGACAAATTTATTTTGCGTCGTATCCCCAAATGAGATAAAGAGCTCCCCATGTAAATCCTGCGCCAAAAGCCGTGAGGACAAGTTTATCTCCTTTTTTGAATTTATGCTCAAATTCGGCCATACACAAGGGGATAGACGATGCACTCGTATTCCCGTACTTTTGAATATTGACCAATAATTTTTCTTCCGGCAGCTTTATACGATCGGCAATAGCCTCTATAATACGCAAATTTGCTTGATGAGGAATAAAATAATCGATCGTATCTACGGACAAACCATTGCGAGCCATCACGCTTTCCGAAGAAGTGAGCATATCGGTTACCGCATGCTTATACACCGCCCGACCTTCCTGATAAACAAAATGTTCATCATGATCTACCGTCTCATGAGAAGCAGGATGAACAGCACCACCGGCTTTCATCAACAAATGAGGCAGTCCCATACCATCGGTATGCAACACGGCATCCTTCACTCCGACTTCCTCGTCGGTAGGTTCTAACATAACGCAAGCCGCAGCATCACCGAACAGTGGACAAGTAGAACGGTCTTTATAGTTAACCATCGACGACATCTTTTCTGCCGCCAAAACAACCACATGCTTATACAGTCCGCTCTTTATATAGGCAGTTCCTGCTTGCAAAGCAACGATAAACCCTGCACAAGCGGCTTGTATATCATACCCATAAGCTGTTTTTATCCCCAATTTTTCCAATACGATCGATGCCGTAGAAGGGAAACGATAATCGGGATTCGACGTAGCACAAATGAGTAAATCCACTTCACTGGGCTTTACTCCTGTTTTTTTCAACAATTCGGCTACTGCTTTTACACCCAAATCGGAAGATCCCGTTTCTTCTCCTTTTAAAATTCTACGTTCTTTAATACCTACACGAGTAGTAATCCACTCGTCGTTGGTATCGACCATATGCGACAACTCGTCGTTTGTCAAAACATAATCGGGAACATACGAGGCAATTCCCGTTATTTTTGCATTCTGCATAATAATAAAATCGGCTTAGTGTGTGAAAAAATGCCCTAAATCGCTTTAGGGCCATACATACTTATCGATAAGAGCTTAAACAGCAGCTTCTTTTTCGATTGCCAATTTTCCTCTGTAATAACCACACTCTCCACATACAGTATGGTATACATGCCAAGCACCACAGTTAGGACAAACTGCCAAAGTTGGAGCCACAGCTTTATCATGAGTTCTTCTTTTGGCTGTTCTCGTTTTCGATTGTTTTCTTTTAGGATGTGCCATTTTTCTATTACTTTAATTATTATCTATTATTTTCTTTAATTCGTCCCATCTCGGGTCAGTTTCCTCCCCTTCGCCGGGCACTTCATCTACAACATCTTCATCATCGTATGATGCGGCATCTTCACTTTCGTCGCTATCGTCCATAGAACGCGCCGCATGTTTACGCAATTTAGCACTCATCGATTTATTGCATTTTCCTGCCTGATGAACATGCTTCAAAGGTATTGTCAGTGCAATGAACTCATATAAAAACCATGCAATATTCAATTCCCCGTCACTTTCAGGAATAACAACCACATTATCGCTCTCCTCGCTGTATTCCGAACCTAATTTCACATAGAGCGTTTCTTGGGTTTTTACCTCATGGTCCATATCGTCCAAACAGCGATCGCACGGAATTTGAATAACTCCTTCCAAATCAAAATCCAGTTCGAAAGAAGCCGCCGTCCGCTTCACTGTCAATTTCACCTTCACCTTTCCTTTTTGAACATCTTCACCTTCGATATTCTTAAAGAACTCATTATCCAATACATACTCAAAATCCTGAGTACCTATCGGCATACTTTTGAGCGGTAATTTATAAGCACTAAATCGTCCCAATGCTATTTGTCGTTAAAACTCCGCAAAGGTATAAAAAATAATCGTTACAAGTCAATCTTTTCGGTAGTTTTTATTTCACATTCACAATTTTTCAAATGGAGAGCCATAATCGATTAGCCCCGACAACATTCAAAAAAAGAAAGATTTTTCAGCCCGACTAAACGACTCGCTTCAATTCGATTCTGAATGTCGTACCTTTTCCTACTTCCGAATCTTTCACATAAATGCGTCCGGCATGATAATCCTCTATAATACGTTTTGCCAAAGTAAGTCCAAGGCCCCAACCTCGTTTCTTGGTCGTATACCCCGGATTAAAAACCGTTTTGAAATTTTTCCGTGCAATCCCCTTGCCCGTATCTTTTATATCGATATAAATCTGTTGCTTCTCCGACGTCATATAAACATCTATACGCCCTTCTCCATTCATCGCATCGACTGCATTTTTGCACAAATTCTCTATAACCCATTCAAATAAAGAAAGACACACCATCGCACCCTCGGCATCAGAAGGGAGATGAGTCGTAATCAATACTTTATCGGAAACTCTGCGACGCATATATTCTGTTGCATTTTCAAGCACTTCATTGACATATATCAATTCCATTTCTGGCTTCGAGCCTATTTTAGAAAAGCGTTCGGCTATGACAGACAGACGGTTCACATCTTTATTCATATCCGACAGTAACGAGGGATCCACACCCGACGATTCCAAAAAATCCATCCATGCCATCAACGACGAAATAGGAGTTCCCAATTGGTGAGCAGTCTCCTTCGATAGTCCCACCCACACCTTATTCTGCTCGGCCTTTTTCGTACTAATCAATGCAAAGTAAACGATTAAAACGAACAGGACCATAACGCCCAACTGCACGTACGGATAAAGAGATAGCCGCTTCAACAAAATAGAATCGTCATAATAGAGATACTGTTTCTCCCCGTCTCCCAAATTGATCTCTATCAAATTGGATTTACTTTTTAATTGTTCCAGTTTCTCTTGTAAATATTTCTCCGTATCCGTTTCGGGCAAATTCAAATTAAGGTACTGATTTATTTCGCCGGTATCATCGACGATAATCGCCGGTATGGAGGTATTGCTCTGTATCACTTTCAATATCAACTCCATGCTCATTTCAGTCTTGTCACTGGCCAATTCACGCGTCGCTTCGGCCCATATTTCCATTTTCTTTCGCTCCTCGATAGACAAGTCTTCTACAAGGTCATTCGAGACATAAAGTACCCCGCCAACCAGCAAGACAGAAATCAACAAAAAAATCAGTTTCCCTTTTTGTCGGGCATCATAGATATTTTGCATAATATACACTCAGTATTACATATTATATAAACGGTTCCACGACTCGAATATTATTCAACGGCTTCTTAATGTAAAAAAGAGGAGCCTTTCGTTATTCAAAAGCTCCTCTCTTCTCATACTTTTACCAGCAGTGTGCTGACTAACGGACTTGAACCCGGATTGTTCGATTATCTACCTTCACAAGATAAACGCCTCTTTCCATTGGAATTTTCTCTGTATCACTTTCTGACTCTATATAAAAGAGCGTACGACCATCAATGCCATAAACAGATATTTTTCTTCCTGTCACCCCCTCAGCCATAATGCAACCGTTCATACCATAAACCCTGATGTCATTTCGGTTCAACTCATCTACTGCCGATGTTCCCAAACGAACGGTATTCGAGCGGAACGATTCTCCTTTATCATAAACAACAGTGACATGATAAGCTCCATATTCAATAGACGGAGTAGAATAATTCGTCTCAACGATAGGAGTTTGAGTCAGTTTCTGTCCATTGCAATAAACATGATACCCTACAACCGATAAATCTTTTACCGCCGATACCGGAACATACGACAAATCATCAACTAATAAAGCGAACTTATTCGAACTGATATAATGAATTGCAAAATAACGGGCATTCTCTGGTAACTGATAAGAATATTCTTTCCAACCTACATTAAGAACCGATTCCGTAGCAAGCAATTCAAAGGCATCTACATCGGTCGTTGTCGTCGAATAAAGCACTTCAAACGTCTCCGGCGTATATTCCGTTGTAGGAATCGTAGCATAGAACGACACGTTTGTTCCTCCTATAATTTCAGGAGAAATCAAGTAGTCGTCATTTTGAGGCGTCAGACCGTCATAACTCAAACCAGCCCAAGAAACCAAACATTTTTCACCAGAATGAGGCTTCCAGTTATTCGAAGTCACATCAACACCCTCGGCCAGAGGTTCCCAGACTTGAAACGCCATCGGTGTACCCATATTCGGAAATTCTACAAATAAAATACCGGCAGAGGTCAAGCCATCTCCATCTACCACCGTATAATCACCTATATTCTCATAAATAAACGATTCGTAACCTTCGAAATCATCTACCATCGGCTCGGGGGTCAATGTAGGCTTTGTCCAAGACAGTTCATGAGCCTTCTCTGTTTTCTCCCCGACTAGGTCGGTAATAACAGGCAACTCTGATTGAGAAGCGATTATTATTGCCTCCAATATATTATTTTCTGGGATCTCATCAGACTCTTTTGCTATAACCTCTGCTTTAATAGGAGTTTCTTTACCTATCATTTCAGCCGTAGGAGTAACCGTAAATAAATGATCGGCTGTTTCTCCCTGCACCAAAGCCTCCGTCCGAGAAAGAGTTTGAACCAGAGTCTCATCTACATAAAGATTCACATCATAAGTTATCGACTGCTTCCCGTTATTTTTAACGACAACCGTATAATTTTCAGATTCACCCACGACAGGACGACGAGCACCTTTGATACTTTCGAGTTTCGCATCAAATTCCGACTCATTAGCAACCGCTATATTATCGATGATTACATAATCACTACCATTAGAAACAGCTCCATCAAACACAATTGCAATCCACGGATAATCTTTATATTGAGCCAAATTTACTTTACATACGGTCCAACCCGGAAGAAAAGAGGTTGTATTGGCGCTATAAACCTCGGTATATGCTTTATCATCGGCAGTCACTTTCACCGATAATTTTCCGGCGGCATTCTGGTAACGATATAATAAAAATGTCAATGTAGGAGCATTAAAACCACCCAAATTTAATTTAGGGACTTGTAAACGAGCTTCTCCCTTACCCGATTGAGAATGGCAAACGAACATTCCTCCATCTTCCGGCTCCAAACCGAGACTACGGATATAATTCGTCAATCCCCACTCGGCTTGTCCGCTCAATGCCCCCATAATCCAAGGATAAGTCGTTGTCATATTATTCACACCGTTTTCCTCGAAAGGCATCGTATAAGGGATTCCCAACACGACATTATCTAACGCAGCCTCGCCTTCGCCCCCGATAGTAGTAGCAGAGACAAGGAAAGTATAAGAATCGAGTTTAGAAGAGGACGGAGTAGCCGTATAAGAAAGGGCTGTGGTAGTTCCCACTTCTCTATAACTCGTACCCACATACTCATAAATCTTATACGTAATATCAGATGGCTGGAAATAACCATCATGTACACCAACCGTAGGAACACTCCACGATAACTCGGCCTTCAAATTATCGGAAGAGGGTAAAGCTGTAAAGTTCGACACAATGCTTGGAACATCAATACCGCAATAACACGTTACCGTAGCTGTTCCTCCTTCACTGAACTCATTCTTGGCCACCACAGTATAAACGTTATTTCCCTGAACCGCATTCTCATCATTACAAGAAAGAACTTCTCCGGGTTGTTTACCCGTAAATTCAGCGACCACAGACCCGTCGACACGTTTCACGGTCACATCGACCGTACCAGTCAGCTCTTCACCGATCAAGCTTTGAGTAGGCAACCGGAAACTCAGCGTTGCCGAAAGCCCCCCTTGTGCAGCGGGAGTAGCCTTTAATTCTGTAACAGCGGCCGGAGCTTTCATCAACGCACCGTTACGCACCTCTATATTTTTTATATTCAAGGTAAATTGATCTGGATCGGAAATTGCATGGAATCCGACATAATAACGGCCATGCTCTGTAACTTCAAAGGTAGCTGTAAAAGTTTGATATTCCTTGTTCGTCAAATCAAATGTCTGAGCCTTTTGTTGATCTTCCGGCTTATCCGATTTACCATAAGTCACTTCCAATTTCTCAGAACCCATTACACCGGCCTTAGCGTCAAACACGACCTCTATCATATGGGCGGTTCCCAATTCGATGGCTGGCGTTACGACATAATCATCGGCCGAATTCGAACAATAAGCATACTTCAACGAACCGTCGCTTATATCGTAGTACCAAGTATTATCATCGTTATTATTATCCTTGATCGTAAACAAAGAAAACTCCTGTTGAGTCGGTGCTACCATATAAGGTAAAGAATAAATACCGCAGAATACCGTTTGTTCCACTTTTACACCGGCATTTTCTCCACTATAAGCTACAACACTATATGTGTTAAACCCAAAGTCCGAATGTTCGTCTTCATACGTTAATGTCGCTCCCAAAACCGGATTTTCAAACGTTTTGATTAACTTCCCATTACGCAAGATTTCAATTTTAGAAACAGACGAAAGAGGTTCTCCTTGATAATTTTCTTTCGGAACGACAAAACTCATTGTAGCTTTCTGTAATCCTGTTTGATCTGCCGTCACCACAAAATCGGTTACGCCCTTCGGAGCATAAATACTTCCGAATTCTTCCACACGAATATTATCTACATTAACTCCAAAACGATCGGCAACGCTTGTACAATGAATTGCAAAATTTCCTTGCCCGTTCGCTTCTGGCACGTAGGTAAGTACAATATGTCTCGGAGAAGACGCATCCGCCATAATTTCCGTCGGTTCCATAACAATCGTAGATAACGATTCTACGGAAGGCTCCGCTCCCACTTTAACACCAATAATTTCTGCATTATACCCCGAGCCTGAACAAATATCGAACGAAAGCTGATAAACATTATAAGCTTTAAAAGTCATTTTAGGCAATACCAAATAATCATCAGCAGCATTATCGGCAGAGAAAGTATAACCCGCACTAAATTGACCCGTATCGAATTGCCAAGTCACACCATCGCCATTATTATCGATTATGTTCAACAAATCGAATGACGATGCATCTTCGAAAGTTTGTTCATAAGGAAGCGAAACGGCTTTCCCAAAAACGACCGAATTACTCTCGACCGACCCACACTCTTCTCCGCCGAACTTCACGATTACAGTATACTTGTAAGACTTTAACTCATTCTCGGGAAGATTATCGATATAAGTTGTCTCTTTTATGTCGGTCGATAATGACTCTCCATTACGAAGAATGTCATACGAAATTTTTGTCAAGTTTACCCAACCTCCATTAATACCGGCTTCGGGTAATGTCCAAGAAAGGGTTACTTTCCCAGATTCTTCGGCAACAGCGGTCACTTCGGTTGGAATTTGGGGCATATCTTCTCCGGTAAAAGTTTTTATCGAAGCTGCAACCCCCTCTCCGCCACTATTCAAACAAATTACTTTCAATACATGTAATCCATTCGTTAATGCAAGAGATATAGAAAATTCCGCACCGGGACTTTGGTTTTCCTTTATCTGGACAGTATCGCCATCGACTACTATGGCGACATTTACCAATCCTTTCAGTTCATTACCACCGGCAGTCTTTGTAGGAAGATCGCACGAAATTCGGGCTGTCGTCGCACCCGGAGTCGCATAGGATATACTCAAATTTTCAGCAGCAGCCGGAGCAGAAGGATCAGAAAAAGGATCTGTCGTGTACAAGCCAATCCACTCCTCTCCATTGTCAAAAGTCAATTGCGTATAAAACTCTTTCGAGACCGGATCTATTACAATCAACTCGCTTTCACTCCAATTACAAGCAGCCCAATAGATTTTACGATCGAGAGGGCTCCAACAACACGATTGAGAATATTCAGGGAAAAAACCTGTACTCACTACTTTCTCCCCCTGTACGGCAGACTCTTTATCAAACTTATATACATCGCCATAATCATCGATTACATACATTTGCCCTTCTCCATCGATACACATTCCCCGATAAGAATTTTCCATTGGAGCGACAACTGTAAAATCCAATGTTTGGAGATCCAATTTACTCAACGTATAAGCCTCCCCTGCCTCATCATAATTAATTGAATAAACAACATCATTGACCGGATCATAGGTCATATTCACCGCAGCATTAGGATATTCCGCCTCTTTTTCTATAACTTGTTTATCACCTGTCACGACATCTACGACTACTAATTTTGCAGAATTGATACCCGACCAGTAAAACTCGTCAAAAACCGATAAATAGAATTTTCCATTAGCGTAAGTCCCACCGCCTTCGCCTTCACCATATTCCTCTACGTCATACAGCTTAGAATAATCTCCGGTATTAGGATCAATCGAGTAGATACCATAATCCCTCTCTTCATAACTATTAGTAGCTGCCAAAAAGCCGAACAAATTCGCCGGTGAATTTTGTGCATTAATTTTGGCAACACGAGTACGAGCCGGCAACTTAGAGATATTAATAATTCCCACTGAATTTCGAGACGAGCGCTTTCTATATTTACGAACCTGCGCTTTACCTGATTTAAGAGGTACACTCCGTTCTGTAAATTGATAATTTTCACGTTCTTTCGGAATAGATTCCGACCCTAAAACTTTGGAAGAAAAAGCCATTATACACATAAGCACAACGATCCAACCTCCAAAAACCTTTAATTTAGTACTTGATAACTTCATAAAAACACTACTTAATTATATATTTTGATTCCAAAATAAACAGCTCTTACAAATGCTACACAATAAATGATTAGCCTATAAATAGTTCCACGAAATTTTATGCAAA
>ENA-UONV01001690-UONV01001690.1-human-gut-metagenome-genome-assembly--contig:-CS4-NODE-1690-length-18386-cov-4.632753_pt1 | contig 18386 bp, 13 predicted proteins | sample MGYA00242461_ERZ724008 | MGnify/ENA metagenome assembly ERZ724008 | reverse complement strand
GGTGTAGTTGCTACTCAGGATTATAAGGAAAACGATGCTCTTTACGAGAGGGTACCATATAATGAGATTAAACAAGCAAGAAGTGTTATTCATGATGCAAAAGGTCTTTTATTAGAGGCAGGAATTGAGTTAGGGGATTCTTTTGAAGTTGAATTATCTCATCACTACGGTATGAAGCATTTTCGCCAGACTGGAGCAATAATTATTGGAATTATCAATCGGGAATATTGTAAAAAACTTATTATTGTTCTTCCAGGGCAAAATCATCCGGAGCACTATCATAAAGTAAAGGAAGAAACATTTCAAGTGCTATATGGGGACTTAGAGTGTGTAATTAACGGAGAAAAAAAGCGATTGAAAGCTGGAGATATTCAGACAGTACTTAGAGGTGATGTACACTCATTTTCTTCAAAAAATGGTGCTGTTTTCGAAGAAGTGTCAACTACTCATGTAAAGAATGATTCTTATTATATAGATCCAATAATAGCTCAAAAGGATATTATGGAAAGAAAGACTATTATTAAGGATTGGTAATAGCGGCTGATAATATTAAATATGTTATTTTGCGAAGGAAAATATGAATAATGAAAAATATAAAGGATAAAATATATAATTGGCTTGTTAGAAAGAATGGACGAGTTTGGTATGAATATGAGAGATATGTTAGAGAACATATGGAAGAACATCGCATTCATAGATTAAGGCATTTAAGAATATTATTAAAACTTAATTGGTTTTATAGAGTTAAGAAGAATACAACGCCTTATTTGTATTGGGATGTTCCGGTTAAGCCGGAGAGTACAGATAAAATCCGGAATATGCCTAAGAAAGAAACTCCTTCTGTAAAAAAACAAGTTATCCCAGCTGAAGCAAAGAAAGTAGTGAATAGTCCCCAAAGAGCTATTCCTGTTTCAAAACCAGAGATGGCGGAGTATTTGAGGTGTAAAAGACAGACAGCATATGCTTTTGCTATGGGAGTTAAAGACTATGATGTCATATCATTTGATGTTTTTGATACATTAATTTTGCGTAAATTAGCAGAGCCTGAGCATATTTTTATGCTGGTAGGAGAAAAACTTAATGTTTACAATTTTATTAACATCAGAAGACGGGCTGAAAAAGAGGTAAGAGAAGAACATGTTTTATTAAGAGCAAATAGAGAGTGTACAATATATGAAATATATCAAAAAATATCAGAATGGACAGGCATCTGTTGCGAAGAGGCGGTTAGGATAGAAATCGAAACGGAGCTTGAGTTTTGTGTTGAAAATCCGTATATGAAACAAGTATTTCAGATTGTACAAGGCATGGGAAAAACAGTTTATGCAGTAAGTAATATGTATTTGTCAAAAGCTATACTTAAAACAATATTGAATAAATGTGGTTATTTCGGGTTTAAAGATATAATTGTTTCGTGTGATTATAGTTGTTCAAAAATTAACGGAGCTCTGTTTGATGTACTCAAAATTAATGAACCTGAGAAAAAAATAGTACATATTGGTGATAACAGGATAGCAGATATAAAGGGGGCACAATTGGCTTCTATTGATAGGTTCAGCGTATTACGCAATGGTGAATAATAGATTGCATTCTGGAGTGGTTGCAAAAGAATGTTATTCATTAGGATGGGAATTTGGATATCTTTATGGTGGTTTAACCGCATTGGGATACGTGAATTGGATTCATAAAAAAGCTAAAGAAGAAGGAAAAGAAATAGTAGTTTTTTTGTCACGAGATGGAGCAGTTTTAAAGAAAATTTATGATGAACTTTATGACGATATTCCTAGTTGCTATATGCTTTGGTCAAGAATATGTGGAATGAGGGATATATCTGTTGGAACAAGAGAACAAATTATTTTTAGGGTATTAGATGAAAACCTTGATTCAGGAATGACTATACGTGATGCGTTGATGATGATGGGCTGGGAAAACAGCTTGGATATTTTCATTCAAAATAATTGCTGCTTGGATTTATTACTTCGTAAGGAGAATGTTTGGCTTGTAAAGAACATTATTATTGATAATTGGGAACAGATTGTTAGCAATAGCAATGATATGATTATGAATGAAGAAGAATACATAGTTAATTGCTTGGAAAGCAAGAAAAAGATTGTATTGATTGATATTGGTTGGACAGGAAAAAATGATTTGAAATTAAAAGCAATTATTGAAAAGTGTATTGAAAACAGTAATGTGGGTATTTATATGTTAGGTTCTGTTAATAAGGTGCAAAATCCAATGGATATTAAAAACAATGTTATACAGTGTTATATGTTTGCTTCTGACTACAATAGAGAAATACATGATGCGTTTTGTCAGATGTCAACCTTTGCATTGGATGTTGTAGAGAAAATGTTTTCAGCGGCTTCATGTTCATTTGTTGGAATTACTGCGGAAGGTAAATTTGAATTTGCAGCACCGGAAATAGAAAATTATAAATGTTATAAAGAGTTGTCAAGTGGAATATATGATTTCTGCCTTGAGTATTATAACGAATATGGCAAATATAATACATTGATGAATATAACGGGGTATGATGCATGGTGTGCATTAAGAAAAGGAATGAATAGTAAAAAGATGCTGGAAAAAATATTTGAATCAACAGTATATACAAAAGGAATAAAAACAACTGAAAAAAGAAACAAGACATTAGATTTAATCGGGAGGTGAAATGACGTATGATATTGTACCATACAGTTTCAACATACCATATTTTAAGAAGTATACTGCATAAATTAAATTATAGAAAAAACGATGATGCTATTCTGTTAGTGCCGCAAAGATTTATGGAGTTGCCATACGGCTTAAAATATGAGAACAATATTTTTTCCAAAGTTATTTTTTATGATTGGGAATTTAGACAATATAAAAATTACCCTGATGATGTTTTCTCAGATATTGATAATGTACTATGTAGCGAAATTGGAATAGATTATAAAGAACAAATTACAGAATATAACATTTTTTATGCAGCTCGTTTTATGGGTTCATTCTTAGCATGCAATGGTATTCATTTTAATTGGTTTGAAGAGGCTGACGGAAGGTATCTTCAATATGAGCCTCCGATGTTAGATGACAAGAGAATGCATAAAAAAAGGTATGAATTGGCTTCTTCTTTTGGACTTTATACGGCGGAAAATGAGTGTATTGATACTATATATCTGTCTTTAGACGATAATCCGGGTGTTATTGAAACCGGAAAGATAAAAAATTTTGATGTTGTAGATGAAATAATCAATCTTGCTGAAGAAGACAGCAATGAGATTATTAGATTTTGGGGTATAGAAGAAAAGAGTATAATGGTTTCAGAAAATAGTGCTATGTTAATGACACAGCATTTCTGTAATATACGTCTTATAAGTTTTGAGGAACAGGTTCTGCTTTACCAAATGTTCACGGATTATTTTTTAGATGATTACAAAATATATTTAAAAATGCATCCATCAGATAACTTTCCATATGGAGCATTTATTAATAATATAACTGATATAAAGGCAAAATATCCGTCAGAGTTGTTAAAATTTGCTTTAGTTGGAAAGTTTGATATTGTGGCAGCGGTAAGTTCAACAGGTGTTTTAAACCTTCGGGATATTTCGGATAGACAATTGTGTATTAATCAGGACTATACATTTAATTTTAGAAACAATGATTTGTATTATTTTGCCGCAGTGATGTGTAAAAAATTTTCAGGGTATAAAATAATTTGTGCTGGTATTGATGAATGTATATTGAAAAATATGATGTCATATTCTGTGAACTATGAAGGCATTATTGAGATAATGCCATATTCAAACAATATTATGTTACAAGATACAATCATTATAATAGATGAAAATATTGAGGATGAAGTAATAGATAGTATAAATGAGTCAAAACTAGAAAATGTTATAATTTGCATTTTATCTACGAAGGCAAGTTTATCTGAAATGGAAATAATAAAAAGATATCATGCGACAGCCAAAAAAATTACTACAAGAAGTATGGAAGATGAAGAATTGATTACGCAAAAGAATGTAATAGTCATATCGGATAAGGAAGAAAATATAAGGAGTGTTGACAAGATGAAATATTATAGACTTTTAAAAAACAGTCAGTTAGTTGTTCGTGTAGACGAAAACCTTGATAAGGATTCAAAAATTTTGGTTTTAGAGGGGTTGCTAGATGCGACTGAGAAAACATTGCTAAAATATGTGCAACAGAGTAATACGGAAGAAATAAATAAATAATATACATTATGATTTTGATATTACAGGCTTATAAATGCATTTATGTGGAGAATAATGCAGTATATTTTTATGAAAGAATACGGAATATGAGCTCAGCCCATATTCCGGCTGATTAGTGTTTCACTATAGGATATCATAAGCTGAAAATCTAATAAAATTATGTGGGAATAATTTGCATTTATAATGAGGGTGATATTATGGGAGATTCTGATGATAAGAAGAAAGCTAAAGGTTGTGCATATTATTTAGGTAGAGTAATGGCTACTGTTACTGGTATTTCTGTTTTAACAGGGATTATTTCGAATAGCTTAGATATTGACGATCATTTTGGATGTCATAAGGCTGAAAACAGTGAAAATTTTATAGAGCCAAGTGATAATGATATAGATAATATTACAAGCAATACTATTGAGAATTCGAATGAAGTATTTTCTAATACAACATATATAAGTACGGATGTGGGATTGACTACAGAATATATTAAATTTACAGAAGATGAAAAGTGGGAAAATATAAATATTTCAAGTGAAAACACTACCTATGTATATGATTCGGATAATATTACAAGTGAAACTACACAATGGCATGAAGATATGGTTGAGACAGAAGAGGAGATGGAAAATATTGTTGGATATGACTTTTTGATTTTTGATATTGATGGCAAGGCACTTTGTAATACACAGGTAAAAATAGAAACTCAGGATGGAATGGTTTACTATAAATTGAATACAGATGATAATGGATATGCTTATTTTGATTTGAATTTTTTATTTCAGGCTTTAGGAAAATCAGATAAGTATATTGTGAGTAAATCGGAATTTATTGCGGGCAGTGAGCGTTATAGAAAAATAGGATATTTAAGCTTTTCCAATTCTGATTTAAGTTACTCAAATGCAACGATTTTTTCAGGTATACAATTAAGACAGCCTGATGGCAGAGTAGCCGTTAATTGGGAAATTCAAATTATGCAGGGGGATAGTTATCTAATAAGTAGAACCAATTCAGATGGTATGTTATATTTAAGTGAATTGGATGCAGGGTTTACAGCCAACAGTGAAACAAGTATATGGATTTCGTATTACGATGAGGGTGAAAATAATTATATATGGCGTGGAGTCGGCACCACATATTTGGAAAGCATGATTTCAGATGTGAAGTATTATGATTATTATTTTGATTAAAAACATAATAGTACATGCTGGATAAAATGGATGTATTCATATTTTTTTTAAATAAAAAGCTTTTGCATAACTACTTATAGGAGTATCCATGAGACAAAAAATATACAACTTCCTCGTAAACCTAAAACCGGGCATAAGACAGAGATACCATCATCTTCACGATGGCTCTTCCGGCATTATTAAAATCCTCTCCTGGCTCTACCTCCTCTGGCTCAATTTTGCCTACTACATTCTTCAGCTTAAGTTTCTCGGACGCGTGCCGGAGCTTGGCATGTATGAGGAGAAAAGGCTTAACTGTGATGACAGTGAGTCTTGTGCTTATCTGAAACGGAATGGCACACTAAGAATAGAAGAGTTTGTCAGCAGACTGTCAGAGTATGATGTTATTTCATTTGATGTGTTTGACACGCTCATATTCCGTCCGTTTTCTGCACCGACTGATGTATTTTATCTGATTGGTGACCGGCTTGGAATCATGGACTTTAAAAATATCCGTATCAAGGCCGAGTATGCTGCCCGAATAAAGAGGCGGGAACGGTATGGAGACATGGAAATAGGAATCGCGGATATCTGGGCGGAGCTTGAGGCTGAAGCTGGAATCCCGGCAGAGAAGGGGATTTCGATTGAGGAGGAGATTGAAAAAGAGCTTTGCTATGCGAATCCGTTCATGCTCGAGGTGTGGAAGCATCTTGTCGAAGCAGGGAAGCGAATTATAGTGGTATCGGATATGTATCTGCCTGAGAGGACTATAAGGGAGCTTATAGAAAACGCAGGCTTTGTCGGTTCGGAGCGTATATATGTATCCTGTGAATATCACAGGAGCAAGGCTGACAGAGAGTTGTATAAGGAGGTTCTAAGGGAGTTTGCGGGTGAGAAACAGAAGGTTTCGATTATACATGTCGGAGATAATCCGCATAGTGATGTGAAGATGGCACAGAAGAACGGTATTGATGTCATGCCGTACCAGAATGTTAACAGGAATGTGATGTTATACAGAGCATTTGATATGTCCTATATTGTTGGCAGTGCGTACAGGGGAATTGTGAGCAATCGGTTGTATTCAGGTTTAAGAGCATACTCAATGGAGTATGAATATGGATTTATTTACGGAGGATTGTTTGTCGCAGGGTATTGCAATTTTATTCATGAGTATTGTCGTAAGAATTCTGTGGACAAGGTGTTATTTCTCTCGAGAGACGGTGATGTTCTTAAGAAAGTATATGACCGAATGTATCCGGGAGAGAAGACGGAGTATGTCTACTGGTCTAGGAAGGCGGCTGCGAAGCTCGGTGCTGTCTTTGACAGGCATGATTATTTCAGAAGATTTGTGTACCACAAGGTGAATCAGAATTATTCAATACGGGAGATTCTGCATTCTATGGAGCTTGATTTTCTTATTGAGGAGTATTCAGGTCTGATGAAGCCGGAAGAGGTGCTGACTGACGGGAATACAGCGAAGGTAAGAGAGTTCGTAGAGGCTCACTGGGACAGTGTGGTGGACTGCTACAGCGGAGAGCATGTGGCTGCAAGCCGTTATTATGCGGATGTGCTCAATGGCTGCAGGAAGGCGGCCGCTGTGGATATAGGATGGGCAGGAAGCGGTGCGATGATGCTGCGACAGCTTGTGGCACAGGAGTGGAAGCTTCCGTGTGAGATTGTCGGAATAATAGCCGGAACCAACACTCCCCACAATGCGGAGCCGGATGCTGCGGAGAGCTTTTTGCAGAGCGGAAAGCTGGTGTCATATCTGTATTCACAGAGCTATAACAGAGATTTGCTTAAAAAGCACAATCCCGACAGGGACTACAATGTGTTCTGGGAGCTTCTGCTGTCATCGCCGACACCGAAATTCGAGGGTTTTTCGTTTGGAAATGTCTGTCGTGATATGACGGATGATACATATATTCCAGAGCTTGACATTACGCTGCGTTTTGGTGCTTATGATGATAACACGGATGGTATCAGGCAGGTTCAGAGCGGAATTATTGATTTTGTGATGGATTACTGCAGGCATTTTAAGGATTTTTCTTATATGCTCGACATCGGAGGAAGGGATGCATACGCTCCGATGCTTGTGGCATCGAGTCATGACGAGAAATATCTTAGGGCAATTGAGAACAGGTTTTCACTTGAGATAAATGTAAACTGATGGAGCAGATGATATGACGGGATTGGTACTGATTGTATTGACAACGGAATATATTATTTTTTCTGCAGGAATGCTGAATGTGTACGGAGGAGAATTAAGCGTGTACACATGGCTGTTACTCCTTATCGGATATGTTTTTCTTACAAGATTTATCACCTGCAACATTCATGGAAAAAGAGTCAGGGTTCGGTATGAGCAGGAACTGAGTTTCATTTTGAAAGCGGTTGTCTGCAATGTAGTGATGTCTGTTTTTCTCATTGCGATAGCTGATATTGTGGGTATTCCGGTTACCGGGCAGTCGGGAATCGTGTTAAGAACATGTTACATGACTTTCCTGCAGCTGGTTAGTATTGTGATTATATGCGGTATTTTCACCATGAAAGCGGATAAGAAGAGGCGGAAGAGACTGTACATATATGAGACACACTTTATACAGTGCGGAATCAGGGAAAATTCGGAGGTTCGCTGCGTCGATGAATGTGGCGAGAATCTGCTCAGAGAAAAAATAATGGAATGTGATGAGGTATACCTATATGATTTGTCGGCACAGAGGCGCAATGACATGATGAAGTTCTGCTTCTATAACCACAAGCCGGTATATTTTACATGCAAGCTTTCAGATATGGAGCTTCGCTCGGCTGCGATTGCGCAGGATGGGGACAGGATGATTTTCTATAATGAGAGCGGAGGAATACATGGAATTTCAGCGGTTATAAAGAGAATTGCTGACATTATGGTGTCTCTGACTGCTCTGATAATTTTCAGTCCTTTGTTCGCATTGACGGCGATTCTTGTAAAGGCTGGGGACGGAGGACCTGTGTTTTACAGGCAGACAAGGTGCACGAAGAACCGCAGACAATTTCAGATTATTAAGTTCAGAAGCATGGTTGTGGGGGCTGAGAATCAGATTGGTGCAAAGCTTGCCGACAAAAGTGATTCCCGTTTTACCGGGGTCGGACGTTTCCTTAGAAGAACCAAGCTGGATGAGCTGCCGCAGCTAATCAATATTCTGAAAGGTGATATGAGTATTGTGGGACCAAGACCGGAACGTCCGGAGCTTATTGCCCGGACGATTGAGAGCGTTCCGGAGTTCAGCTTCAGAACCACGGTTAAGGCAGGGCTTACGGGATACGCTCAGGTACACGGAGATTACCATACAGATTTTCTTGAAAAATTGAAGTGGGATTTGATGTATATTGAGAATTTTTCGCTGCTTCTGGATTTCAAGATAATTTTGATGACAATCCCTGTACTATTCAGGGGGAGCGATGATGTATGACGGATAAAGGTTTATTGGAGGAGATTAAGATGTACAATCCTGACAAAGCATGTGACGAGATGATTGAGGCACTGAACAGAATATGTCATGAGAAAAAAATCAGCTGGAACACTCTTGCAAAAGAGGCGGGATTATCCAGTTCGACTATAAGCTATCTTATGCGTGGCAAGAGCAGACCTCAGGTGTATACGATGTTGATGCTGTGCAATGTCCTCGGTGTACGTTTTTCGGAGTTGTTTGAAGAGTCTGATGTTGTGAACGAGTGCGAAAATGAGGAAAAGCTGCTTGAGGTCTATCGTGGACTTACGGACGAAAAAAGAGAGATGCTCAGGACTTACATCGATATGCTATCAAAATATCAGGTGTGAATAAAAAGAATGCTGATTTCGATAAACAGAACAATTCAGCAATATATTATCATGGTATAATGTGCGCAAGCTGAGTGGTGCATGGCACTGCGGCAGGATGTAATATGGATAGTAGGAGAGTGATGGTATTGTTTTTTTGCAATGCCGCTTATTTATGAAAAAAGGTAAAAAGAAGTTATATTTGATTTTATTTATTGTCTTTCTCGTTATAGCACTTATCTGTGCGGTGTGCCTGATGCTCAGGGAGTACAGGCTGTATAATTCGGAGAAGATTTATGAGAGTCTCTCGGCAGAGATGGAAAAAGAGTCCGAGGTTGTTTCTGAGACCGGAACCGAGACAGAGACCGAGACCGAGCCTCTCTCGGCGAGACAGATTAAGATTAATGAATATTCCGAGCAGCTGGGTATAAGTGTACCTGACAGGGACATAGATTTTGTCAAGCTGCATGATACTGTATCAGAGGACATATATGCATGGATTTATATTCCAGAAACGAATGTGGATTATCCGGTTTTTCAGCATCCGACGGACAATGCTTATTATCTTGAGCATAATGTTGATGGAAGCGAGGGATATCCCGGCTGTATATACACCGAGAATTATAATTCAAAGGATTTCATGGACCCACAGACTGTGATATACGGTCATAATATGAGAGACGGCACGATGTTCTCCGACTTACATAAGTATGAGGATGAAGATTTCTTTGATGCCAACAGGTATGTATATATTTATACGGAAGAGGATGTTTTTGTGTACAGGATTTTTGCGGCATATCAGACAGATAACAGACATCAGCTTCTCAATTATGATTTTTCAGTTGATGGGGCGCTTTCAGGTTATCTTGAAGGCATAATGGCTACACAGGGCGAGAATGTCATAATAGACAGAGATACGGAGTATAAGGATAATTCCAGAGTACTTACCTTGTCAACCTGTGTCATGAAGGAGAGACAGTTCCACCTTCGATATCTTGTACAGGCTTTGCTTGTTGAAATTCATGGAACGGAGACAGAGTAGATATGGAGAAAGAGAAGAAACAGAAGCTTCCGCTTGCACTCAGGATAATAATTATCGTACTTAGCGTACTTATTGTGCTTATGCTCATTCTTGCGATTGTATTTTGTTCGCTGCGTTCATCAGGCAGGAAGAGCCTTTATTCTAAGATGGAAGTTATGCAGCCTGATTTCGGCTCATTTGGAGAGCCTGAGTCTGAGGAGCAGGAGACGACAAAAGGCATAAAGGAATCTGAGGGTGAAGATGAAACGCTGTCAGACGGTGAGACGGAGAAAAATATTGAAAATGTGACGGAGCAGACAACAGATAATGCGTCATCAGTTGCGGAAAGTACCACAGCGGACGATTCGGGATATGTATACCAGAGCGGCGATGTAAGCTTCAATGGTCATGTATACCGTTATAATAAGGATATATTGACGTTCCTCGTTCTTGGAATAGACAGGGAGTCGGAAGTTCCTGTTGTTGATGAGAATACGAATTATCTTAAGGGTGGTCAGTCCGACACTATCTTTCTTATGGTGATGAATCCTCATGATAAGAGTATTTCAATTGTTGCAGTTAACAGAAATACAATGACGGATATTGATATGTATGACAGTGCGGGAAATTATGTGAGAACAGCCAGAGCACAGATATGTATACAGCATGGATATGGTGACGGCGGTAAGCTGAGCTGCGAGAGGGCACGGCAGACGGTATCTGAGCTATTCCATAATCTGCCTATCCATGGTTATGTATCGATAGGTATGGGTGCGGTTTCGACACTCAATGATGCGGTTGGCGGCGTGGAAATTACTTTGCCTGCAGATTCGCAGAGCTTAGGGCTTGCGGCAGGGACAGTCGTAAGACTTAATGGAGAACAGGCATATAATTTTGTTCATGATAGAAATAAGGATCAGTTCGATTCGGCAACCGACAGACTTAACAATCAGAAGACCTATCTGACTGCATTCATGAATCAGGTGTATGGGATGACGAAGAGCGACATAACTTTCCCTGTCAGCTTATATCAGAGGCTTAGCAATTACATAGTCACGGATATAGGTATTGACGAGATGTCATATCTTGCATCGGAGCTTATCGGATATTCGGTTGGTAATGCGAGGATATACACTGTTCCGGGACAGACTGTTCTGGGAAAGAAATTTGAAGAATTCTACGTCGATGGTGACGCATTAAGACAGCAGATGTTAGAGATTTTTTATGAGATTGTAAAGTGATTTCCATATAGAAAATCGACATTATTTATTAAGGTATCAAAGCCGTAACGGCTTGATATACACACGTATAAGAATAAGGAGGTTTTGAGAAATGAAGAACAAGTTTTTAAAGTTTTTTACTGTTCTTGCGTGCTTTGTAATGGTATTTTCCATGACGGCATTTGCAGCAGACAGCCCTAATACCGGTGATAATTCCGGTACACCAAGTCCTGATACATCTGACAATTCAGCATCAACAGGTTCTAATGATTACAATACACCTGCAGCTGACAAGGCAGAAGGTGTAACAGCTCCTAAGATTACTGTTAACGGTCAGGAAGTTACAGTTACAATTGCTGCTGCTTCAGTAGCAGATGTTAAGAACGCTGAGTCTAAGGCTAAGGAATATTTCGGTGCCAGTGCAGAGGTTCTTAAGGTATTCGATATTTCTTTACCTGCAGGCGACTATAGCAAGGGCGTTGATGTAACACTCAACATTCCGGGAATTAAGGCTGGTCAGTCAGTATCAGTTATTCACTGGAACGGACAGCTCTGGGAGAAGCTCCCTGTAACTAATGTGAGCGATGGCAGTGTAACTGCTACATTCACATCATTCTCACCTGTTGCGGTTGTTGTAAATCCTGTAATAGCACCTAGCACAGGTTTCAATCCTGCATACTTTGCAGCAGTTGCCATGGTATTTGCTCTTGCAGGTGCAGCATTCTGTGCACGCAAGGGATTTAAGGCTGAATAATCAGCTCAATAATTTAAAGTGTATTTAAAAAAACATACGTGTGATAGTCTGGATAACAGACGATAACTGGGAGCTCCTTTTTTAGAAGGGGCTCTTTGTTTTTGAAGTAATAACTAGGGTTGTTTCATGAAACAACCCTGATTGTGAGGAAATATTATGTTGACAAATAAGATACTTTGGGCTAAAGTATAATCAAAGCATATTTCTTGAAATTTCTACAATCCTAGGGTAACAATTGTTTCCCATCATACATTCATGAGTCTATGCTTTTATTCCGTTAAAATAGGCAGAAGATGATTGAATGATAAACTGCTTTATGTCAATGACATTTACACAGAGCAAGATATAATGCGTCTGTTATTACGTCAAGGGAAACTGATGTAGGTACGAGGTTCGAAAGCATACCGGAGGTTTATATCATTTACATTTCTGAATTTGATTTTTTCAAAAAAGGAAAAACAATATACCATATTGAAAAAATCATTAAAGAAACAGGAAATTATGTTGATGATGGATTTCACGAGATATTTGTTAATACCTCGGTATATGACGGAACAAAAATTTCCGACCTTATGAGGTGCATGACGCAGAAGGAAGTAAACGATTTAAAATTTCCTAAATTAGTTAACCGCATAAATTTCTTAAAAACAAGTGAAGGAGGAAGAAGAGTTATGTGTGAAGTAATGGAAAATATGATTGCAGAAGCTGTAAGTGAAGCTACAAGCAAAGTTATAAGTGAAACAAACACCAAAGCAGTAATCAATATGCTTCGCCTAAAAGTTGATGAAAATGAAATCCAAAAGCTCTACCCTGCTGAATTTGAAGAAGGTAAGAGAAGATTTTTGGAAGAATCTAAGTAAACTAAATTATTGTTAAGAATCTTTTTTCAAACAAAGAAAGGCTTCTTGAGGTAAAGGTGAGCGATATTTAAAAGTGGAAGCCGGATATGAAATAGCCTGAGCTGCGTAGCAGCGTATTGTACGAAGTAACGTATGGAACGAAGCTGCGTATAGTTTGAGAAGTCATATTGTGATTGAGGGCTCCTGTGAGGGAGCTCTCCTTTTATTTTGGTGATAAAAAGCTCTTCCATTTTTTCTGTTAATATGGTATTATATAGTGATTTATGATGTTTTTAATCCGCCGGAACCGGTATACTGACCGGAATGTCATGTGTCGGATTATAATATCCGGTTGATTTAATTTTATAATTAGAAATGAGGAATAAGATGTCCATAGACCAGAGTAAGATTCGTAATTTTTGTATTATAGCCCACATTGACCATGGCAAGTCCACCCTTGCGGACCGTATTATTGAGAAGACCGGACTGCTTACCAGCCGTGAGATGCAGGCACAGGTGCTTGACAACATGGATATTGAGAGGGAGAGAGGCATAACCATCAAGTCCCAGACGGTACGCGTTGTGTATAAGGCAGAGGACGGCGAGGAGTATATCTTCAACCTGATTGATACGCCGGGACATGTGGATTTTAACTATGAGGTTTCAAGAAGCCTTGCGGCATGCGACGGAGCGATTCTTGTGGTTGACGCTGCGCAGGGAATTGAGGCGCAGACGCTTGCGAATGTATATCTTGCCCTTGACCATGACCTTGATGTAATCCCGGTTATCAACAAGATAGACCTTCCGAGTGCCGAACCGCAGAGAGTAATCGATGAGATAGAGGATGTAATAGGGCTTGAGGCGCATGACGCACCGCTTATCTCAGCCAAGAACGGAATTAATATTGAGCAGGTATTAGAGGCTGTTGTGCATAAGATTCCTGCACCTAAGGGCTCGAAGGACAACCCTCTTGCAGCACTTATCTTTGATTCGCTCTATGACCCTTACAAGGGAGTCATCGTGTTCTGCCGTATCAAGGAGGGCACGGTTAAGAAGGGCACCAAGATAAGGATGATGGCTACAGGAGCAGAATTCGACACTGTCGAGGTAGGCTATTTCGGAGCAGGACAGTTTATACCATGCGATGAATTGACAGCAGGAATGGTTGGGTATATAACTGCAAGTATCAAGAATGTGCGCGATACGAGAGTGGGTGACACAGTGACGGACGCAGACAGACCTTGTGCCGAGCCGCTTCCGGGATACAAGAAGGTCAATCCTATGGTATACTGCGGTATGTATCCGGCTGACGGTGCACATTATGCAGACCTTCGTGATGCGCTTGAGAAGCTTCAGCTCAATGATGCCTCGCTTCAATATGAGCCGGAGACATCGGTTGCGCTGGGCTTCGGTTTCAGATGTGGTTTCCTTGGACTGTTACATCTTGAAATCATACAGGAAAGACTTGAACGTGAATATGACCTTGACCTTGTGACAACTGCACCGGGCGTTATCTATAAGGTTCATAAAACGGATGGCACGGTCATGGAGCTTACCAATCCATCCAATCTTCCGGACCCATCGGAGATAGATTTCATGGAGGAGCCTGTTGTATCGGCTGAGATTATGGTTACGACGGAGTTTGTCGGGCCGATAATGGAGTTATGCCAGCAGAGAAGAGGTGTGTATCTTGGAATGGAATACATGGAGACTACCAGAGCACTCCTTAAATATGAGCTTCCGTTGAACGAGATTATTTATGACTTTTTTGATGCGCTCAAGTCGCGTTCAAGAGGTTACGCTTCGTTTGATTATGAGCTTAAGGGCTATGTACAGTCCAAGCTTTGCAAGCTTGATATTCTTGTCAACAAGGAAGAAGTTGATGCACTTTCATTTATCGTGCATGCTGATAGTGCCGCAGAACGCGGAAGAAAGATGTGCGAGAAGCTCAAGGATGAGATACCAAGACAGCTGTTCGAGATACCTATTCAGGCTGCCATCGGTGGAAGGATTGTTGCCAGAGAGACCGTAAGAGCCATGCGTAAGGATGTCCTTGCAAAGTGCTATGGCGGTGATATTTCACGTAAGAAGAAGCTCCTTGAGAAGCAGAAGGAAGGAAAGAAGCGAATGAGACAGTTCGGTAATGTCGAGATACCGCAGAAGGCATTCATGGCTGTGCTCAAGTTAGATGACAACTAAGATATATAATTGTGAAAATATGTGTATTATGTTGGACGTTGTTCAATTTTAATATATTGTATTTAATATATTGTATATGAGCCTGTCAGCTAAGCCTGGTTTAATTATTATGGCTAAAAAAGTCCGGCTTATATTGTAGAAAATTGTATAAATGTCTGTGCATAAATATGAGTTTTACAATTAAAAAAAGATAATTTGTAATAGATGGAGGAAAATATAATGGACTATAACAGACTTGCAGAGTTATGTCTGCCGGGTATTGATAAGACACCTGATTATTGGGAGAAGCAGTTCCCGGCGAGAGAGCTTAAGAAGGGGGCGCAGGTGACAAGACTTGCACCAAGCCCTACGGGATTTATACATCTTGGAAATCTCTATGGAGCACTTGCGGATGAGAGAATCGCACATCAGAGCGGTGGAACCTTCTACCTCAGAATAGAGGATACTGATGCCAAGAGAGAGGTTGAGGGAGCTGTTGATATCATCATCAATGTTCTCCGTTACTTTGGTATTGAGTTCGACGAGGGAGCAGGAATCGATAATCCTGAGATTAACAAGTATGGCCCTTATTTCCAGAGACAGAGAGCGGAGATTTACCAGACCTACGTTAAGGATTTAGTAAAAAAGGGTCTTGCATATCCATGCTTCTGCACGGAGGAGGAGCTTAACCAGATTAAGGAAGAGCAGATGAAGCATGATATCCTTACAGGATACCACACTAAGTGGGCTAAGTGCCGTAACCTCACAATCGAGGAGGTTGAGGCTAATATAAAGGCGGGCAAGCCTTATGTTATGCGACTTCGTTCACAGGGTACTGAGGGTAAGGAGGTTACATTCAAGGATACGATCAAGGGAGAGATTTCCTTCCCTGAGAATATCCAGGATGTCATCATTCTTAAATCAGATGGAATACCTACCTACCATTTTGCACATGCCATAGACGATCACCTTATGGGAACAACTCTTGTAATCCGTGGTGAGGAGTGGCTTTCAAGCGTTCCTACACATATTGAGCTTTTCAATATACTCGGATTCAAGAGACCTGACTATGCACATACAGCTCACCTTATGAAGATGGAGCAGCTTGAAGATGGCACAATGAGTAAGAGAAAGCTTTCTAAGAGAAAGGATCCGGAGCTTTCGCTTGATTTCTACCGTCAGGACGGATACCATCCTCACTGTGTAAAGGTATATCTTATGACTCTTTTAAACTCCAATTTCGAGGAGTGGTATGATAAGCACCCTGATTCACCGATTGAGGAGTTCAAGTTCGACGTGCATAAGATGGCACAGTCGGGAGCACTGTTTGATATGGATAAGCTTCACAATATATGCCGCAACGAGTTTGCCAAGATGGACACGGATGCAATCTATGATTTCCTATATGAGTGGAATAAGGAGTACAACAAGGATATGGTTGACGTATACTTTAAGTCACCTGAGTACTTCAAGAAGGCTCTTGAGCTGTTCATGGGTGTAGGTCAGAAGAGAAGACGTAAGGATTTCGAGTATGCGAAGCAGATTATGCCTATGTTCTCATTCTTCTTTGATGAGACATTCGTTCCGAATTATGAGTTCAAGTATGACAATGCACAGGTTCGTGAGATTCTTGAGAAGTACCTTGCTTCCTATGACCACAGCGCAGATAACAATGGCTGGTTTAACAATGTGAAGGCAATCGCTGATGATTGCGGCTTTGCTTCCGATATGAAGGCATACAAGGCTGCCCCTGAGAGCTTCAAGGGAAGTGTTTCGGATGTAGCTGAGATTCTGCGTATAACAATTACAGGAGCTTCCAATTCACCTGATTTGTGGACAATTCTTCATATCATGGGTGAGGACAAGATGCGCGAGCGTATCAATAATATGCTTGGGAAGCTCAACTGATAAACGAGGTCTGAATGAGCTGTGATATAAAGACACAGAAGGGGATATATATACATATCCCCTTTTGCATTTCAAAATGTATATACTGTGATTTCTGTTCCGCACCGGCTGATGATGACACGAAGGAGCGATATGTCAATGCTCTGTGTGCGGAGATTGTGCATGCGGGAAAGGAAGCAGTAAAAAATGGTGACGATAGGAGCATAAGTACTATATTCTTTGGCGGAGGTACACCATCGATTCTTCCGGCACAATTGTTTGTAAAGATAATGTGTGCGGTGCGGGAAGCCTTTTTTGTGTCGGAGGATGCGGAGATTACTGTTGAGTGCAATCCGGGGACTTTGACTGCCGAGAAGCTGCGGGCATACAGAAGCATGGGCGTGAACAGGCTGAGTATAGGACTTCAGTCTCCGGATAACAGGGAGCTTAGGGCACTGGGCAGGATACACACCTATGAGCAGTTTGAGGAGTCATATTATGCTGCAAGAGACGCCGGATTTGACAATATCAATATCGATATCATGTCGGCTGTTCCTTACCAGACAGTTACAGGGTATCAGTCTAACCTTGAAAAGATAGTGAAGCTTAACCCGGAGCACATTTCGGCATACAGCCTTATTGTTGAGGAGGGCACGCCGCTTTTTGGTATGGTTGAACGCTCCGGGGGTGACATTCTTCCAACCGAGGATGAGGACAGGCAGATGTACGCATTGACGAAGAAAATATTAGCGGATGCGGGCTACCACAGATATGAGATTTCCAATTATGCCAGACCGGGCTTTGAGTGCCGTCACAATGCATCGTACTGGGAAAGAACAGACTATATAGGCTTCGGTGTGGCAGCCGCCTCACTTTTAAAGAAGTCGGAGAGCTATCCGCAGTCAAGAAGATTTACGAATACATCTGATTTGGAGGGTTATATAAAAAATCCGATTGACAATCATAGTGAGGAGGAGCTTCTCACACAGGATGATGAGATGGAAGAATTCATGTTTCTTGGGCTGCGCATGATGGCAGGAATCTCCACAGAGAGCTTCAAGGAGGTATTCGGGCGGGACTTTTATGAGGTGTATGGTGAGATTGCGGCAAACCAGATGAAGCAGGGGCTTATTAAGCGCGAAGGAGACAGGATAAGGCTTACAGATATGGGAATTGATGTAAGTAATACCGTTATGGCGGAATATATGCTATAATATAAAAGGATTCGGGTGTCAAAACATGCCAATCTGATTTATGAGTGTATAACGTATTATATTTATGCATATCAGCTCCGTTGTCCGAAGC
>ENA-UONV01001685-UONV01001685.1-human-gut-metagenome-genome-assembly--contig:-CS4-NODE-1685-length-18417-cov-9.247522_pt1 | contig 18417 bp, 17 predicted proteins | sample MGYA00242461_ERZ724008 | MGnify/ENA metagenome assembly ERZ724008 | reverse complement strand
GGGTTTTGCCAGAAGCCACCTTTTTTACTATGTTTTCAAGGTCTTTGCTTAATATTTTCTGTCCTATGTTTTCGTTCACAAAAAAAGGGACATCTGTCAAATGTCCCAATAATGTCGCACATCGTTTTCTGCCTGTAACTCCCGATAAATTAAGCGGATCCAAGGCGATAGGCTAAAGTAAAATGGGACATTTCAAAAAATCCATTCGCAAGAAGAAACGGGTCTGCCGAACGTCCCTGCCGTATGTTGTTGTGTAATAGATTCCTTTGATACCCCCTCTGGACAATGAGTGCAGGGGGCGGAATCGAACCGCCAATCTCAAGGTTATGAGCCTTGTGTCTTACCGTTAGACCACCCTGCAAAAGCATCAGTTCTCGCTGAACTTATCCCTCTTGAGTTGCGAAAGCTCTTGATAGATTCTGACTATCGCAGATAAGTCCAATAGCAGCATATCGACAGTAGTTGCACTCATATCTTCAAGCGGGAACTTTTCCTTAAAGCCCTGATACCATTTCACGAAACCGTCTATGTACTTGACGTGTTCTATGGTATAGCTTTCTGGTACTTTCTCCTCCTTGAGTTCAGGCTCTTTGCGTGGGGGAAGAATTCCAGTTGCGATATAGGCGTCTTTGAGAGTTTTGGCAGGTAGCTTCTCTATGAAGTTGTTAGTTTGCGTTTCATCGCTTATCACACTTTCAGTATTCTCATTTACTTGTAACACTGGTGTTACAACTGGCTTTGTTTCTGGGGCATTTTGTATTGCCGAATAAAGTTTTATGTATCGGTGTGCCGTCATTCTTGTAAACGAGCAATTAGATTCCACCCAAGAAATCCAATCGCCATAGGGTACTGACTTTTTCTGTTCCACCAAAAGCCTGCCACACTCAATGGCAACCTTGATTGCTTCCTGCGCCTTATCTTTGGCAAGCTTCGAGAGTGCTTCGGCCTTCTCGTGGAGTGCGTTAATTCTCGAAGCTATGTCGAGTTCAGTTGAAGATGTTTCGGTAGCGGAGATTGTGTTTTCGTTTTCCATACCAATCACCCGCTTGTCAAATTGCGCAATCTCGACTTTCGGTATGATTGACATGCCGACGGTGACTTCATCGTTGATGTTGTGCGTAGCCCAAGAAATTTCTGCCAAGACTTAACGCGAGCCGATATAGCCGCCCTTGTTACGCCATACTTCTTGGCAAGTTCTGTCTGGCTCTTTACGCCGAGCATTTGCTCCATGCCAAGCGTCATCATCAAGGTGTCTATCTCAAGGCGACGTATTCCCTCATTTTTTGCCCCTTGCAGGCGTTCAAACACCCAACGCAACATCTGACACCCATAAGCGATTTCAACGCCTTCTAAAGTCTCTGAGGGCTTTTCTTGGCTATCGAGAAAATCGTAGCTAAAGTCGTATGAAGCCTTGTCGAAAGCCACGCTTGGGTCTGTCTTGAAAACTCTGTGGTCGTCTGCGAGAGGTTTATCGATGCCCTTAGCCGCCAGTTTAGCCCTCTGCTTAGGTGGCAGACTCTCCACCCATTTGCGGTACTCGTCCTCATAGCGGCTCATAGGACACCTCCTCGCGCGTGCGTGCGCATGGGGAAAGGTTCGCACGAAAATCTGTACCGTCTCAATGGGGGATTCAGGTATATCCCTCCTCCTACTTTTAGTAGGAGGGGATACCTAATCCCCATTGGGGACAGAAGAAAAAAAATCCCCCAATCCCTAATCCCCAAGGGATACCCAAGGGGATTGCAAAAGTCCGTTTCCCCTATCCCCTGAGGGATATTTTTTATCCCTACGGAATTTCTCAACATTACTAAGGTATCCCTATTAGTCATTGTCGGCCCCTTTCTCCTCCGACAAGTCCACCTCGGGTATATAAAGCCTACCGTGCCAATATGGTTTGCGAAAGACTATAAGAGGGTTATTCTTGCGTACTGCTTCGTACACCTTTACTGCACTTTCTGTGTCGGCAGGGTCGCCAAATTTAGCAAGTTGACCTTGTATATAGGCTATAACTTCGCTCTTGTTTGGGTCTTTATCGTGTTTCTTTGGCGGCATTGTCTCCAGTTCAAGATATGTGTACTTGGAACGGGAAACTTTTTCGGATTTTACCTTTTTTAGAGGTTTCTCGCAAAGTTCCCATAAAACGGCGGTCTCCGAGTGCTTCATATAGGTAAAGGCACCTGTTCCCGATAGACTCGCGCGTTTAGCATGGATAAACTCAAATACATTGGGGTCTTCCGCATTTTCTCTAATTACCGAGACTGCACGTGCCCAGTTGGTTAATTCGGAAGAACCTATACCGAGATAGGATAAGGCGTGGTTTACATCTTTTGATTCCTTGGACGGTTTACCTGTATGGTGGATAAAAATAAGCCCGATATTATGCTTTGTGATGACCGGATTAAGAGTGTTCCGCAGAAATGTCGCGCACATATCCTGTCTGCTAATATCGCAACCTATGTATGATAACAACGGGTCAACAATAACTAAGTCGGGTTTGTATTCTTCACACAGTTCGTCGAGAAGCTCCACAAACACCGTCCCCGTAGCGCTCTGCTCGTCCAATTCGATAAAATAATAATCGATTCTCTCATTCTCCTCATGGGTAAAATTCTCACTTCTTATGACAGAGTGGAATGGCCTTGCTATATCTATGGCGTTATTCTCAGCTTGAATAAATAACACTTTCATTTTCTTACTCGGCCTTAATCTCAGCGTGCTTCTTCCCACGCAAAAATTGAGGGCAAGCTGCATAGCCAATACTGACTTGCCTATTCCAGATTGGGCAACGATAAGCCAAGAACCGTTCATCGTCAGAAAGCGATCGCCTACTAAATTGTCGCTCTTATCGTCTGGGTCGGTCGCGCGAATGTCCTTGCCCAATTTTACATTATATTTCCGCTTGCCGGCATTCTTTGCCCACTCCTCATAAGATTTTCCGCCAATATTTACGGCAATTAGCCTTTGCCGCTTTCCATCTCTGGTGACGGCTGCAATTCGCGATAGGCGGCTTGCATTCTTGCAGGCCTTATCTACGGAAAAGCCGTTTTTTGCAAGAAACTCGTGAAGTTTGGACACCCGTTCCCGATAGAGTTTTTCGTCTTTTCCCGCGTCGATTTTTACTATGGCATGAATCGACTTTCCTCCAGAATCGACAAGGGCAGAACACGGCAGATTTAATTCGCGTATCTTTCTTAATTGTTCCTCCTTGGGGAGTGAGTCGGATTCGATTAAACAATGCCTGAACTCCTCTACATCGGAATTCTTGCAACCTTCTCCCGACATTGGGTTAATCCTTGCCCAAGCTCCCGCCTTGGGATTCCAATCGCCAAGAATGTAGCCTATGTCCTCGTAAATGTCGCAGGCTTTGATAAGTTCTTCAAAAGACTTATTGACGCCTTTACCGCTTGGCAGGAATTTTCCGTCCTTTTCAAACGAGCTTACTACAAAATTTACCGTATCACCCGGCCTGAATAAAGCCCTCAGATATTCCTTTAGCTCCAAACTTGGGGCTTTACTGGCGTTTTCACACTCGTTTGAACGTCCGATAGGGTCGTTCCAAGAAAAGCCGTCAGAGGGCTTGTAGCCGTTGTCTTTTGCCATTTGTATGATTGAACCTATCCCGACGTTCGCTCCAGAGTAGTTCCCAAAAGTTTTCCAATGCTTCTCGCACGCTCCCTCTTGGTATTTATGGGAGTTTTTACTCCACTCGTCCCATACGGAACACGGCTGCCCGTCGGCGTGCAAAGCCATGCCGACCTTTAGCCAAGTATCATAGTCGTCAACTTGTGATTGTGTAAGGAATGATAAAATTTCGCTTATATTTCTTTCCATTGCTTCCTCCTCCAGCCGTTATTTGCGAGGTCTGTGATTAGTTTTGTGGCAAAATCAAATCCAAAACTCTCGGCATTCTTATAGCCAAAGCGGTTGAGAATTTTTATTTGCTTAGGAGTTGCGAGATTGCGCGAACGTCGGTTTATGGCGTTCCCCAAAAGTAATGACGCAAAACCTCTGCTTTGAATTGCCTTCGGGTTAAACTGTAAACGCTCAAGTGCTTGCAACTGCTTTTGCGTAGGTGCTTCGCGCTCCCATTTGAAAGTCGGCGAGTAGCTTTGAAGCTCGTCGTCGTGGGTAAAAAGCGCATACTCGATTGGATCTATTAACCTGCTTTTCTTTAGCGAATTTGCCTTTATTGCGTCGGCTAAAGATTTCTCGCGCTCTTGGCGGGCAGTGCATTCTGCTTCCTGTTCAAGCTCGCCTAAATCGAATAACTTGCCGCCTTCGGCTATTTTGGTCATCTGCTCGGCAACATCTGGTTTATTGGCAATGAGGTTAGCAGGGTGGCAAAGATTGTGTTGCTCTGATTGCCATAGAAAATCCAAGACAAGAAGATTCTCTTTGCCTTCGCATGTTCGAGTTCCGCGCCCTATAATTTGGGCGTATAGCGAGCGGATTTTAGTTGGTCTTAAACATACGACACAATCGACGCTTGGCTCGTCATAACCTTCGGTAAGAAGCATTGAATTACATAGCACTGTACATTCGCCACTGTGGAAGCGTTCGAGAATTTTCTTTCTCTCGCCCGATTCTCCCGAAATATGCTCCGCCTTGTACCCAAGCGATTTTAGGATTTGCGCCATTCGCTGAGATGTGGCAATTAGCGGAAGAAAGATTAGCGTCTTTCGCTCTCTTGGAATGTGTTTTGCGATTTCCTCAAGATATGGGTCTATCGCGGACCCCAAGTCATCGGCAGAATAGTCTCCCGCCGTTGTCTTTACGCCTTTTAATGATATTTTAAGCGGGATTGTCTGTACGAGTATCTTCGACAGATACCCCTCTTTTATGGCGTCCCGAATTGAGTATTCATAGGCGATGTCTTCAAAATACTTCCCGAGATTTTGCTTGTCTCCTCGATCTGGCGTTGCCGTCACGCCCAACACCTTTGCCGACGAGAAATACCTTAAAATATTTTGATATGAATCGCTCAATGCGTGGTGAGCTTCGTCAACAATGATAGTTCCGTAATGGTCTGGAGAGAACCTTCTAAGCCTACTTTCGCGCATTAGCGTCTGAACAGAAGCGCAAGTAATAGGATAAAGACTATCTATAGCCGATTCTCCCGCCTTTTCAAATGCGCAAGAAAGCCCAGTCACAGCGGCTATTTTGTCTCTGGCTTGTGTCAGGAGTTCCTCACGGTGGGCGAGGACGAGGGCTTTACCCCCGTCCTTTAACGCACGCTCCGCAACCTTTGCGAAACACACGGTTTTTCCGCAATTATGATGAACAATAAATTGTCCATCGAGATAGAGATTGTCCCTATCTACGGTAAAACCGAAGTATTCACCCTTACCGACATATTCCACATCAAAACCACAAAGAAGAACATTCTTCTTTTGCTGCCTTGCTGAGGCTTTTTTCCTCTCAACTCTAAGTGGTAAATCAAAGCAATCTCCACAAATATTTATGCGGTAATATTTTTCCGAATTTACTTCTTTTACCGAATGAGTAGCGCATAATCCCAGACTTCTGGCAATAAAGATTACATCTGTTGCCAAAACCCATGATTTTGTGCAGTATTCATATCCACCATTGTTGTAATAGCCGTCAGTGTCGAGAAGCCCTGCAAGTAATTTCTGCCTGTCGGATCTTCTCGCAATAAGATATTCCCAAGGTATGAATTTTTCTCCACTCTTTACGCTCAATGAAAATTTCCTGATTTGATTTCTGAGAAATTCATTGTCGTAACCAGTACGTTTACCCTTGAAGAAATAACTATTTGCGAGGCTAGGTTCTTCTGATTTTCTTATATCCGAACCTATTTCTTCGGCATACTCATAGAGACTTTTTACGATTTCCTTATCTGGAGTACATACGGAGATATTATCCCGATTAAGATTTCCGTCACCTATACAAACACCGAGGATATAAGGATCTATTGTGAGATATGCGGAATCCTGCCATTTGAATTCTACTCCGACTCTTTCAAGCTTGTATAGGTGCTTAAAAGTCTTCGTAGATTTTAGATAATTTCTAACGGAAATATCTACATAATCTGGATAAGAAGGTTCTACTTTTGTACCAGTTTTACGAAGATGTAGTATATGTTCTCCGTTTACAATAAAAGGTTCTCCCTTTATTGGCGTTATTTTGAACATTTCATCTACGCCATTATGCAGGAATAATACCTCTCTTGGCTTACTGTCTGGGCCCATTAACTTATCGCCAATTTTTATATTTTCGACATTTTTCGTCACTCCATGACGTCCATCGAAAAGTAAAATTTGACTTCCCTTTGCATGGCACCCTGTGGGAAGCACAAGCAATGTTTTGTCGAACTCACCCCAAGACTTAAAAATAGAATCCACCGCCTTTTGCTGATACGGTCTAAGCTCCATTGGAAACCCTCCTTCCGTATTCGGCAATAAGGATTGCGTCGGCTATTTTTAAGGTCGGCTTTAAGAACGCATACAGCTTGTATGCATGTTCCCGAAGGCGGCGTTTTCGCTCGTTATATTCCAATCCTTTCACTTCGGGCAAAATTTCTCCTTGCCACTTCTGGGGAGTCACCGTCTTAAAGGGAATCTCCAAAGCGATAAGAATACCGATTACTTCTCCGTAAGACTTGCCGAGGACAAAGGAGCGACTTGCGGGTTGGGCGTGTTTACAACTTATATAGCCGCTTACTTGCTCAACATAAGCCTCCAAAGGAATATTGCACTTTTGGGAATATTCCTTCAGTTTGCGCATTGCCTCAGCGAAGAACTGTATATCGTTCAGTGCGTCCGCTACATTCGCGCAGAGAGGGTGCGGGTGGAGGATTGCATATCCTCCGTTTACACCCGCGTCTATTCCGATTATGATTTTACCATTCATCGGAATCCTCCTCTCTGACAACACCCATAGCTTCGCCTATGCGCCGAATAGACAATACGTCGGATTTTAGCTTCTCGATAGCGCGACTTGGGCTTATCTGCCACATTGCGTTGAAGTTTATTTCTTCGTCTTTGCGCTTTATTCCAAAGAATCGCGCTATGTTGCCAAGAGATGCCTTCTCGAATGTCCCACACCCCCAGACTTGCAACAAATCTATGAAGTTGCCGTTAAGGTAGCGCCCATTGAGAATCTTCGGCACTATAACTCGGTTTGCCCATGAACGCCTTACTAAGAATGGAATGGCCCAAGCGTAGATATTAAACCCAACAAACTTACAATCCGCATTTGAACGGTAGTAATTCCAAAATTGCCTTAAAATATCGGCTTCATCGGAGTCTATGATTACAAGCGGGGTTTGATTTGGCTTTTGGATACCAATAGCCATGACTCTCCCAGAGAGAGCCGAACTCGGTGCGTCCAAGAACCATTCTTCCTGCTTCCTCGCTTTCCACGTTTGTATTTTTTCTGCGTCCTTGTAATTACTCGGAGCGGAAAATTCAGGCATGAGGTGCTGAATTTCGTCTCGGGGAAGTCCGTCGGTTTCAACATTGAATACGATTTCCATAGCAAACCTCCCTTAGAAAATGTCCTCATCGTCATTATCCGACGCTTCGGGTTCGAGATAGTCCTTGATGACATTCCCGTCATACATTTTTCCGTCTCGTCCCTCCCATTTTTCGATGCCAAGGCGAGCCTTGCCTCTACTTCCGTTTACTTTGTCCCACTTTGGAACTGAACGTTCGCCATGCTTGCGAAGCCCAACACAAGTAAAGAATTGGTTTATCTTCCATTCGCACCTGCGCAAAAGCACTAAGTTCTCGCGCAACGTCGCTTCCAAACCGTCAGAAGTTCTGCATCTGAGCGTGAGCTTTGCCATATTGTCGCCTTTTGCGGTGGTGGCCCGTTCAAATCCAACAACAGTAAAGTCAACAACAGTGTTTTCTGGCAGAACCGTAAATTCCTTCGCCTCTTGTGAAGTTTCGGAATTCCAATCCAATCTTTCGTTATCGGAGGTATTCATTACTTAGCCCTCCTTTCCGAAATATAAGCTTCCACCTTCTCCCAGTTCTTTTCCTCCGCGATTTTTGCGAGGAGAGACTCTGATAGGTCTTTGTACGTCTGATTGCTTTTTATGAGCGCATTGCGCTTCGGATTATTACCCCTCAGATAATCGTTCAGTTCATCTGGCGAAATTGCCGAAAACTCCATAGCCGCTTCAAGAAGCGCCATATCCGCTTTCGGAGAATCGCTAATTTCAAGATTTCCAGAAGTCTTATCTTCGTGTTCTTCCAAGGAAGAAAATTCGGTGCTGAATATATCCTTTACGCTATCGAAACTAAGAGGTAAAACTCCCGAAAGTCCCCAGCGGTTCTTTGCATCGCAAAACGATGTATGCTCGGTGTAGAGAACTCTCTCTTTGCCTCCTACGGCCTTGCCTTTGCCGCTTGCGCTCGACTGTATGTATGTGCGGTAATTTGCAAACAACAGTCCGTCAGCCCACTCTTTGATAAGCGGGGATACACCCCTTGAACATTTCAACTCGTAGTGGTCGTATGTTCCGTTTTCCTCGGGCAACTCGAGCTTTTTTATTGTCGAGTGCGCCAAGACAAGAACGTGCATTCCCGAATTCTGCAACTTGCTAAGATTTGCCAACATTCTCGCATATTCTTCCGCGAGATACTGGTAGCCTTTGCCGTAATTAAAGTCTTCGAGACCGGTCTTCTTGTACTTCTTGCAAAGGAATTCAATGCACAAGCGCTCAGCCCAATCTGCCGTATCGAGTACGAAAGTTTTAAAGCCTTGCTTGTCGGCTATGAGTTCGTCTATGCAGGAAAGCAATGTTTCCCAAGTGTTGAGGTCGGATATTCTCGGCACGTCAAGATGTGCCGTTCCGCCTTCCAAGTCCGCAAATAGCGGCTTGGGGAATTTCGATGCGAATGTGCTCTTGCCAACACCTTCGCAACCATATATTACGCCCCTTTGAGAGCGCATTATTTTACCTGTTTTAATCTGCATTTAGATTTCTCCGAGTTTGCGAACTCTCGTCTCGGAGTGGCACTTGCGAATTTCAGGCTTAGGAAGATAAGGTCTTTCCGACCAAGTAGGTACGGGTTTTGTCCTCCTCCTCGATACAGGCAACATTGTGTTTCCGTTCTCGTACTCCAAAACTGAACTTCTAAGCACCGCAATAGGAGAACGCGGCTTGCCATTCGGCCCGCGAAGCAGTTTCAGCCTATGGGACTTAACGACTTTTCGGACGCACGTTTCCGAACAATTCCACCTGTCCATTAAGTCTTTTACCGAAAATGCCTGCCTTGCGAAGGTGTCGCCAATCCGCTCAGAGAGAGTCATAAGCAGGTCGTTTTGCGCCCTGACTATTTCCTCAAGCCGCAATATTCGATTTGCTAAAATCTCACTGTCGCTTTTCGCTTCCATTGCTTTCCGAAGCGCTTCCCCTTAGCGACACGAGTAGGGTTAAAATTTTGGGTGAAACGCTGAGAGTTCTTTGTTGTTGAACTCGCGCCGCACCCAACTGCGGATAGCTATCTTTTGAATTTCATTTATCCGCACTCTTTGTCTCAATTATTTACGATATAGCATATTGCATGTCTGCATGCCTGTTGGATAATCCAAATTTCACAAATCTCGTTTATCCGCAAATATCTAAGGCTGGATGAATTTTTTTAACTTAGGTTTGATAAGAATTTCTGATTTGTTATAATTCGAGACGAATTGAATTAAAATAGATACAACGAAAGGACTTATGAGTTCATTTAACCGATTTCTTACGACAACATCGCTAAAACGAATACCTACAAAGTATTTAAAAATTATACTCAGTCCAATAAAGATTCGACTTTTGAGTGTAAACTTGTGGCAAGATGACGAGACTAAACATTTTGACTGTAATTTTCTGGCAAAATGGATTCGTGACAATACCGCAAGTATTCCGCAAGATATTTTGGACGCATTCTTTTATATAAACTCTCTCATAAAAGGGAGAATGCATGACAGAATATTTGGGGAACTTTCAAGAATCGGAGAAGCTGAATTGGGTGATGAGGGTGTGTTAGCTTCTAAAATATGGTGCGTTAACAAAACTCTCGCTATGAAATTGCATTCAGAAGCAAGGGTTCGCACTCAACATAGCTTTACTTTCTACAAGCCAAAGCGGATATTTCAGGATTTAAATGCACTTCCCTTGGAAAAGATTACAAGTGTAGAGCAACAACTTGAAGTATGGCTTGAAAATAACAACAAGGGTAAAAAGGTTGATGTATTTCAGCACGACATAAAGGGAACGTTGTATTTTCATATTTTACACGGTTCTACTTTAAGGCGTGAGCCTGTAATTGAAAATAATGAATCTACTATTGCTATAATTCGTTCTGAAATTGAGGATATTTTATTCTTTAACAAGCAAACAGGTGAAATAGGTATTTATCTTAGCGAACCTGCCGTCCGCTTGGAAAATGCTTATAAAGCAATATTCGGCTATGCATTTTTTGAAGATGACAAAATCTATGTAAAGGGAAGTAAATTCTCGCTTGATGTGGTATTATCACCGAACTTTGCCATACAATTAGGGAGTCTGAGGGATTCGATAAAAGATTTTCGGTTGAGTGAAATTAAAGTAAAAACTGATATTTATACAAACGACACAATAACTTTTTCTTCTCAACATGACGCACTAACGTATATGCGCAATAGGAGTGAATCCATCGGAAGTTTCAGCGTAGAATATCTGAAATTTAAAATACTATTTTCGGGTGAAGACAAGGAAAAGACCATTACAATATCTAGCAATAAAAAAGCGGTATATCCGCCATATTGCGATCACGCACTTATAGAAAAGATTTTAATTCTAAATGGTATTTGCATAGAAAAATTAAAACCGCAGCGAACAGAAGAAAATGCTACAAAAGATTTGCACTTGGTTGGCGCATAGTGAAAACAAAGTCGCTCCCGCTATTTCTTTAAAGGAAATATTCGGAGATGATTTCGATTTTCTCGCAGAAAATTATCTGGCTTCTTTGGATGATTTTGCCCAAAGAATAGTTCTTGATGAAACTTCTTATGAACAAACCTGTATTGAAGAAAATGCCGTATCTTTCATAGAACCTGACACTCTTGAACCAAGAAAATTCAAGAAGTCGGAAGCCCGTCTATGGAAATTTAATGAACGTAAATTTATAGGAGAAATTTCAAAACTTTTAAAATTGGATTCCACTGCAATTCGTCTTGGGAATTTTACCGACGGATATTGCCTCGGAACTTTGCAGCTTGACCATAAATACGCAATTTTCGTCTGCTTTAACGAACTAAATTTTCAAATATCGGCATTGGGATATTAAAAAAACGGAGTCCGGCCATTTCTTATAAGATTTAGCAATGCGCCAATCTCTGAAGTTTTAAAAAACTTCATTCTTGAATATTGCGGTGTCGAATGTCATATCGCAGATTTATTTTCGTTTTCTCAAGAAGGTTTGCAGGGTGGTAACATAAAATCTATCTTGGGGTTCAAGGGAACTCGGCAATCGCAACAGTTTAATTTAGAAGCCCTAAAAAAGGCAATGAAGAGTAAAAGTATCGCCGATTTACTCATTACAATAATCGAGAGGGATAAAATAAATTTCAAAATAAAAGAATCCCCTTTTTTTCTGACAATAGAGCATACGAAAATTCCGGATTTTTATAATTCGCGTCTAAAAACCGCAAAAGAGTGTTGGTATACTTTATATAATTTCGCAAAGTCACGAAATGAACATAGGTTGCTTTATTCTCCGAGATTAAAAAATCGACTGAAGGAATTACGTTCGTTTTTTAGAAAAATAAAAGATGTAGAATTTTTTGAATTATACCGAGAAACAGACTATAACACAAGGAAAGACGGCAAAAGAATTACACAAGATTTTGATTCTAAGCCCCGCTCTAAAGGTAAAATAGAAACTTTTGTAAAGCCTTTGTTTGAAATCAGAGTCATAGATAACGAATACGAATTTAATCAGTCGGATAGATATTGAAGAACTTTTCGGCGTCCTCTTTAGTCGCTACTCCTCGGTAGTGTTTAAAGAGTATGTCTGTGCCTTTGTGGGACATTATCAAAGCTGTATCTTGGAAGTCTCTTTTCCATGCGACGTGGTAGCTTGCAAAACTGTGCCTGAAAGCATTGTGGGGCGGTATCCTCTTTTGTGGGAATTTGCCGTTCTCGTCTGGAGTTTTTAACTGTTTCCCATTCACGAGCAATCCCGCTCTGCGCAGGGCACTCTCTCGGCGCTTTTTCCACTTGCGTTCACACCACCCAAAGGCAGACTTTGGCGTCCGTTCCAACCAAGCCCAGAGATTGTCTGGGAGGTTTTCTATATAGTTTCTGCGGTTTTTCTTGGTCTTTTCAGCGGGCGTTAAAATTCCTTGCCGCATTGTAATTTCATTATAGTCAACTCTTGGAATTGCGGAAGTTCTCATTCCAGCAAATAGCCCCAGTGCCATTAAGCCACAGACTTCTGGATCTATCTTTTCATTTGCTCGGAACAATCTCTCCGTTTCCTCCACAGTTAGTATTCCAATCTCGCCCATTTCAATCTTGGGCAATTCAAGTCCCTTGGCTATGTTCTTTTCAATTAGTTCGTTTTTCTCAAACCAGTTCCAAGCGGCAGTTATATTGGACCTCCAATTCTTTACCGTGATTGGAGCAAATTTTAGAGATTTTAGCCAATTTTCCAACTCCTTGCGGCTTATATCTTGCAGGAGCCTATCGCCAAATGATTCAACAAGAACTTCCAAAACGCGTCGGACGTGCCTTATATGTTCGGGCTTGGCTTTTTCAGTCTTGCGCATATCCCGCAGATATTCGTCGCAAGCGTCCCAAAGAGTTAGTACACGTCTTGATTTGTGGTTCTTTGCCCAAAATTCCCACATATCGCGGAAACTTACGTTCCCCCTTATAGACTCGATGTAGGAGATGTCCGAAATGGTATTTTCGTCAATTCCCAAAAGTGCCTCAAAAGAGCGCTTATCCAAGTGCCCATTAAGCCTTAAAAAATCGTCCCTTGCTTCCTCCGTTTCAAAGAACCTTGAATGCCTTACGCCACCCTCAATCCAGAACAGCTGATAGGGAGATTTTCTGCCTTCACAATACCTCTTAGTAATCTTCGCCATAGTGTCGTAATTATAACCCAAAACAATCCCTTTTGTCAAGATTATTGTGGATATAAATTAATTTGATTTGCGACACTCTCAAAGTAGTTAACGAGATAACTTATCAAAATCCAACTAGATATTTTTGCGAATAATGATTGTAAAAAATCTTGAATCTAATAGTACTTTGGGTATGGTATATAAAGCATAGATGAATTCGTCAATTATGGACATACCAAAAATCTAACATGATAAAGAAGAACGATATACTGATATTCTCCGAATGTTTGGAACAAGGTGATGAATATGCTCTTATGATTGCGCTTGATGACGAGTTTACTCCGTCTAAAGTTCCAATGGTTAAGGTTAAAGAGTTGAACACTGATCTGCCATTACCGCCAATAAATGTATTTGAAGCAAGTTATTACAAAGTAATAGGACACGCAGAAGAAGGGGATACCCGAGAGACGATTGTAAAAAAATATCTTCCAAAAGAAATGCATAGAATATAAAAGATATTTACGAAGAAGAGGTTTGTTCATGCCTAAAAAAGAGAATGATATAGTAGATAAGAAAAAACGTTCTCAACGTCATTTAGCTAAGGATTTTACCGTCATTTCTTTATTTTCAGGATGCGGCGGAATGGACTTGGGTTTTATTGGGGATTTCACCTTCTTGGGGACAAAGTATAGAAGGACAGGTTTTAAAATTATATGGGCGAATGAAATCAATCATGCGGCGTGTAAAACATATCGAAAAAACTTTGGAGAAAATAGTATAGTTGAGGGCGATATTAACGATGTATATGAGCAGATGCCAACATACGCTGACGTTATTATTGGAGGTTTCCCATGCCAAGATATTTCAATAAATGGTAAGATGGAGGGAATAAATGGAAAACGAAGTAGCCTATATTCAGCAATAGTAAAGGCAGTAAAGCAAGTTCGACCCAAAGCCTTTGTTGCAGAAAATGTAGGGAGCCTCCTTATGAGACGCCATGAGCAATCTCTGTATAAAATTATATCAGATTTTAATTCTCTAGATTACAATGTTTCCTATAAGTTATACAATGCTGCTGATTATCGTGTCCCACAAACTCGTGAGAGGGTTTTCATTGTAGGAACTCGAAAAGACGTTCCTCTATTTACCCCACCAAATCCTAGCAAAGAAAAGCAACTTTCAGCTAAAGATGCAATTTCTGATTTAGAAGACAAAGAATGGAATAAAGATTTCTCTCACATATGGAGTAAAGCAATACCGAGTGGAGAACAAGGAAATAGACACTTAATAGCAGATCGTCCGGGATATACAATACGTTCTGAATGTCATGGGAATATCCAATTCCATTATTCTCTCCCAAGGCGGATTTCCATGAGAGAAGCTGCAAGAATTCAATCATTTCCCGATTCTTTTTATTTTCCGTGCGGGATAAGAGAAACAGAAAGACAAATAGGAAATGCCGTTCCACCTGTGCTTGCATGGAAAATCGCAAATGCAATCAAACACATATTGAAATAAACTCAGATGACAAAAGAGAATTTTATAACAATACTTAACAAGTGTTGCAATATATTGACAGAAGAAGCCAAGCATAATAAATTTATCTCATCTTCACAATTTGAAAATAGAGTGAGAAAGGTTTTGTCTGAACTGGATACAGGGATTGAAATAGACTTCAATCCACCTCCACAAGCATTCCCAGATATAGAGTTAGGAGAATATGGAGTTGAAGTTAAATTTTCAGAGAATGATACTTGGAAGAGTATAGCAAACAGTATCCAAGAAACTCAACGTATAGAAACTGTAAAATATATCTATGTTATTTTTGGTAAAATGGGAGGAATCCCCGAAGTTCGTTGGGGAGAATGGGAAGACAGTATTGTACACGTTAGAACATCTCATGTGCCTCGTTTTGAAATCGAAATAGATACAGGTATAGATGGGCTAAAAAGGAAGAGAGAATCATTATTTAAACAAATGGGAATTTCTTACGACGATTTTCGTAAGCTTCCTATGCGTGATAAGATGAAATATATAAAAAATTATGCTAGAAAAATACACCCTGACGGTAAATTATGGTGGATTGATGATCCCGAAAAGCCAACTCATACGTTACCTATACAAGCTCGACTCTATACAAAACTTAGTGAAGCAGAAAAAAATCAATTTAGGGCAGAAGGCGCATTATTATGCCCCGAAATAGTTAAAAGTGGCCGTGCAAAAAATAAATACGATAACTTAGTTCTTTACTTACTCACGTATAGAGGAGTTTTATGCCATCAAGCTCGAGATTTATTTTCAGCTGGTAGCGTCGCCAATCCTAAGAACGATGATGCTGGAGGTTTATATATAGAGAGGGCATTAAAACTACTTGAAAGTAAAATGAAGTGTATAGCTCCTTTAATGGAAGATGCCTTGTTTGTTGAATATTGGGGAGAAAGTGTACCGCCTGAAAAAAGATTGAAGCGATGGCTGGAAAAGGCAGATAAAATAGCTACGAATTGGAAGCCTTCTGATTCTCTCTTTAAATAATAAAGTTGTCGCCAACTTTTGTTGCCAAGTTGCGGTTGCAGTTTAGTTGCACGTCTGGTGTGCTCGGGCTTTTGTTGACCCCTAATAATCAATTAGTTGCAAACAGGGGTGTTGTCTCATAAATAAGCCCAGATTCAGAACTTGCTGAAAATGGGCTTGTTGTGTTAAATTTTAAACGGAGAGAGAGGGATTTGAACCCCCGGAACCCTTGCGGGCTCAACGGTTTTCAAGACCGCCGCAATCGACCACTCTGCCATCTCTCCTTTTTATCCTTTCTACACAACATTATATTTCTCTTCTTGGCAACTTTTTTATCTAATCTTTTTCATTTTATTTTTTTCCTTCCATATTTCTCAAAATATATTATCTTTTTCTCCATATTTTTTATTTTAATCTATCTTGGACTTTTTATTATTATGAACACTTATTGCAATATTCTAAATGCAGAAATATCAAAAAATATCGTTAAATATACTCTATCTATTCCATTCGCTTCCGCTATATTTTTCCTCTATGCCTGCGATAATAACGACACCAACGTCATTTCCGATTCGCACGATTCAGAAAAAAAATACCCAGCACAAGTACTTCAAGAAGTAAATTCTCTTGCAAATACCTACTTTAAGGATCCTTCGTCGCCCGCAAAAAAATCATGGATTGATATCCAACTTAAATCTTTCGACGCCATCAATTCTATTGTCCCAGACATCCCAATCCAAACATTTGACTCCATTAAATCAAATGCCGTAGCAAAAAATAAGGGCGATTGGAAGGCCGCTCATAAGCAAATCACTGCACAAACCGACGCATTTAAACGCATTGCTCTTATATCAAATTCCATGAAGCCGGATGCCGCTGACTTCGCAAAACAAGTAGCAGCATCTATATATCCCCATGACTATATCGCGCAGGCTGCCGAATTGCGCAATTGGGGCAGGCTCTATAACGCCATTGTTTCAAACGTAAATTTATTCTCGCAATCGGAAATTGATTCTATCAAACAGCGCGTTCTTTCTGAAATTTCAAAACTCGGCTATCCGGCATCTGTAAAATGGCTGGCTGCACAATCTACCGCAAAACGCAGGATACTGCAATTCTTGGATTCCGCTGACGAAAGCATTCGGGATAATTTGAAAGAATTAGAACAGTCTTATCCGGCGGATTTTGAAAAACAGCTTTCTGCAATCGAAAATATTGCAGCCGCGGCTCACGAAGATCAGCAAATTCAAGCCAACCATGACAGCAAACAAACCCGGGCATCTCGCAATTCGCAAGAAAAGCAAAATCCCGATAATCTCGCATCGCGCGATGACGAAATTAAAGAATTAAATAAATATAGATTCTCAATATTTACCAATAGGGGTATTGACGGAAAAATGTCCACTGCCGTTTTGGTCAAACTAAACGGACAGAAAGTAGTTTTGTGCACAAAAGATTTTTTCGACGGTTCTTTGCCTTACACAATCACAAACAGCCTCGGGAAGATTAAATGTTCGCGCGCTTTCATTTCCTCCGATTATCCCCTTGTAATGCTTATGCCAGACAGCGTTCCGGATACTTTCGTCCCTTTTGAAGTTGTCTCTCCCCAGGAAATGGTATCTATCATTGACAAAAAACTTACCATGATTGCGCCGTCTAAGGCTGGATTTTCAAAATTCCCGGTGCGCATTTTTTCGGAGGACCAAAAATACCTAAACCTCACCTCGGATACTGCTCCGGAAATCCGCAAATCGACAAATATTAAGAGGCTCGATAGAAGGGGTGAAAAATTTCTCCTTTCAACAAAGATTTCTGTCGATGCGGGAAACAACTCTATTGTTATCGACCCGGATTCGGGAAAGTTCGTATCTATGGCGTTTCGCAAATACAACCCGGGAGTCCTCTCTTGGACGGGGAAAACCGGATCTATTGTCGGAAACGAAAATATGGCAATCCCGGACATCAACAATTTTATACGCCAGTTTGACGGCGTCACAAAATCAATTGAATCTCCCGACAGTTCGATTCAGTTTATACGCATGACGGGGCTCGAAAATTGGATGCGTTTGGACCCGTCAGTTGCTGCCGAGCAGAAAACCCAGCTGCGCCGATTCACTGACGATAACAACGATTTCCTAATGTTTTTTAAGCGCAACTTATACGGCGACATGTTGCGTTCCCGCAGGCTCGGACAGATTGCCGAGCGCTATCGCAAGCCTTTCCTAAACGAGCGCATGGACAGAATTTCCTACGAAAGAAACTATAAAAAATACATGCTCGACGTAATGTATGCCATGCGCCGAGAATTGAGCCAGTTCCCCAATGCCAATTCTTTTTATCCGATTTACAGAGACGAGATGGAATACCAGATTGCTTTGCGCAGAGCCATGCATGACTATCTCGCAGAAGTTATAAAAAACGGCGATATTACAAATGTCCTCCATGTGGATTTGCGTGCAAGATATTCTGACCCCATGGTAATCCCGGAAGGGCAGATTGCTCCCACTACTTTTGGCGGATCAAAGGGCGGGGGATTTTGATCCCCGCAAAGTGTATATCTTTCCCACGTCTTTTGCCTGAGAGGGTAGGGCGAATTATGCCTTTATCTTTAGGCTTAAATTTTATTGGTAAGAATTTCTACGGTTCTACGTTCTAAAATTTTTCGGTTAAAGTGGATTCATCAGAAGTTTAGATTGCGCGTTGTGTCGGACATTTGCATGGGCGGTGTTTGCAAGTCCATAATTGGCGCAGCGCCTACTTGTCTTTATATGGGCAAGTTTGCTATTTTCTTGCGGATAACCCGAGAATTTTTGCAGACTTTTACGGTATTTTCCCCGT
>ENA-UONV01001676-UONV01001676.1-human-gut-metagenome-genome-assembly--contig:-CS4-NODE-1676-length-18472-cov-4.837650_pt1 | contig 18472 bp, 9 predicted proteins | sample MGYA00242461_ERZ724008 | MGnify/ENA metagenome assembly ERZ724008 | reverse complement strand
CTGCTCTTCAGCGTGAGATCGTGGAGACCGAACAGAATCTGCGATCCTTACAGGATCAGGCGGCTACTACCAATGCGACTCTTGCCAAAATCGATGAAGCCGGAGAAAAGCTCCAGAACATTGGATCTTCTGTGGAGAATGTCGGTAAGAAGTTCCTGCCGGTGACTGCCGCTGTAACGGGTCTTGGTACGGCAGCAGTAAAAACCGCAGCCGATTTCGATTCCGAGATGAGTAAGGTTTCTGCCATTTCCGGTGCAACAGGGGATGATTTTGACCAGCTCCGTGCGAAAGCCCGTGAGATGGGTGCGAAGACCAAGTTCTCTGCATCTGAGGCAGCTTCGGCGATGGAATACATGGCCATGGCCGGTTGGAAAACGGGGGACATGCTGAACGGCATCGAGGGCATCATGAACCTTGCGGCCGCTTCGGGCGAAGACCTCGCCACGACTTCGGATATCGTCACGGATGCCCTCACAGCTTTCGGTTTGTCTGCGGCAGATTCCGGGCATTTTGCCGATATCCTCGCAGCCGCTTCCTCCAATGCGAACACCAACGTCTCCATGATGGGCGAGACGTTCAAGTACTGTGCGCCTATTGCCGGTGCGCTGGGGTTCTCGGCAGAGGATACCGCAGAAGCCATCGGACTTATGGCAAACAGTGGTATCAAGGCTTCACAGGCTGGTACTTCCCTTCGTACCATCATGAACAACCTTTCCGGTGAAGTGACCTTTGTGGGCAAGAACATCGGTGAGGTCACGATTGCGACCAGCAACGCAGATGGCAGCATGAGAAGCCTGAACGACATCCTTGCGGACTGCCGTGTGGCATTCTCCGGGCTGTCGGAATCTGAGAAGGCCGCCAACGCAGAGGCACTGGTCGGCAAGAATGCGATGTCCGGCTTTCTTGCCCTGATGAATTCCAGCCAGTCGGATATCGATAAATTAAGCAGTGCCATTGAAAACTGCGATGGCGCATCTGAGAGCATGGCAGAGACCATGCAGGACAATTTAAATGGTCAGCTCACCATCCTGAAATCTCAGCTGGAGGAGCTGGCTATTTCTTTTGGCGATATCCTGATGCCCACCATCCGCAAGATCGTATCTGCCGTGCAACAGTTCGTGGACAAGCTCAACAGCATGGATGAGGGTACCAGGGAAACGATCATCAAGATCGGACTCCTGGCAGCATCCATTGGTCCGCTGCTCATTGTGCTGGGTAAGACCATATCGACCGTCGGCACAGCAATGCGGGGGTTCAGTTCTCTTGCAAAGGGTGTCCGGCTTCTCATCACCCATGTGGGCAGTGCCAGCGGTGTGTTCAGCAAGCTGGGTGTGGTTCTGGGTGGTCTGTCCGGCCCGGTCGTAGCAGTGGTGGCGGTCATCGGCACACTGGTGGCGGCGTTCATGAACCTCTGGAATACGAACGAGGAGTTCCGTACTGCCATTACCAGCATCTGGAACGACATCGTTTCCAAGGTGAAAGGGTTCTGTGATCAGCTGACACAGCGGATCAATGGGCTGGGCTTTGATTTTAAGGATGTCACCGAGGTACTGAAAGCAGTCTGGGATGGCTTTTGTCAGGTGCTTGCCCCGTTGTTTGAGGGAGCATTCCAGAATATTTCGACCATCCTTGGTGTGGTTCTGGATACCTTACTGGGTCTGTTCGATGTCTTTTCCAATGTGTTCTCCGGCAACTGGAGCGGCGCATGGGAAGCAGTAAAAGGCATCTTCTCCAGCATCTGGGACGGTGTGAAGTCTGTATTTACCACTACGCTTACCGCACTAAAGAGCGCACTGGATGTGTTCCTCGGTCTGTTCGGTACGGACTGGCAGACGGTCTGGGGCGGTATCAAGAGCTTCTTCGAGACCGTGTGGAGCGGAATCAGCAGCTTCTTTTCAAACACAGTTTCCGCTATCCAAAGTGTGGCAACGACTGTGTTCACTGCAGTTTCGAGCTTTTTTACGACTGTCCTTACGAGTATCCAGACGACCTTCAGCACCATCTGGACTGCCATTTCCACAGCAGTTTCTTCTGTGCTGAATACGATCCATACCACGGTGACAACTGTGTGGACGGCAATCTCGACCGCGATCTCTACGGTCATGAACTCCATCAGCACGACGATTACTTCGGTGTGGAACGGCATCTACAATACCATGAAACCTCTGCTGGATGCGTTCAAATATCTGTTTGAAACCATCTGGCAGGCGATCCAGATCCTGATCGGCGCAGCACTGACCGCAATTCAGACGAAGATCACGTCCATCTGGAACGCCATCGTTGCCTTCGTGACTCCAATGCTGACTGGATTGCAGACGACTTTCTCTACAGTTTGGTCAGCAATTCAGACAGCTATCTCCACGGTGCTGACTGCGATCCAGACTGCAGTGACGACGGTGTGGAACGCCATTGTGTCGTTCCTGTCTCCGCTGCTGACTGGCATCCAGACCCGGATGAGTACGGCATGGAATGCGATCAAAACGGTCATCTCGACTGTCCTTTCTGCGATCCAGTCCACGGTTTCTTCCATCTGGAATGCCATCAGCAGCAAGATCTCCGGTGTAGTAAATGGCATCAAATCGGTAGTTTCTTCCGGCTGGAATGCCATGAAATCCACGGTATCGTCCCTCAGTAACAGCATTAAGAGCGCGGCGACCACAGCTTTTAACTCGATGAAATCCGGGATTTCCTCTACGATTTCCGGTATCAAGTCCACCATCACGAACGGTTTTAACAGTGCAGTTTCCTTTATCAAGGGTCTGGCTGGACAGGCGTTCTCGTGGGGCTCTGACATGATCGGCAACATTGTGTCCGGTATCCAGTCGAGGATTCAGGATGTGGCAAGTGCTGTATCGGGAGTGGCAGACCGTATCCGTTCCTTCCTGCACTTCTCTGTGCCGGATGAAGGACCTCTGGCAGATATGGAAAGCTGGATGCCGGACTTCATGCAGGGTCTGGCAAACGGTATCACGACCAACACCAGCCTTGTGACTGCGGCGGCGGAGAACCTGTCCACCACGCTGTCTACCTCCATCACCAACTCCATGAGGGGTGTGGAGCAGGCATACAGTAAGAGCTGGGCAGCCATCAGCCAGACGGTGAAAACCGGAACGGCAGGTGTGAGTGCCGCGATGAGATCCGCATGGAGTTCCATTACGACCAGTACCGCCAGCACATGGAATACCATCAAGTCCAGTATCCAGAACAGCTTCTCGGCGGTGAAATCCAATGTGACCTCTGCGACAGCAGCAGTGAAAACGTCCATGACCAGTGCATGGAATGCGGTGAAGTCGCTGACAACGACCAGCTGGAACGGAATTAAAACGGTCATTACCACAGCGTGGAACGGGATTAAATCCCTTACCACCTCTGCGACCGCTTATGTAAAAACGTCCATGACCAGCGCATGGAATGCGGTGAAAAACCTGACGAATACCAGCTGGAATGGTATCAAAACAGTCATCACGACTGCATGGAACAGCATCAAGAGTCTTACAACTTCCTCTGTATCCGCAGTTCGCAGTACGGTCACAAGCGGCTGGAACACACTGAAATCTACCACGACCTCTGCCTTCAACAGCATCAAGTCCACGGTGTCTTCGGCAATGTCCAGCCTGCGCAGCACGGTTTCTTCCGGTGTTGCAAGTATCAGGAGCAGTTTTAACTCGCTCGGTTCGATTGCTTCTTCGGCATACCGCTGGGGTGCAGATATCTGTTCCCAGATGGCGTCAGGTGTCCGGGCAGCAGCCGGTTCCGTGATTGCAGCGGCAGAAAATGTCGCAAGTAGGGTCAGAAGTCTGCTGCATTTCTCTGTACCAGATGAAGGACCTCTGTCCGATGCAGATACCTATATGCCGGACTTCATGAAGCTGCTGGCGACCGGCATTAAGAAAAATGTCAAGTCGGTGGTGAAAGCCGTGCAGGGACTTGCCGGGTCTATGAGCAACAACCTCACGACCCCGGTAGATTCTCTGGGCGACTGGATAGATTCCGTGGTCGGCAGTTTTGCTACCACGATCAAGAAAAGTCAGAGCGGTATCGGTAGTGCTGCAAGGGATGTGGGCAGCGGTATCCAGTCCCAGCTGATGTCCGGGCTTTCCGGTCTGAAAACACAGTTCCAGCAGATCTGGACGGACCTGCAGGGTATCACCAAAACCGCAGTCGGCGGCATGAGCGATGAAGTGAAGCAGGGCTTTGCGGATATGAAGGATTCCATTGGAGAGCTGAGTTCTCAGACCAGTTCCCTTGGAAATGCGATCCGCAGTCTTGGCGATACCTTCAACTCGGATTTCCTAAAGAGCCTGGGCAACGGCATCAGCAAGGTCGGTGACACGGTCAATACGGTCACGGGTCTAGTGGACAAGCTCGGCTCCATGAAGAACACCATCGGAAACCTCGGAAATACGATGCAGAACCTTGGCAATGTCCTCGGTACAGAGAACGGCGGTGGTCTGTTGTCCAACATCGGAGATTTCTTGTCGAAGATCGGCAGTGCAGATGGCGGTCAGATCGTATCGAAGTTTGGCAATCTGATCTCTGGGCTGACCTCTAAAATGGGAGGTCTTGGGGAAGGCATCTCCGGCATCATCTCGAAGCTGGGAAGCCTTGGCTCCAGCGGTGGGGGAATCCTGTCGAATCTGGGCGGACTGCTTTCCGGTGTGGTATCGAAGATCGGCGGCTTAGGCGGCAGTCTTTCCGGTATCGTATCGTCTATCGGTTCTTCGCTGGGCAGTATTGCTGGGACAGTCGGCACAACGCTTTCCGGTCTGCTCGGTTCTGTGGGTACGACCGTATCCGGCCTGGCTACTGGTGCAGGTACAGCCCTTGCAGGGGTAGCAAGCTCCGCAGGTGGTTTCCTCGCATCCGCAGGCACAGCACTTGCTGGCTTGGCGGGTCCGGCAGGTATCGCAGTGGCAGCCGTTGGCGGCATCGGTCTTGGACTGACCGCTCTCTGGAAAAACTGCGATGGCTTCCGGGAAGGTGTCACAAATATCTGGAACAAGGTTACGTCGGTATTTTCGAATGGAGTAAACGCCATCAAGAACGGTATTTCTAATGCGGCTTCTGCTATTGGCAATGTGGCATCGTCCATCTGGGGCGGTATCAAGAACGTGGCTTCTTCGGCAGTCAGCTGGGGCAAGGACATCGTTGGCGGTATTGCGGGCGGTATCAAGAAAGGCGTGAGCTGGGTCGGCAATGCGGTCAAGAGTGTGGCAAATGGCATCCGCTCGTTCTTGCACTTCTCTGTGCCGGATGAAGGACCGCTGGCAGATGCCGACACCTATATGCCCGACTTCATGAAGCTGCTTTCAGGCGGCATCAAGAAGGGCGCAGGCGGACTGATCAGCCAGATCAAGTCGATGGCAGCAAAGGTACAGCAGGGTATGGAGGGCATCAGCTCCTTCAGTCTGCCGGAACTGACCTTGCCACATTTCGATGGCTCCGGTTGGAACTTCCCGCAGGCGGCTCTGGCCGGAGGTGGCACCACCCGGACGACCAACCTTGGCGGTGTGTATATCACAGTCAACGGTTATAATGCCCGGAACGACGATGAACTCGCACAGACCGTTGCCGATAAGATCAACGGCATGATCCATGAGGATGATTCGGTCTTCAAGTAAAGGAGGAGATGCGTATGGGCTATAACACCCAAAAGCAAACAGTATCACAGTTTCAGTTAAAAGACAGATATGTCAGACAGTATCTGTCGTTTGCCGGGAAGTCCAGCAAAGACTTCCTATTATATTTGTCTGGTCCCGGTGTGTATGATTCCCCGGCTGCGGATGTGGAGAGCACCTCCGTACCCGGCAGGAACGGAGACATCCTCACCGAGAATGCAAAGGCGGGCCGCCGCAGGTATCAGAACGTGGATATCAAGTATAAGGCATTTTTCTTCAACGGACTGCCAGCTAAGACAGCAGCAGTCAAGGCATGGCTTCTGTCGCCGGTTGGGTATCAGAAATTGCAGGATACCTACGACCCGGATTTCTTCCGGATGGCAGTCTGCAAGGATGCCCTTGCCTTTGATGTGACTGCTCAGAAAGCCGCTGAGATGGAGCTGGCATTTAACTGTAAGCCCCAGAGGTGGAGCGTGGATGGGCAGCGGACGATCCGGCTGGATGGCAGGTCGACCTTAAAGAACCCCTTCGCTTTTCCTGCACAGCCCATCTTCAAGGTTTACGGAGACAGCGGCGAGCTGTATGTGGGGGAAGAGAAGATCACCATCCACAGCATCAAAGACTATGTGCTGCTCAACTGTGAGACGCACAATGCTTACAACGCTTCCGGCTTCTGCAATGAGACCATCCTTTCGGATGACTTCCCGGAACTGCCGGAGGGAAAGACACAGATCACATGGACAGGCGGTATCACGGCGGTGGAAGTCATTCCCCGTTGGTGGACGCTCTGAGGGGAGGTGCAGCCAGTGATCCCATGTTTATATGATTCCAGAGAAATGAAATTTGATAATAACGGCATTGGAAAGCTGGCAGATGCACAGTCTTGTACCGTGACTGAAAAACGAAACGGCAGCTATGAGCTGAAGCTCATCTGTCCGGCAGATGGCATCCACGCTGAGATGTTAGAGGAGGGAAACGTCATCCTTGCCAAACCATCTGATACGATGCAGCCGCAGCCGTTCCGAATCTACAAGATTACGACCCCGATCGATGGAAAGCTGGAAGTTCAGGCACGGCATATTTCCTATCAGCTCAACTTTATCACGGTATCGCCTTTTTCAGTGACCGGCTGCGGCGGGGCAATGCAGGGGCTGAAAAGCCATGCGGCTTCCGACTGTCCGTTCTCAGTTTGGACAGATGTGGCATCCAGTGCGATGTTTACTGTGTCCGTTCCGGCATCATTCCGTAACTGTCTTGGCGGTATGGATGGCTCGGTATTGGATACTTTTGGAGGAGAGTTCGAGTGGGACCGCTACACAGTCAAGTTTCACAGAGCCAGAGGTGCGGACCACAACGTTCATATCGTCTACGGCAAAAATCTGACGGATTTCAAGATGGAGAAATCCATCGAGAATACCATTACAGGAGTGCATCCGTACTGGGTAGACAACGAAACGCAGGCGGTTATGGAACTGCCAGAAAAAGTGGTCATGGTCAGCCGAAAATCTGTGCCGTATCAGAAGATTACGGTGCTGGACTGCACCAGTGCCTTTCAGGAAAAGCCATCGGAAGCGGCTTTGCGAGAGTATGCACAGGACTATATTGATACGACCAGCCTGACGGAGCCGGAGGTCGACATTAAAATCGACTTCATTCAGCTTTGGAATACACCCGGATATGAGGATGTTGTACAGGCAGAACAGGTCTCGCTCTGTGATACGGTTCATGTGTATATCTCGAAGCTGGGTATTGAAGCCAGTTCCAAGGTTACAGAAACCGAATATGACTCGCTTTTGGAACGGTATAACAGCATCACGCTGTCGAATTCTACGGTCAGCAGCCGAAATTCCTCCCTGACAAGCTCCCTTAACAGTATCCGAAATACAGCAACCGCCGCATACGATACCGCAGTCCGTGTGGAAACAGCAGTGGGAGAGCAGATGGGCGGCATTTCGGCCTCCATTATCTACGATGGCGCGTTGTTTGCTGCACTGTTCGGCCTTCATTATAAAAATGAGACGGACAGTAAGGGAAATACGACTCGGTACGCATTCAACGCAGCAACTCTGAAACAGTCAACGGTTGCGTGGAAGAATAGTCCGGCCGGATTTTTTGTTTCCACAGATGGCGGGAAGACATGGGGATATGGCTGGGAGTCAGATGATTCCGCAGTCAAAACAGCAATCCTGCTGGAGCAGACACTCAAGGAACTGGACGACCGTTACAAGAAAGCAGCCGAGCTTTCCGAGGAGTTGCTGGAGGAACTGGATGAGCGGTACAAAACAGCGACCGCTATTTCTGCAGAACTTCAGAAAACGCTCGATCAGCGGTATGAAACGGCAAAGAAGCTGTCCAAAGAACTGTATGAGAAACTGGATAGGCGATACAGCACCCTCACGGAAATCTCAGATGATTTGCAGAAGGAACTGGATGCGAAGTATCAGCCGTATATCCCTGTGTCCGAAAGTGCGCCGGAAGATCCGGCAGAGGATTCCTTCTGGGTCGATAAGAAGAACCTTCGGTTAAAACTGTGGGACGGAGAACAGTGGCAGACGATTGGATATGAACCGGAAGAACCTGATCCAGAGCCAACGGAACCGTCCACACCGACCGAGCCTGAAACCCCGGATACCGAAAAGCCGGGTAGTGAAGATAAGGATACGGAAAACAAAGAGGAAACAGATAATAAGGAGACGGATCAGGAAGGAGGGAGCTCGTAATGGTCACAGGCATTTATCAGGAAGTGGAATTGTCGCTGACGGAGAATCTGATCCCGGTGACGGTTCCGGTCAAGCAGTATGACAACAAGGCGAGAAAAGTTCGCTGTGTTTTGTATAACAACTCTGTGGAATATACCGTGCCGCAGAATTGTATTGTAGCCTGTTCCGGTACCCGTCCGGACGGTACGATCTTCCACTACACGAGCGAAACTGCGCCAGACCTTGTATTCGTTGAGAAGGGGGCGGTCCTCTTTACGATCACGACCTTCATGACGGCGCAGGCCGGACGTTTTCCGCTGGATGTTGTTATGCTCAGCACAGAAGGTGATGTCCTTGGCTCATTCTCTCTTACGTTAAAGGTGGAGAGGGCGGCCATCAATAACGGCAAGATCGCCACTTACACATTTGCAGCATTCCTGAAAGCTGTTCGGGATGGCATCCGAAATCTGTTTATAGACAAGGAAGGCTGCTTTGGCTTTGAGTCGGATGACGGTCTGGGACTGAGTGATAGATCGGAGTCCAGTTCCGTAGAAAAGCTGTGCCGTGAGATCGTGGAAGGATCGATCACGGAGGATGGCTATTTTGCATTTGAAACAAAATGCGACCTTGGGCTGATATTCACAACCGATGAAGAAGGACATCTGGTCGTGGAATATGGCGAGGATGATGTGTCAGTGTAAGGCTGACAGAAAGGGGTAATATGGCAAAATACACAGGCCGCCGGATCGTTCCCAAACATGCAGGCGAATGGGACATCCGGAAAGAATATGAAGAGCTGCAGATCGTACTGGATGCAGACAGCGGCAACAGTTTTATCTCCAATCTTCCAGTGCCGAAAGGAACGGCTCTGAGTGATGAGAAGTATTGGAGCCTGTTCAGCCTGCATAGTGAGCAGATCGCAGAGGCAGAGGAGCATCTGACCCAGACGGCTGAAGATATCCGCTCAGAGCTTTCGGAAACAGAAAACCGGATCAACAAAAATGTATCCGACACAGAAGGCCGTATCAATGAAAGTCTCTCCAGCACAGAAAGTAAGGTAAACACCAGCCTGTCCGAGACAGAAAACCGTGTGACTGCACGTGTGGAGAATGCAAAATCGGATCTGACTGCAAAAGTCGCTGCGGCAGAGCAGCAGATGAACCAGAACGCCCAGGATGTCGCACAGACAAACAAGGCTCTGAATGCCCGAATGGACCAGATTGCAAAAGGGAGAACCTCTGACACAGAAGTCCTTGATGCAAGAGTGGATTCGGAGGGGAATACCTTTGAAAATCTTGGAGCAGCGATCCGTTCCATCTATCCGAAAGCAAAAGAAGGGCTGGATGCACTGCAGGAATCCAAGGTGGATGCAAACTATGATGCGACCGGCGAACTGACAGAAGGCATTACAGTCAACACGATCAATGGAGAAACGCAGAAGTTTGAGCATGTTCAGACGACAGCACTGATCCCGGTAGATACCGCCTGCCAGAAGGTCTACTATACCGGACAGGTGTTCAACTGGATCGGAGTTGCAGGCTATGATGCCAATGGTACGTTTGTGGCATCCATTCTGGATTCCAGGGACACAGAACAGCCGCAGGAGTACAAAGAAAAGGAATTGGAGATCCCGGAAGGGGTATTCCAGATCCGGGCAAGCTCCTATGCGAAGGACCTGAGCCTGAAGGTGTGCGGAGAGTCTGTAAAGCTGTGGAATCAGGTTCAGAGGGAGCGACAGAATCAGAAAAAGATGGCAATCGAGATCGAAGCACTGCGAAGTGCGGATGATGCACTGGCAAAGGAAACGATGACCAGTCTGGATCTGCCCTTTTTATATGACGGTGTCAGCAATATCTGGGAAGGCAGCAGCCCGGTACTCCAGACCTACTATGTGCCGCTGACTGTTCTGCAAAGCTCGTTTGTACAGGAAATCCAGTTCACACTCCGAACCATTGGGGAGACGATCCTGACTGCCATGCTTGAATCGGAAGAAGGCGAGGTGTTCCGCCAGACGGTAGAACTGGTGAAGGGAGACAACAAGATTGTCCTGCTCCTGCACCGATTTATAGATGAAGGAGCATACAGACTGCGTGTGCGCAGCACAGACAAGGTGCTCTATTATCCGGTGCGCCCGAATACCGGAAAAGAAATCCGCAACGATTTCTTCAGCAATGAACCGTCCGGGAATGTGGAGTATGATTACAAAAACCGTCTGATCGTCTTTATGGGCAAGATCCTGATTGGTACAGGTAAGGTGGATACGACGCTATCCTATTCCGGAATGGCTGCGGATGCCGCCGTTGTAGGACAGGCTTTCAAGGATGAGCGGGAATACACGGATACCCTGGCATCCGGCAAGCTGGATGCAGTCCATAGCCGAAACCTCCTCGACCCTTCCAGGTATCGTCCGGGATGGTTTGCCTATGTACACTCGTCCGTTATTCAGTATCATGCAGACAATCTCCGATATGGTTCTACGGATTATATCCCGGTCAGTGAGAAAGGTCTTGTGACCAAAGGCTCCGGCACGAACGGTGTAACCAGCCAGGTCGTGTTTGACAAGGCAAAGAAGGTGCTCCGCTATGTGGATGCCAATGACCAGTACACCTATCAGGAGGGAGATGCCTATGTGATGTTCTTCTATATGGCCTCTTCTGGAGAGAAGCTCTGCGTTGTTGAGGGAACGGAGTATGTATATGAAGCATACACGGATTATAAGCCGCTGGATGATCTGAAACAGGAAGTGAACTCCCTGCAGACGGAGGCGGATAACCAGAAAAAGCAGCTGACAAATCTGACGACCCGGCTGGATCAGCTGGTGGCTGTGCCGGAAAAGAAAGACCTTCGCCTTGTCCCGGCGGCTCCGGTGTATACGGTCTGCAATAACCTTTCGACCGCCAGAAACTATCATGTTTCAGTCTGGGTGGACCATCTGATCGCTGAGACCGGCTGGAAGGATAGAGTTGCTGGTTTTGGCGCGGAGATGGAGGAGCGCTTTGACCTGTATTCACCGTTTACCAACACGGCAGTCAACAGCGGGGAGGATGTTCTGGAACAGACAGTAGAGAAATCGTTTGTGTCAGATGTCTATAAGACGCAGAAACTCAAATTCAAGCATCGCAGTACTCTCGCCAGCATGGGCAAGAACCAGTTCCCGAAGATCCTTGTCATCGGTGACAGCGTGACGGACGGTTATCTGGCTGGTGTTGGTAAAACAGATGCGGATCTTCCGATCCATTATTGGTCGTGGGTGCGTTACCTGTTTGATCTGGACCGCAAAGACGCGAAAGCAGCAGAAACAGAATACCGCTGTCTGATGGTCGGCATGCCGGGAACAGTGAATGGCAAGCATTACGGTTCCTCTTCCTCGTACAAGCTGGATGGAAAGACGGTTGTGAACTATGCGATGGGAAAGGGCGGCTGGAGTGCAGAAGACCTGAACCTTGCAACTTTTGAGAGCGCATCCAATATTAACCCGTTCTACGATGAAAAGACGAAGGGCTTCTCACTGAAGGCTTGTCTGGATAAATACAGGACGTTGGCGGATAACGGCATGACCCGGCTTATCCCCGGCGAAACCGCAGGCACGGAAGTAAAAGATGCCAACGCTTATGACCTGTGCACGCCGACCCATGTGGTGATCAACCTGAACCATAACAGTTCCCTTGCAGAGTACAAAACCAATATCCCGGATATCGTGAAAACGATCAAGCGTGAGTATCCGGATATCATCGTGATCCTCATGTCCATTGATGAGACCGGCACTTACTTCCCGGCAAAATACCCGGAGTACCGGGCTTCTGAGATCACGCTGGGCGGACTTCACAGCAAGAATGTGAGCATCTACCAGTATTTCTGCGATGAACTGCAGGATGAGGCAAACGGTGTCTATGTATGCAGTGGGCATCTGATCCAGCCTGCCGTGGAGAGTTACCCTACACTGGATTATGTGTCTGCGGATTCGGTCGGCAGACAGAGCGGCAGGGTACTGCACATGGCATATGGCCGAGGCCAGTACGGAGGTCCCAACTGGCATCCGAACAACTACGCACACTGCGCATGGGGCTATCAGCTGTATGCGTTGGTCAAGTATACACTGGCACTACAGGATATGAAATGATGCCGGAAATATCCCGGAGAAAGGAAAAGCTATGATGAATCGTAATAATTGTCTGGAAATTCGGGGGGGTATCGGATTATCTGACCTGTGCAGTGACCTGATCTCTTCTGTGCTGAGGGGAGGTGTGTTCTATGCCTAAGTATGTTGGCAGACGCATTGTCCCGAAGCATGGCGGCATCTGGGACAAGACAAAAGAGTACGAGGAACTGATCATCGTGCTGTGTCAAGAAACTGGTGTCAGCTATATCTCCAAGCTGCCGGTCCCGGCTGGAACGGAAATCTTCAATGAACACTACTGGGCTGTATGCAGTGAGTTTAGTGAGCAGATTAAGTTGGCAGAGGATCATCTGACTCAGACAGCAGAGGACGTTCATACGGAACTGACAGAGACAGAAAGCCGCATCAGCAAGAATGTGTCCGAAACGGAAGAAAGGGTCACCCAGAAACTCACGGATACGGTGCAGAACGTGAATGACAGCCTGAGTGATACGACCACAACGCTGGCGAAGAAGGTGACAGATGCACAGAAGCAGCTGGAGGATGGACGGACGGCCATGCAGCAGAGTGCAGCATCGCTGAATTCCAGGATGAACAGCATTGCATCTGGTAAGACTACGGACAAAGAGACCCTGGATGCGCGGGTCGATTCGGCAGGAAAGACCTATGACTCGTTTGGTGCGCACCTACGGTCCAGAGCCGACAAGTTCTATGCCAACGGTATGCCTTTTTCTTATACAGGAGCAGTCAATCTGAATACCACAGAGCATCAGCTGGAGTTTTCTGGGAACTTTATCTATCTGGGTGCGAAGGGGAATAAGCTACTTACGAAACCAGAGCCGGTTCCGTATAATCCGGATGCTCTTTTGACCTATATCTCCTACGATACAGTGGAAGGGACGCTGGTGACAGCGGACTGGTCGGATTCTCCAAAAGAGAATGATATCATCGTTTTTGTAGTGGACTGTAAATATCCGGAACGGTCTTATGGCTACTTTCCGTTCAAGGTGGATGGCAGGATGCCGTTTGGCGATCATACGCTGTCCGGCACGATGCTCCGGGATAAATCGGTGGACGGACAGAAACTCCTAGATGATACCGTTACAAAGGATAAACTCGCAGATGCCTGTGTAAGCGCGGCAAAACTTGCACGGGATGCGCTGATGTCACAGAGCCTTGAAGTTCCGTTCCAGCCCTGTGTCTTTTCCAAAGGGAAATGGGAGATCGTGGATGAAGGGTCAACCATCCATCATTTTTTGACGGAGTATGAGAGCGGATATTATGGCGGCGGCATTAAAGTTCCCCGTGCGGAGCGGTTTGATAAGCTCTATGTCGAGATGGATTACTGCAACGACCAGCTGATGCACTACTATGTGGTTGGTTCAAAGCTGGTGAACCTTGGGTCGATCGCTTCTACGGATGGAAAACCAAAGAGAATCACGCTTGAAATTCCATCCAAAAAGCTGGAAGATGCCGGGTATAAGGATGACTATATCCAGATCGTGTTCACGAAGAACAGCACCTACGATATGACCATGTCCAACGTAAAGGCACATTACTTCAATGTGAAGGGCAGCTACTTTGGGGAAGATTACAGCCTCCTTCATGAGCAGGCTGACACCAATACAAAGGAGCTTGCTGCCTTGTCGGAAAAGGTCCGTGTAAATGCGGATGCGATCAAAACAGCAGATGCGAATATGCAGAACCTTTCCAAAACGATCAGTTCCGTGTCTACGGATATGCAGGTGGTCATGAAGCAGAAATCTGCGTTCACCGGAAAGAAGATCCTGTTTTTGGGAGACAGCATCACGGCACTGAACACATCGGAGCGTGGCTGGGTAAGATACTTCAATGAGATCATCCAGCCGGAGCGGTTTGTAAACCTGTCGGTATCCAGTGCCAGATGGTGCGATTATGAGGACAGCGTTTACGATGGCAACCCGGTCTTTTCCGGACCGGATCAGAACCACAACAATGTCATGGGCAATCAGGTGGAAAAACTCATCCGAGGCAAGGACAAGACCAGCCCTCACTACAAGGAAGTGACTGCCTACGCCGACTTTGATATGATCCTGATCGCCTGTGGTACGAATGATGGTGTTCCTTCCGGCGATATGGAAGGCTCTTTCACTTCAGAGAATGAAATGGTCGCTATCGAAGAGCTGGACCGCAGGGCGTTTGCATCAGCATTCCGGTACAGCATCGAAAAACTTCAGCAGCTGTACCCGGCGGCGAAGATTTATATCTGCACGCCGATTCAGGGCTATATCACGACCCGGAGCTATGCACAGTCCAAGGCGAAAGGCGATTATCTGAAACTTCTTGCCGGCAGGATGTCTCTGGAAGTCATTGATACTTTCTGCTGTGGTATCTGTGACATCTACGAGAAAAAGAATGCCAATGGCCGCTATCTGATTGATGGTCTGCATCCGAATGCGGCAGGCGCAAAGAAGATCGGAGTGTTCAATGCCAGTGCAGTGATTGCCAGCTATCGATAATCAAATCCCACGGCTTGTCCGTGTTTTTATATATAATCCATATCAAAGGGCAGCTTCGGCTGTCTATTTTTATTGCCCGGATACGGGCGGAAAGGACGGAATTATGCAGAATGTGATCGACAAGATTGAATGGATGTTCGCAGGCCTGGGTGGTTTCCTGGGCTGGTTCTTCGGCGGTTTTGACGGCTTCCTGTATGCACTTGTAGTGTTTGTGGTCTGTGACTACTTCACCGGGGTGCTGGCGGCAGCTGTCAAGCATGAGCTTTCTTCTGAAGTTGGCTTTAAGGGTATCGCAAAGAAGGTATGTATCTTTGTGCTGGTTGGTATTGCCAATATCATTGACACACAGATCCTCCAGAATGGAGCCGCCATCCGCACCGCTGTGGTGTTCTTCTATCTGGCAAACGAGGGCCTGAGCTGTCTCGAAAATGCAGCAGTGATCGGTCTTCCGGTGCCGGAGAAGCTCAAGGAGATGCTGGCACAGCTGAAAGACGAGCGCGATCAGGACAAAATCGACAAGCAGTAATCAACCGGGAGGGGCGATAAGCCTCTCCCACATTTTATTTAGGAGGAACGGACCATGAGTATGAAAGAATATCCCGCAAAGCTGACGACCGGCTATTACCGTGTGCGTGAGGACTGGGAGGATGAAGCATCCCAGCTTGGCGCATACCGTCTGCTGGCGAATGCGAAGGCCAAGTGCGATGAGAATCCCGGCAGCCGTGTGTTTGACAATGACGGCAATGTGATCTACCCGGAGGAGGCTGTGCCGGTGACAGGTGCAGAAGAAGCGGAGGAAAAGCCGGTTATGGACGAGCCGGAAGGGAAAGCACCGGAAGAGGAATCTTCGGAAGAGAAGGACACCTCTGTGACGGATGAGCAGAAAGAGGAAGCCGGAAAGGAAGAGTATCCGACTGCAGAGGAACTCCCGGCAGCGATCGCCTATGGCAAGCTCAAGACTCTTATGAATATCCGGGAAATGCCGGATACCAGTGCAGAGGTTGTGACCATCTATAAGAAGAATACGCTGATCGAGATCGTGGAGTTCTGTGCGGGCTGGCTGAAGATCAAATGCCCGGAAGCAGCAAGTGGTCTGGCTTATGTTCTGAACAGTGCAGACACCTACGCATTTACAGCAAGCAAAATCTATAAGGTGGTTCCTGGGGACAACCTCTGGAAGATCGCAGAGAAGGAACTGGGGGATGGAAGCCGTTGTGCCGATATCCGTGCACTGAACGGTCTGACTTCCAATGCCATCCGGGTCGGTATGAAGCTGCTGATCCCGTAAACGGTGCATTTCGACGCTTTTTTAGGACTTCAATTCCCAACAGCATAACTGTATACTAGGGCTGAGGTGATGAAAATGAACGAAGTGCTCATGGCAGAAGATGTGTTAAGACCGTATGGCATCACATTGTATTACAAGGGCTGCGAATATCTGAGGGATGCAATCATCCTGCACTGGCATCAGCCGAACCTGATACCAGGCCAGCTCATACAGCTTGTTGCAAATCAAAAAGGGGCTAAGAAGAGTAGTGTCCTCGGCACCATTTCTACGATCGCAAACGTAGCGTGGAAAGTCAATGGGACAGGCGGCGAAAAACCGATGTCTGCCATGAAGTTCGTCTGTAGGATGCTAGAAGAAGCGGATGGGATTATAAAATAACAAAATAACCACAGCACGAGACTCGGAGTGATCCGGGTCTCGATTTTTTAGGAGGAATCGATATGGGATACACCAATAGTCCACTCGTTGTTTACACCAAACTCTCCCCGAACCATTCCGGGCAGAGAACACACAGCATTGACCGCATCACGCCGCATTGCGTGGTAGGCCAGCTTTCTGCAGAGAGCATTTGCGGATGTTTTACCAGTCCGACCCGTCAGGCCAGCTGTAACTATGGCATTGGCACGGACGGCCGTGTTTCTCTGTGCGTGGAGGAGAAGAACCGCAGCTGGTGCTCGTCCAGCAATTCCAATGACCAGAGAGCAGTCACCATCGAATGTGCCAGCGACATGAATGAGCCGTATGCGATGAACAGCGCCGTATATAACTCGCTCGTTAAGCTCTGCATCGATATCTGCAAACGTAACGGCAAGAAGAAGCTCCTGTGGCTGGGCGACAAGAATAAAACCCTCAACTATGCTCCGGCAGCAGACGAGATGATCCTGACCGTTCACCGCTGGTTTGCCAACAAAAGCTGTCCCGGAAACTGGCTGTACGCCCGTCTGGGTGATCTGGCCGCAAGGGTGACGGCGGCACTAGGCGGTTCAGCTTCATCCGGCCTGCAGGCATCTTCCCTTAAGAACCTGTCAGAAGCAGAGGCAGTGGCAAAGATCGGTCCGCTGTTTACCGAAAACCAGAAGCAGTCCGGCATCCTTGCCTGCGTGTCGATGGCGCAGTTTATTCTGGAGTCCGGCTACGGTAAAAGTGAGTTGGCACAGAATGCAAATAACTGCTTTGGCATGAAGGCCTCTCTTTCCGGGAACAGCTGGAGCGGCAGCAGTTGGGATGGCAAGTCGGTCTATACCAAGAAAACGCAGGAGCAGAATGCCGATGGCAGCTATGTCACGATCACCGCTGATTTCCGAAAGTACGCCTGTGTGGAGGACTCCATTGCCGACCATGCGGCATATCTGCTCGGTGCGATGAATGGCAGCAGGAAACGTTATGAAGGTCTGGCAGGATGCACGGATTACAAGAAGGCTGTGCAGATCATCAAGGATGGCGGCTATGCCACCAGCCACACCTATGTGCAGAATCTCTGCAATATCATCGAACGCTGGAACCTGACACAGTATAATGCCTCAGCCCAGAACCAGGGAGGTAACATCTCTGGCTGGTATCGTGTGCGTAAGAGCTGGCAGAATGCAGCTTCCCAGAAAGGGGCGTTCCATGATCTGTCCTATGCGAAGCAGTGTGCGGATGCGAATCCGGGGTATACGGTTTTTGATCCGGCCGGCAAGGCGGTCTATCCTGTGAACCAGACTGCATCTGTGCCGTATGCGGTTCGAGTGTCCATCAATGACCTCAACATCCGTAAAGGACCAGGCACAAACTACGGCAAGACCGGTTATTACACCGGAAGGGGCGTGTTCACCATCGTGGCAGAATCTGCTGGTGCTGGTTCTGTGAAAGGCTGGGGCAAGCTGAAATCCGGTGCAGGCTGGATCGCACTTGACTTCGCAGCACGTATCTGACCTTCATGGGCTTTCCTGAAAAGGAGAGCCTTTTACATACAATGCAATCGTCAGTTCTGCCCGATTATAGGGGCAGATATTCTACGATTTATAGTTCGGATATCACTTGCTATAAGTGCCGGATAGAGCAAATATGTCACTACCCGAAGATAGGAAAAGGCGGTGGCATTACCACACGTTTTCCTTTCGGAAGGAAAATCTGACGAAAGGAGAGGACGATATGGATTCAAATGCTTTTCTGAATGATCTTATGTCAAAGATGAAGCTGCCGGAAGCAAAAGGAAAGAAAAAGGCAGAACAGAGTGAATCGGTGGCGCAGATTCTTGCCGCCATGCAAAA
>ENA-UONV01001671-UONV01001671.1-human-gut-metagenome-genome-assembly--contig:-CS4-NODE-1671-length-18534-cov-8.632339_pt1 | contig 18534 bp, 15 predicted proteins | sample MGYA00242461_ERZ724008 | MGnify/ENA metagenome assembly ERZ724008 | reverse complement strand
GGTTCTGCTCATCCGCAATGCGGCGGTTCTCCTGTGCGTCCGGCGTAGACCAGTTGCTGGGATAGTACCCGCTCTCCCCACGCTTCACGCAGATGAGCTGCCCCGTACCCGGCAGCAGGGTAAAGCACAGCTGAGGCAGCTTGTCCCGGTAAGGCTCGAACCGCTCCTGCTCCGTCCGGATGCTCCAGTCCTCATCCTGCCACAGGTGGACATACAGTTCCCGGCCGCCGTCCAGTTCGATCTCCCGCTGCTTGAAGCCTTCGCCCCAGCCATCCGAGGCTTGGCCGGAGATGTACTTCTTCAGCGTGGCCAGCTCTTCAGCCGACAGTTCGCCGCTGATCTGACACTCCGCCACGCCCCACAGCCTGCCGTGCCGCTGCTCCACATCGAAGACAACGGAATGTACCTTGTCGTTGACGCTGTCCGGCTTTCTGTACCAGTACATGATGCCTCTGACCTGTTCCTCCTGCGTGCGATTTTTGAATAAGGCGCTGCGGATCTTGTCCTCATGCGATGCCAATTCGCCGCCGGTGAGCCGTTCCGCCTCCTCCGGCATATCGCCCCACTCATCCGGCTCGTAGAGCTCAGCGGTGAGGGGCATATACAGCTTCAGCACGCTGCGTTCGGGCGGCAGGACAGTGAAGCTGTCCTCGCCGGGGATAAGGGCCAGAGTCCGCCCGTTGTCCCATTTCATCTGAAATTGCCCGGCGTCATCTACGCACACAAGCGTACCCTCTGTGCCGGGTGCTACCGGCGCATAGGGGTCCTCCATGGAAACCAGCCGAATGCGGGTGCCGGGCGGGTATTTTTCCCGCAGGAATTTCACCATTTTCTCGGATGTAAACATCTTTAGATCCCTCCCATTTTCTGTGTGTATTCGGATAACGTATATGGATTTTCTTCACCGAAGAAATCAAGTAAAATATCATCTGCCGCCTTGCGAACGACAGGATCGTCTGTCAGGACTTCGTAGCGAAACCCGGTGGTATCCCGGTAGGGCAGTTCAGCTCGGATGCAGTCCAGAAACGACTCTGCATCGTAATAGAGAATGTCATCGTCCCCGACAAATGTGGCCTTGCCAATAGGCTCTATAATGCATCACTTCCTTCTTTCGCAATACACCACCAGCCGTTGCCGTCCTCCGCTGGCGTAGGGATGGCAAGTAACGAGCGTCAGCAGGTCACACCCCGGCTGGATTTTGATTTTGTCCACCTGGTCCGGCTGGATGATCTTCATATCAACCACGGCATAGGTGAGTGTTTCCCATAGATTCGTAATCGTTACGGTATCGCCCACCTGCAAGCGGTCTATGTGCCGAAAGTAGTCCGCACCATGCCACCCTCTATGCCCGGCAATGACGCAGTTGGTATTTACGCCGCCAATGGGTGCCGAAGTGTTCCCCAGCACGGCGGCCCCTGCGGCAAGATGCGAATCAGATGCGCCCAAGTAGACCGGCATGACCAGCTCCAGCGTGGGTATCTCCAATACACCTATGATCTCGTCCTCCACGCCGCAGTCTCTCAGCAATACAGCAGGCTCCTCACAGGCCAAAGCGTCGGCCAGTCCCGCCTGCCGCTCCGTATAAATGCGCTGGTTATATCCCTGCAAGTCTGCCAGCAACTCGGGGTATGACTGTCTCGCCTCCTCCAAAAAGCCCTGTGCCGCCGCGCTCATGTCCGCTTGCAGCCTATGCCCGGAAACCACCGGCCACAGCAGAATACAAAGCCCCGCCACGGCCAGCGCCACCGCCAACAAAACAGTTTTCTTACCCACGGCGTCGCCTCCTCGAAAAAAAGCAGATACCACCAGCCGCAGTCAACACACCAAGGCCGATGCCCAAACCCGTGAGATAGTGCTGCATCCACGAAGACGCAGCCTTCGGAACTTTTCCATTTTCTACCATTAGCTCTGCCACATACGGCACCCGATGTCCCCGCACCAGCAGCCGGTGGGTGTTCACCCCAAAGGGCGTACAGGTCACCAGCGTCACCAGGTCCTGTCCGTCCTCAATTTGCAGCAGCGATGTGTCCGAAGGCAGCACCGTGGTGATCTGGTCCACCTCGTAGGCCAGCACCTCACCCAGTACATGGATGTAAAAAGTGTCGCCCTCCGCAAGCTGGTCAATGTCTGAAAACAGCTTTGCACTGGCCATCCCGCTGTGAGCCGACAGCACCGCATGGGTGCCTGCCCCGCCCACAGGCAGAGAAGTCCCCACCACATGCCCCACGGTCCGTTCCAGCGTCTCCGCTCCCGTGCCGTGCCGCACCGGGAGATACACGCCGATCTTCGGGATGTCGATAGTACACATGGCCCCGCCCACGGTGAGCTGCCCCGCATAGAGCATGGGAGGAGCAGAAGCCCCTCCCGCACCGACTGCCGCCTCGCCTCGCAGCATGGCGTTATACATCTCCGCCGCCCGACGCTGCTCGGCCAGCTTCGCGTCGTCGGCGTCTTCGATGGCATTGGTATAGACTGTTTCCACATCCGAATGATACCGTTCATTCAGCAGCTCACCCAGCAGCGGGTAGAGCAGCAATCCCAGCGCCAGAAGCGCACAGGCTACCGCCAGCAGTCGCCACTTCACTGGTCGTTCCTATTGTGCTTCCGCCCCCGGACCACAATAAACGCCGCCACGCCCAGCAGCATGCAGCCGCCCACGGTGAACATCCAGGTGCCGTAGCCGCCTGTCTTGGGCAGGTCGAAGCCGGGGTTGTTGATGACCGTCAGCGGCACGATGGCATTGCCGTCCTCCATGTCCACCGCGTCGCCGTTGACGCTGCCGCTGGCCGTCAGGAGCTTCACGCCGCAGGTCTCGCAGGCGCTCTCGCCCTCCGCAGTGGTAATGACAATTTCAATACCGTCCTTCAGCAGCACATACCCCTTGTCTGTGTCTGTCTCCGTCAGCGTGTAAGTGTCATCCTCCAGACCCATGACCCGGATGTGCCCCTCCCCGTTGGGGATGAACACCGTGGCCTTGCTCTCCTTCACCTCATGGCCGGTGACATAGTACACGCCGCCCACCAGCTTTGCCGTCACAAAATAGCCGTCCGTATCGTTGTGCAGCAGGAAGTTGACACTTGTCAGGTCGCCCTTGCCGTCCGAAAACTGCTTCAGCACATCCACACCGTAGGTATACACATGGCAGCAGTCCTGGAGCGTATCAAAGTAGCCGGTATTGGTGCGCTTCCAGGTCAGCACCACCTCGTTGGGGTTGTCGTTGTCGCCCAGCTGTGCGTCAGCGGTAAGGGTAGCGGCATAGGTGATCCGCATGGTACAGTCGCTGTAACCACGCTTCACGCTGCCCGTGTAGACGCTCTCAGATTCGTTGATGTCCGCCAGCCCGGTCTCTGTCATACCAATGGTCATGGTGTTGGCAGCGTCATCATAGCCGACGGCGAACTTGCCGGAATCCTCGTCCCAAGCCGTAATCTGATCTGTGCATCCGGCATCCCGGAAGAACTCAATGACCACATCGCTTCTGTTGTAGCGGATGCCCTCGCTCATCGTGTCCACAAAGGTATAAGTGGTGAGGCTGGTAGCCTTGGAGGTAATGGTGGGCAGTGTGCTGATGATCTGATAGTCCACCACATCGCCCACGGAAGCGGTGGCAGTATGTGCATAGCCATCCGCAATGTCGGTCAGACTGCCGGTATTCTTGCCGGTGCTGTTCTTGTCCTCCCGGACGGTCTTTTCGAGGTCCGGGCTGCCGGTTTGGTTCTTGGGGTACACAGTCACATCATAGTTCCAGTCTTTGCCGTCGATAGTGGTCATGGGCAGAGACACGAAGAAGGGATTGCAGGTGCTGGTGACATTCTCCGGCACACGGGTCTCCACCGCCAGATACAGGCCCTGCTCCAGACCGCCGACCTTGCTGTGTCCGTTTGCGTCCGTCTCGGGCATGGCCCCGCCGTTCCGGACGGCAATCTCCAGCGCATTTTTGACGGTGGTAGCATTGTCGGCCAAAGCGTCCGCCAGGGCTTTGTTCAGCTTGTCGGAGGTAAAGTAGAACACGGCGTTCCCTCTCTTGTAAGCGTCCGCCTTAGTCAGTCCAATGGCCTGGAGCACTGCGTCGTCCGCAAATCCGTACAGCACACCCACCTTGTACTGACCGCTCTCCCGCTGACTGTAGGTGGAGATAGACGCCACCCGCAGATAGCTAAACTCCACGCCCTGGATGGCGTACTGCGCCAGCTTGTCGGTAACGGCATCGTCCTGCACGCCGGTGCTGACATAGGACGCCGCATCCCACGCCCCTTCCCTGCCGGCCGCCGTGATGTCGTACTTGTAAACGCTCAAAGACGCTTTCCGCCCGGAATCAATAGTCGGCGCCGCGAACGCCGTGGTGATAAGCCCCAAGGCCATGACCACAGCCAGGAGCAGCGCCCAAAGTCGTTTTGTTTTCTTCATGGTTCAGTTCTCCTTTTTCATCGTGGTTTTTTTTTGCAAAAATAAACACCCGTGCCGACACCCATGCCGAGCATGAGTGTCGCAAACAGAATATAAATTGTGAAGCCTGTGCCGCCCGTAAAGGGCAGCGCAAAGCCCGCATTGTTGCAGGCGGTAATGGTGATGTCGTGTTCGCTTGCATCCAGCGTCCCCAAAAACAAAGGCTCCGTCAGCAGCGTCATTCCCTCCGCCGTTTGCACCTCCGTCACCCGGTAGTAGGTGCCGCCGTCTGCTGTCAAATCTTCCCAGCAAACCGAGCCGCCCGCATCCGTTTCCACCGTACTCACATCCTGCCAGTTCACCTGGTCCGCAGAGGATTCCAGCAGGAACCGGATCCCGAGCAAAGGCGCACCCGCAGCGTCCACTTTCTTTACCGTGATCCTGCCGGGGATGGCAGCGGTCTTGACTTTCAAATACGCTGTCACCGGGTCCCGGACGCTGGCCGAGTAAGTGACCACATCTTGGATGCCACCCGAGGGCCCCCACACGCCGTCGCCCCAGACTACCACGCCCGCATGGGTGGTGCCATTCTTGCTGCCCACCACGGTGACCGCCTCCGAAATGGGCTTCTCCGCCGAGACCGTCAGCACATTCCCTTTTTTGCTGAAAGCCAAGTCCGCGTCCTTGCAGCTAAAGCTGTACTTTCCCAGCATCCCATTGGCATCCGCGACGCTGCCGGTAAATTTGCTCCCATCCCAACTCAGCTCCAGCGTCTCCGCATTGGAAGGCAAGGACCCGCAAAAGCTGGGCCGCTTACTGTGGGTCTGCACCGAAGTCACAATGGAGTTGTAGTAACTGAGAATTTTGCTCCGCAGGGGATGGGTGGTATCCACTCGTTCCAACGCCTGGTTATAGCCCATAGACTTCACATCCATGTGGCGGAAGCTGCTGTCCCGTTCGCCTACCACCACCTCCCAAATAAGAATCTGCGTGGCATAGGCCCAGGCCATTTTCTCCGCCGTAGCTTCCACATCCGCCCACCAGCCCCCGCCGATAGAGCCGTGGTAGCCGTAGCTCATAACCCGCCCGATCAGCCGCTGCACCTCACGGGGCGAAAGAGGATGCCCGGCAGGCAGGGTCATGCGGTCCCACCAGGTATCGTCATGGTCCGTAAGGGAATCATAGTTTTTCTGCGGCACACCGGGTTCGATGCAATAGGCCACCTCCCCCTGCCAGGAATCCAGGCACCGAAACTGCGTGTAGTTGCCAGCTGCCACATGGTAGCCAAACCGCAGGTTCAAGGCCCCATGCCCCCACTTGCCGCTGGATTTCAGCGTGTCATCTGACAGCGGAAAATTCCAAATATACACCTGCTTAGATGCCGCAAAAGCTGTGGTAGGCAGCAGGCATAAACACAGCACCAGCACCAGCAAAAGCGCCGCTACGCACTTGATAATTCGTTTCAAATTAACCCTCCCATTCTCCTAAATTTTGTCATAAGAAAAAGGCCCTCCACGAGAGCCTTTCTCCTATATAAATTTTGCGTTACCCGCGACCGATGAACAGTTCGTACTGTCCGTCTCCGATCTGTTCTGCCCAGATCCAGACGGCGGTGCAGCCTTCCTGATCCTTATAGTACGTCAGATCATCCCGGATATAGGCGGCCAGAACATCCTCCGTCTTGCTGCTGCATCGGATGGGCGTGTCCCAGCTATCCGCCGCATTTTCATCCAGCCGCAGACCAATGCCCACGGCGTAGTCCTTGGCATAGCCCAGCCAGTAGTCCATGGCAAAGGCTTTCTCCTCCGGCTGTGGAGCTGCCTCATCCGTCACGGGTTCAGAGGGGGCGGATCCTGTGGGCGGAGTTTCAGGCGGCACAGTCTCGGCAGGCAGCACTTGCACCGGAGGAACTTCCGCCGCAGGCTTCGCTTCTCCGGCAGAGGAATTGGTTTTCTTTTCTCCCGACGGCTCCGCATCGACAGGGCCGGGGCGTTCTGCCTCATCTTGTGTTACGACCTCCGAAGGGTTTTCGTTTCCATTTTGCGCCGCTGTGGTCCCGGAAGCGGCGGCAGATGCCACTTGCGGCGGATCTCCTTCTGTCGTTTTCGCAGATGCTCCGGCTCCGCCGCAGCCTGCGAGGAGAAGCACGCTCAGCATACCCGCCATGATTTGCAGTTTTTTCATTTTGTACCTCCAGTTTTTATTTTTCTTTTCCGTCCTGTGTTGGTACACAACACAACTACCACAGGATTGCCCACAAGTCAACGGGAATCTGCGCCGCTCCCGAAGAAAAGGGGGGGGCCCTGATGTGAATTTCACTCTCACTCATACCATGTCTCTCATCTGCAAGGTGTGCGCTGCAAAAGGCGGCTCCAACCGCCGCAGCAGGCCAAACTCCGTCGTAACCACGCCGTCCGCTTCCATGCACTCCTCGCCGTACTTCTCAAAGTCCATGCAGCCGTCCAGCATTTCCACCGCTGCGTCATCCAGCCCCAGCGTTTCCTGTAAGCGCTGCTGGCCGTAGCCGTAGGTGCCCTCGACGATGCGTTCGTAGTTCTCCAAGTTTTGCAGCAGTTCGTAGGCCCTGCCCAGAGTGTCGGGCCGCTCGGCATCCAGCACAGCGGCATAGGTCAGCAGAGCGCCGTCTTTCTGCCAAATACTCTCCATCGCCTCGGCAAACTTGTTGTACTCCTCCACAGAGGGACAGTCCGTGTCGCAGACCAGTTCACCGATGTACGGCACCTTGAAGCGCACATCTCGAATCACGGCTTCCGCAAAATCTCCCACGCCCAAATATGACTTTGCGGCAGAGAGGTATTCCTCGTCGGCGGGAAGGACAAGCGAATAGCCCGCCTTGTTTTTGGCATACAGCGTCATGCGGAGCATTTCGTCCCGGTTCTCACCCTGCCAAGGCTCCGGTTCTGGTTGCTCGCCCTGCCCGCATTCCATAACTTCCTTCAGGGCGACACCCCCTTTGTAGGCTATATACCCGCGATCCGTGAACATTCCGTTCTCCTCATTCATGCGCTGCAGGGCGTAGCCCTCATAGTCGTAAAACGCCTCCAAATTCTCATCGTACTCGAAGTGCTCAGATTCCTGAATCATGTACTTGCCGTACTCCGTAGGTGTATGAACGCCGGGGACGAAGTCAAACAAGTCGAGATTCTCTAAGAGGTTTTTGATCTGTTCCGTTGTCTGCGGCTTTGCCATGGCCACCGCCGCACCCAGCTTTATGATGTCGTCATTGGAAAGTGGCCTCGCTGCCTTTGCCAGTGCATTGAGGTCTGCAAGGCTTTCCTGTTCCATATCCAGCAGCACATCCACTTCATCCGGCAGATGCGTATCCTCCAAGCGAAGCCGGGCATCCGCAAGATTCATAATGCCCGCACGCTGGAGGGCACGGTCCACCTCCTCCTGCGCCATAGGAAGGTACAGCCATGTGATATGCTCCGTATCCTCCGGCTCGGACTTGGCGGTCACCGCAATCGTGATGGCATTCGGCTCATAGTAATAGCAGGGGAAGAACCGCCCGTCGTAGACCTGCTCCAATTTCATGCCGTTATCATAGACCACGCCGTAGGGCGTGACCGTGCCGCCGCCTCCCGCTATGAGCGACCGGGCCACGGCTTCGCCGTCCAGCGCTTTCAGTTCGTCCGTTTTGGCACTGCCGCCGTGCAGATTCATGTAGTGGTTCCGGCCAACAGCGGATAGGTCGGAAAAATCTGTGATGACCGTGGCCTGTTGGCAGCAGAAGGTCAGGTTGATTAGATCCTTCAGTTCAAACAGCTCCAGCTTGTGGGCCACCGCCTGAAACTGCGAGGCTTCGCCGGTATCGAAACTATCCAGCCGCTTGGCGAGATAGTTCAGCTCCTCCACATTGACCGTAAGCATCTCCATGCGCTTGAGCACAGAGTAAAAGCTGTTGATCTCCTGCACCCGGCAGTCGGCTTTGACCGCATCGCCAATCTCCAGAGCCTCCAGCAGCTCCATGCAGTGGGCGTACTGGTCATGGGGGATGGGGAATGGGATGGTTGCTACTCCGTATTCTGGATGGTGAGGGTTACTCAGTACCGCTTGAATCATCATCTTCGTTTTCCTCCAATCCGTTGATTTCGTTCATCCGTGTCCGCAGACAGGTATCTTCGCCTTGCCAGCAGACAAAGCCGTGTCCCGGATAAGGACATCCTTTGCAGCGCACAAAGCGCGTGCAGCCGTGGGACTTCGGCGGGTCACGGGGATATTCCGGGGCGTAGACCGGTGCATACCAATGCCCCAATGAGCTTTTTCGATTTACTCGTGGCATTTCACTTCCTCCTAAATAAGAATAGGCCGGGGTCTTTATGCAAGAGCCCCGGCCATAGTCGAATCGTATTACATTGTCTGTTCCTGCGCAGCTTGTTCCGCCATATTTTCCTGCTGCCGGATCCGCTCGTCCAAATCCGGCACACACTCCTCGATCTGCTGCTGTGCGCTCCGAATTACCTTTTCTTGTTCCTCGGTGAGCTCAAAAAAGTCGCCGTCCACGGAATCTGCACAGCAGCGATAGATCTCCGTCAACTGCTCCGGGCTAAAGAGCTGCGCCTTTTGGATAAGCCCCGAGCGGACGGCAAAGTCCTGTTTGGCTCCCGCATAGTCCTCCATGAAATAGTGCCCGTGGCATACACCCGTGTGTCCATAGTCCCAATCCCATGTGACGAAGTGGACTCCGTGTCCGCTCTGAACTCCAGCCAGCACAGTGCCGTTGAAATCCGCCAGCACTTTGTAGCCGTCCTCCAGACCATCGGCTTTCAAAGAGGGTGCCGTCTCTATAATGGCCATGTACTCCATCGTTCGAGCGGCGATACCCTCGATGCAAAGAAGCGCATCCCCGGCCTGGGGCATATTCACATCTTCCCGCCGATAGAACACGCTCCCCTTGCCGGTGATACGGCAGAGAGGTGCATCATTCCATTCGACAGGGATCTGGGAGTCCTCTATCTGCGTTGTTTCAAACCCAGCCCGGTACAGACAAGTACAGACCTCGCCAAGATAACGGAGCTGCTGTTCTGTGTTGCGGTCATTCATGTGGTGTTCCTCCTATTTTTATAAACTGAAAAGAGGCCGGTATTGAAATATGAGGCTAACCTCTTTTTGAGCGCAAAAATAGCGCCGGTTCGATGGTTCTACGAAACCAACAAACCGACGCCCCAAACTTTGTGAAACTTTTTTATGAAAAAAGCCCCCTTTTGTGAGGAAAATCCTCGTACAAAAGGGGGCTGTAACCAATAATCCCGCCAGAAAGCAGAAAAAGAGGGGTTCAAATCACGTCGAACGCCTCTCAGACGGCTCTGACATCCATGCTCAAAACCAGTAAAATCGGGGTGTGGAAAACCCCGGAAAAGCTTGATGTCATGCGGCTTTCACCGCATGACATCTAAACTTGTTTGTAAACTTGGAGCAGGGTACGGGAATCGAACCCGCCTCCTCGGCTTGGGAAGCCGATGTACTACCGATGTACTAACCCTGCATCGCGATAGCTATTATAGCAGAGAATTTCGTTCAATGCAACCGAAAATTGCCGTCCGGCATGATTTTTCTTTCGGGCGCATAGGATAGCCCAGCAATTTATGGGGAGGACGAGTCATGAAAAAGAGGTTTTTTGCGCTGCTGATGGTGCTTTCGGCGCTGCTGTGCCTGTCGCTGCCGGCCTATGCCGTGGAGCTGCCCGTGAAGGCCAAGGCCGCACTGCTCATGGAAAAGGAGACCGGCCAGGTGCTTTTTGCCCAAAATGAGCATGAGAAGCTGGAGCCTGCCAGCGTCACCAAGGTCATGACGCTCCTGCTGGTCATGGAGGCCATGGACCGAGGGGAGCTGAAATATGAGGATATGGTCACCGTCAGCGCCAATGCCGCCTCTATGGGCGGCAGCCAGGTGTACCTGTCCGAAGGAGAGCAAATCAGCGTGGAGGAGCTTTTGAAGGCCGTATGCGTCTCCAGCGGCAACGACGCCGCCGTGGCCCTGGCGGAGCAGGTGGCCGGGGTCACAGAGCTGTTTGTCCAGCAGATGAACAACCGTGCCATGGAGCTGGGTATGGGGGACACCCACTTTGTAAACCCCACGGGCCTGCCGGCGGAGGGCCATGTAACCAGCGCCTGGGACATTGCCCTCATGAGCCGCGAGCTGATCCTCCATCACCCGGACATTCGCCGCTTCACCACCATCTGGATGGATAGCATCCGGGGCGGCGAGTTCGGCCTTTCCAATACCAATAAGCTCATCCGCTTTTATGACGGGGCCACGGGGCTGAAGACCGGCTCCACCGATGCTGCGGGCTATTGCATCTCCGCCACGGCGGAGCGGGAGGGCATGGAGCTCATCGCCGTGGTGCTGGGGAGCGAGACCAGCCAGCAGCGCTTTGAGGACGCCAAGACTATGCTGAACTACGGCTTCTCCACCTACGTCCTGGCGGATATCACCCCGGAGGAAACGCCGGTGGCTCCCGTAAGGCTGGGCCGCACCCCCTCCGTGGAGGCATCGCTCGCCCAGAGCAAGCTCCTGGTGGGCAAGGGCCAGGCGGGCGGCCTTACCCGGACGGTGAAGCTGCAGGAGGACCTGTCGGCTCCTGTGGAAAAGGGGCAGGCCGTAGGCATTCTCACGGTGCAGAGTGGGGATACCACCCTGGCAGAGCTTCCTCTGACGGCAGCAGCGGCCGTGGAACGCATGACCTGGGGGGACCTGTTTACCCGCCTGCTCCGCGCCGCTGTTTTCGGATAAGAAATCCGGCGGTTTTCTCTTGTATTTTCCGCCGGTTGGATGTAACATAGGGGAAAGAACAAAAGAGGAGGCATTTTCTATGATCTCTGTAGATCTTCACAATATGCGGCAGTTCATCCCCCTGCCCTATGAGGCAGCGCTGACGCCCCGTCTGCGCCTGGCCCATGACCACCTGCGTGCCGGAACCGGCGCCGGGGGTGAGTTCACCGGCTGGGTGCGCCTGCCCGAAGGGTATGACCGGGAGGAGTTTGAACGCATCCAGGCGGCAGCGCGGAGGATACAGGCCGATTCTCAGGCTCTGGTGGTCATCGGCATCGGCGGCTCTTACTTAGGGGCCCGGGGTGTTATCGAGTGCCTGTGCTCCCCCAACTATAACCTGAAAAAGAAGAATACACCCAATATCTACTTTGTGGGCAACGGCCTGGATAACGACCAGCTGGCAGAGGTGGAGAAGCTGCTGGAGGGGGTAGACTTCTCCGTGAATGTCATCTCCAAGTCCGGCACCACCACAGAGCCGGCGGTGGCCTTCCGCTTTTTCCGCCAGCTTCTGGAGAAAAAGTACGGCCACGAGGCCGCCGCCAAGCGCATCTATGCCACCACCGACCGGCAAAAGGGCGCCCTGAAATCCCTTGCCGCGGCCGAGGGCTATGAGAGCTTTGTGGTTCCGGATGACATCGGCGGACGCTACAGCGTCCTCACGGCGGTGGGTTTGCTGCCCATTGCCGTGGCAGGTATTGATGTGGGACAGCTCATGGCCGGTGCGGCGTCCATGATGGATGTCTGTGCCCAGGCAGGCATGGAGCAAAATCCCGCCTGGCAGTATGCCGCAGCCCGGTATGAGCTGCAGCACCGGGGCATGGAGATCGAGGTCCTGGCCTGCTTTGACCCCTTCTTCCGCTTTATGGCGGAGTGGTGGAAGCAGCTGTACGGCGAGTCCGAGGGCAAGGAGGGCAAGGGCCTGTTCCCGGCCAGCGTAGAGTATACTGCGGACCTGCACTCCATGGGGCAGTATCTCCAGGAGGGCCGCCGGAATCTGTTTGAGACCGTGGTACGCTTTACCCCCCGTTCCGGCGAGCTGACAGTGCCCTATGACGCAGAAAACGGCGATGGGCTGAACTTCCTGGCGGGCAAGGCCATGAGCGACCTGAAGCAGCAGGCCATGGATGGCACGCTCCTGGCCCATGTGGAGGGGGGCGTCCCCAATATCCGCGTGTGCTGCGGCGAGCGCAATGCCTTCACCCTGGGCGAGCTGATCTATTTCTTCTGCTATGCCTGCGGCCTGTCCGGCTATCTGCTGGATGTAAACCCCTTTGACCAGCCCGGCGTGGAGGCGTATAAGAAGAACATGTTCGCCCTCCTGGGTAAACCCGGCTATGAGGACCTGGGCGCGGCCCTGCGGGAAAAGCTGGAAAAGCAATCGTGAAGAAATGATGAATTTTGCTTTCTCCATTGCCATTTGAAAAGAAGTATGGTATATTAAATGCAAGTTAACCGCAAAAAGACAAAGGAGTGATTTCTTATGGTTAGACTGATTATGGGCGCAAACGGTGCCGGCAAGACAAAGCAGCTCATCGACCTGATCCACAGTGCCGTGGAGTCCGAGAACGGCAGCGTGGTCTGCATCGAGCCCGGTGCGGACATGACCTTTGACATTAAATCCAGCGTTCGCCTGGTCAATGCCAAGGAGTATAGCTTGAATTCATTTGAATGCCTGCGCGGCTTCATCAGCGGTCTCTACGCCGGCAATTATGATATTTCTCACGTATTTGTGGACAACCTGGCCAAAATTGCCGCCAGCAGCGATCTGGCAGAGGCGGAAAAATTCCTCCACTGGCTGGACCGCTTCAGCGAGGAGAATTGCGTCAAGTTCACTGTTACCCTGAGCCTGGACGAGTCCATGGCCACCGAGGACATGCGCAGCTACCTGTAAAATATGCAGAAAACAAGGGCATTGCGGCTTTGCTGTGATGCCCTTGCTTCAGCTTGCTAAAAAGGCTTGCAGCGCTTGCCGCCCGCAAGCAGCACCGAGGAAACGGCGCAGCCATTAGGGCCGCACCGTTTTCGAGAGCCGACTAAGCCAAGATGCAAGAAGCCACCCCGGGCCCTTCCTTACAGAGGGCGCCCGGGGTGGCTCTTTATTTCGGGAATACAGATTTACCGTTTCTTTCTCTTAGCGGCCCGGCGCTGGAAGAATTTCACCAGTTCCACCACAGGGATCACCAGCACGGCCAAGGCCAGGGCGATACCGTATTCGGCCCAACCCACGGGGGTGAAGCCGAAGGCATCGGCAATGGGCTCTACCTCCAAAACCAGCGTGGTTATGAGGAGGCTGCCCAGCATAGCCACCCACAGGACCTTGTTATGGCTGCGGCTGGAGAAAATGCTGCGCCGCTGAAAGCGCATATTGAAGCTGTGGAAAATCTCGCACATGCTCATGGTCAAAAAGGCCATGGTCATGCCGTGGGGTGAAACGCCGGAAGGCATCTCGAAGTATCCCACCTCCACACAGTGGCCGATGATATAGGAGGCCAAAGTGATGACGGTGATAAGCACGCCCTGATACACCACATCAAAGCCCAGGCCACCGGAGAAGATGCCGTCGTGGCTATCCCGGGGCGGACGGTCCATAACATCCGGCTCCGCCTTCTCCAGGCCCAGGGCCAGGGCCGGGAAGCAGTCGGTAATAAGGTTGATGAACAGCAGATGCACCGGCCCCAAGAGGGTGAAGCCCAGGAGGGTAGCGGTGAACACACCCAGCACCTCGCTCATATTGGAGGCCAGGAGGAACTGGATGGTCTTGCGGATATTATCATAGATGCGGCGGCCCTCACCCACGGCGCCCACGATGGTGGCGAAGTTATCATCGGAGAGGACCATATCCGCCACGTTCTTGGTGACGTCGGTACCGGTGATGCCCATGCCCACGCCGATGTCGGCGGTCTTGATGCTGGGGGCATCGTTGACGCCGTCGCCGGTCATGGCAGTGATGGCGCCGCGCTTTTTCCAGGCAGTGACGATGCGCACCTTGTGCTCCGGCTGAACCCGGGCATAGACGCTGTAGCGGGGCACGATCTCCGCCAGTTCCTCATCCGTAAAGGCGTTGAGCTCGCTGCCGGTGATGGCTTGGTCAGCGCTGTCGAGAATATCCAGCTCCTTGGCGATTGCCACGGCGGTGTCCTTATGGTCACCGGTGATCATCACCGGGCGGATGCCCGCCTTGCGGCACTGGTGGATGGCGTCCTTCACCTCCGGGCGCACGGGGTCGATCATACCCGCAAGGCCGATGAAGCACAGATCCTGTTCCAGAGTCTCGGGGCTGATGTCTTCAGGCAAGGTGTCGCCCCAACTGCGCTGGGCGGCGGCCAAAACACGCAGGGCCCGGTCGGCCATGGCCTTATTCTCCAGCAGAATGGCCCGGCGCTTTTCCTCGGTCATGGGATGCTTTTCGCCGCTGTCTATATAGCTGGTGCAAAGGCGCAGCACCTCGTCCGGCGCACCCTTGGTATACTGGATAAAGCCGCCGTCGATTTGGTGCACGGTGGACATCATCTTTCGGGAGGAATCAAAGGGTGCCTCGGCCACCCGGGGCTGCTGCTCCTCCAGCAGGGGCTTTTTCAGCCCCGCCTTGGCGGCGAAATTCACCAGGGCCGCCTCCGTAGGCTCGCCCTGAGCGCCCTCCTCTGCCCAGGCAGCATCGCTACAAAGGGCCATGGCTGTAGCCAAAAGCCGCTGGGGACCCGTGTGGTCCACCACGGTCATCTTGTTCTGGGTAAGGGTGCCGGTCTTATCGGAGCAAATGACCTGAGTGCAGCCCAAGGTCTCTACCGCCGTCAGGCGGCGGATCACCGCGCCGCGCTTGCTCATGTTGGTAACGCCGATAGACAGCACCACCGTCACCACCGTGGCCAGGCCCTCGGGAATGGCGGCCACGGCCAGGGAAACGGCCACCATAAAGGTTTTCAGAATGGCCTCCAGGGAGTAATCACCCTCCACCAGCAGGTCAAAAACGAAGATGAACACGCAGATGGCCAGCACCAGGTAGGACAGAGTCTTGCCCAGCTGGGTCAGCTTGCGCTGGAGGGGGGTCTCCTCCTGCTCCGTCCGGGCCAGTACGCCGGCGATCTTACCCATTTCGGTGTCCATGCCGGTGGCGGTAATGACGGCGCTGCCGCGGCCATAGACCACAGTGGAGCCCATGTAGCACATGTTTTTCCGGTCACCCAAAGGCACATCACCCTCAGCCGCAATAGGCTCGGCGGTCTTATTCACCGGGACGCTCTCGCCGGTGAGGGCGGCCTCCTCGATCTTCAGGGATGCGGACTCCAGCAATCGGCCATCGGCGGGCACGGCGTCTCCGGCCTCCAGGATCACCACATCCCCGGGCACCAGGTCGGCACTGTGGAGCACGGTAATCTTGCCGTCCCGCAGCACCTTGCTGGTGGCGGCAGTCATGGTCTGGAGGGCCTCAATGGCGGCCTCAGCCTTGCTCTCCTGCACCACGCCCAATACGGCGTTGAGCAGTACCACCACCAGGATGATGAACACCTCCGTAAGGCTCTCGTGGGAGAGAATGCTGGTGACGGCAGACACGGCGGCGGCGGCCAGCAGAATCAGCAGCATGGGGTCCTTCAGCTGCTGCACGAAGCGCTGGAAATTGGTGATTTTCTTGGCCTCCTGCAGGCGGTTGGGGCCGTGCTTCGACAGGCGGGCAGCTGCCTCCTCCCCGGTAAGGCCCCGGGATGAGCTGCCCTGAGTGGAAAGCACTTCTTCAGCGGTTTGCAAATAATCCGGTTTCATAGTATCCTCCTTTTCTGCCCTATAGGCAAAACAAAAAAGACCCTACACAGGCGTGCGGCCTATGTATGAGTCTCATTCTTTCAAGACAGCCCGGGCCCGAGGGGCCGTACTGACGGGTCTGCCTCATCCCGCAGGGCAGGATGGAATTACTCCCTCAACGTGGAAATCCAATTTGTGCCTACTATCTTATACAAATCAAGGGCCGTTGTCAAGTCCCTTGTGCCGGGAATGGGAAAAATCTTGACGATGATTTTATTATACGGTAAAATGATGACGTAGAAATTTGACAGGTGCCGCCTGGCAGGGCGGCGCGAAGCAAACCTGAAAGGAGAACTTCCATGTACGATTACGCTTTGTATGGCTCCCGCATCAGCACTTTAGGCACCCTGGGCATTATTGCCATTCTGCTGGCCATCATCGCCACGGTGCTGGCCTTCATTTTCATCGTTCCGGCCAAACGGCGGGAGAAAATGGGCAAATTCGGCAAATTCCTTCACGACGCATGTAATTTTAAGTTCCTGATCGTGGAGAAGATCCTGCAGGCGCTGTATATTTTCTTCACGGCGCTGGTGATCCTGGTGGGCTTTTTCATGCTGTTCTGCTCCGATTGGAGCGGCTGGATGGGCGGCAAGGGCATCCTGCTGATGATCCTGGGGCCCATCGCCGTGCGTCTGAGCTATGAGCTGATGATGATGGCGGTGCTGGCGGTGAAGAACATCATCTCCATCAACAGTAAGCTGCGCAACCAGAACGAAGGCGCGGCGGGCACTGACATCTTTGACCCGGATATGAGCAGTCTGAAGGAGGCCTTCGGAGTGAAGGAGGAGGCGGCGGCCAAGGCGGAACCAGTGGAGAGCGCTCCTGTCCAGGAGACGAAGGGAACGCCTGAGCAGTAATTGAAGTTTATATAGGTGCAGAAGGGCCCTCCGGCGTGTCAAAAAAGCCTCGCAGAGTTTGCCGCCCGCAGGCGGCAAAAATCTGGAATCATTTTTCACCGCGACATGTGCGTGGGGAAAAATACCTCTCAGGCTGCCAGTGTGGAATTTGTGCGCCACCGGCGCACAAATTATGCACGCAGCAGGCTGCAATCTTTTTGTCGGAAAAATCCAAAGGAATTTTCGACAGTCTCAAAGGCCCTCCGGCGGATGCCGAAGGGCCCTTCCCTTTTTAGCCGATCTCTGCGGGCAGATAGCACTTGAGCCAGTGGTTGTCGTAATAAAGATACATTCGCCCATCGGCGGTGCCGTAGGAGGCGCCCACCCAGTCGGACCGATTCGCCTGGTCGTCGATCTCGGGTCCCTGACTGATGTTCACACTGGAGGTGATGGTGCCCAGGACTTCCACATTTTCTATGTCCGCCTCTTCCTCGTAGCAGTAATAAACCTGGCCATCCACACGGATAGCATAGGGCCAAATACCGTCAGCTTCCTGTTTGCACCCGAATAGGGTCAGCAGCAGACCGAGGGACAGCAGAGCGCCAATTATTTTTCCTTTCTTCATCCTAATTACCCCTATTATTAACTAAACTGCCTATACCAATTCGTGTATGTATGTTCACCACTTGCATATGTAAATGTTGTTGCTGTAGAAGATGGTATTTGAACTGTAACTTTTTGAGGTCTATTCGGATCCATTAAAATATAGTAGTGATATCCCCCATTATACGCCTGATAGCCACATATAACAACAGCATGGGCATTCTCCCCGTCAGCAGTTTTCAATGACGCATATATGGGACGATTATTTTGTATGCGTGTTTTTACGCCATCATAATTCGACCCTTTTTTTAAGTAATTATATTCTAATCCATAATAGTCAAATGCCCGGCCTATCCAAGTTCGAGTTCCCGATGGAGTTCCTAAAAATTTAGCATCTAGAATATTAAACAGTTTCACTGAAGTTAATGCTGCTTGTTGCTTTCTATACGCGGCGATTGAGGCAACTGTCGCAGCCCAACAAATACCCTCTCCATTAATATTCGCATTTTTAACATATGGCACTTCCAATATTCCATAACCAGATGTCAAGTTGCTTCCATATGAATCGTAAGTTGCTACATTATTTTCTTCGTCTTGGCAAATATCAAATGTTGTTAAACGCAGTAATTTAAAATTTCCACCAGTATTTGCCAAGTCAATCTGACCCTCCATTTCTGGGCCATCAAAAAGTATTGTTTCCTCTGCGGTCTGAATTAACAGAGACTCATCCAAAGCTACCACTTTGAAAGGTATCCCGTCTCTATATAAATCAGAAATAGCTGGTAATTTTTCTTGTATGAAATTTGAGGAAAATTCGTTGTTGATAAATGCTACAATAATTCTCCCTATACACTCCTCTCCGTCAAACAGAAAGTAGACCCTGTTCCCTGTATTCAAACTATTCTCAATTTCATAATCCTGCGATAGATATGCACACTCTTCTGTAATTTCACACATCTGTGTATATCCCTTTGCCGCGCTTATTGCATACGCATCATAATCAACGGTCTGCAGCGCCGATGCGCTTACTGGCAAAAGCAAAGACAGTGCTATAACGACCCCCAGGAATCCGGCTACAATTTTTTTACATTTTTTTCTCATTGCAAGTTCCTCACTTTCT
>ENA-UONV01001664-UONV01001664.1-human-gut-metagenome-genome-assembly--contig:-CS4-NODE-1664-length-18619-cov-4.449418_pt1 | contig 18619 bp, 13 predicted proteins | sample MGYA00242461_ERZ724008 | MGnify/ENA metagenome assembly ERZ724008 | reverse complement strand
GATCCCGAACCTATGCCGCTCGATGAGGATGGCGCCTCTAAAGACATAACGACATTTACATTGCTGAGAGTGATATTTCCGTTTTCGGGATTGCTATTAGCTGCGCCGATAGCGGCTCTGGTGTTGGCAGAACTGCATTCAGGCGTAAGGGTGATTTTATTGCCTTCAGTGCCGGTCAGTCTCAGGGATGTTTTGCTGGGGACAAGAATATTCTTTGCCACGATATTCCCTTTTTGAGTCAGGTTGGCTGACGATGAAGTGGAGCCATCTGTTACCAGCGCAATGGAATCATCACTTGATATATTGAGATTGCCAAGTGCGATTTTGCGATCAATATCGCTGCCGCCGCTTGTTGAAGGGCGCTTTGTAAGATCGCCATATAGCTTAAGAACATTTAATGTTGGCTTGGAGCTGTCATTATCCTTATTCTGAAGAATGCGGTAATCGCCGCTCCATTGTATCAGTATGTCTCCATACTTATTTTTCTGCTTAAATCCATCTGGGAAAAGCTCGATTGTGCCTTCATCAAGATACAGAGTGATAACCTCGCTGTAGCCGACGGTAACATCGCTTGCGGGCATGGATATGATGTATTTGCCGTCTACCTCCGTTTTGCCCTTGTATTCGCTTAACAGCTCTGTTATTTCATTGCCGTTTTTAGTGTATGTAAGCGTTATAAACTCGGGTTTCTGATATTGAGACGGCTTAAAGGTTACTGATGAGTGATACTTAACACTTGCAGAGTCAAAAAGCAGAGTATCATCATTGCTGTTTGCATCACTTGCACCATCACTATAGGTAATAGTCCATGAGCCCAGAGTAAGTTTTTTTAGCGACTCGTCCTTTTCAAGAGTATATTCATTGGGAGTATACTCTGCGGTAAGAGTGAGTTTGCCGTTTTCGAGTGCAGCTTTTTTGCTATCAGGTTCAGCGAAAGTCACTTTCTCAAGGGACAGAACGCCGTCTGCGAGCTCGGTATCGCCATAGCTCCAATACGTATTCCTTGTGTAGCCCTCAAGCACAAGGGTTTCATCAACCAGCAGCGTTGCACCATAGTCCATTGTTACCGTTTTCTCATATGCTTTTTTATCGGTATCCGCATTAAAATCATTATCATTGATTACGTTCAGCTTGCTGATATCCTCCGGAAGCACAGCGCTATACGTAACCTCATACTGCGATGGGCAGAGATTAACGGTTACATCGGCGGTAAGCCGCTGCTGACTCAACCCCGCGAAAGAATAGCTTATATCAAAGTTATACGTGTTTTTCGCAGTCATAACCTTAGAATGATACAGGGTGAGCGTCAGCTTCCAGTCTTTGCCGATTGCCTGACTGGCTACATTCACAGCATTCTGGTTAACAACTAATGACACCGGATCAAGATTGCTTGAACCATCCTTGCTAAGCGTTAGCTCAATGGCAAAGGTATTATCAGCTGAATAGGTGATATTGCCATCGTCCGACTTCCAGGTACTGTCATATTGATGAGCCAGCATGGAGGTTTTATCAATTATGTGAAATTCTTTGCCGTCCTTGTTCGTGATTTTATAGCTCATTACACCTTGCTGCATACTTCCGGGAAGGGTATATGCAGTGCTCGGATAACTAACAACGGTGGGCGATGAATTTGCCGTTAACTCCTGCTCGATGTTCAAAGACGGAACATAGGCGGTGTAGACGTTGATGTCATAAATGCCATCTGCCCCTGGTAGTTTTCTCCATTCATTAACCGTATCTTCAAATTTATTGTCATTATTGTTTTCCGGATATCTGCGTGAAGCATCGATATCGCCGGACAGCGCATACCATCCAACAAGCGCATAGCCGCCTGTTGGACTTGTAAGAGTGTCGAACTTTCCGGATTCATCATTTCTATAAGCATTATACGGATAATCAGTATACTGATTCCACGGATGAGTATACATAATTTTGCTGTTAGTTTTGCCTTCCGAGTCAACATACTGCTCGATAAATACCAGCGAACGCTCTCTGTAAACGCCATACATGGGTATGGTGCTTCCTGTCGGATAATCAGGGATGGAATCAAAGCCGGTATTCGCAACTACCGCCTCATCCAAGTCCTTCTTATAACTATCATCATCCGGAATTGTAAAGACGTCTCCATTGTCAAACATGGTTTTGCTGTTGAGCATGTTGGTAACCGCTTTGGCATACTTATTGTATACGCTTCCGGCGTTAGTATCATCACTGTTGCCGGGATCAAGCGCGGCAAAGGTCATGCCAAGAAGCAGACGGTGCTTTTCGGTATTGGTGTCAGCGTCAGGATTGTATGCATACCACTTTTCTTTTTCAGGCAATGAGTTGACCGGTATCTTTTCGCCGACTTTTACATTGGATATTGTCTTTGGATTATCATCAGGATTGCTGAACTTGGATATATATTCGTCATAACTATCATACTTAACATGCAGCTCAAGATCATAGGTATTAGCCTTCCAATCAGCTATCAGCACAAGATCGTTAAACCTTGGAACGCAGCCGTAATATTTATTTGACTCAGCTTCGCCATCCTTTTTCCATCCTTGGAAGGTGTAGCCCTTGCGCGAAATGACTTTTCGGTAATCATTGTCAACATACTTTTTGTTTGTGCTGAAATACCCGCTCGTTGTGCTGACTACACTGTATTGGGTTTTTCCATCAGCACTTGACACGGTTCCGAGCTTATCATATTCGGAGCTATTATCTGCTGCTGCTAACTTAGTATATCCCGCCAGAGCATTGCCATATATCAAATCGTTCGGAGAAGGCGACGTTCCTTTCACCCAGCTGCCGCCGTTAGGCTCATAGGTAACCTTAACAGGACGATACTCCGCATAAAGCGTTAACGCAGCAGTTTTGTTGCTTGTATCATGTATCTGACTAATATCAAGTGCTTCAATAGTTTTTCTAAGTTCAGTGTAATCTGTCACCCTGTGCGGTGCGCCTTTATTGTCTTTATACTGCCAGCACTTAAACACATAGCCCTCGCGCCATGCCTTCGGAAGCGAAGTTAATTTATCAGTTTCTTTATCCGGATTGACTAATTCGGTTGGCGGAGTATCATATGTCCAAACATAATTTTTTTCAAGCACTGCTGGATCGTTAGCGCCAGGCTCGTCTTTGGGTGTTACCCAACGATTGTCAGTGTCTGGATCGCTTTCTTCGGTTTTCGTGCTGAATTTTACCAGATATTTGTTGGGAGTCCACTTTGCATACAAAATAATGTTTGCATACTCTTTAGAGAGCTCCTGCAGCGTTTCATTTTCTGTTACTGGTTTAGTACACTCTTTGTCAAAATACCATCCGCCAAAGGTATAGCCAGGAGCGGTAGGAGTTATAAGACTGTCATCCTTGGAGAACGCCTTGGTTTGATTAAGCTTTATGCTGATAGATTGATAACAGCTTACCGTATCAAAGGTATCACCTCCTGAGTTTATGGTTACACCGGGTGCAGTATTCAAGTTGAAGCGGGTATCCTCAGGTCTGTTCTTTTCGTTCTTGTTCTGATTTAATGTTACAAGAACATTTTTAAGCTGGGTACCGTTGCGCGATACTTCAAGCACGAGCGGGTTGCCATCCTTAACATAAGCATCTGACATTTCAGGCGTAACAGTAGCATCCGTTAAAACTTTTTTGCCCTCGTAATTAAGCTCTACTATGCTCTTGGTTTTGGTCATAAAGCTTGTATCTGTAAGGTCAATGCCATCCTTGCTTAAAATAGGGCTGCCATATGGAACTTCGACAGTCTTCGTGAATCTCCATTTGTTGCTGTCGCCATCCACTTGTTCCATATTTGTAGTGTCTGCATCGTCAGAGTTTTCTAGAGTTATATGTATCTCAAATTCAACATTAACCTTTTCCCACTTAGCACCAATATAAACATCCTTGGAATTTGATTTATCGATCATTTCAATTTTTTCATCGGTGAGCTGCTTTGTTTCAGGGTTATATTGATACCATCCCAGGAAATTATAGCCTGAGCATAAAGCGGGTTTAAGAGTGTATTTCGTATCAGTGGCAGTATCAGGCATAACTATATAATATGGCAGACCACTATCACTATCAAGATTCGGGTTTGTAACTCTGTCTACATCCTTACTAAGCAAAACATCGTCGGTCTTAATTTCATAGTGAACGTCTACAACCTTAACGCCGAATACGTTTCTATCTTCTATATTACCATCTTTACCGTCGACATAATCATACGTGCCATCGCCCTGACCTATAATGCCATAGGCTCCGGTGGTGTACAGGTAAGCCGTATTGTCCTTATCGTGAGTGACAATGATATGTCCTGTTTCGCCATCGACAACATTTGCATACGCCTTGGCAGCATATACAACCGAAGATTTATCAATAGTCAAATTCTTGGCAGAAAGACGGTTGGCTATGCATATTGAAAGATTACCGTGACCAGGCAATCTATCATCACCGGTATATGGATTCGTATACTTTTTGCCTGATGCATCTGAAATACTAATCTCGCCGCAGTACGCCATACAGTTGTAAACTTTTACGGCGGTTTCCGCACCGGAGATCATCACATTGCCATACGGAGCAGAAATTGAGCCGCCGTTAGTATCACTCTCACCGGCTTCGCCTTCAACAGTGCCTTTGCTGATGTTGATTTTGCAGAAGTTTTCAAGCCGCATATTATTTGAAGTATAATAATTCTTCAAGGCGGTCTGCTGTTCCTCGGTCATACCAAGGACGGAGTTTTTATCAAGCGTTACGGTTCCGCCGGTGACATTAACCACCGAGTGCATGCCTCCAAGGAAGCCTCCTTTTCCTTCTTTGGAAATAACATTAACCGTGCCGCCGTTAATATTAACGGTCATGCAATCTTTGGCAGGAATTCTATCATAGGTATAGATATACTTTTCTCGCCTTGCATCGGGACATATCTTGTATAGCCATACAGCTTACCTGTAGAGCCGATTTGATTTGCTGTTACCACGCCGCCTTTTACGGTTATCTTGCCGTTTACGTCGCCGGTTATGTATTCGGCATCAACCTTTCCGCCGTTTACTACCAGACCGGCATTTGCTTTTCCATCAAGAATATTCTGGTTGGCAGCCATAGTAGACCGGAAGTTTTCTTCCTTATGCAATTCATTGCTGGGGGCAGTTTTTGCGTCGTAGAAGCCTGAAACAACTATTCCGCCGGCATTAAGAGTGGCACTATCATTGACCTCGATATTCGGGCAGAGAAGATAGCCTGTTCCGCCATTTCCAGCGTTAACAATACCTACAGAATAAATTCCGCCGGTCTGACAGATATTGTGCAGCGTTACCGTTCTTGCATTAGCGGAATTATCAAACCCACTGTCAACTCTTATATTATGAGCTGTCTCTTGGGGGGTAACTTTGTCGACAAAGCCTTCAACATTGAATACAGCGCTAGAATTAGTGCTTGTAGAATACGTCATTGATTTTATAGAGCCCTGATGAATTGTAAGATTGCCCAGATAATGGAACAGTGAATCTTCTCTCTTGGGAGTTTCTTCCGACTCTGTCCTGAATCCGTCCTGCAAAAGGGTATAATCGGCGTTGTCGAGGTCTAAAGTCATATCCTTGGCGCAGTAAACCTCAACATCCGCTTTAGGCATAGCAAAGCTCAGCCTGCCCGAAACATTGCTGTTCGGCTGCACGCTGCGAATTATTCCACTGCCATCAACATACCAGATAACGGTATAATCCTTTGCCATGGCAGGGTCATTAAATTCAATAACAATATCTTTGCCGGCAGATACTTTCGCTTTGCTATCTGCTATACCTACCGCGCTGTCATCGCAGGAAACGCCGCTTACCTGATCAACGCCAGACTTGAAAATAATGTCATATTCAGCCTTTGCTGCATACAGCTTCATCTGAATACGGTCATAAGCTTTTGCACTCAAAGCGGTTGTGTCATTCTGTGGGATGCCGGATTCGTTAATAGACGACACTGATTCGCCGTTCAATGATTCCCAGTTCCAATTGGCATCACCGCATCCGCCTGAAAGAACCCTCGGCGGATTAAGCGTCAGCAAGTCGTTGCTCCAGTTCTGCTCTGCAAAGCTCTTGCCGGCTTCCCATGTGGTTTTAAAGCGCAGAGTGTTAGCGTTCAGCGGCTGATTGGTTTCGTCTTTATCGCTGAAAAGCTTTCTGTCAAAGATGTAATTAATATACACATCATGAGCTATTGTGGGCGTGTCAATTATTTTAGCTGTGTCCGATATAGTAACAGTACTGCGAGCGTCTATTGTTCCTGATACAGTGTGAACATTTTCAAAAGCTCCGATGCGTTGTGCGGTGATAGTGCCCGCTTTGAATATCCGTTCTTCTCCAGCGGACAGAGCCGTCGCTCAGGGTGGTGGTAAGATTATAGGCATTTCCGACCGTTTCTGCGGTGATATCTGCCGATCCGGACACGGTCAAATCGCCCTTGGTGCCGAAGCTGCCATTGCAGTAAACCTTTCCTCCGCTGACTATTGTATCATTAAAGAAGGTGATGTTGCCAGCCGCATAGATTTCCACATTACCGGAAATCTTAACGGTACGGCTGCGCGAGTCGTCGTTGTAGGTGCTGTTGCCCCAAACCACGCACTCTTTATCTGTCAAGACGCTTGCTTTAACAGCTTGTTCCACCGCTGCGGTATCTAACAATGGATCAGGATGAATGTCACCGGTTGTTGCGTCATAAAGGCTTTCTATAAACTGCTTTACAGGGTTGCCTTCATCTGTCGCCTTTACTGTGTAATCATAATAATTATTATTGGTATTTCCCATTGAAGTCTGAGATTTGTCAGAAGTAGCATCATTCCGCGTTTTATAATAACCCAATAAATAGATTTTGCTAGCGATTGTGTCGCCGCCGAAAGTAAAGTCTTCAATGGTATTTGTCGCCTGAGAAAGCACAGTAAAGGGATAGTTATCATTATTTGCCCTTGCCCTTTCGGTTTGTTTGTTGCCCGTCTCGTGCTGATAATAGCCTAATTTGCCATTTACGTCACCATATTTCCAAAAGCCTACCGGTTGGCTTAAAATCTGGTTTGTAACAACCGTGCCGCCGGTAATGCCGCCGCAGCGACCGAATATCAGGGCATTGCAAACAAGGGTGCCCGAGTTCCATGTATAATTGGAAAGATCACACCTGTTGCCCTTTACTATCAGCCAGCAATCCGAGCCATCCGTCATTTTACCACTTCGACTCCAGTGCTGATAGTTATATTCTACATTGCCGTCTACTACAACCTTTGATTTATTTTGCAGATAAAGTTCTCTCCAGCCAAGCCTTAAATTTTCACGAACACGCAGGTAGGTATCATCACAATCCAGCTTGTAATAGTTCATAAAGCTGTAAACATCTATCGTCGAATCTATAATCTGCGTATTTGCTTCGGTTCCATATCCGATGTAAATAATCTTGTGCGGGGCTTCGATTGTAGCGTTTCGCATTACCAAATTCCAGTTGCTGTAATAAATTAAATAGTTGAATTCTTGGCTTGAATTTCCTTTTGTGTATTCATTGATTGTTATATTTTCAATAACCTGATCAAAGTTGCCGAAAGCCGTGCCAAGCTTTGCCGTGTCTCTGCGATTTGTACCATAAATATACAAATTATTATGATTAAGATCACGCGATCTCAGCACATCCGGCATTATCGCGCCGACAATGTTATTCCTTCCGACAAAATAAAGCTTTGTATCGTAGGCTTGCTGAGTTTGGTTATCAACAACAATGTTTGCGCAGTCTGCCAGTTGTAACTGTTTTTCATAAATTTCTTCCGGAGTATAGTAAATGGGACTGTTAGAATCCTTTGTAATATTGCAGTCTACATTATTAACAGCGTTTCCGACAGCGTTGTTTATATATGCCTCGCGCATTTCAAGATTTACGTCTTTAAGATATATTCCGCCGGTAAGAGCATTTACAAGCGTAAGCTGATTCTTAGTTGCAACATTATTACTTGTCACACAGAATTTATCCGAAAAGTTCCACTGATAGAAATATGCTCCTTCAGTGATATGGGTGCCATCCTGCTTTGTGCCATCAAGAATCTTAGTATCATCCTTGAACATCGGAGTAAGCTCATCAATCACATCCGCATACCAAAAGCCGCTGATTCTGCGATTGTTGTGCTCAACGTCGGTTTTAAACATAATCGGGCTTTTTGCAATGTCGATATAGATTTCCTTGCCCTTGCCGTATTTCGCGGTTACGTCGTATGCGGGCATCTCAAAGGTGTATGTAATATTGGGGTTGCCAGGACGATATTCGTTTTCCGTCGGGAATATTTTGGTACCGTTTCCGGCTTTAGTCGGATTAAAAGACCACAAAGAGAAATTCTGCGGATTTGTGGAGGGTGTGGTAAGAGTTACAACGCTTCCCTTCGGAACAGAAATTACACCGGCAGCGGCAGAAGAATTTATTGTCTTTATCTCGCCGGATTTATCGGTATAGGAAAGGCTCCAGCCTGTGGGCATAGTTTCAGGCAGAGTAAGATTGTAGCTCATAACTCCCCAAATGGCCGCTATTGTCAGGTTTGCATTATGGAGTGATTTCTGATAATCGGCAAGAGTTGTGTTTGCCGGAGGTGCAAGCATACCATTGTCGCCATACTGGAATGTTGAGCTGCCCGAAATCAGCTGATTGGTGGCTTGCGACTTCCAGCCGTTGAAGGTCTGAGCCGTTCCGTCATCGCTGCTATCCTGTAAAATCGGTAAACTGTCTTCACTAGGCAAATCTTTAAATGCCCAGCTTAAATAACTGTATATACTCTGACCATAGGTAATCTGACCGCTGAAAATAACTGAACGATCATCAATTGTTACTTTATTTTCTGCAGTAGCTCCGGAAACCGCATCATATCCGCCTGTTATATCTATAGTTATCCCTTTGTAATTTTGGTATGTACTTCCTCCATCAAAGGATATAAGCAGATTCTCATCATTTTTAACATCAGAACCTAGGAACAGGGTGATATTAAACTTATCAGGCACCCATGTAGCTACCATATTAATGCTGAGACTGCCATCTTCCACCACGTTGCAGTCTCCATACAAAACTGTATAGCTTGTGCTCTGACCTTCCAAAGGCACGGGCAAGATATTAGTATCGCTGATTTTCCAGCCGTTAAACTTATATCCGAATCGGAAAGGCGTTGGAAGCACGGCTCTTCGTCTACCTTCGCTTTCACTTCACTTGTTCTTTGCGGGAGATTTCCGTTTTCATCCTGGTCGCTGTTGTATATATCGGGGTCAAAGCCCAGATCAAGCTTGATTGTAACATCCATCGGCTCCATCACCGGAGTAAGGATTAAATTGCCGGACTGAGTTGTAAGCTCTTTAACAGCTTCTCCGCCATCAGCAATTCACCAGCCCATGTAATTGTAGCCGTCTTTTGTATATTCCGGCAAAGCTACAAACGCAGCTTGCTTAAATCCACTGTCAGTATGATATCCGCATATCTTGCTTCCGGTGCCGCCTATGTGGCTTTCTACTCTGTATGTAGAGGCGCAATCACCTTCCGGCTCAAAAGTATCGTCGTCGAGCGATTGGTAAACTATAGTATAATCACAGTAATATGCTATGTTTCCACTGTGGCTTAAAACAGTATCAATGCCGCTTACCGTAACCCGTGCGTTGCAGTTTTCGGAGCATCTGACTCTTTCAACATGATTGATAATATTGTTTCCGCTGAGTATGAGGGTTCTCGGACCGGATGCGCTGTTATCGAATCCAAATAAGGCAGCATTTGCAACCGTGCTGCTTTCCATTGAAAGCGTTTCTGAAGCTGTTATGCTGCTATTATTTGCAGATACATTAGCTCTGGAGAGCGACAAACTAACAGCGGAAATACCTGCATTTGCATTTATTGTTCCGCCATTAATTGAAATACTTCCCTTACTTGTAAAGACACCAATGACATTGAGCATGCCGCCGCCCATTATCGTAAGCGTGCTTCCCACTCCAAGGCTGATAAAGTCAACATTCAAAGTGCCATTAAGATTTAAGACAAGGTTGGCACCGTCCGCAACAGTAATAGAGCCTATGTGGGACTCAGCAGCAGTGAGTATCACTTTGCTGCCTTCGCCGATCGGATTAATCTGCAATTCTCCACCCATTCTAAGTTCTGAAATTGTTATGGGGATATCAGGAGAAGTCGGATAGCCAGCTTGGTTACCTACTATTATTGAATTGAAATTATTTGTGCCGGTAATATAATATTTTCCGCTGCTCTTTGTTGAGACATTGCTTGCATTTGAATAGTCCAGATTGCTGTAGATATATAAAGGATACGTCTGATAGGTGCTGAAATCTATTACAGTGCCGTTAACAGGATCTGTAATTTCAGCTCCGTCAGAAGCCAGTGTTTCATCTGTGGAATCGGCAGCGCCATCGGCTGACGGCTCCTCAACGTCGGTTATGTCTGCAGGCTCATCTGTGGAGATGGAATCGGTGACTTCACCCGAATCATCCGTGATTGGGGTATCGGTGACATCGCCCGGTACTTCCGTTACAGAAACGTCGGTAAGCTCGCCCGAAACATCAGCGGGCGGCATGGTAACTGCCGGATCGGTGGTAGCACCATCCGGAGCGGCAATAGTATCGCTTGCAATGGTGGGTATGCTTTCGCTCGTTGCCGGAGGATTAGCATCAGCTGCGGTGCCTGATTCTGTTGCGGAAACGCCTTCATCCGCTATAGCGTCGGTATTTTCTGCATACAACGGCTGAGTGGGAGTCTGCGTTGAAGGCTCAGTGGATTCATCCGATATAATCGGGGTCGATGTGACAGCCGGCTCGGTATCCTGAGAAACCGTCTGTGCCAAAACTCCGCTGACAGCATAATTGCTTATAATCAGCGATATGGCAAGCGTTAAAGAAAGCGCCCTCTTGAAAAAAACACCCCTTAATTTGCTTCTTTGCTTCATATATAACCATGCCTTTCATGCAAGCTAAAATCTGCTGCGGCTTTGCGCCGTATTGGCACAAAACGCACAAATCTGTTGTTTGAAAGCTTTGATTTCAAACCTGACCATATCAGTTCAAGTTAATTGTTGCTCCTGTCCCGATGGATTCTGAATAATTATCACCAGTTTTCTTGAAAAACAGCAGCTCGTATTCGTGATTTTCCTCTGCCGTAAATGTTCCCGATGAAACAGCATCCGTCCATCCGCTCATCAGCTTATTTGTATTGTCCGGAGAGTATTTATCCTTATCCCAGTTGACTGTTATATTACCTGAGTATTCATTGGCAAGCACAGTTATCAGGACTGTGCCGTCAACATTATCTTTTATATTATATTCCGGCACGTTATTATACTTTGCCATAAAGATTGCTTTAAGAATTTTCTTATATGGCGAGGTTGACGTTAAAGTGACCATGATTTTATCGCTCATTTTAAAGCCTTCTGTTGGCTTAATATGTATTACATGATGCGTCTTTTCCGCTGAATTGGATAGTGTATATACATTTTCATTAGCCGCTACTATATTTCCATCGCTCGTTTTTACGCTCTCAACAACTGCGTTTTCTGCTTGAATCTTATAGCTTATATCCATTGCTGAAAGCAGTTCGATGTTATCCAGCTCGTAATTATACAGGTGGATATCAAAGCCGTCTTTCAGGTCGACAAGCTTGTATTCCGGAGCATCAACCGTATCGTCAAGATAATCCGAGCTTATGTGAAAGTGCGCAGACTCCATTTCTGCGCGCTGATAATTTGAAGCGATATACTTAGCCATAACGCCGCCCACAGCGATAACGGCCGCGCATACCGCAGCTATAGATATTAATATAATCCTCGAGCGCTTATTGCTGAAGACTTTCCTTATGCCTTGCATAAATAATACTCCTTTAATCGGCCTGCTGAGCCGATACGGTCAGAATAACCTCTGCCGCCGCGCTTCTTGAAGCATACTTTGCATCGTTTTGAGCTTCCGGCCATTCAACCGTAAGTGTGTAGGTGTATGTTTTCTTTTGAGAAGGCTGAAACGCCGATGATATCGTCTTACTCCTGCTTAGCGGCAAGCTTGTCACAGAACTGTCCGCCATATCAGCTGACAGTATCGGCACTGCTGTAGAGTCATCGTTATCAGTGATAGTACATTTCAGCGGCATACTGCCGTTCAGCTGAAGAGATATGATACAATCAAGCGCAGTTTCGCTGACGGAATTTCCACTGAAATTGCTTACGGTAAATGTATATTCTTCTTTGTCGCCAGGCTTTGTAATTCCGCTTAAATTAAGATAGGTGCTGTTTGCATTGCTATCCTTGGCAACAAACACAAATGCCGCTGTTCTTGCACCGTCACTGGAAGAGCCGGAAGCTGTGTAACGGGCATAAAGCCTGCTCACCATCATGGTGGAAACAAGTACCATCACCAGCAGAATACAGGCTGTTTGCAGTATAAGGTTTTTAAAATTAAATGATCTTCGCCGCAAGCCAATTCCCCTGCCTTCCCGCCAGACGGCTATTTATCCTCCGAACCCGAATCAAGCTCTTGCTTTAGTCTGCGGATTTCCTCCTTGATTTCGTCGAGCTTTTCATCATCCGAACGCTTTTCCGAGCGGAAGGACTGCTCCATCAGCACAAACGCTCCGATAAGCAGTACTATCCCCACCGCAGGCATCTTAAGAAAGTTTACCACCACACCGGCTCCCGAAAGCTTAACCGCAACCTCGCCCTTTATCGCGCTGATGCTTATTGGGCTGTCGGCGGATTGGTTAGCGTCGCCCTTGGTGATGATTTCGCTGCCGTTTATCTCGATAATTCTGTGAACGATTAAATCCTTGCCTGACTGGTAAACCACAACATCGCCGACTTCATAGCTGCTTCTTGCGCGGACGATAACAAGATCGTCCACCTCCAGCGCCGGAGACATACTTCCCGAAAGCACCACCGCCGCGCCGGTTCCGAAGGGCATAGGCAGAGCGTTTCCGGCAAGCGATGAGGCGTTCCAGCGATACAGGTTCAAGCCAAGTATCAGCCCCGCGACAACTGCCAACAGGATGCGAAAAACCCTTGACAGTCCCTTCTTGGGTTGTGCCGGTCTGCCGTCAGCTTTGTTCATCGGTGTTTTCATTGCTGTGCTTTCTTCTTACAACGGCTGTTACAAAGACGATTAAAAGTCCTATCAGCGAAGCCGCCAGTATTACTGTATAAACTATTGTGTGAGCGCCGTCCGCATTGCTTTCCACGCGGCTTGCAGACTGCGGCTGACCCCTGTATTCGGGATTGCCGCGGATAAGCTCGTCGTCGTTCGACTGAGACAAATCGGGATTGTCCAGATCGTCCGGCGGGGTGATATCCGGCTCGTCGGGTGCGGGAGGCACAGGCGGAGTCCAGCCGGCACTTTGCTCTGCGCTGACATATATTGTCGCGTCCACGCCGACAAGGCTTTCGGTGGATAGATTGCCCATATAGGTATCATACTCATCATCGCCGCGCTCAAACTGCCAGCGCCATTCTATGGTATAGTCGTCATAGCTGTATATATCAAGCGTCCTCGAAAAAAGGCTGCCGGTGCTGTTGGTATAGGTCTTCCAGCCGGTTATATCCCTGCCGTTTTCATCGACAAGTCGCCACTCGAGCGGAAGCCTTAAAGCGGCTTCGTTTTCATATGGAAAGGCGTCCACCTCGATTGATATTGTATAATCAAGCGGGATGTTGCCGTTGTTTTCAACTGTAAAATCGTAATAATTTGATGTTCCCGGGGCGATAACCTTGTCGCCGTTCAGCGACTCGGCGGTGCCGCCGTATGATTTTTTGAACAGGTCGACGCCGGTTTTGCTGTCCCACCTGATATTGCCGTCGGTAACGTCAAGATCGCCGTAAATGTTCATGCCGGACGAACCCGCGCCTGAATTTCGGCTGCTGTAATACTCCTTCATTGCCTCCGACACGGTTTTAAGCTTGGTGCCGCCGGCATAATCCTCAGGGTTTCTGTTTTCATAGGTGCGGATCTCCCTTTGGGCAAGAACAGCGGAGGGGTCTTCGCTTTCGGAGACGGAAGCCGGATTGATATACACGGTTTCGGCATTGCCGGCTAAAGGCGCCGACTTACTCGGCGGGACAAGAAAGATAACGTCGGTCTGTTTCGGGGTGACTCTGCCAAGGCTTTCGCCAAGCATAACCGTGCTTAACACAGCCCCACCCATAAGCAAAGCGCAAAGCGTTGGAATAACTACCGACCTGCGCTGCCCACTGCGGCGGGAAGCTGTGTTTTTATTGCTCCGTATACGGCTCCGCATAAGCCCCGACCTCCCATCTTTGTTTTAGTAAAAGGAAAAGCCCTCAAGCACTTTTTTAAAAAGTTACAGCCCCTCCCTCCGCCGCTATGGGAAAGGAGGGGCTGACATTTAAATGCTTTTTGCAGTCCCGTTTGGGGTGAATTAGTCGACCTGTTCTACCTTGAGGGTGATGTTGAACAGAGTGCGGAGGTTGGCAACGACATCATTGCCCTTCTTTACAGTGTAATCATCAGCAGCTGTTTGAACTTCAAGTGCGGTGATGGTTTCATTGCCAGTAGTAGTATCAGTAGCAATACCAACTACTACATAATCAACATTACCACTTGCTGCCTTCGCCGCTCTCATAGCCATCAAATCGCCAAGTAGGGTGTCTTTGGCATCGGTTGCTTTTTTAGTAGTATCATCACTACCTGATTCATATGCCCATGCCCATTCTAACTTCTCATTCGCAAAGCCATTAGTAGTATTGCTTAAGTCAGTATTTGCTTTAATAACGCTACCATTAGCTGTATAGCTAACTTTGTAATCGTAAGTGCTATCTGCGTTCTTATTTGAATCAAGCTTCTTTACAAATTCCAATGCAGCATCTATTGCTTTCTTATCGGTAACTTCAGTAGTTCCCTGAGTGAGTTTATACTTCACTGGGAAATATCCATCGTCGCCAACATCAACTTTATTGGTAAGAATATAATAGTTGTTATCGGAAGAATAAGCGGCATTATCTGCTACTTTAGCATACCCAGAAGGTGAAGTTTTGGCAATACTATATACAGTACCGCTTGATTTAATAATAGTATGCAAGCTATCCGTATTATCAACTACAACAGGAACAAGCACACCATAAGTACCCTTTGCAAGGAAAATATCCTCAGCTTCAATAGTTGTGCTAACCTTAACAGCAACCTCAGGCTTTCCAGAAATGCTGAAGTTAAGACCATCTGCATAACTCTTTGTTCCGGGGGCAACTATATTGTCATTCTGAGTGGAAGCTGCAACAGTTATGCTATCAGCAGTGGGATTCGCTGCCCAAGTCGCCGGCAAATTACTTGTGCCAGTATCATCAGATTTTTTCGCATACGCATCACTATAAAGCGTGCCACTTGTCTTAATTTCAACGCCCCACTTGGCAACACGCGCAGTATCACTTACCGAGCCCTCGGAAACATACTTTGCAAATGTACCTCCGATAACGCTGGTAGTCAGAAGAGTGAGAATAAGCAGCGCGGAAGCCATACGAAGCATTCTGTTTTTCTTCATAATTCATTCTCCTTTCATAATCATGCCGAACGGTGTGAAACGGCATATTAACCGGTTTCGCCGGTTCTGAGCGGTACTTTTCGGCACCGCAAAGCCTGACGGAATCAGGTATTCTTTTATATATTCAAATCCGCAGCTGCCCGCCGCGGAGGTGAACCTTAGGTTGCAGACGTTTTTTCTTTTTCTGTTTCGCGCTGGGACTTTGCTTCCGCCGCCTTCTGCGCCCGCAGCTCTTCAAGCTCGCGCATTAAGGCTTCGGTATCATCCTGCCTGTTTTTCTCATAGCTTCTTCTGCGGAAAATATCCCACAAGACAAGCAGAAGTATCGGGCATACCACGCAGACTATAAGACCCGCAGTGGTCTGCATAAACATTACAACGTTTCCAAGCTTGGAAATCCTCGACTTGTAAACCCCGACAAGCTTATCCGCAGGAACCGGCATGGTATCGTCGGCATTGTTGGCAATACCGCGTGTTATCCAGGCAATTCCGCCGTTCTGCTCGGAGATTCCCACAACCGAGTGGGTTACTATGCTTGTTCCGTTGCCCGCAGGGTCGAAGAAAGCAATATAGTCCCCGATTTTTATATTTTCGGGTTCTTCTGTGTGACAGAATATCAGATCGCCGCTTTGAATATCGGGATACATCGAATCGGTGAGAACTATCAGCGGGAATATTCCGCCGGCGCTCGGGACCTCATCGCGGTTGGTGAAGCTTCTTATTATCAGGGTGACATTTATTATAAGTATAGGCAGAAGTATCACGCACAGAACCGCTCCGACGACCGTTGCAACACGGTGTGCGGCACCGGATTTCTCTTCTTTGTTTTCACGATTCATCCGCCATATTACTCCCCTTTCGTGCGCCCGAATCTCAGCAAAGCCTTGGGTTTGCAACATAATTTGCCTTATGTTATAAAGGTATCGCAAAATAGCGGTTATGTAACAGGGTTTTTTGGCGATTTCGGAATTTTCTGTAATTATTCCCTGTACATTTCAGAAGAAAATGACAGCGCACAAACCATCCGGCAGCTACATATACTTATATCAAAGATAAATCACGGACAGATGCCCGACAATTGGCATGGCAAACAAGCCTTGTTGAAAAATACTCAAAAGGCTTGTTTACTATGCGGAAAAATCATAAAATTCGTGTTAAATTTTAGATTTGACCACCATTTCTATTGACAAATTCTGCGATGTATATTATAATATCTCTAAATCAGGGGGACGGAAAGTATTCTGTCCTTTTGCAATTGCAGCATAAGGCAAATTATGTTGCATACAAAGCGGATTCCGAAGCCGGAATATCCGCTTTTTTGTTTTAAATTACAAGCCCCAGCCCGTCCAGTCTGCGGCGATGCTCCGCTCCGCTTGTTATAATATAAATCCTGGTGGTGTTTATGCTGCTGTGTCCCAGAATATCCGCAAGCTTTGCAATGTCCTTGTCGACAGAATAAAAGCATCTGGCAAAAAGATGCCTTAGGTTGTGCGGAAAGACCTTTCCTTCGTCTACGCCCGCATCCCTGCACAGCGATTTCATCATTCGCCAGATACAGCTTCTGTTCAGCGGCGTGCCACTTTTTGAAACAAACACCGTTCCGCAGGCAAGCCCCTCGCGGCGGATATATTTCTTCAAAAGCCTTTGAAGCCTTTCCGGAATAAGGATGGTTCTTGTTTTTCCCTTAAGACTGATGACAGCCTCTCCGCGGTTTATGGCTTCAACGGTAATAAATTTCAGCTCCGAAACCCTTATTCCAGTGCCGCAGATCGTCTGTAAAATCAGCGAAAGGCGGTCTGTTCCGCCGCCTGCCGGCAGCTTTTACAAGCCTGAAATATTCCTCCTTGCTAAGCTCCCTTTCGGCGGGACAATAAGCTCTTTTCTGAATTTTTAAAAGCTTAAGCTCAAGATCGGCTCTGCCTGCAAAGGAAAAAAGCTGTTAAGCGCGGAAAGCTTGGCGTTAACGCTGACCGGCATATACTTAAGCTCAAGCTGACGCTTATAAGCCAGAACCGCCTCCTTTGTCAGCTCGGCAGAGCCGAGATATTCAAAAAAGCAGATTATATACCGCCGGTACAGCGCTATGGTTGCGCGGCTTTTCTCGTCCTGTTCAAGATGGCTTATATAGGCGTTGAGCCTGTTTTTGTATGCGGTATTATCCATAAAAACCTCCGGATATTTTTTCTAATGATATTATAGCCCTGTGTCTTTGATTTTTATACTACAATAATGTTTATAAAAAGCCAAGACTCATTTCAAAAATTACCACTGATATATTGACGACCGTTGCAGATAATACTTGTGCAAACTCATTTAAGACGCAAAAATCATTTATGCGTGCTTAACAATGTTTGAGCAAACGGTATCAAAAAATATTATTCGCGGTATCGTTTGAATTATCATGTTATAAAGGAGTGTTTTATAATGAAAGGTATTACCAGCGATCAGGGCAGACAGACTCTTGAGCAGTTCAAGATCGAAGCTGCCAACGAAGTAGGAGTTAATCTTAAGAACGGTTACAACGGCGACCTCACCTCTCGTGAGGCTGGCTCCGTAGGCGGTCAGATGGTTAAAAAGATGATCGACGCTTACAAGACCGGCAACGTCAGATAAAAACATCCGCCCTTGATATCGGGATTTTCCTGAGAAAAAGGCAGTCCGGAACAGACACTGGGAATTATGCCCGGAGACTGTTCCGGACATTTTTTATCCCTTTCGTGATTTATCGCTGCAATTCTTAATTTTTCTTAATAAAATACAATATTTAGTGCAAAACCTCTTTATTTTTTCAGCGAGTTGTGCTATGATAGTGTTGTATAAATCTTAGCGAAGGAGCGAATCATTATGAGCAGCAACTATTACAGACCACAAAGAAAGCGCGTTAAGCTCAGGTATAAAAACATAGCCATGCTTTTGGCAGTGCTTATGTTGATTATAGTGCTTATCACCGCTTCCTGCAACGCTGTAAGAAAAGGAAGAGAGGACAATAACGTCGACGATAAGGGCGACGATAAAGGCGTAGTCACCGGTCAGCAGAGCATCACGCCGGACGACGACGGCGTTTACAGAGTAAACCTTCCCACCAAACCCTCCGGCGAGGATAGTCAGGGCGTTCAGCCCA
>ENA-UONV01001663-UONV01001663.1-human-gut-metagenome-genome-assembly--contig:-CS4-NODE-1663-length-18620-cov-7.004902_pt1 | contig 18620 bp, 18 predicted proteins | sample MGYA00242461_ERZ724008 | MGnify/ENA metagenome assembly ERZ724008 | reverse complement strand
TCAACTACATCAGGCGACGGAAAACCTATTACGGGTAATTCCTATGGTCTTTATTCTTTACGGCTATAAGGATCACGATCTGGACGATTTAATGACATATTGCAAAAGACATACGATAGAAATATTCAAAGTATTTCCGCGCGACACACCGGAGGAAGAACGGCTTTTCAAACTCTTGCAACGGGCTTATGTTGAATCCCGCTATAATCCCGACTTCGAAATCACGAAAGAGGACCTTGACGCCCTGCTTCCGAAAGTCGAACACCTCCGCGACATCGTGGAACGAGTCTGCACGGCGCAGATCGACTACTATTCGCAGCAGACAGCCCGATAACCGCCAAATACCCCTGCTATATGACCCAAAAACAAGCGATACAACTTTTCGAAGAACGCAAAGTGCGGACCCTCTGGGACGACGAAGCGGAAACATGGTATTTTGCGATTGTCGATGTTGTCGCAATTCTGACCGAAAGTGCAGATGCCGCCGCCTATTGGCGTAAACTCAAACAGCGGCTTAAAGCGGAGGGAAATGAAACCGTGACAAATTGTCACGGTTTGAAAATGCTGGCCGCAGACGGAAAGATGCGCCTTACCGATGTCGCAGACACCGAACAGCTTTTCCGTCTGATTCAGTCGATCCCCTCGCCGAAGGCCGAGCCGTTCAAATTGTGGCTCGCGTCGCTCGGACGCGAACGGTTGGAGGAAATGGACGATCCCGAAATCGGCATCGACCGCATGCTGGAGTACTACCACCGCAAAGGGTATTCCGAGAACTGGATAAACCAACGGCTGAAATCCATCGAGGTGCGCAAGGAACTTACCGACGAGTGGGAACGCCGGGGCATAAAGAAAGGACAGGAGTTCGCAACGCTGACCGACATTATTACGCTGGGTTGGTCGGGAATGACGACGCGCCAGTACAAGCAGTTTAAAGGGCTGAAAACCGAAAGCCTGCGCGACAATATGACCAATCTGGAATTGGTGTTGAACATGCTGGCCGAAGCGACCACGACTGAAATCTCCAAAGAACGCAAGCCGCGAACCATAGCGGCGAACCGCATCGTAGCAGCGCAGGGCGGCCGCATAGCCGGAAACACCCGCCGCGAGATCGAAGCCCAGACGGGAAAGAAAATCGTTTCACGTCTGAATGCGAAGCAGGCGTTAGCGGCAAAGGAATCAGAGCGGATCGAGGGCGAAAAAGATTAACGGCGCAAAGTATGCCGCGAACGGTTTAATGACAAGCCGGGCATCGGAGTTCTTAACTGCTCTGATGCCCGTTTTGTTTTATTCTATTACCGCTGTTTTGCTTGTTATGGCAAACATTCCGCCCGTCTTCCACATTTTCCGGGAAAAGAAAAATGGTTGATAATCGACTGATTGTCAACCATTTACGAGAGCGGAAAACGGGACTCGGACCCGCGACCTCAACCTTGGCAAGGTTGCGCTCTACCAACTGAGCTATTTCCGCATGGCGTGTTTCGCAATTGCGAGTGCAAAGGTAAACAAAAAATCCGAAACTCCAAATTTTTTCTGCGGGTTCTGCGGATTTTTTATTGCGAAACCGGCCTGAATGCCCTTATCTGAACACCCGGATGCGTTCGTCCAGCGGTTTGAACGTCTTTTCGCCCGGCTCGCCCGCCGGAGTGCCGAACGGCATCTGCGCTATCAGCCTCCACTCTTCGGGCAGACTCCAGCGTTTGCGCACCTCGTTGTCGATCAGCGGGTTGTAATGTTGCAGCGACGCGCCGAACCCGGCGTCTTCGAGCATCGTCCATATCGCCAGCTGGTGCATGGCCGAGGTCTGTTCGGACCAGACGGGGAAATTGCCGGCGTAACCCGGAAATTTCTGCTGCAGGTCGCGGACGACGTTCGTATCCTCGAAGAAGAGCACCGTGCCGTATCCCGCCGCGAAACTGCGCTCGATCTTCTCCTCGGTGCGTGCGAACGCATCTTCGGGAACGATCGCCCGCAGCGTGCGTTTCACGATTTTCCACAACTCCTCGTGGTGTTCGTGCAGCAGCAGCACGGCGCGCGTGGACTGCGAATTGAAGGCCGACGGTACGTGCTTGATCGCGAAGCGTACGATTTCCTCTATTTGTGCGTCTTCGACGGGCGATTCGGGGGCCAGCGCGTAATAACTGCGGCGGTGGCGGAGTGCCTCTTTGAATGTTCTTTCCATAGTCGTGAGTTTTACTTTCCGTATAATACAAATATAGCACAACTTTGGATATTTTATGCGGTTTTCACGATCTTTACGGAAAATAGGATGCGCCTCAGGCAAAAAAATGCAAACGAGTTTTTCTTTTTGCCGTTCGGCTTTCACTATCTTTGTCCCCATGAAAAGCGCAATCGAACTCTTTTCGGCCTTGGGCCGCAGGCTGGCCGACTTCGGCGGCGACGTCCCTACGCAGGAGGTCGCGGAGCGTGCCTGCCGGGCCAACGGCTGGTTCACGCCTGCGGATGTCCGCCGCGCCGTGGCCGCAATCGCCGACGGCATGCTTCGCCGCGACCGGCTCGAAACATGGCTCGCCCCCTACCCCGTTCCGGTCGCCGTGCCGCGCCGCGTGCTGGTCGTCATGGCCGGGAATATTCCGCTGGTCGGCTTCTTCGACTTGTTGTGCGTCTTGGCCACCGGCCATCGCTGTCTGGTCAAGCCTTCGGCCAAGGACCGGGTGCTGACGGAATACGTCGTCGGGATGCTGCGGGAGCTTGATCCCGAAGTTCCGGTCGGGTTTTACGACGGCTCGTCGCCGGTCGATGCGGTGATCGCCACGGGCAGCGACAACGCCAACCGCTATTTCCGGACGCAGTACGCCGGAATCCCCGCCCTGCTGCGCGGCAGCCGCCAGTCGGTCGCCGTGCTGTCGGGGCGCGAGACCGAAGCGCAGTTGGAGGGCCTTGCCGACGATATCTGGGCCTATTCGGGGCTTGGGTGCCGCAGCGTGTCGCTGCTTTTCGTTCCGGAGGGGTACGACCTGCGGCTGCGGATGCCTGCGGTGAACGAAAAATACCGGAACAATTACCGCCAGCAAAAAGCCCTGCTGACGATGACGGGCCGTCCTTTCCGGGATCTGGGGAGCGCCGTCGCCGTCGAAGAGCGGGCTTTTCCCGCCGCGCTGAGCCGCATCGCCTGCTCGCGCTACAAAACGCTCGGCGAAGTCGAAGCGTGGCTCGCGCAGCACGACGCCGAACTGCAATGCGTCGTTTCGGAGTGCGTTTCCCACGGCCGCCGCACGGGATTCGGCCGCGCCCAGTTCCCGGCGCTGACCGATTATCCCGACGACCGGGATGTAATTGCGTTTCTCGCGGCGCTGAATTGACAAAAAGTATTATATTTGTATAGAGATATATTCTAAACACCTACAGCTATGTCGATGGTTTTCCGATTCCGGATGTTGAGCGATGAAAACGACAACTTCGTGCGCGATTACGAAGTGTTGTACGACACGACGTTGCTCGAATTTCATGATTTCATTCTGCGTTCGCTCGAATACGAGGAGTGCATGGCGTCCTTCTTCACGGCCGACGACCGCTGGGAGAAACTGCGCGAATTCACGCGGATGGATATGGACGACGGTGCGGAAGACGCCCCGCTGGCGATGGAAAAGGTGACGCTGGGGCAGATCATCCACAACAACCGCGACCGGCTCATCTATCTGTTCGACATCTTCGGCGACCGGGCCTATTTCCTCGAACTGACGGGCAGCTTCGAATCGAAGCCCGGCATCTCCTACCCGCGCGAGATCTATGCGCAGGCCGAAGCCCCCGACCAGTACGATCCGTCCAAGAATGTCGTTTCGGGTGAAGGCTCGATCTTCGACGACGTGATGAGCGAATTCAGCGATTTCGAAGGGGACGACAATTACGACGATGAGTGACAAACGGCTTATCGTCGTCGTGGGACCGACGGGATCGGGCAAGACGGACCTGAGCATCCGTCTTGCGCTCAACTACGACGCCCCGATTCTCTCGACCGATTCGCGGCAGGTCTACCGTGGGCTGCCTATCGGTACGGCCCAGCCTACGCTCGAACAGTTGCAGGCAGTTGAGCATCATTTTATTGCATCCCATGACATAAACGACAACTTGAACTGCGGCGAATATGAGACGCAGGCATTGGCGCGTCTCGGCGAGCTGTTCGCCACACACGATTACGTCGTGGCCGTCGGCGGCTCCGGACTCTATGTCCGCGCCTTGTGCGAAGGCATGGACGACCTTCCGCAGGCCGACGAAACCCTGCGGCGGAATCTCGCCGCGCGGCTGGCGTCCGAAGGCGTGGAGAGGCTCGCCGAAGAGCTTCGGACGCTCGATCCGGCCTATTACGCCGAAGTGGACCGCAGCAATCCCGCGCGTGTCGTCCGGGCTTTGGAGGTTTGCCTGCTGACCGGACTGCCCTATTCGCAGCTGCGGACCGGCCTGCGCCGCGCGCGCTGGTTCGACATCGTGAAGGTCGGCGTCGATATGCCCCGCGGGGAGCTGTACGACCGGATCAACCGCCGTGTTGACCGGATGCTTGCCGACGGACTCGAAGCCGAAGCGCGCGCCGTGTACCCCTACCGCAGTCTCAATGCCCTGCAAACCGTCGGTTACCGCGAGTTTTTCGACTATTTCGACGGGCGTATTTCGTACGACGAAGCCGTCGAATTCATCAAGCGCAATTCGCGCCGCTATGCCAAGCGTCAGCTGACGTGGTTTCGCCGCGACGGTGAGATCCGCTGGTTCCGGCCCGACGAAACCGACGCGATTATAAGTTACATAGATTTTGGTAAATCGTAAAAAAATCGTACTTTTGCCGACGTCTTTCGCCGAAAGACAGTGGCTCGGATGGTGGAATAGGTAGACACGCCGGACTTAAAATCCTGTGACCAGCAATGGTCGTGCGGGTTCGATTCCCGCTCCGAGTACGCAAAACTCCGGTCAATCGACTGATTGACCGGAGTTTTTTTTCTGCCGCGAAGGTGGCTGCACTTCCGGGGCGGACCCGCAAGGTTCATATCTCCTTTCGGTCCTGTCTGCATACGAAAATCCCCGCAGCATATGCGGGGATTTTTCCGTAATTTCGTCGTCTGATCGGCCGGATTATCGATAAATCTCGTTCAGCAGACGTGCCAGCCGGTAGCCGCCGCGCAGGAACTGCAGTTCGATTACGGGCGTGTACTTGTATACGTAGTCGTAGGAGATCTTCGTGCCTTCGGGTGAATCCTCGTAGATGCCGACGCATATCGCGTGCGTCTCCTTGAGCCAGTCGTAAGGTTCGCCGGCCTGAATCAGCATCGCTTCGTCGTCCGTCAGCCGGTCGATCTGCTCCTGCCATTCGGTATAGCTCCATTTGCGGGCGGCTTCGGGAATGGCCGTGTCCCATGCCGAATGAAGGTTCGTTTTCTTGCCGAACATCAATACCGGACGCAGGTTGCCGCCGATATCCGAAAGCCGTCCCGCGTGCATCGGGCAGTGCATGTCCCCTACGAGGTGAATCAGCATCTTGAGCTTGAGCGTCTCCTCTTCGGGAGACAGTCCGCCGGCCTTCAGCTCTGCGACGAGCGTCGTAACGGCTTTCAGCACGTCGCCGTCCGGGTTTTCCGGCATCGTGTCGATCGTCTTGCCTTCGTCCACGTTCCGGTAGTGCCATGTTTTCGTGTATGCGTATTCCGGCGTGTGGCTGGCGATGTCGAGCCAGTTGGCATAGTATACCGGTGAATGTCCGTTCAGCGCCTTGTCGATTTTTTCCGCCGCTTCGGGCGTCAGATGACATTCGGCGATGTAGGCCGTGACGTCGTGTCCCTTCTGTCCCCATGCGAATGCGCCGTGGGCGAAAAGGACGCAGGAAAAGAGAATAAGCAGCTTTTTCATTTATGTTCGGGATTTGTGTTGCGGGCGGATCGGTTGTCAGTGGTTCATCGTTGCGAGGAACTCCTCGTTGGTGTCCGTGAGACTCATCTGTTTCTGGAGGAATTCCATCGCTTCGACGGGATTCATGTCCGAGAGGTATTTGCGCAGCACCCACGTACGGTTCATCACGTCGCGCGGCAGCAGCAGGTCTTCGCGGCGCGTGCCCGATGCGATGACGTCCACGGCCGGATATACGCGCTTGTTGGCGAGCTTGCGGTCGAGCTGAAGCTCCATGTTGCCCGTACCCTTGAACTCCTCGAAGATCACTTCGTCCATCTTCGACCCGGTGTCGATCAGGGCCGTGGCGATGATCGTCAGCGAACCTTTCTCCTCCGTGTTGCGAGCCGCGCCGAAGAAACGCTTGGGTTTGTGGAGCGCGTTGGCGTCCACGCCGCCCGAAAGCACCTTGCCCGACGCCGGCTGCACCGAGTTGTAGGCGCGCGCCAGACGGGTTATCGAGTCGAGGAAGATCACCACGTCGTGACCGCACTCTACCATGCGTTTGGCCTTGTCCAGCACCATTTCGGCCACCTTCACGTGACGCGAAGCCTGTTCGTCGAAGGTCGATGCCACGACTTCGGCCTTGACGTTGCGCGCCATTTCCGTAACCTCTTCGGGGCGTTCGTCGATCAGCAGTACGATCATGTATACTTCGGGATGGTTGTCGGCGATGGCGTTGGCGATGGCCTGCAGCAACACGGTCTTACCGGTCTTGGGCTGCGCCACGATCAGGGCGCGCTGGCCTTTGCCGATGGGCGAAAAGAGGTCCACGACGCGGGTGGAGAGGTTGTTGTGTCCGTTTCCCGTCAGACAGAACTTCTCGCTTGGGAAGAGCGGCGTCATGAATTCGAACTGTACGCGGTCGCGGATGTATTCGGGCGCCAGCCCGTTGATTTCGTTCACGCGGACCAGCGGGAAATACTTCTCGCCCTCCTTCGGCGGACGGATCGCTCCGTTCACGGTGTCGCCGGGCTTGAGTCCGAAAAGCTTGATCTGCGACGGCGAAACGTAGATGTCGTCGGGTGAGTTCAGGTAGTTGTAGTCCGCCGAACGCAGGAATCCGTAACCGTCGGGCATGATCTCCAGCACGCCCTCGCCTTCGATTTCTCCGGCGAAGTCGTCCTTGGTAATCACCTCCTCTTCTAACGGACGGGGTGCGGGAGTCTCTTCCGCCTGAGTCTGCCCCTGAGCCGCCTGAGCGGATTCTTGCTCTTGTCCCTGCTCCTGCTCCTGCTTGGGCTTGCGGCCGCGCCGCTTGGGCTCCGGCTGAGCGGCTGTTTCCTGTGCGGGTTTCGCCGCCGGTTCGTTCTGCGCGCCATTCGTCGGGAACTCCAGTTCGGCGGGCATTTCCGGTGTCAGCGCCGTTTGCGGCTGTACCGGTGCGGTGTTCTCCGCCTTGGTCATGCGCGGCCTGCGTCCCCGCGGTTTCGCGGGCGCTGCCGGAGCTGCCGCTGCCATCGGTTCCGGTTCCGCCGCCGACGTCTCGGCCGTTTTCGCAGCCGCTTCTGCCACGGCTGTTTCAGGTGCGGCTGTTTCAGGTGCGGTCACGGCCGGAGTTTCCGCCGCGGGCGTTTCTTTCTTTCGTCCTCGCTTGCCTTTATTCTCTGCGGGGGTCTCCTGTGCGGAACCTCCGGTGATCTTTTCAATCAGTTCGCGCTTCTTTACCATGACGTCTTCGATGCCGAGAGCTTTGGCGATTTCGCGCAGTTCGGCGAGACTTTTCCCTTCGAGCGCTTTCAAATCCTGCATATATTTCTATTTCAAAGTGATTTTTTCGAAAATCCCGGCGGTCGCCGGGCGTATTGGAATTCGCCTGCAAAGATAGTGCATTATTTCGAAATTCAAAATAAAAAGTTGCTGTTCACCTCTTTCCGTCCGACCTTTTCACCATAATTCGGGAGCCGCCGCTCCGAAAATCCCCATTATTGGCGATTGCGCCGTTCGGAAAATACCCGCATCTTTGTACCGAACAAATAATTCAGCCATTCGCGTTGTTTGTATTGTTAATGTTTGTGTGTGCGAAACCTCCCGGACTCCGTCGGAGCCGGGAGGTTTTTTGGGGGTTAAGGGCGTTTCGGACGGGGAGCGGAAAATATGCGGTCCGGAGGGCCTGAGGGCGGTTATTCGCTGCGCCGCAGGTCCCATTTGTTGTTGACGCCGATGACGGCCTTCACCAGATCGTCGCCGTATACCCGCATGTTCGAGTAGGTCTGCCCGTAAGTCATCGTGGCGTTCCCGGCTCCGGCGAAGTCCATCAGGACGATACCGGCGTTTCCGCGGAAGTCCTTCCGGTTCAGTTTGTCCGCCGTGTATCTGTTATACAGGTTGGCGCAGTAGTCGTAATCCCCCACGGCCCCGAACAGGCTGATGCCCGATACGCTGCAGTGCGCCGTGTCGTAACAGCTTACGTAGTTCATGCACCAGCGCGTGACGTCCGTCGCGCCGTACGTGTAGGCGATGCACTCGTCGATCGCGGCGTATTTGCTCACGCCGTCCGACGAGCCGTTCTTGATGTTGTATAGGTCATTGACCTTGATCGGCGCCGTTTCGCCCGTATTGCCGTGGAGCGTGGTCTCGAACACGACCTTGTCGTGCGTCCAGTTCAGGTAGGCGCCCAGATACCGGCCGCCGTTGGCGGACTTGTAGTCTTCGCGGATCATGAACAGGATCTTGCCGCGGGCGTCGGCCAGCGTCATCCGGGGATGGAAATCGGCGATGTGTCCGCCGCAGTGCGACTTTATCAGGTCTACGACGCTCTTGTCCCAGCCTGTTTTTCCGGTGCCGCTGGTGTTCTCGTATTTCATGTGTATCAGCACCGTCTCGTCGGGATGCTCGTTCAGGAAGTTCACGAAGCGGTCGAGCAGGTGCGAGAGCATGAAGGGCGGCAGCTCCTGCCGCCCGGAACCGCCCGGCGTGTAGCCGCCGCGGGTCGGGTCGCCCAGCGCGGCGATGCCGTGATGAATCGGAAGGTCCTGCAGCGAGCTGCCCGACGCCGACGGACGCAGGTCGAACATGCGGACACCGGCCGCCAGCTGTTCCTCGATCGAAAGTTCCTGCGCCTTGATGATCTTGGTTACGTTCATGTAGCCGAATACGACGTTTTGCAGCCATTTGAAATGATACCTTTCGCCGGGCATGCCGCTCTTGTATTCATAATGCGAGCCGTACATCGTGCATGCGTCGTGCGATCCGGGCATGGATACCTGCGACAGGTGGACGTTGTCGGGCAGGTATTTCATCCAGTCGGAATAGTCCTCCGCGATCTGCTGCGCCTGCTTCTGCATGTCGCCGATCGTGAACGAATAGCGATGCCCGGCCCTGAGTGTCGCCTGAGTCGTGTAACTGTAGGTTTTCCCCTCCGTCGTGACGGCCGTCAGCGTCAGTCCCCGAATGTCCTGCGGCAGCAGGAACGCCGTGACCACGATCTTCGATCCGGCGGCGATCCGGATGTAAGGCTCCTCTCCCGTCAGCATGTGGAGCGCCAGCACTTTGGAGCATCTGTCCTCAATGACGGCGGCCCGATGCGTTTCGATGTCGAACGTGAAGGCCCCGGCCACCGGATCGTTTTCGCTCGACAGGACGAGCTTCTGAACCTCGGCCGCTTCCGAAAATCGTACGTCTGCCGTGACGGTGGTCATCAGCGGGCGGAACGAGAACGGCACCTCCGCGCCGCGCTCCACGCCCTTCGTGCAGGCGGCCATGTAGGCGTACTGCATGTTGCATTCGCCGTTATTGCAGGTCTGTACGGCCGGAATCGCCGTAACGACGATCGAACCGCTGTTGGTCTGTACGGCGTCGGCCGGGTAAAACGCGTAAAAGTCATAATGCGGGTCGCTGCCCCACGCCATTCCCGTGTCGCTCAGGTCGGCTTCGCTTTCGGTCGCGCCCGACACGGCGACCTCCACTTCGGCCCACTGCGGAGTCGTCTGCGGACTGATGATTCCCACCCGGTCGCCGGTGCGCCAGTAAATCGGGAAATAACCGTTGGTAAGGGGACCGTAGGCCGTGCGGGTTTCGCTTTCCGGTCCGGACGTCTCGTCGTTGCCGATCGCAAGACGGCAGCTGACGGCGTCGCCGCCGGCCGCCCGATCTGCGGGACGGGGTTGTTCCGTCGTATCCTTTCCGCAGCCGGACAGCAGTCCTGCGAGTATCAGCAGGCGGAAGATAGGTTTGTGTGTCATGGTGTCTGGTTTGAATTGGCGTTCGGTCAATACTCGCAGTCGTCCGCATAATCCGCCGAACTCGGACCCAGTTCGCCGCCGTGGGGCTGGGAGATCGCGAATCCCGCTTCCGTCCTGACCGTGAGTATCTCCAGTTCCGGCTTTGTGTAAGCTGCTTTCATCAGATAGGTATTTTTACAGCTGAATCGGGACGGCTGTCACCTCCGTCCCGATAGCTGGATTTCTTGTCGCCGAAGCTATTCGACCGTGTAGGTGAAGTCCGCGAACTCGACGTGGTAGGCGCCGCCCGTACTCAGTATCTTGAGCATGATGCGCTGTCCGTTCGTGACCGTGAACGTGTGGGTCTGAACTCCCGACTTGCATTCCCTGTCGTTGCCGTTCAGAATGTTATTCCGGTCGCGGAGCCAAGCTTCCGTAATTGGGCCGTTGCCCGTTACGCCGATCCGATATTTTATATTCACCAATGCCCGGTTGGTCGCTACTTCAAAGGATATTTTCACGGTTTTCGAACCGTCGCACTGGATCGGAGCCGTCACGAACGCGCCGTTGTTGTCGTCGTTGAATCCTGCCGGAACCTGCAGCTGGATGCGGTTCTTCTTGAGTTTGTCGTCGTCGTTCTTGTCATTCTTAAGCTCTCCGCGGTAGAAGTACCAGCCGTCGAAGATTCCGTCGGGATCGTACTGGGGATCGACGAAATAGAATCCGTTGTCCTTCCACGTCCCGGTGCCGTACTTCTTGTCGACCGCGTCGGGTACCCCGATCGTGACCGTCTTGCTGTTGCACGGTACGCTCATCGTATAGTGGTGGTTGCGCTTCAGGCCGGCGAGGGTGAACGACTTGTCCGAATAGGTCAGTCCGTCGGCGGTCATGACCTGCACGTTCATCGTCGAATGGATGCTTACGGGCAGCAGTCCGATCGTAAACTCCTTCCGGTCCGTGGGAATGGTGATCGAATTGGTTACCGACGATGCGGTGAAGTTGCCCAGACGGTCGATCGTGCCCGCGGTCGGCATTACGTCGCCGCTGGTGCTGATGATGATCTTCTTGGGCGTCTCGTTGCTTTCCAGTCCGAGGCTCATCCTGATGCGTGCCATCAGCGGCCGGAAGGTGAAGTTGACGGGCAGCACCGTCGAATCCTCGTTGATTTCGAACGGGGTCTCCCAGACGTTCGTGTACATGAAGTCGTAGTCGGCCAGATTCTCCGTACAGTAGGATGTACCCCACGTGTGGTTGAAGACCTTGTTTACGGCGTCGAACGTGGCTCCGCAGCTGTACGGATAGTGTGCCGCCGCCAGCGAATAGCTGCCTGCGGGCACGTCGCCGGTAAAGGTGGTGGTGGCGCCCGTTTTGTCGGCCGTGAATTCGAATTTCCGCGTCGCGGAGCCGTCGTAGAGGAATACGGCGACTTTGTCGCCCTGCACCCATGTGGTCTCCGTGCCGTCTACGGCGGTGCGGGTCTCGCCGGCGACCGCATCTTCGGGAATGGTTACCTGAATGTATTTCGCCTCCGCCGGAGCCGTCGCAGGCTCTTCTTTGCTGCATGCGCTCATGCCGGCTGCGGCGAGCATCGCTATAACGAATAGTTTTTTCATAAGGCTTTTTGTTTTGAACGTTAATTTTCGGGACTTCGGAGTGCTATTCGTAATCGTCGTAGGAGAGCGATCGCGTGCCGCCCAGCTCGCCGCCGCCGGTTCCCGGTTCGATGTCGCTGCTTACGGCAAATCCTTTTTCGACGCGCACGGAGATCTGAACCAGCTCCGGTGCTTCGTAGGGCATTGATTGTTTTTTCATGGTCATTGCTTTTTTAATTGATGAGTGTGGCGTTGATTTTATCTGTTCGTGCGTTTCCGATTCGTGCGGATCAGGCCCTTACGCAGAGCACCCTTACGCGGAACGTCTCTTCGTCCCTGCGGAGCTGCACCTCCACCACGGCCGTCCGCCGCCCGGTCCGGTGCAGTTCGCGGAGCTGGGTTTCGATCCTCTGCTCCTCCGCCTGCGGGAGCTGCTGCATGATCCAGAGGCTCTGCCGGCGGGGAGCGTACACGCGCACCCTCCCCTCCTCCAGATATGCCAGCAGGTGATGCGCCGCCCCGGAGGGCGTTTCATTCGTGACGGTTGCTGCGGTCCGGGACATGAATCGGTCGTTTTCGGAGGTTATTCCACGATGACGGCGCGGTTCAGCTCCGGCTCGGCAAAACGGTTGTTCGTATCGCCTTCGGCCTTCTTGATCAGGCGTTCGGGCGCGATGCCGTATTTGTTCTTCAGCAGGTCGTAGACATACTCCATCCGCTGTTCGCTCAGACGCTGGTTCAGCTCCTTGCTGCCCGTGGCCTTGTCCGCCGAACCGATCAGCGTGAAGGTCTTCTCCTTGTCGGCCTTCATGGCGTTCCTGACATAGAATTCGAGGTTCGTCAGCTCCTTGCTGTCGAGCGTGGCCCTGCCGATCTTGAAGAAGAGCGCAACGGGCGATGCGGCGACTTTCTCCTGAGCTACGACCTTGGGCGGCATGCTGCGCAGCTTCTCGTTCTCGTCGCTGAGCGCCGTGTTTTTCGATGCGAGGTCGTTGTTGTTCTCTTCGAGACGCCTGATCCGGTCGAGGTAAGGCGTGAAATCCACCGCCTGCGGTTTCGAGGCGCGTGTGAATCCGCGGCGGTTGAATTTGTACGCCAAACCTGCGGTGACCGAAAGCATTCCCTCTCCGATGCGGCCGCCCGATACGCCGTCGAAACGCTGGTTTACCAGCAGACAGCGCGCTTCGAGCGTGAGGTCGAGCGCCTTGCACAGACGCACGACGTTCAGCAGGCCGACGTCGAATCCGATTTCGTTGTCATGGGTGTCGTTGCCGTAGGAGCGGGCCCAGCCCACGCCGGCGAAAGGCACGAAGTTCCACGTGCGCTCCTCCTTGTAGCCGCTCACGGCGTTCGAGAAGTTCCACAGAGCGTCCGCATGCAGGTACGACACGCCGAACTTCTCCTGAAACCAGTCGCCGTCCTGTTTTTTTGCGTACATGGTTCCGGCGGTGGTCCAGCCTTTGGCCTGCAGGCCGGTGTACCCGACGCGCGCGCCGATCGAGGGGGTGAACCACTTGCCGACGTGAATGTCCAGCGCCGGAGCCAGCCGTTTGCCGAATTTTCCCTGAGAGTCGTGCTCGCCGAAATAGAGGTTTATACCTCCGGCGACGCCGACGAAGATATTGTCGAAGAGCCGGTTGGTTTCGTAGGGGCCGCGTACGATGCGGTTTTGCGCATCCCGGTTGCCGTTTTCCTGCGCCGGGACGGCGCCGCAGACGAGGGTGAATAATGCAATGAGGTAGAGACGTTTCATTTTTTAATGTTTATTGGTGATTGATGTGTCGTTCCGTCGGTTCGGCCGCAGGCAGGCATGCGTACGGCTGTCCGGCCCTGTTGCGCGCGGAGCGCGCCGGGGAGTCGAGTTCGTCGATATGGATGTTGGAAAGATATTCGCGCGTCAGCGATTCGTACTGCCTGTTCGCCTTGTATAAGGGTTGCAGGAGGTGGCTGTTCTCGTATGACCAGAAGCCGTTCGTGACCTCGTGCATTCCGCCTTCCAGCCGCAGCGTCAGGTCGTAGAGCGTCGGCCGCAGGTTGCGGTTCCATTCATAGTAGGTCCTTCCCGACTGGATGATGCAGGTCGCATAGTCGGTTTTGGCGACGAGTTCGCGCAGGACCCGGCGGTACATGTAGGTGTCCGCGCCCGGATTCAGACATGCCGCCATCAGTTCGCGGCTCTTCATGGGAGGGGCGCCGGCTTCCGACGCCTTGCGGAGTGCGAGCAGAATCTTTACTGCCCATAAAATCTTGAGTGAAAGTGTCAATTTGTACCAGCCTTTTAGTCAGATAGTTACACTGCGTCTCCGAGACCCCTTACTGTAAATAATGGGTCTTGTTCGTGTAAAATGCTGGTTGTCAGATGCTAAATAGCAGATTCGGACACAATTGCGGGAGAAAAAATCGAATGCGGTGTCCGGATTTTCGATTTTTTAAACAAGGGACGGGTTATTACGCTAAAAGTCAGTTAATTAGCTGTGATGCGTAAATTTTTTTGCATGAAATGTTTGGTTGTGATTATAAATAATCCTATTTTTGCCGATGACGGGAAATGATTATAAAACAATTGTTTACGTTCCGAAGACACATTATTTACAGTAATGGGCCTTGTTTCTCGCTTCTGCAAAATTTTTTCCTGATACCAGAAAAATCCGAACGCTGCCTGAATCGGCCTGATCGTTACAGGTTGATGATTTTCCGATTGGCCTTGTCGATGACGTCGTGATCGAGCTGCGCCAGATAGATGCGCGTCGTTCGTTCGGAGGTGTGTCCCATGCCGGCGCTGATGACCGTCAGCGGCGTGCCGCAGTCGCGTGCCAGTGTCGCCCATGAATGGCGTGCCGCATAGAATGTCAGCGGTTCGGAAATTTCCAGCATCGTGCCGATCTTCCGGATGAATTTGTTCAGTTCGCGCTGCTGCTGACGGTAGGCGCGGTAACTGTCGTCGCGGGCGAGCACGGGCAGTATATATGGTGAATCGCCGTTGTAACGGTCGATGATGCGCTGCAGGGGCGGTTCGATGCGCAGCGTGAGCGTCTGGCCGGTTTTCTTTCGTTTGTATGTCAGCACACCGTCGCTGATGTCGCTTTTTCGCAGATAGATCATGTCCACGAACGACATGCCGCGGGTGTAGAAGCTGAACATGAAGAGGTCGCGCGCCAGCGCATATTTCGGATGCAGTTCTGACAGGTCGGCGTCGCTGATCCGCCTGAGCGTTTCGCGCGGCAGCGCGCGCTTGCGGGTCGCCACCTGCCTGATATGCCTGCGGTAGAACGGATTGCCGCGGGATGCGATGAAACTGCCCCTGTCCGCGGCCTTGTTGTAGACGGCCCGCAGGTAGCGCATGTGGAACACGACGCTGTTTGTCCCCAGTCCTCTTGCCAGAAGCCATCGTTCGTAACGTTCGAGCCATTCGGCGGTAAATTGTTCGGGCAGCAGTTTGCGGCCGTTCATGTATTTGACGAGCATGCGGTATGCCGTCAGGTAGTTTGCGGCGGAACCGTCTCTTCCCGTTTGTTCGCACTCGGCGACTTGGAGTGCGAAGCAGGACATGAAATCGGGGGGCGTTTTACTGCGGGGCTGCCCCGTGAATGCGGGCCGCCCCGTAAACGTGTGTCGGTGCATGCCGACTGAATCCGGTGAATACGTCATAGAATAGAATTTTGTGTGAAATCGTGCACAAGATAGAAAACCGCAAATCAAAGGCCGCACGATGCCTGCGAAGATTTGCGGAAACGGAGACCCGCTCGGCCTCCGGGCACAGTTCCGGGAACGGGAAAGACCACGGACGGGTCCGGCTGTGCGCTTGGAAAGAATGATCGGAATGTAAAAAGATCGAAAAGTTGCGTTCTGTTATTTTACTAACGGCGGCCGTGCGGATAATATTGCACCCTTCCCGGTGTCCGAACAGCGTATTGAGAACCTGTGCATTGGCCTTTTGCAGATGCCGGGCCGCTTCTCCGTGCGCTTTTTCGCTGTCCGGCGGCTCCCGGCGGTTGGAATCCCGGTGCTAAAACGGGCGGGACCGATGGTCTCGCCCGTTTTTTTTGTTTGTGCGGGCGGCGCCCCCGGACCTGTCCGCTGCGATGACCCGGCTTTGCCCCCCCCCTCTTTTTCTGCCGCCCCGTCCTGCCGCCCCGTCCTGCCGTCCATCTTACTGCCCCGTTCTGCCGCCTCGTTCTGCCGCCCCACCGTCCGGGTTCGGCAGGATTCGCCCGGACGGCGCATGCCATTTCCTCCCTCTTCCCTCGGTCCGGGGAAAATCCGCCTGCGGTGAAACTCCGTTTTTGCATGACTTGACACGTGCGGCAACAAAAAAACGACCCCGTCGAGGGTCGTTTTCATCGTGTCGCGTCTCCGCTCAGCCGCAGATATAGACGCATCCGTAGACCAGCGCCGCCGCGAGCGCGCCCAGTACGGGGCCTGCGACGGGCACCCAGCTGTATCCCCAGCCGCTCGGCCCTTTCGCCCTGATGGGCAGGATGCTGTGGGCTATGCGGGGCGGCAGGTCGCGCGCCGGATTGATCGCATAACCCGTCGTTCCGCCCAGCGACATGCCGATCGCCATGATCAGCATCGTCACCGGCAGGCTCCCCAGACTCCCCAGCCCTATTTCGGGCGTGTTCTGTTCGTTGCCGATGGCCAGAATCACGAATACCAGCAGGAACGTTCCGACGAATTCGCAGAAGAGGTTCCGCGGCTTGTCCATGATGGCGGGCATGGTGCAGAACACGCCGAGCTTCGCACCCGGATCGTCCGTCGCGTCGAAGTGGTCCTTGTAATAGATGTATACCAGCACTGCGCCGCAGAATCCGCCCAGCAGCTGCGCCGCGACGTATCCCGGCACCGACGCCCACGGGAACGAACCCGCGGCGGCCAGCCCGATGCTGAGCGCCGGATTGAGGTGTGCGCCCGAATAGGGTCCCGCGATCAGTACGCCGCACATCACGGCCAGTCCCCACGCGATGGTGATTACGACCCAGCCGCCGTTGTACCCTTTCGATTGTTTCAGGACCGTCGAGGCCACTACCCCGTCGCCCAGCAGTACCAGCACGAGCGTTCCGATGAACTCGAACAGGCATTTGGTGAAAAATGTGATTTCCATATGCGGTTCCGATTGGTTGGTTTAACTGCGCAATACCCGCCGTACGGCGTCTTTCCAGCCTTCCACGGCCTCGGCGATATGCGCCCTGTCGGTCGTCGGCTCGAAGATACGCTCGGCCTGCCACTGCCGTTTGATGTCGTCGATGCTGTCCCAATACCCTACCGCCAGCCCTGCGAGGTAAGCCGCGCCCAGCGCCGTGGTCTCCGTCACGCTGGGGCGTATGACGCGCGTGTCCAGCAGGTCCGACTGGAATTGCATCAGCAGGTCGTTGCGCGCCGCGCCGCCGTCCACTTTCAGCTCCCGGAGCGTGATGCCCGAATCGCGCTGCATGGCCCCGACGATGTCGAGCGTCTGATAGGCAATCCCTTCCAGCGCCGCCCGCGCGATATGCGCCGCCGTCGTGCCGCGGCTGATGCCGCTTATCGCGCCCCGCGCATACTGGTCCCAGTACGGGGCCGCAAGCCCCGTCAGCGCGGGCACGAAGTAGACGCCGTTGGTGTCGGGCACCGACGCCGCCAGCTCTTCGATTTCCGACGACGAGCGGATGATCCCCAGCCCGTCGCGCAGCCACTGTACGACCGAGCCGCCGACGAAGATGCTCCCTTCGAGGGCGTAGTCGACCTTGTCGCCGATCTTCCAAGCGATGGTCGTCAGCAGGTTGTTCGCCGAGGCGATCGGCTTCTCGCCGCTGTTCATCAGCAGAAAACACCCCGTGCCGTACGTGTTCTTCACCGACCCCGGCTCGACGCACATCTGCCCGAACAGGGCCGCCTGCTGGTCGCCCGCAATTCCCGCGATGGGCACCTTGTGCGCGAAAATCGTGGTCTTGGTCGCTCCGTACACTTCGCTCGACGACTTCACCGCGGGCATCATCGAAGCCGGAATGTCGAACAGCTCCAGCAGCTCCTCGTCCCACTGCAGTGTATGGATGTTGAAAAGCATCGTGCGCGACGCATTGCTCACGTCCGTCACATGCACCTCGCCGCGCGTCAGCCGCCAGATCAGCCACGTATCGACCGTGCCGAACATCAGCTTGCCCTTCTCGGCCCGTTCGCGCGCTCCGGCGACGTTGTCCAGAATCCATTTTATCTTCGTCGCGCTGAAATAGGCGTCGATTATCAGTCCCGTTTTTTCACGGATGAATTCGGTTTTGCCGTCGGCTTTCAGCCGGTCGCAGTATTCCGAGGTCCGGCGGTCCTGCCAGACGATGGCGTTGTAGACCGGCTCTTCGGTCTCCGCATCCCATACGATCGTGGTTTCGCGCTGGTTGGTGATGCCTATGCCCGCGATGTTCAGTCCGTTGATGTCGATTGCGGCGATCGCTTCGGCGATGACCGACGCCTGCGACGACCATATCTCGTGCGGATTGTGCTCGACCCATCCCGGTTTGGGAAACAGCTGGGTGAATTCGCGCTGCGCGACCGACCGAATCAGCCCTTTGCGGTCGAATACGATCGCACGGGAGCTGCTCGTGCCCTGATCCAATGCCAAAATGTACTGTTCCATATGCTTGTGTTTTTGTGCTGTTTTCTTCGCCCGGCGCGGGGTTGCCGTCCCCTCCGTCTACAAATCTATCAAAAAAAACCGGGATTCGAAACGAAACCGCGAAGTTTTTTTTCGAAACCGATTCCGCGCAAGAAACCGACCGCCGGCCCCGGCAAGGCCGCCGCGCAGGCAGACAGGCTCCCGTTCCCTTGTTTGCATGCCGTCGGTTTGAAACCGGATCTCGTCGGGAACTTGCAGTCACCTCCGGAAATGCAAAAACCTTGCGTATCGTCGATACACAAGGTTTTTGCACGTTTGCCCTCCTTCGCAGGGCTTTATGAGCGGGAAACGGGGGTCGAACCCGCGACCCTCAGCTTGGGAAGCTGATGCTCT